>Ga0335081_10020193_pt1 | contig 10773 bp, 8 predicted proteins | sample Lox_Sample_35_FD_206713 | JGI IMG/M metagenome (GOLD analysis project Ga0335081, IMG submission 206713) | Soil microbial communities from Loxahatchee National Wildlife Refuge, Florida, United States - Lox_Sample_3.5 | ecosystem: Environmental > Terrestrial > Soil > Wetlands | place: USA: Florida... | reverse complement strand
CTTCGCCTCTTTCGTCTCCCGTGCAGACTCCAACGGGAGATCCCCATGGTTCGGCGTCTCGTGCTCGTGGCGGCCCTGGCCGCCTTCGCGGCCCCCCCGCTCCGGGCCCAGGGCTGGATCCAGCCCCTCCCGGGCCGGATCGGGCCCTCCCCCATCATCCGCGTCAGCTCCATCGTCCGGACCCGCGTCGAGGGCCGCGTTGCCCGCGTCGAGGTCGAGGAGCAGTTCCGGAACGCGGGCGGCGCCATGGCGGAGGGGAGCTACCTGTATCCGATGCCCGGGGAGGCGGTGTTCACCGACTTCTCCCTCTGGATGGGCGAGACGCAGGTGCGCGGGGAGATGATGAGCGCGGATCAGGCGCGCGGGATCTACGAGGAGATCGTGCGGCGCGTCCGGGACCCCGCGCTCCTCACCCTGGAGGGCCACGGGCTCATTCGCGCCCGCGTCTTCCCCATTCCGCCCGGCGAGACGCGGCGGGTCGTGCTCAGGTACACGCAGCTGTTGCAGCGCGCCGGCGATGCGCTCCGGCTCCGCTACACCATCGGCACTCGCGCGTTCACGGGCGGTCGCGGCTACTTCGAGCAGCCGGGGCCGGAGCCCACGGACGTCTTCCGCTACACCGTCACCGTGCCCGACGCCGACGCCTACGGCATCCCCTACTCGCCGACGCACACGGTGACGACCCGCCGGGTGGGCGGCGACCTCGAGATCACACTCGATCCCGGCGCATCGGGGGACGTCGAGATCCTGATCCCGCTCCGGCGCGGCCTGGTGGGCACGAGCGTGATCACCGACGCCCCGGCCGGCGAGGACGGGTACTTCATGCTGCTCATCGCGCCCCCCGCCGCGGGTGAGGTGGCCTCGGTGCCGCGCGACGTGTCGTTCGTGCTCGACGTGTCGGGCTCGATGTCCGGGGAGAAGATCGAGCAGGCCAAGGCCGCGCTTCGACAGGCGCTGGCCACCCTGGGGCGCTCGGACCGCTTCCGGCTGGTCGCCTTTTCCACGCGCGTGGTGCCCTTCCGCGACGGCTACGTGGACGCCACACCCGAGAACGTGCAGGCGGCGCGGGATTTCCTCGATCGCCTCGTGGCGGACGGAGGCACCAACATCGCGGGCGCGCTCGACGCCGTGCTCGGCGCCCCCGCCGACGCCGAGCGTCTGCCGGTCGTCGTGTTCGTGACCGACGGCAACCCCACCGTGGGGGAGCAGGCGCCCGACCGGATCGCCGCAGAGGCCGCGGCGCGCATCGGCGGCGCCCGCATGTTCACCGTCGGCGTCGGGTACGACGTCAACACCTATCTGCTCGACCGACTGGCCAGCGAGGGACACGGGAGCGCGGAGTACGTCGGCCCCGACGCCGACATCGAAACGGCGATGGGCGAGCTGCTCGCCAAGATCCAGCACCCGGCCCTGGTGAACCTGAGGATCACCGGCGCGCCGGTGGCGCTGGCCCAGACCTATCCCGCGAGCCTCCCCGATCTCTTCTACGGCGAGGAGCTCGTGGTCTTCGGTCGCTACCAGGGCGCGGGCACCGGCCCCGTCGTCGTGACCGGCGAGCGCAACGGCCGCCGGGAGCGGTTCACGGCGGACGCCGTCTTCCCGGCCGCCGGAAGCGCCGCGGGCGCGGCGGCGGGCACGGACTACGTCTCCCGGCTCTGGGCGTCACGCCGCATCGGCGATCTGACGCGCCAGATCCGGGTGGAGGGGGCGTCGCCGAGCCTCGTCCAGGAGGTCCGCGATCTCGGCCTGCGCTACGGGATTCTCACGGAGTACACGTCCTACCTGGTGCAGGAGCCGGCGACGGCGTGGGGCCGGCCGCAGCCGATGCCCGTGGCGCCCGCCCTCCGCGGCGGCGCCGGCGCGGCGGCGCTGCAGACGGGGCGCGAGGCGTTCGATCGCGCCCAGGCCAGCGCGGTCATGTCCGGAGCGTCGAACCTGGCGGCGGCCGATCAGGCCGCCAAGACCCGCGTGAACGAGCTCCTCGTGGGCGGCGTTCCCGGAAGCGGCGGCACGGCGCGCGCCGTCCGGCGCGCCGGCGGTCACCTGTTCGTCCGGACCGACAGCGGCTGGACGGACGCGGCGCAGCGGGACAGCTTGAAGGTCGTCGCGGTCGCGCCCTACAGCGACGCGTACTTCGCCGTCGTGCGCGCCCTGCCGGAGATCGCGCCGTGCCTCGGTGTCGGCGACGACCTGCTCGTGGCGGGACGGCACGCCAGCATCCGCTTCACGGCATCCGGCAGGACCGCCTTCCGCACCGGCGAGCTGGAGCAGGTGGTGCGGGCGTTCCGGGGCCGGTAGGGCGGGTGGGAGGTGCAAGCAAGCGGACTGCGGGCCAGTTGCGAGACGCCGAGTTGCGAGTGGTTGCGAGATTGGAGCGCTCGGAGCGCAGCACAAGCGGAGACGCCACACGACGGACGTTGGAGAGCTGTACGCGCTGTATCACGAGTCGCTCGTCCGGCTGCTGTCTCGCCGGACGGGCGACCCGGAGCGCGCCGAAGATCTGGCGCAGGACGTGTTCGTCCGCGCCATCGAGACGCCGCCACTCAACCCGAAGCCGTGGCTGTTCGCGGTGGCGTTGAACCTCGCGCGGGACGAGGGCCGGCGCGCGGCGCTCCACGTCCGCAAGCTGCGGCTGCTCGGAGCGGACGGCGCCCAGGCGCCGGCGCCCGACGTCATTCTCGAGCAGCGCGAGCGCGCCGCGGCGGTGCACGCCGCCCTCGCGACGCTGGGTGACAAGGAGAGGGAAGCGCTCCTTCTCAAGGCGGAGGGCTTCAGCTACGACGAGATCGCGGCAGCGCTGGGTCTGGCCAAGGGCGCCGTCGGCACCACGCTGGCGCGCGCACGCCGCCGACTCGTGGAGGCCTTCCGGGAGCAGGGACGGGTGAGCGATGTCGCACGTTGACGATGGCACGCTGAACGCGCTGCTCGACGGCGAGCTCGAAGCGGCCGAGGCCGCAGCCGTGCGGGCTCACCTCGCCGAGTGCGCCGACTGCGCCAGGCGACTCGATGAGGCGCGGCGGTTTCTCGACGGCGCCAACGATCTGCTCGGGGCCCTCGACCTCCCCGCAAGCGTGAACGCGCCCCCGGCTCCGGCACGGCGCGTGCCGAAGACGGCCAGGGAGGTCGCCGTGGACCTCGACGGCGCCACGCAGAAGAGTCCGGCCATCAGGCCCAACCTCCCCGAGGCGGCGCCGCCCGCCCCCGTGGCGCGGCCGCGCTTCGACTACAGCGCCCTGTCCTGGGCGGCGATCATCGTCCTGGCCCTCGGCGTGGGGTACCTCGCCAGCGAGGTCTTCCACACGCGGCGGGGCGGTGCGGCCGGCGGAGCCGCGCCACGCCCGGGGGTCGCGGCGGAACCGTCAGCGCCGCCCGCACAGGCCCAGGGGCGCGCCCTCGCCCCCAAGACGGGACGCGCTTCTCCCGGGGCGCGCTCCGGCGGTCACGCGCCGGCGACCGCCCATGCCCCGGTGACGCATCCTCCGCAGCCGGCCGGAGGAGTTCCGGAGAGCCCCGCGTCGGCCAAGCGGGTGGCGGCCGCCAACGCGCCGAGCGCCGGCCGGCAGGCCGCTCGCCTCGCCGACGCGAACGCCGTGGCCGCGGCTCCACCCGCGGGCGCACGCGCCCAGGAAGTGGCCGCCGCACCGGAGGTGAGCCGACTCGCCGCCGGCGCGCCCGCCGGCGCCTCCGTCACCGGCGTGGCGGCGCCGGTTCGCCCGCTCTCGACGTTCCGGCGGGTCACGCTCGAGGAAGCGGTGGCGCGTCTCAACGGCGTCATCCGGCTGATGGACGGGATGCGCTTCCAGCAGGTCGAAGTCGGACCGGGCACGCTGGTGGCCGGAGCGGACCGGGAGCGCGACGTGGTGCGCCTGGTCTACGTCGACAGCGCCGGCCGCCGCCTCGTGCTCGATCAGCAGCGCGTCACGCCGCCGGAAGGCGGAGGTGTCGTCTCATCCGACATCGGGATGCGGGCGGGGGACGTCCTGACCACCGCGACGCCGGACGGCGGCGTCCGTGTGCGCTGGATCGACGGACCCTTCTGGCTGTCGCTCACCGGCAACCTGCCGCCCGAGCAGCTGCAGAGGCTGACGGAGCGCGTGCGGTAGCGGCGGCACTCGGGTCGATCCGGCATCCTGCGGACGGCGCCTCGGAGCGGTCGGGCCCCGCTCAGCGCGCGTCCGGCGCAATCAACCCTCCGGCAGGACTCCGCTCATGATGCCCTGCTGCAGCTGATCGAACTCGGCAGTCCGGTTGGCCGACATCAGGTTCACCATCACCGCCCCGACGAGCTTGTGCCCGCGCGTGTACAGCGCGGTGAAGTTCGGCGACGTGAGCCCGGCGTCGCCCTTGATCTCGACGCTGTCGGGCTTGTCCGTGTCGCCCAGCACGTTGATCGTGACGTCGAACAGGTCCGAGAAGAACGCCGATTGGTGGAGGTAGGCCTCTCCCGCGCCTGCCATGTTCCGGCCCGCCTGCTTCCCCTGCGCCAGGGCGTTGTCCCAGTGCTCCAGCCGCCGGGGCTGCCGCGTCACCGGGTCCGGGAAGCGGGCGATATCGCCCGCCGCCCACACGTTGGCCCCGTTGGTCTCCAGCCGGACGTTGACCACGACGCCGCCCCGGTCGATGCCGAAGCCCGAGTTGGCCAGCCACTCGGTGTTCGGCTCCGCCCCCACGCCCGCCACGACGACGTCCGCGGGGAACTCCTGGCCGGTCTCGGAGGCCACGCCCGACACCTGCCCCGCTGCCGACTTGATCCGGGCGACACGCACGTTGGTCTTGACCGTCACGCCGTGGCTCTCGAGAAAGCGCTGGAAGAAGTCGGAGAGCGACGGATCGGCGAACCGGCCGTATACCGCCGGGCCCATCTCGAGCACCGTCACCTCGGCGCCCAGGGTCCGCGCGGTCGCCGCCACCTCCATCCCGATGAAGCTCCCGCCCACCAACACGACCTTGGCGCCGGGCTTCAGCGCCCCCTTGAGCGCCGTCGAGTCCGCGACCGTCCGGAGCAGGAAGAAGCCGGGAACCTCCGTGCCAGGCACGTTCAGGCGGCGGGCCCGCGATCCGGTGCACACCAGCAGCCGGTCGTAGGGGAGGCGCTCCCCGTTCTTCAGGGTGACGCTCCCCCTCCCCATGTGCACCGACTTGGCCTCGACGCCCAGCCGGTAGCGCACGCGGTTGTCCCGGTACCAGACGGCGTCGTGAACGCGCACCGTCTCGAGCTGCTCCCGGCCGGCCAGATAGCCCTTGGAGAGCGGCGGGCGATGATACGGCAGCTCCCGCTCGGCGGACATCACGACGATCTCGCCGGTCTGGTCCAGCTCGCGGATGCCCTCCACCGCGCTGGCCGCGGCGAGGCCACCTCCGACGATCAGGTATCTGGTCATGGTGCCCCTAAGCTAGGGCAAACTCCACAGAGAGCAAGAGTTACGCGGTCTTCGGGGGTCGGGGCAGCCCCACCACTCGCCTGCTAGTGGTGGTCGCCGGCCTCCTCCTCGATGCGCTGCAGCAACCGGGGCGAGATGATCGGGTACCGCTTCGCGAACCAGACGTGGGAGAGGCCCCAGACGCCGGCGAACCCGCCGGTCACGAGCAGCTCCATCCAGCCCAGGGGCGCCCGCGTGGCGCCCTCCACGATGGACGGCACGGTGAACACCCAGCGGTCGAGCCAGAGTCCCGTCAGGGAGATCACCGCGAAGGTACCGAGGATCGCCGGCGTCTTCTTCGGCACCACGCCCATCAGTCCCCAGAACGGCACGAGGAAGACCAGGATGGCCATGAGGATGCCGATGGAGCGCCAGGGCTCGGCGGCGATGCGCAGCATCATGAAGCTCGTCTCCTCGGGCATGTTGCCGTACCAGATCACGATGAACTGCGAGAAGAACAGGTACGCCCAGAAGACGGTGAACCCGAAACAGAGCTTGCCGAGATCGTGCAGGGTCTTGGGCACGATCACGGTCTCGAGCTGCAAGTGCCGCCGCCAGAAGATGGTCGTGAGGGCGAGCGTCATCAGCGCCGCGAGCCACGCGCCCATGAAGAAGTAGGCGCCGAGGAGGTTCGACAGCCAGTGCGGCGCGAGCGACATGATGAGGTCGAAGCCCACGACGGTCATCACGATCGCATAGGTGACGACCAGCCCGGGGGAGAGCCGCACGAGGCGGGCTTCGCACTGCGCCAGCTCGTCGCCCGTGGCCCGGTCCGCGCGCAGGGACCAGTACACGAACCGGAACGACAGGGCGTACATGAAGAGCAGGCCGACGCCGTCGCGGAGAAAGACGAACCAGTCGCGCAGCCAGAGGCTCTTCGGCCATTCCTCGACCGGGGCGGCGACCCACGGGAAGACATGGACGCGGCCGAGCCAGAGGACGAGAAAGAGCACGAAGGAGATCGGGAGGAACGCGGCCGAGGCCTCGGCGATGCGCCGGAGCGGGTGGCTCCAGCGGGACTTCGAGATGATCTGCGTGGCGGAGAACAGCACGCCCGCCTGCGAGAGCCCGGTCCAGAAGAGCCAGTTGACGAAGTAGGCGCGCCACGCGCGGCCGGAGGACGCGCCGAGCAGCAGGAGCAGGAAACCCGCCCCGCCCGCCACCGCGAGCAGCGTCAGGAGGGGCACCAGCCACGCGGGCAGCGGCTGCTCCAGCTTCCGCAGCGTCGTCTCGCGCACGCCGTCCGCGGTGCTCACGGCACCACCCCCTGCAGCTTCCGCACGTAGTTCACGACGTCCCAGCGGTCCGCGCCGCGGATCCGGTCGCCGTACCGGGGCATGATTCCGCGACCCTGTTTGATCATCGCGTAGAGGTAGCCGTCGCTGCGCGCCTTGGTCGCGTCCTGCGTGAGATCCGGCGGCGGCACGAACTTCGGCACCACGGTGCCGTCGGCGTGGCCGGCCGGTCCGTGGCAGACGATGCAGTACGTGTTGAAGAGGATTTCGCCCCGCTGCAGGGACGCGGCCGTGGGCGGCACGGGGTTGACGACGTTCCGGAGGTCGGTCGTCATATCCAGCGAGTCCTCGGTCCCTATCGTGGGGACGCTGCCGTCGGGAGGCAGCCGGGGCGGCGCCTCGAAGGGCCGCACCGCGACCTGACGCGACATCGTGGTGAACCACGGGACGCGCGCGATCGTGTTATCGAGGGTCGTGCATCCGCCCGCCGCGGCGGCCAGCCCGAGCGCGGCGGCGGCGAGGGGCAGCCGCGCCGCCCGGCGCCCGCCTCTGCGGGCCCGCGGCGCGTCAGACATCCTTCACCTCCTCGGCCCCGCACTGGCCGAAGATCTCCCGCGCCTCCGCCAGCTGTGCCGGGCCGCCGAAGGCCACGACGCCGAACTTGTCGTTGCTGAACCGCGGGTCGTAGCCGGGGGCGCGCCCCAGCTTCGGCAGCCCGGCGAACAGGAACATCGCCGCCACGGTGACCAGCGAGCCGATCAGGATGGTGGTCTCGAAGCCGATCACGATGAACGGCGGCCAGGAGACGATCGGCTTGCCGCCGGTGATGAGCGGCCAGTCGAGCGACGTGGCGATCGCGTAGAAGAAGCCGAAGGCCGTGCCCGTGAGCGCGCCGAAGAGCGTGAAGATGCGCACCGGGCTCTCCTTCTGAGCGAGCGCGTCGGCCAGCTCGGGCCGGGGCACCGGCGAGTACACGCGGTAGTTCGCGTACCCCCTCGCCTTCAGGGCCTCGATCGCGGCCACCGTCGCGTCGAGCTGGCCGAAGACGCCCACCACGCCGGGGCTCGCGCTCACCGCGCCGCCTCGGGTCGCGCGTCCCTGGCAACACCACGTCCGCGCCGCCCGCACCCAAGCCGACCCCGCCTGTATGTCATCGGTGCGCCTCCGCCGCCCGGCGCCGGGGCGCGGGCAGCGACTCCTTGATCTCGGAAATCGCGACCGACGGGAAGAACTTGATGAACAGCAGGAACCACATCGAGAACCAGCAGAAGCTCCCGACGATGATCCCGACCTCCGGCCAGTGGAAGAAGTAGTACTTGAACTGCCACGGCTCGTACTCGTGGGACAGGCCGGTGACGATGATCACCCAGCGCTCGAACCACATCCCGATGTTGATGAAGATGGACATCACGAACAGCGCGCGGATGCTGGTTCGGATTTTCTTGAACCACAGCAGCTGCGGGATGAACGCGTTGCAGGTGAGCATGATCCAGGTCGCCCACCAGTAGTGCCCGAACGCCCGGGCGTAGAACGACGCCCGCTCGAACGGATTGCCGCTGTACCACGCCATGAAGAACTCGACGGCGTACGAGTACGCCACGATGCTCGCCGTGAGCAGACAGACCTTGGCCAGGTTCTCGAAGTGCCGGACCTGGACGTAGCGCTCCAGGTGGAACGCCTTGCGCAGCGGCACCATGATGGTGATCACCATCCCGCAGCCGGAGAAGATGGCGCCCGCGACGAAGTACGGCGCGAAGATCGTGGCGTGCCACCCCGGCACGATGGACATGGCGAAATCCCACGACACCACGCTGTGCACGGAGAGCACCAGCGGCGTCGCGAACCCGGCCAGGTAGAGGTACATCCTGCCGTAGTGCCGCCACTCCCGGTCCGATCCCTTCCAGCCGAGCGAGGCCAGGCCGTACAGCTTCTTGCGCCAGCCCGACGCCTGGTCGCGCACCGCCGCGACGTCGGGAATCAGCCCCATCGCGAGGAACGTCGCCGAGACGGTGAGGTACGTGGAGATGGCGAACACGTCCCACACCAGCGGCGAGCGGAAGTTCGACCACACGCCGCGGAAGTTCGGGTACGGGAACACCCAGTAGGCGTACCAGGCCCGCCCCAGATGCAGGATCGGAAAGAGTCCCGCGGTCAGCACGGCGAACACCGTCATCGTCTCGGCCGTGCGGTACACGGCCGTGCGCCACCCGGAGCGGAACAGCAGGAGAATGGCGCTGATCAGCGTCCCGGAGTGGGCGATGCCGACCCAGAAAACGAAGCACGCGATGTAGGTACCCCAGAAGATCGGCGGCTCGTACCCCGTGACGCCGATGCCGTAGCGCAGCTGATAGGCCCACGAGATCGCGCCGAAGGCGAGCCCCGCCAGCACGAACGCCATGCCGATGAAGTACTTCCGGCCCGGCGGGCGCAGGGTCGCGATGATGTCCCGGGTCGTCTCCGCGTAGGTCGGCGGCGTCTCCGTGGGGTCCCCCGGGACCGGCGTGGCGAGCGTGGCCATCGGGCTAGGCCTTCCCGTCGTTGAGCACGCGCTCGAGGTACGTGATCCCCGGCCGGGTGTTCAGCAGGTCGAAGACCTGATAGCCCCGGGCGTCGGCCTTGGAGCGGCTCACCCGGCTGCCGGCGTCCCGCGCGTCCCCGAAGATGATGGCGTCGGCGGGGCAGGTCTGGGCGCACGCCGGCGTGATGTCGCCGTCGGCCAGCTCCCGGCCCCGCACCTTGGCGTCGTTCTGCGCGAACCGGATCCGCTGGACGCAGAACGTGCACTTCTCCATCACGCCCTTGGTGCGGACCGTGACGTCGGGGTTCAGCTGCAGGTTGAGCGGCTCCGGGAAGCTGAAGTACGGATCCTGCGGCCGGCCGTAGTCCCACCAGTTGAAGTAGCGGACCTTGTAGGGGCAGTTGTTGGCGCAGAAGCGCGTCCCGACGCAGCGATTGTAGACCTGGGCGTTGAGACCGTCGGGCGTGTGGTACGCGGCGTACACGGGACAGACGGGCTCGCACGGCGCATTCTCGCACTGCTGGCAGAGCATCGGGATCTGCCGCACCTGCCAGTCGGTGCCCGAGGTGTCGCCCTCGTAGTAACGCTCCAGCCGGATCCAGGCCATGCCGCGGTGCAGGATCGTCTGCTCCTGGCCCACCACGGCCAGGTTGTTCTCCGCGTAGCACGCCGTGACGCACGCCTCGCACCCGGTGCAGCGCGAGAGATCGATCGTCATCTCCCACTTCGGCTGCGGCTCGCGATACGCGCCGATGTACGCGCGCTGGCGCTGCGAGGCCGCGGCCTCCGCAATCGCGGTCCGCTCCTGATCGGTGATGGTCGCCTCGGGACCCGGCTCCACCTCGCCGCGCCGCGCCGCGGCCACGCCGACCGCGCGCGCGACGCCCCGACCGAGCTGCCGCGCGCTGCCCTCCGTCGTGGCCAGGTGCACCGAGCGGCCCGTCTTGGCGAGCGTCACGCGGGTCGAGCAGAAGGCGAGCGCGCCCGAGGGGTCGACGGCATCCGCCGCCAGCAGGTCGAGCGGGTTGACGCCACGATTCCTGGCGTTGCGCCCGTAGGCCGTGTGCCCCTGCCCGATCGGCATGGCGACCACGTCGGGCCGCACGCCGGGATACAGGTAGACGGGCGCCTCGATCCGCCCGTGCGGGCTCGTCACGCTGACCACGTCGCCGTTCTCGACGCCCAGCGCCCGGGCCGTGTCCGGATGCACCTCGACCCAGCTTTGCCACGCGATCTTGGTCGCGACGTCCGGCAGCTCCTGCAGCCAGCCCTTGTTCGCGCCGCGGCCGTCGAAGAAGGCCGTGGAGGGGTAGACCACCAGCACCGGCGACGCCGCGTCGCCGTCGAAGGCGGGGGGCTGGTACGTCATGCGGGCGAAGTCGGTCAGCAGCGACACGGAGCGCTGCGGCGCCGCGCCGAACTGTCCGCCCCGCTGCAGCGTCGCCTCCAGCGCCTGCGGCGCGAGCCCCTGCGCGACCAGCTCGCGCGCCGTGGCCGCGCCTCCGACGACTTTCCGCCCGGCCTTGTCCGCCACCGCCGCCAGCAGGTCCGCGGTCTGCCGGGTGTCGAACACCGGCGTCATGGCCGGCTGCACGAAGCT
>Ga0335081_10020191_pt1 | contig 10773 bp, 11 predicted proteins | sample Lox_Sample_35_FD_206713 | JGI IMG/M metagenome (GOLD analysis project Ga0335081, IMG submission 206713) | Soil microbial communities from Loxahatchee National Wildlife Refuge, Florida, United States - Lox_Sample_3.5 | ecosystem: Environmental > Terrestrial > Soil > Wetlands | place: USA... | reverse complement strand
TATATGAACTCATCCGCCGACATCAAGGCCTTCACCGGGCGGCACGGCGGCACCGTCTGCACCTCGTCCAATGCCAGGCGCGCGCTGGCCTGGGCCCTGGACAAGGGCAGCAAGGTGCTCTTCCTGCCCGACCAGCACCTCGGCCGCAACACCGCGGTGCTTGAGCTCGGCCTGAGCCTGGACGACTGCGTCGTCTGGGATCCGCGCAAGCCCGACGGCGGGCTGACGCCGGACGAGTTGCGCCGGGCGACCATGATTCTCTGGCGCGGGCACTGCTCCGTGCACGGCCGGTTCACCCTTGCCGACGTCACCGACGTCCGGCGGCGCGTCCCGGGGGTCAACGTCCTTGTCCACCCCGAGTGCGTGCACGAGGTCGTCACGGCGGCCGACCAGGTCGGGTCGACGGAGAAGATCATCTCGGTGATCGAGAAGGCGCCGGCGGGCTCCGCCTGGGCCATCGGCACCGAGCTCAACCTGGTGCAGCGGCTGGCCCAGACATACCAGGACAAGACGATCGTGTTCCTCGACCGGACCGTCTGCTACTGCTCCACGATGAACCGGATCGACCTGCCGCACCTGGTCTGGGCGATGGAGTCGCTTCTGGCCGGTCAGATCGTGAATCAGGTCACGGTAGAGCCGCAGACGGCCGCGCAGGCGAGGGCCGCGCTCGACCAGATGCTCGCGCTGCCCTGACCCGGCAGGCGCCCCTTACAGGCCTGGCGCTCCCCAGACCGGAAACCAGCGCCCCAGCTCAGGCTCGATCCGCAGCTCGGTGGCGAGCACGCCGCGCACCTGCAGCTCGAGCGCGTTGTCGCGGCGCTCGCCGGACTGCGGCGCGAACGGGTAGAAGGTGCCCCGCTTGTACAGGTACACCAGGCCGAGCGGCCGTGACTTGCTGTCGGTGAAGCTGACGATCGTGCACAGCAGCTGCGGCCCGAACCCGCCTCCCTCCAGCGACGAGTTCACCGCGTGCAGGTCGGTGACCAGGCCCTCGACGTCGTCCGCGGCATGGGTGCAGATCAGCCAGGTGAAGCCGTAGGAGTCCGAGCTGACCGCGACCTTCGTCGCGCCCGCCATGCTGAGCAGGTCGCGCACGTCCTTCTCGATGTCGGCGAAGGCCTTGCCCTCGGCGGCGCGGAAGCAGACCGAGCCGGTGCCGGTCGGGACAAAGTCCGTGGCTGCCTGCAGCGTGATCGCGGCCGACGGCAGCGCGAACAGCGAGTCGAGCTTAGGCGGCACCGGCTTGGTCCGGCCGAGCAGCGTGTCGAGCAACCCCACGGCAGATCTACCTCTCAGGCGTCGGACCGGCAGCAGCCAGGCCTGGTGCTACCTGCTGAGCTGCTGGGAAATCTTGTCAAGCTCCTTGAGCCGCTTCTCGAGCGAGGGGTGCGTGGAGAAGATCGCCGACATGTTCAGCTCGCCTCGCCTGGTGGTCAGCGCCGGGGCGAAGAAGAACGCGTTCAGCGGCTCGGCCGCGCGCAGGTCCCTGGTGGGGATCCTGGCTATGTCGCCGCTCACCTTCACCAGCGCGGACGCCAGCGCGGACGGCTGGCCGGTGAGCAGCGCGCCAGACCGGTCGGCGGACAGCTCACGATACCGCGACAGCATCCTGATCAGCAGGAAGCTGATCGCGTAGACGATCATCCCGATGAGCATGATCACCAGGATGACCGGCAGCGCGTTCTGGTTGGCGCCGCCGCGGCCGCGGCCGCGGCCGCCACCGCCGAACAGCTCGGAGTAGAAGGCGAACCTGACCATGAGAGCCGCGATGATGCCGAGGAACGAGGCGATCGTCATCACGGCCACGTCCTTGTGCGCCACATGGGACATCTCGTGCGCGAGCACGCCCTCGAGCTCGCTGGTGTTGAGCCGGCGCAGCAGTCCCTCGGTCACGCAGACCACGGCCACCTTGCTGCTGCGCCCGGTGGCAAAGGCATTCGGCATGTCGGTCGGCGCGATCGCCACCCGCGGCTTGGGCATGTCAGCGAGCGCGCACAGCCGGTCGATGACGCCGTGCAACTCGGGCGCCTGCTCGGGGGTGACCAGCCGCGCTCCCGCCGTGGACAGCGCGATCCGGTCCGACCAGTAGTACGAGCCGAAGCACATGGCCCCGCCGAGCAGGATCGCGATGAAGATGATGCCGCCGTTACTCACGGTGCTGTACCTGGTCAGCAGGAGCACGACGACCAGGATGAACGCAGTGAAGACGAGCCCGATCAGGAACATCGTCGCGCCCATTCGGGCGATCAGGCCCTTATCGGTCGCATAACGCGTGCGAGCCATCGCCGCCTCCGTTTCGATCCCCGTCCGTCACGGGAAGCCGACGACTTCATTACATCTCAACTGTGCCCGTGGTTTGCGCACCGGGCGCGATGGCGGCTGACTGCGGGCAGGCAGCCCCCAGCTGCCTGCCCGAAAAAGCCCGATCCCCGCTCAGCCGGGGATCAGGCCGCCGTCGCCGAGCAGGTCGCGCACCTCGTCCAGGGTCGCCCCCTCGCGAGGCAGGATCAGGCCCGACGGCTCGAGTGCATCGGCAGGAAGGGCGGTGCCGACCTCCCGCGCCTTGGCGAGCAGCGCCTGCAGGGCCGCGGCGAAGGCCGCCTCGTCGTGCTTCTCGACGGCCGCCTCGAGGCTGGCGTCCAGTTTGTTCAGCGCATCCACGTTCGCGTCATCGACCAGCAGCTGACCCTCGCCCATGATCCGGATGATCATCAGGCCTCCCCTGAGCCCGACTGCTCCTTGGAGAAGCTCGGCCCGGACTGCGGCACCGCGTCACCGGGACCCGGCGACCCGGCGATCTGCTTGGGCGCGCTGCTGCCTGCCAGCTCGGACTTCATCCTGGCCAGCTCGGCGTCCACGCCGCTGCCCGCGCCCATCCGGTCGAGCTCGGCCTGGATGTCGTCGTGCGGCGCGCCGCCGAGCGCGTCGCTCAGCGCACCGGAGGCCATCAGCTCGTCGATCGCGCCGGCCCTGGCCTTCATCTGCTCGGTCTTGTCCTCGGCCCGCTGGATCGCCAGGCCGACGTCGCTCATCTCCTCGGAGATGCCGGTGAAGACCTCGTTGATCCTGGTCTGAGCCTCGGCCGCGGTGTAGGTGGCCTTGATGGTCTCCTTCCTGACGCGGAACGCGTCCACCTTGGCCTGCAGCCGCTGCGAGGCCGCGGTGAGCTTCTCCTCCTCGCCCTGCAGGTTGGCGTACTGCCCCTGCAGGTCGGTGAGCTGCGTCTGGACGCCCGCCTTGCGAGTCAGCGCCTCACGCGCCAGGTCCTCGCGGCCTGCCGCGAGCGCGTCGCGCGCCTGCCGGTCAAGCTTGTCGGATGACTGCTGCAGCTGGTTCATCTGCAGCTCGACCCGCTTGCGTGAGGTCGCCACGTCCGCGACCCCGCGCCGCACCTTCTGCAACAGCTCAAGCTGGGTCTGGTAGGAGTAGTCCAGGGTCTCCCGAGGATCTTCGTACTTGTCGAGGGCCTTATTAGCCTTGGCCCTGAAGATCGTCGAAACCCGCTTCATCACGCCCATAAGCGCGGCCGTCCCCTCATCGGTGTGAACCGCTGCCCCGCCGGTCAGCGAGCCGTGGCCGCCGTCCGGCGCAGCAGCGGGAAATCTTCCGCAGATGCTGGCTTCCCAGCCTATGACCTCCCGGCGGGCACGTCATCACGGCAGCCTCGCCAATGCCCGCCAAAGCCCGCGCCCGCGCCGTCCTCGGTTCGGGCGGTTCGTCCGTTCGCACCGGTAGGCTGTCAGCGTGTTCCGACGACGTGACGGCGCCGCTCCCGCCGATACCGTGAGCGAGCCCGAGTACACCTCACTCGACCAGCCGGCCAGGCAGGCGGGGAAGGGCAGGCCCACGCCCAAGCGCAGCGAGGTGGAGCGGCGCAGGCGCGAGCCTTATACCCCACCGTCGGCCGACCGCAAGACCGCTGCCGCCCAGCGCCGCGAACGCCAGACCGCGGACCGTCGCCGCCGGATGGAGGCCATGCGCAAGGGCGAGGAGTGGGCCCTGCGGCCGGTGGACCGCGGCCCGGTCAAGGCGCTCGCCAGGGACTACGTGGACTCCCGCCGCGTCATCGTCAGCGAGTACATCCTGTTCGTGGTCTTCCTGATCATCATCGCGCTGTTCTTCCTCGGCAGGGCAGAGCACGGCGGCAGCAGCTCCTACCTGGTGCTGCTGATCGAACTCGCCATCGTCGCGCTGATCGCCGCGGAGAGCCTCTACCACGGCGCCCGGGTGACCAGGCTGGTCAAGCAGCGGCTGCCCGGCCAGAGCACCCGCGGGATCACCTGGTACGTCTGCAAGCGCGCGATCAAGATCAGGAGCTCACGCATACCGCCACCCAGGGTCAGCCGCGGCCAGGAGATCTGATGGAGTTCCGCCGCCTGGGCCGCAGCGGACTGCGGATCAGCGAGATCGCGTACGGCAACTGGCTGACGCACGGCTCCCAGGTCGAGGAGGACGCCGCGAAGGCCTGCGTGGCCGCCGCGCTCGACGAGGGCATCACCACCTTCGACACCGCGGATGTCTACGCGGGCACGGCAGCCGAGTCGGTGCTCGGCAGGGCGCTGCACGGCGTGCGGCGCGAGTCGGTGGAGATCTTCACGAAGGTCTTCTGGCCGACCGGGCCCGGCCAGAACGACCGCGGCCTGTCACGCAAGCACATCATGGAGTCGGCGAACGGCTCGTTGCGGCGGCTCCAGACCGATTACGTGGACCTGTACCAGGCGCACAGGTACGACCACGGGACGCCGCTCGAGGAGACGATGCGCGCGTTCGATGACCTGGTGCGGACGGGCAAGGTGCTGTACGTCGGAGTCTCCGAGTGGCGTGCCGAGGAGATCGCGCACGCGCTGCGGATCGCCGATCAGCTTGGCCTTGACCGGATCGTCTCCAGCCAGCCGCAGTACAACATGATCTGGCGGGTGATCGAGTCCGAGGTGATACCGCTCTGCGAGGCGGAGGGGATCGGCCAGATCGTCTGGTCGCCGGTCGCCCAGGGCGCCCTGACCGGCAAGTACCTGCCAGGCGCCGCGCCGCCGGCCGGGTCGCGCGCCACCGACCCGAGCGGCTCGTCGTTCATCAAGGACTACCTCACCAGCGACATACTCGGCCGGGTTCAGCAGCTGCGGCCGGTCGCTGACCAGGCCGGCCTGTCCCTCTCGCAGCTCGCTGTGGCATGGACGCTGCAGAACCCCGGCGTCAGCGCCGCTATCGTCGGGGCCAGCCGCCCAGAGCAGGTACGCGAGAACGTCAAGGCGGCCGGGGTCAGGCTCGATCCTGACCTGATGCGCACGATCGACGAGGTGCTCGGCCCGGCAATCGTGCGGGATCCCGCGCTGACCAGGAGCCCGGCAGCGAGAAGGTAAGGCGACCGCGGACCGTCAGTCTTGCGGGTGCAGGCTCATCGGGCCGTACTCGCACCGGCCGTCTTCCATCAGGCTGACCTGGTCGACGCCGGAGTCGAGCAGGTCGCGCCAGTGCTCGCCCAGCCAGGTCTCGGCATCTCCCTGGCTGCCGAAGTTCTCCTTCGGCAGGCTCCTCGACGTTGCCGCAGTGCCGTCCGCCTTCTCGTACTGCCAGGTCCAGGTCATGCTCACACTATGGACCGGGCGCTGCCGTGGCGGCGAGCCGCCCCGCCCGACCGCACCACGTCACCCTGGCCTCTCCTGTCACTGGACCGGTCCCGCGGACCGGAAATCGGCATTGATCTGATATCCGCCGAACCGAACGGGCGAAGGCGAACCCGCGGAACTGTAAAGTTCTATGAGCAAGACCTCCCGCGGCGGACGCACCGTTATCCGCCTGGATCGGTCCGACCAAGGTGGTGACGACATTGACTAGGGTTGTCGTCGTTGGCGATCTCATGACCGACACCGTCGCGCACGCGATGCTGCCGCTGGCGAAGGGCAGTGACACCCCGGCCACGGTCACGATGCACGGCGGCGGCTCGGGCGCCAACATCGCCGCCTGGCTGGCGGTCGATGGCACCGAGGTGGCGTTCGTCGGCCGCAGGGGCGCGGACATCGCCGGCCGCAACAGGGACATGGAGCTGATGGGCTATGGCGTCGACGCCAGGCTCGTGATGGACCCCGAGCGGCCGACCGGCACCTGCGTCGTGATGATCACCCACCGCGGTGACCACACGATGATGTCCGACCCTGGCGCGAACGCGGCGCTCTCCCCCGACGACCTCCCCAAGGACCTGTTCACGCCGGGATGCCATCTGCACGTGTCCGGCTACACGCTGCTGAACACCGGGTCCCGGCCGGCCACCCTCGCGGCGATCAGCATGGCCCGCCGGGCCGGGATGACCATCTCGGTGGACGGCGCGTCGAGCGCGCCGCTCGAGCGGGTCGGCGCCGAGCCGTTCCTGCAGATGACCAACGGCGCCACGCTGCTGTTCGTCAACGCCGAGCAGGGCAAGGTGCTGACCGGCCGGGTCGAGCCGGAGCAGGCCGCCAGGGTGCTGAACGCCTGGTACCCGCACGTGGTGATGAAGCTGGGGCCAGACGGCGCGCTGTTCTACGCCAACGGCCGCCCCGACCCGTTCAGGGTGCCCGCGCCGCCGGTCGAGCGGATCGTGGACAAGACCGGCGCCGGGGACGCGTTCTGCGCCGGCTTCCTGCCGCCGTGGCTAGACAAGAAGCCCGCGGGCGAGGCTCTGACCAGCGGCTGCCGCCTCGCCGCTCGCGCCATGTCGCTGGTTGGCGCCAGGCCGCTGCTCTAGCCGCGCGGCTGGCCGAGTCCGAGCGCTGACCATACTTGGCCCATGACCGACTACCTGGACCGGCTGTTCTCGCTGGATGGCCGGGTGGCCGTCGTCACCGGCGGCAGCTCGGGCATTGGCCGTGCGATGGCCAGGGCGCTGGCCGGCGCTGGCGCGAAGGTCGTGCTTGTCGCCCGCGGCGCGGCCGCTCTTGACCAGACCGCGGCCGAGCTACGCGGCGGGGGCGCGGCGGCCGGCCTGGTCCGCGCCGACCTGGCCGAGCGCGCGGAGGTGCAGGAGGCAGCCAGGGCTGTCTGCGAGGTATTCGGCCAACCGGACATCCTGGTCAACGCGGCCGGCGTTAACATCAGGCCGCCGCTGCACCAGCTGACCGCGGCGGACTGGGACCGCTGCATCGCGGTGAACCTGACCGCTCCGTTCCTGCTCGGCCAGGCGCTCGGCGCGCCGATGGCGGCGCGCGGCTGGGGCCGGATCATCAACGTCGCGTCCCAGCAGTCCGTCCGCGCCTTCGGCAACAGCGGCGCCTACGGCGCATCCAAGGGCGGCCTCGCCTCGCTGACCAGATCGCAGGCGGAGGCCTGGGCGGCCTCGGGAGTCCGCTGCAACGCCATCGTGCCCGGGTTCGTCGCCACCCCGATGACCGCGCAGGTGGCCGCGGACCCGGAGCGCTCGGCCGCGCTGGCCGCCCGGACCATGATCGGGCGCAACGGACTCCCGTCCGACTTCGAGGGCGTCACCGTGTTCCTCGCCAGCGCCGCAAGTGACTACGTGACCGGTCAGCTGATCTTCGTGGACGGTGGCTTCTCCGCTACCTGAGCAAATGCGCCCATACCCGTCGACCTGCCGCTTGGCGGCTGCCGGGTTGGGTGCGGCCGCCCTTCCACACGCCATCACCGGCCGAGGACAACCAACCTGGACAACCCGGAGCAGCGCGGCCAGCCCGCGCTCCGCGCGGCCACCAGGACCAGCCCAACCACCCGGCCAAGCTCAGCCACCCGGCCGAGCCCAACCACCCCGGCCAAGCCCAACCACCCCGGCCAAGCCCAACCACCCGGCCAAGCCCAACCACCCGGCCAAGCCCAACCACCCGGCCAAGCCCAACCACCCCGGCCAGGCCCGACCAGCCGGCCAGGCCCGACCACCCGGCGAGGCGCGACCAGCCGGGCGGCCACCGCGGCCCGGCGAGACTGGATCCCCACATACCAGCCAAACCGGGCGTGGTCACGAGGTTGTCGCTGGAATGAATGCCACATCCACTGCGTATTCTGGGACATCCGCCACATCCATCAAGATCATCTCCGGGGACGGGACCCGGGCCATGCGATACACGGAGCGGATTGCGTAGAGTTGCCCTGATATCGCGCCGACACCGGCCCGGCTCCGGTTCGTGGCGGCGGAGCGCCGGGACCCGCCCCAAACCGCACCGCCGGCCGGGAGCAGCAGACCAAGGGCATTACGCGGATGCGAGCAGGGCCGCAGAGACCAGCGCCCCGCGACCCCACGCCGCGCAGAGACCAGCGCCCCGCGACCCCACGCCGCGCAGAGACCAGCACCCCGCGACCCCACGCCCGCGGACGCCAGCGCCCCACGGCCCCGCGCCCCGCGGACACCAGCACCCCGCGACCCCACGCCGCGCGGACACCACCCCACGTCACGGGGCTAGGGCAGGCGGTCGACTAGCCGCTGTGCGACGTCCGGGTGGCGATGCCGATGGCGGCGAGCAGCACCACAAGCACGATGCCGATGGCGGAGCACACGATGCCGGCGATGGCCATGCCGCGGCCGCCCTCGCCAGTTCGTCTGATCTGCCTGAGTGCGACCGACCCGAAGATGATCGAAAGGACGGCCGCCACGAAGCCGGGCACCAGGAACGCGATCCAGAGGACAAACTGGGCGATACCACAGATCAAGGCGGCGAGCGCGAACCCGTTCCGGCGCGCCGCCGGGTACCCGGGGGCGGGCGGGAAGGCCGGACCGCCGACCCCGCCGTACGCAGGCAGGCCTGGCTGCGGGTAGCCGGGCTGCGGCGGCGGGTACCGCATGGCACCCGGCTGGCCGGACCCCTGACTGGGAGAGCCGAAGCTCGGGCCGGCGGGCTGGCCGTACGCCTGGCCGGCGGGCTGACCGTACGCCTGGTCGGCGGGCTGGCCGTAGGCCTGGCCGTACGCCTGGCCGGTCACCTGGCCGAATGGCGGCTGGCCGACGGGAGCCTGGCCGACGGGAGCCTGGCCGACGGGAGCCTGGCCGACGGGAGCCTGGCCGACGGGAGCCTGGCCGAAAGGCGCCTGGCCGGAGGGAGCCTGGCCAGCCGGCGCCGCGCCGAACGACGGGCCCCGGCCGCCGGACGGGGCCGCGTCCTGCCTGCCGCCCGGAGCGGCGCCGAGCCCAGGCCCCTGGCCCGGGGCGAGCCCGGACCACCTCGTGGCCTGGGTAGGCATCCCGCCGACCGGATCGAAGCCCTGCGGCGTCTGGCCAAGGTCGCGGCCGTTGCCTGACGGGTCGATGCCGATCGCGTGGGCGATCTCGCCCGTCACCCAGGAGCAGGCTTCGGGGGTGAACGGAGTCGAGATCGAGAACGAGGATGCGGTGAGGCGGATCGCGCTGCTGGCGTCCATCCCCGAGTCGACGTGCTCGCGCAGCTTGCCCGCCAGGCCGGCCTCGGCCGCCGCGACCAGGATGCTCTTCTCTCGCGGCGCGTCCGGCAACAGGTCCTTGAGCAGGTTCGACATCGTCTGCGCGCTGGACAGCGCGGCCACGCCGTGGTCGGGGTCGGTCACAATGGCGGTGAGAGCCGCCCTGGCCTCGGCGGCGTGCTCCCACGACAACTCGGTCATCCGGTTCCCCTCCGCGTGGCCAGCGCCCTGGACGCGTGCTGACGTCAGGAAAGCCGGCGAAGGCCGGCGACGTCGACGCTACCGAAAGGACATAAACCGGATTCGGTAGTGATCGCATGCTACCGAGGCGGGAGCGGGGATGTCACCCGAACACCGCCCGCCCCCAGGCCAGCGCGGCGGCCAGGCAGGCCTGGGGCCGCGCGGCCCGGGCGCCGGGCCGGGAACATGGGCGGCTAATAGCCGTGATAGTGGAAGTGCGACGTTCCCGCGGCGAACAGGACGCCCCAGACTACGCCGCTGAGCACGCCGAGGCCGCCGAGCACGATCCCGGTGACCGCCATCCCCTTGCCTCCCTCGCCGCGCCGCTTGATCTGGGCCAGGCCGGCCAGCCCGAAGATCAGCGCGAGCAGCGCCGCGATGAAGCCCGGCACGAGCAGGAAGAACCACAGCAGGAACTGCGCGATCCCGCAGACCAGCGCGGCGATGGCCATGCCGTTGACGCGGCCGCCGCCCTGCCTGGCGTCGTAGCCTGCCGGATATCCCGCCGGGTAGCCGGGTGTCTGCTGGTAGCTGGCCGACTGGTAGCCCGGCTGCGCGGTCCCGGCATCGCCGGGATAGCCGGGGTCCTCGGCATAGCCAGGGTCCGAAGGAAAGCCGGGCTCGCCCGGCTGGCCGCTCGCGCCTTCCCCCGGCGGCCGCGCGGGTGGCTCGGATACGCCCCGCCCCTCCGGCCGCCCCTGACCGTACGGCTGACCAGGAAATCCCATGGCTCCCCCTTGCCGGAGACTTCACTGTGTAATGACTCGACTACCCGTTCGGCGCCCGGCGAACCGGCCGCGGCGCGCCGAGCGGCGCTGTCCTCGCTGGTGGCGCATCGAAGGCGGCACAATGGCGGTCATGGCACGAAGCAGCACGACAACGCCGCCGCCCGAGGATTTCGAAGAGAACATCGTCGACATCGATGTCGCCGATGAGATGCGCGGCAGCTACCTGGAATACGCCTACTCGGTGATCTACTCCCGCGCCCTGCCGGACGCGCGGGACGGCCTCAAGCCGGTGCAGCGCAGGATCCTGTACCAGATGGCCGAGATGGGCTTGCGGCCGGACCGCGGCTATGTCAAGTGCGCCAGGGTGGTCGGCGAGGTGATGGGCAGGCTGCACCCGCACGGCGACAGCGCCATCTACGACGCGCTGGTCAGGCTCGCGCAGCCATTCGCC
>Ga0335081_10020190_pt1 | contig 10774 bp, 8 predicted proteins | sample Lox_Sample_35_FD_206713 | JGI IMG/M metagenome (GOLD analysis project Ga0335081, IMG submission 206713) | Soil microbial communities from Loxahatchee National Wildlife Refuge, Florida, United States - Lox_Sample_3.5 | ecosystem: Environmental > Terrestrial > Soil > Wetlands | place: USA: Florida... | reverse complement strand
GGCCGGCAATCCGGCCCGCGTAATCCGCCAGGGCGCATCATGGCAGCAGTGAACGCGCTCGGCGGGGCTCGTCCACGCCGCCACGCGCGCGCCGCGGCGGGCTCGGCCGCGGTGACCGGCCTGGTAACCGGGCGATACGGCCATGGACGGGGGAGATGAGGTCCTTAGAGCAGGGGCCCTAGGATTTCGGCCGTTCGCTCGACCTGGCGTGCCCACGTGGGCAGGCACATGACAGTGCAGCGCCGCCCGTTTTGGCCGAAGCGCTCGGACAGTTCGGCGTCGTCGAACAGCTCACGGATCTTCCTGGCAAAGCCAGGAAGATCGTCGGGCTCGGCCAGGAAGCCGGACTCACCGTCCTGGACGACATCGGGTATGCCGTCCACCGCGCTCGCCACGACCGGAACCCCGCAGGCCATGGCCTCGACCAGCACCATGCCGAAGGACTCGCGCCGCGAGGGGGTCAGCACAACATCGGCAGCCTGGTAGGCAGCCACCAGATCCTCGCCTGCTAGCCTTCCCCGGAAGTCAACATGCGACCCGATTCCCAGCTGCTCGGCCAGCGCCGCGAAATATGATTGCCGGTCACCGTCGCCGACCACCGCCAGACAGACGTCGCGGTACTCCCGCCTCAGTTCCGCCGTCACCCGTAACGAAGTCTCCAGCCCCTTGTGCCGCTCGCCGGTCTTGAGGCCGCCCAGGTGCAAGATCCGGTGACCGCGTTCCCTCGGCGACCCGGGCTTGAAGAGATCCGTGTCAACGCTCGGGTGGATGACCACGGTCTTATCGGCGTAAGGGGCAAGCAGGGCGGAGTGCTGCACGAACGATGACGCGCAGATGACCATCTTCGCCTTCCGGAGAACATGCGGCAGCACCAGTCGCTCATAGCATCGGGCGAGCATGTCGAGCCGCCCATTCCCCGTTCGCAGGCTGCCAAAATGATAGGTGACAACGAATGGCGTCTTCTTCGCGCGACGGGCGGCCACCTCGAGCATGCCGGGCACAGGGCTGTGGGCGACGATGAGGTCGGGGCGCTCCAGCGCCACTATGTGCCTGAGGGCCCGGCTCCAGCCGAGTCCCAGTGGCGTATTGGAAAGTTTCAGTTTATAGGCGAGACGGTATATTTTCAGACCTTGATAGTGGTCCGCCTTAACTTCTTCCTTGTGACCGGACGTGACCACGGCGACCCGCCAGTGCAGATTGTCCTGAAGGCCTTTTGCTATCTGATAGGCATACTCTTCGAGGCCACCGCCGCGTGGTTTAAAGTAAGGACTGGCGACCAGCAGCCTGGGCGGCGGCACAGGCACGTCGGCATTGCAGGCAAAGATTGCATCCGGCTGCTCCCTGAGCCAGCCTAAGAACTCCTCCAGGCGTTGCCAGAGATTATGGGCCTCTATCTCGTGCGAATGTCCCCACAGATGGAAGACCTCGCCTCGGTCCCGGGCCTGGGCGAACATGACCTTGCCCAGATTGTCCCAGCGCCGCAGGCTGAAGACCCGCCAGGGGCGGCGGTCACATAGGCGCAGCACCGATAGCATGCCGTCACGGCGATGATCGAAGACATCCACCGAAGTTCCGACAGCCATCTGATCGCTACTGCGCGTCACGAAGCGCCGGATGCTGCGGGCGCTGCTGAACCCGGCCGCGCGCACCAGGCGCTTCGTCTCTTGGCTGTAGTCACCGTATGGATAGCAGAAGCTGCTGACCGGCCGGCCGGTGATGCGCTCTAGCGTTTCTTTCGATGTGGTGATCTCCCGCCACGCGGTGGCCGCATCGACCTGGCTCAGGCGGGGGTGCGTCATGGTATGCGCACCTATTTCGAAATCCTGGGCAAGATGCCGTATATCGGCGGCGGTCAGCCGCTGGGCACTGGGGAACCCGCCGGCTTGAGGGGAAATATAGAAGGTTGCCTTAATATCATGGCGCTTAAGCATGCGCGCCAGTTTCAGGTCCAGCTTATGCCCATCGTCCCAGCTCGTGGTGATAGTGACCGGATTCATCTGATGATATCCCGAAGCCGTCCTTGAGTCATCCGGGTCGCGCCCAGTCGCGTGACCGCAGCCTGCCTGCCAAGCTTACCGAGCCAGCGGATTTCCCGGGCTTATAGGCTCTAATGCGCTCTGCGGGCTGCCGAGGCACAGAGCGCATCGCCAGCGTGGTGCTGCTAGGCGTGAGGGTCTAATTCCTGGTCTAATATCCGGCCGCACGCGCGGCAGCTGGCGCTGCGCTCACGTCCGCCCGCCGGCCTCGCCAGCAGGCCGCGGAGCACCGTGACCGAGCAAGCGCACAGGAAAAGCGCCCACGCCCGCAGCGTCCCCTCCGTCGGCCAGTCCACCAGGTGCGTCGCATGCAGTCCGAGTGTCGCGGGGTGAGTTACGTCATTCACGGAGAGGTAGACAACCAACCCGGTCGCCAGGATCGCCACCGTCTCGGCGGCCGCGAGCGTGAGCAGCGCCGGCGTGGTGAGCGGCGCCCGCGGGCCCGCCAGTGCCGGGACGCCCTGGCGCCGCCGCAGGCGGAGGAACTCGCTCGCGCCGAAACAGACCGCCGCGACCGCGAAGGCGACGATCCCGCAGGTGTCGGTCCGCAGGCCGCGGATGACACTCCAATATGGCGCGCCCAGCCCGGCTGGCCTGAAGCTGGCCACCAGGCAGACGCTGGCCCAGCACAGGCCGGCGCCATAGGCCAGCCCGGCCGCCAGCGCCTCCGCCGCCAGCCATCCCTTCGTCCCGCCGCGGACAGGCCGGTTTCTCATCTGTATATCTCCGCGCCTCCATTGTTGTAAACAAGGTTCTTGCGATCCCGGAGGAATCCCATCGGGTAGGCGTAGGTGATAATATCACCATTGGCGGCCACCCCAGCGTCGCCGGTGCGGGTGGTAAAGTAGCTGAGGAACAACCAGCTGGACTGTCGTACCAGCGACGGGTAGATGTCCACTAAGAACTGCCCGCGGGTCACATCGGGCGCGCTGGTGAAGTAGAACTGGTCGGTATAGTTCTCGGCTTGCACGCCGTCGGGCAGCACGCCGGGCTCCTTTTGAAGCCAGCCGAGGGCCGCCTCCTCTTGGGGGTGCATGTAGTAGGCGTTGTAGTAGGAACCGCTGTTGTTCAAGCTGAGCTGCGCCGGATAGCCTCCCGTGATCTGCGGAAGCAGGCCCGTTGTCGAGACGAAGATGCCGACGCATACCGCCGCCGCCGCTCTAGGCCCCCACCGCCGCCCCAGGGGCGAGAAGGCCATGAGGGAGCCGGTCACCAATACGGGCGCGACCAGGATAAGCGCTCCCTGAAATGCCCGGAGGATTCCGTAGTCGCCGGACAGGTCAGGAAGCACCGTGATGATCGCAAGCATCGCGGTGGCCCCGACGCACAGGCAGAAGAACTCCTGCCCGACCTGCCGCCGGAGCCTTCGCGCCATGACCATGGCTATCAGGCCGACACCGATGAATACCTGCTCTCCTTTTGCCGCGGCCTGGCGCATGAGAATGTTCAGCCCGTCAACCGGAATGCCGGCCGCGGTGAGGGCGCCGCCGACGCTCGTAAGCGGGAGCGCCGGCGCTGCGTCGACGACCGGCGTCCGGTACCGGGCCAGCACCGAGGCCGGCGCGTAGCCGGGCGGAGCGGCGCCGCCTCGCTGCTGGACAGTGGCCTGGCGGTAGGCGTTCACGGCCGTCTGCGGGCTCTCCGCCGAGGGGGCCAGCAGGCCGTAGGACACGTTGCCCGATCGCGTGCTGCCCGAGTGTCCGGCGAGGGCGCTGACCGCCGACCTGGCGTCGCTGACGGCACTGCCGGCCGTGTGAGTGGCCAGCTCACCCCAGAGGACGGTGATGACGGCCAGCATGAGGATGGATCCGATGCCCACCGTCGGCCAGGTCGCGGTCGTGACGTGAGCTCCGTCCGCTCGCCGGCGCCAGCACCGGCGGCCCAGCGCGCCACCGCGCTGGGCCGCCCAGGCCACGACGAGTGTTCCGAGGAAGAGGTACATCGTGGAGTAGTGCGAAAGCTCGATCCCGATGGCCGCCGCGAGGAGGGCGGGCCGCCGCCGCTGCCGGGCCCACCCGCCATGCGTGATCAACAGTATCGCCACGCATACGAAGAGGAAGGCGATCTCCTGGCGGTTCAGGAATGGCATATCGGTGAAGAACGTCGGGAAGCCGACGAAGTACACGGCGGCCAAGATCCCGACCGATCGCGACCAGTAACGCCGGGCAATAGCATAGACCAGCACCGGGCACGCCGCGAAGATGACCTGAAAGAACACCTTATATATATAGGGACCGTCAACGGACACGACCCGAGCCAATTCGGTGGGAAGAATCGTGATGCTCAGGCAGGCGTTGTAGGCATCGCGGAAGTAGGAGATGTCCCAGCGGGCGTGAGCCTGCGTCAGCTGAAAGACCCGGTATTCCGCCTGGATGTCATGCCCGGTCACGTACCAGCCACGTAGCGAGGTCATCAGCAGAAGCGCAAGAGACAGCAGGTAGAGAATGACGGCGATCACACCCTCCCGGACTCGCCGCCGTGCGTGCAGCAGGAGAAGGAGCGTGATCACGATGGCGCCCAGGGCCACCAGGCTGACCTGGTCGCCAGCGCCGTTGTTGAGGCGGTTCGCGCCGAGGACCGCGAGCGCCACCGACAGCCCGGATCCGGCCAGGAGGCGGCTTTCTGCCGGCTCTACTGGCTGCAGCCGGGTCCGCCACCTGACCCTTGCCGGATACTGCCGCCGGAAAAGGTACAGTGCCGCGGTGAGCGTGTCTCCGAGGACGACGACAGGAATCGTGTCCAGCGGACGCTGCACCCCGAGCAGCGGAAGAAAGGTATTGGCCGCGAGGCCGGCCAGCATGAGCAGGAGCAGGGCCGCCGCGAGGCTGTAGCCCAGGCGCTCGGCCGCCGCAGACCCGCGCCACGCCGACGTCGTATACAACAGGTACGCGGGATGGATCAGGAGAAACCAGAAGCCTAGTGCCGGCTCGAGGAACGGCAGGCGGAAGCGGGCGATGACCGAGACATTCACGGCGGCGATCAGGGCGGCGCAGGCGATGCCCGCCCAGTCGTGGGCGCGCGAGGCGGGCGGCGGGATACCAGGGCCCCGGACGCGGGTTATCGTGCGAGTCACGTCATGTCCCCGGCCGCGGGGGAGCGAGCCTCGGCCGGTGCCCGTGCTCAGGCCCGCCCCGTTCCGGACCTGCCAGGCTGACCAAAAAGTCTATGGTTTCCCGGTGCCCGGGAAGGGAGACCTGGATGCGGCAGGGCGAGGCGCGGCAGGCCGGGCGGACCGCTGCCGACACCGTCCATGCCGCTCCGGCGGTAACGGTCCTCGCGGAAATTCCCAGGACGCGAGAGCCTCGCCCGCTGCTCGCGCTGAGGACATACCGATAGTCTTCCGCCCGCCCTTCGTGGTTGCCGACGGTGAACGAGAACCTTAGCGGCCGGTTCCGGACGGCCGTGGCCGGCAGGGCCGTTGGCTTGGTGAAGGACAGCACGGTGTAGGGCGTCGGCTGCCGGAACAGCGACAGCGCCCACTGGTGGCGGCCGACCGGCGTCAGCAGGCTGATCCCGGCGGCGACGGCCGTGAGGACGGTCGCCGCCAGCCACCACCGCGAGGCCCGGGACTTCGGCCTCCGGCCGGTACCATCCGTGGCTCGGGCTTCTGCGGCGGGATCGGCGCGGCGCGGCATCTCAACGCTCTTCGCTGGCCGTGATCAAGTCCCCGCCGGCAGCCGACGGCCGGGCGGCACCGGGAGATGGCACGCGGGCCCGGCGGCCCGAGGATCGAGGCGCGGCACATGCGCTGTCGTACTCGGACGCCAGGTGTTCGGAGTTCCTCCGCCAGTCGAACCGCTCTTCGGCCAGTCGCCTCGAGTAGGCCTGCATGTACCTCCTGCGGCCGGGATCGCCGAGGATGCCGGCAAGCATCGAGCGGAGCGCCTGCGGCTCGGGCGGAATCAGCGCGACGCCCGAGGGATCGAATTCGTACCCGGAGTAGGCGTCCTCGGCCGTGGCGACGACGGGCAACCCGCATGCCATCGCCTCCTGCATCGCCAGCGTGAGCATCTCTCCTACCGCGGGGAAGGCGAAGATGTCACTCGCCTGGTAGAGGTCTCTCAGCTCATCGCGGCCGACCGGGCCGAGGAACCTGGCGCCCTCGGGGACGTGGTCGGGGATTTTGCCCGGCCCGACGAGGACCAGCTGGTACTCCGGCCCGCAGGCGGCGAGCAGCTTAGTGAAGCCCTTCTTTGGGACGAGCCGCCCCACGAACAGCACGACGGCCACGTCGGCGGCCAGCCCGTGCCTGGCCCGGGTGACCCGAACGGCCTCGGGGTCCCCGGGGCAGAACTCTGTCGTGTCGATGCCGTTGTAGGTGAGTCGGACCTTGCCGGCCGGCACGCCATAGTGGCTGAGGAAGCCGCCGACGATCGGGTTATAGACCGTTATCGAGGTCGCCCAGCGCCACAGGAGCCGACCGGCGGAGGAATAGACGAGCTTCTGCGCGAGCCGCACCGCCGCCTGGTCGTGCTCCACGATTCCCACATGCTGGGTCAGGAAGAGCGGCCGGCGGCGACGCCTCGCCAGCAGGGCCGCCAGGACCGACGAGCCGTGGTACACGTCATGCACGTGGACGACGTCAGCCTTGCCCACCAGCCGGGCGAGTCGCCATGTCAGGCTCGGGCTCCATACCGGGAACGGGACTCCGCGGAGGTTCTCGAGCCCGTTCCATGCCGCGATGCGGATGACCGTATAGCCGTCCACCCGCTCGTGCCTGGCGCTATCGGCAGCGCAGCGGCTGGTGACAACCGTCACGTCATGACCGAGAGCGGCCAGGGTGCGTGCCTGCTGGGCGACGACCACCTCGACGCCACCGAGATGGGGGTGGGCGTAGGCGGAGACGATCAGCACGCTCAGAGGCCGCATCGTGGCACCTTCACTGTTATTCATGACCTTGCTCCGTGCTGCTTGATTTACCGGCCACATCTGTCCAAATAACCGTTGCTCCAGGAAGTCGGACGGGGTTGTCCCCGATCCGTCGGGAGCGTTCCGCGCCGTAGCGACCGCGGCATAGGCCTCCAGCGGTGATGACTCCGTGGCCCCTGCGCAGCACCGCGGCCACGGCCGTGCCGAGCAGGCCGCCGACTGGCCATGCGGCGGTCAACACGGTGAGCCCGTGGGGTGCCAGCATCCACGCCAGACCGCAGATGGCGATGGCGTACGCGCCACTGCTCACGACGAGGGCCCGGAGCCGGCCCGACAGGCGCAGCACGGTCCATAGCCAGTTGTTCGCGGCAATCGGGATGGCGGCTGCGGCGAGGAGGATCAGCGTTGACGTCCCGTCCTGGCTGTACCTCGTCCCGAACGCCAGCAGCACCCAGTGCGCGGTCACGACCAGGGCCAGGCATGCTGGCAGGCACAGGGCCATCAGGACGCGCTGGCTGCGCCGCCTGAGCTCGGGCCAGTTCATGCCGACCTGAGATCCTTCGGCGAGGAAGGTCTGCTCCACCGCGTAGGCGGCGGAGTACACGAGCGTCGCCACCTGGAAGGCCACGAAGTAGTAGGCCGCGGCGGAGGCCCCGAGACGGTCCAGCACGATCAGCGGGACGACCAGGGTGGGAAGCAGGTTGAGGACGTTCCCCGCGTAATTGGCACCCGAGAACCGGAGCAAGGGCCCGAGCGTCCGAGATGGCCTGCTGAGCCGCGGCCGCCAGCCCAGCGCCGTCGCCATCAGCGCTAAGCTCGCGAGGGCTGCGGCGGCAAAGCCGGCGGCAGAGGCACAGAAAAGCCCGTAGGACCCGGTGCCGGCGAGGATCACAATGCAGGCAATTTTGGTGGCTCCGCCGATTCCGCTGTCGGTCAGCGCGCTGAAGCCCGCCTTGCGTGAGGCGACGAAGACCGAGTCGGTTATCAGGTTGACGGCCGCGGCGGCTGTTAACAGCACATAGCCAGCCGCCTGCGCCGGTCGGTGCAGGACGAACGCGAGATGGGGCGCGAAGACGGGGATGAAGGCTACGTAAAGCACGCCGACGACGGCGCCGCACCCCGCGACGAGCAGCAGGCCTGCGGTGATCAGCGCATCCCGGTCCCGGGCCGTAGGCAGGTGACGGACGAGGGTACTGTTGAGCCCGAGCAGGGCAAGGTAGCCGATGATGGTCGTCGCGGAGATCAGCGAACTTGCTCTTCCCACGTCTGCGGTGCTGAACAGCCTGGCTGCGATGATCCAGAAGGCGAAGCCGAGGGCGGCCTGCAGACCCGAGCTCACGATCAGGTACAGCGAGTTGCGCACCATGTGGTCTGCCCGGAGCAGGGACAGCAGCGCGGGAATCCGCGCCCGCCGCCGATCGGATTCCAGCGGGAGGCGGGCGAGCGGCCGCCGGCTGTGGCGGCCCGCCTCTGGGGCGGCCCGACCTCTCATGAACGCGCCCGTAACGGGCTGGATCGTGCGCAGTAGTACGTTCCGGGATGCGGGCGCCGGTGCCGCCGCGACACGGTGCCGTTTCCGGCGTGCAGACACGCGAGTCCGGGTTCCCGCTGACGCGGGATGCCGTTCCCGCGGTGTTCCCGTGCAGGCGTCCGGGCATCGTCGTGGCCGGTCAAGGTCCCCCCTCGCTCTGGCCAGGTTCGTGCCAGGTACCCTTCCGGCCGGGCAGCCGTGGGTTGCTGAAGCAGAAGCATGAGTGGTCAGGATCGTACTCAAGGCAGCGCGCCCGACGTGGCCACAATACGTAACTTTGTGAATACCAGGCTGAGCGACGGCGCGAATGAAGGCGAGCCAGGCCGGCTCCGTGCTTTCCGGGGCCGCCCGGACTCTGCGCCCGGCGCTAGCCGCTGGCGGCTGCCGCGCCGCCCGGACACCTCAAGGTCCTCCCCATGGTGCCGGGCGCCTGCGCAGGGTGTATCAGGTCCCGCCCAGGCACCGCTGGTTAGCGCGAGCGCGCCCCGCTCTGGCGGCGGACGCTGGGCCTGCCACGGCGGTCGCCGTCATAGCCGATAACCGGAAGCTTTCGCGAGAAAGCCGCTGCCCAGTTTATAACTGCACGCGGCTGCGTGACTGGCTACCGCATCTTTCACCGTTCGACCGACGTGCCCCGTCCACTTGTCCTGCGGTGATACGGACCGCCAGACGGCCTGAACCCAGGTTTGCATGATCGTGGCGGCGCCTGGCCGCAGGATTGCATCCGGATGTAGCGTGTCGCTGCGGTAATTCTGAGTACTTGACCGGGAGGATTGCGTTATGGTTGCCGGGCTGCCCTTCGTTTGGCCGGTCCTCGGACGCCTCAAGGCGAAAGCCCGCAGCGCGGATGGCCTCACGCCGACCGAGGAGCGGTTCCGGTTGAGCTGATCAGGCATCTGATCGACCGTGGCTACGACAAGAAGAACATCCGCGTCGAAACAGTGGTAAAGCGTTTCAGAAGCGCTGGGCGCAACAGTTTCCGGGCAGATATTCTCGCATGCTGAACAAACTACGCTCAGGAATTATGGACGTATACCCACACAGGGAGGGACAACATCGGATGCGTAAGGTCATCATCACGATCGTGTCTGCGGCATTGGGCATGTTCGGTCTCGTGGCAGGCGCCGGGGCGGCCCTCGCCGCGGGCGGCGGGACCGTCATCACGGTGGCGAACACCCCGTTCGGTAAGGCGCTCGTGGTCGGGAGTGGCAAGTATAAGGGCTTCTCGCTTTACGACATCACGTCCGACAACCCGCCAACCTACGGCTGCACGACCGTGAAGCTAACGGTCTTCGGCCATACCGGAACCTGCACCGGCCCGTCCAACGACGTGAATGCGGAATGGCCTGCTATCACGACGACCGGGCCGCCCGTCGCCGGGCCAGGTGCGCGGGCCTCGCTCCTGGGGTTCGTGTCACGCAGTGGCGTGGGCGACCAGGTCACCTACGCTGGACATCCGTTGTACCTATTCGACCCGGCACCCCACCAGGTCACCGGACAAGGATGGGATGAGCCCAGCGTGCCCCCGTGGCACGGGGTCTGGTTCCTGGTCCAGCCGGATGGCAACCAGCTGCCGTGGATCAGCAGCCTCACCACCGTCAATCTCGGCGGCCACCAGTATCTAGCCACTCCCATGGAAACGGGTGCGGGCTGGGTCGACTTCCCGGTCTACACGCGTGCCACCGCATGCCTGCCGGGCGCGTGTCCGCGGGTTTGGCCATACGTGTTGACGGCAGGTGCGCCAGGGACGTCAAATGGCGCGCATGCGTGGGCCGTGGGCACCCACTGGACCGGCCTCGGCAATCAGGTGACCTACAAGGGCCACCCGTTGTACCTCTTCTCGAAGGAGATCCTGAACCCCTCGACCCTCACGGCGACAGGCAACGGGAATGGGGTGGGGGGCTTCTCGCTCGTCAGCCCATGATTCGGAGGGGCCAGCGTCGCTGCAAGTGTGAATGACGCTGGCCCCTTCTCGACGCGTTCGTTCACGGCGGAGCGTCCCGGGTTTCGTGCACACCTGGTTTGGCGTGAGCAGTACACCCGCGAGGGCATGGCGACCGCGAAGGCGAAGGGCAAGCTGGAGAGCAAGCCGCCGAAGCCGTCTCCCGCGCAGACCACTCAGCTGGTCGACGTGCACGCCTCGGGCTACTGCACGATGAGCGAGCCGAGCCGGCGCTGCGGCTCCCTACCAGCCCGTCACAGTCAGTAATCCTACCCCGACATCTAAAACGCGCGCATGCCGCCGTTCGGCAGGCAAAGAGAGCGGACCGTTCCGGTGGTTACGACCGTCCAGAAAGAACATTCGGAGCGTTGGTTCACGGTCGGCGCCAGCCGATGC
>Ga0335081_10020189_pt1 | contig 10774 bp, 7 predicted proteins | sample Lox_Sample_35_FD_206713 | JGI IMG/M metagenome (GOLD analysis project Ga0335081, IMG submission 206713) | Soil microbial communities from Loxahatchee National Wildlife Refuge, Florida, United States - Lox_Sample_3.5 | ecosystem: Environmental > Terrestrial > Soil > Wetlands | place: USA: Florida... | reverse complement strand
CGGCTCGTTCTTGCGCAACACTCTCTCCGCGGCAGCCTGAAAGGCTTCGTCCGGGCTGGCGAGCAAATCCGACAGGGCCGCACGGGCCAATTCGTCAGGCGCAACCCGCCTGCTGGCGCAGAGCGAAGCTCTGCGATTCAGTAACTCTTGTTCTTGTTCAGCCGAATCTGCTTCAACCACGCCAGTTAATCGACGCCATTTGAGCTGGGCGAATTGCAGTTTATCACCGCCGGTGGGCACCGTGGCCTCAAGCTTTCGACAGCCGCGTCGGTCCCTGCTCATTGAATGGGCCCGGTAAACAAATGACGCTTAGAGAGCCGTTCGGATTCGGACGAGTCTTTCCCAGAATCGGACAATGCCATACAGGTCTCGGAATGCCCTGTTTGCGCAATTCCCTCGTTCCATTGAGGGTCCGCCCATTTTCTTGGTGGCACCGGATTTGCTAGGCACATGCGTGGTTCTGTGGATGCGAGCGCTGTTTCAAGCCCGGGCGATGGTCTCCCGATGCCAACGAAGGCCTCTTGCTTCACAACCGCCTTTGACGTGTTGGTCTGTTGCCCGGGTCAGTGCCCATATCAAGGCTTCAGTGTGACTGATCTTTCCAGCCAGAGGGAATATGTAATGAGTGCTCGCAACCTGGGACTCCGACACCTCTCGCCGCGGCGAGTTGAATCTCAACTTATTGAGTTTCGCGGAAGGTAGTGCACATCGGAGATTCGGACCCAGATCAACAAACCCCTCATCCGGCCCGCTCCGGCTGATGAAAGCGCCGGCCGCGGGCCACCCTCTCCCCTTGGGGAGAGGGCTAAAAATCAGGGGAAAACAGCCCCTTTTTTTTGGGGGAGAGGGGGGACCGCGCAGCGGTGGGTGAGGATCAAAGCAGATTGTTGGGAGGCACCACCGCAACCGACGACCTGTTCAATGTAATGCGAACCTCAATAGAACCGGGGAGACGGATAAGCATTCCTCATTCCGGTCCCCGCCCACGAGTTGGCGGCGGCGCGCGTTCAAGAATGAGGAGACGATTTTCATGGACCAAGAACTCGCACGGAACATTCAAACTGGCGTCCGGTTCATCCAGGCTTCGGCGCGTGGCCTTGCCTGGTACTTTGTGGCTTTCTTCGTGACCCTTGTGTTACCTGCCTCAGGCCAGGACGCCGCCTCGCAAATCAAGGCCGAGACTGAACGCCTTCAGCAGGCTCTGACTGCCAAACCAATCTCACTTCCAGACTTCCCGAATGCAAACTCCGTGATCGGGGATTCGCTCAAAGCAGCGGCCAATGCAGCCAATGCCGGACGGCTCTACTTGAGTTTGGAGGAGCTAGGCCGGGCTTTCGACTTTCTCCAAGGTGCCCGGACTGTGGCAGACAAGGCTGGCGCGGTGAAAGGCAGTTTGCCCGCGTTTGAGTCTGAATGGGGCAAGGTAAGCCTGGATCTCACCGCACTCGACCGTGAGGCTCGGCAGAGGAACTGGGAGAATGCCCGGGCGGCGATCCGGGCGCTGTCCGAGACGGCGCAGGGCAAGGCCATACCCCTGCTGGAGGGAGGCCGAGGGTTTGCGACTTCGACCCAACCGAAAGACGGCCTTTTCTATGTCGGTCAGGCGATGGGTGAGGCGCAGTTCGCGAAGTTCTGTGCCTCATTGAATCTTCCCCGAAAGACCACAGCGATTCCGTTGCGCTCGCTATTGCCTGAACTCGAAAGCCTTCAGGAAAAGACCAATGCTGCCTTCCAGCCGCCCCGGTCTATCGAACTTCACCCCAGGTTCATTGCCTTGAATTCGACTCTCAAGCTGGCACAGGAGCTCGACGCTTCGAGATTTTATGCGGGAGCTCTGTACCAGTATCTCGAGGCGGTGCGACACTACGGAATGCTCGACGCCGTGCCGCTGGACGCTGCCCGGCAATCCGCGCTGAAAACCGCTATCGCCGCCGCGCGCCGGCAGTTCGACGCGTCCCCGCGTGACGACTCCATCGCCATGCTCTTCCTCGAGCGCGCTGAATCGCAGGTTGCGCATGCTGACGGTTCCCCACCCAGCGCGGACGAATGGAGAAGCGCGCAGGTGATCATCGATCAGGTGTTACCCGCTTATTCCGCCGCGCTGAAGCCAGCGTCTCCGCTCAACCAAACACCCGGCAAGAGCATTGACATTACGCTGGTGCGCTGGCCCTACACCTGAAACATCTCCGACCCAGCAAGTTTGCTGGTCCAGGAAGTGGCCGCCAAGTACCCGGGAAGGGTGACTTTTGTGAGCGAGAACTTCGGAGCTTCCAAGCTTGCCGAACGGTACGGTGTGAAAGGGTATCCGGCAGTGTTCGTCGACGACGTGCTGGTGGCCGTTCCCAGGGACTTCGGCTACTTCGGAGAAGTGGAAGGCACCGGCCGCTATGCCCCGTGGCGCAATGCCGGCAGCCAGGAAAGATTCAAGGCCGATCTGACGCGCATGATTGATCTGATCCTGGCTGGCAGAGAGAACGTGGTGACCGCCGAACATGCGGGTACCAGCGGTGCCTCCCATGAGATTAGCGCCCTCCCCAAGTTCTCTCTGGCCGACCTCTTCGGACACCCGCTAACCGCCGAGCAACTTTCGGGACGGGTGGTGCTGGTTGAGTTCTGGGCCACGTGGTGCCCACCTTGCCGTTCCACGCTCGAGTGGCTCGCGGAGCTGAAACGCAAGTACGGCGATAGCATTGCCATTCTAGCCCTGGCGGTGGAATCACCCGAAGGCACGATTCGCTCCACGGCAAGTGTGCTAAGCTCCGATTTGCGGTGGGCCATTGCCGATGCGGCTACGGCACAGGCTTTCGGCGACATCACGTCTGTTCCCACCCTGTTTGTCTTCGACCGCTCGGGAAAGACGGCGAAAGTTCTTTATGGAGCACCACCCGACTTGCACGAGCAAACAGGCAAGATTCTCGACTCACTGGTCGAGTAGCTAAAGAGATCCACCGTGGCCTCAAGCTTTTGACAGCCGCGTCGGTCCCCGCTCATTGAATGGGCCCAGTCAAGCTGAAGGTTCTACTACTAAACGATCCGTCCGTCCTGGTAATGGGGTGGCTTGTCCAGCGCGGATGCCCAAAATCGCACAGGTACGCCGTGCACCAGCCAGCGACGTGCCTCTTCTCGTCCCTGACCCTATTCCGTACTCCCTATTACCTCTAGGCCGCTATTACGCGAGCGCCAGATTCACATTCTCAATGGCCTCGTCGATCTCTGCCGTATTCTTGTAGCCCACCGTCACGCAATCGACGCCCGCCCTCTGGAAGGCGTACCTCATCGCCGCCTGGCGGTCCTGGCGGGCCGTGAACGTACCCTCTCCCACGAGCTTCATGCTGATGACGCCCATCCCTTCCTGGCGGACCTGTTTCACATGCGAGACGACCTCGGTCACATTTCCCAAGCCGTTCGTGGCGTAATCCTCCGCGTCCATCTTCGCGCCTTTATGATTCATCCGGATCATCGCGACCTGAAGCCACTGGCTGCCCGGGAACCGGCGCAACGCCGGAAGTCCGTGCACCGACGCGCCGTGGGCTATCACCGCATGTCTGGCCTGGGCTTCCATAATGCCGTCCTGCCACCGGACGCTGTCGGTGGGCCACGTTGCGGTGTGCTGCCAGTGCAGGAGCATGATGTCGAAATACTCGGTGTTGGCGAGTTTGCGCAGCTCGTCGATCTTCTGCTGGGGATCGACGCCTTCGCGCGTGGTCACCTTCGACATCAGCCGATAGGTATCGCGCGGAATGCCCTGCAGCGCCACGCCAAGCATCCGGTGCATCTCGCCGTAGGACTCGGCGGTCTCAAAGAAGCGAATGCCGCAGTCGTAGGCGTAGCGGACCAACCGGGAGAACTGCTCTTGTCCCAGGTCGCGCTGCACTTGCCCACTTATGCTCCCGGTGCCAAAGGCGAGCCGCGTCACCTTGACGCCCGACTTCCCGAGCGTCACCCAATCCGTTGCGGTTTCGCGCGCCGCGCTTAGCGGCAACCTTGCGGCGCTAGCCAGCGCCGCCGCGGCAAGTCCGGTCTTCAGGAAATCACGTCTGGTGTAGTTGGCCATTCCTTTATCCTCCCCTGAGCCGCATCTTACCACAAGCAAGCTTAGCAAAGACGTGCTGGTTACGTCTGCCGCTCGTTGGTGACGGCGGTTGACGAGTCGCGGACTTACAAACCAGGTCGCGCTACCAAGCCAAATCAGGAGACTACTGGACGGCGATTCGTCTCGAATGGTGCAGGTAACCTTCCCGGAGAGGCGTGCGTCTATAGCGGTGGAGGCGGTAGGAGGACCTGGCGACAACGGTTGCCCGGCAGGTACCCGATTGGATAATGGTGTCTTCTCCGGGCCCGGTTTGGATTGCTCCGCCGCCTGGCGTGGGAGCGAATGCATATTCGGGAGGTGGGACCATGAGAGTTGCACTGATTGCTATATTGCTCGCAGCTTCGGGGTGTTGCGCGCAGGAGCCGACGACAGCAGCGGTGCCGCCGGTTACCGGGAGCCAACCCCAGAAATCGACTTCTTCCCAGACCCCCACGATCACGGTTCCGGCTGGAACCAGAGTTCTCCTCTCACTGGTGCGCCCGGTCTCAACCAGGACCACCAAAGCAGGAGACAAAGTCTATCTCCAGACGTCCGCGCCGGTAGTCGTCGGCAGCAAGATGGCTATTCCGACGGGGACGTCCCTCGAGGGCACCCTGGACAAGACGGCTCGCGCGGTTTGGTCCAAGCGGCGCGCCGAGTTTCACCTGCGCCTCGTCTCTCTGGTTTTCCCCAATGGCTATAAGGTGAGTGTTCCCGGCAGCGTTGAGGTCACTAATAACCTCGAGGAGTCGACCTCGACCTATGGTGACGCCGGCGTTGCGGGCCCTCTCGCCGCCATCGGCGCGTCGGCCGGCGGCACGACGATTGGAGCTGTGGCCAACGGTGTACGGGGCGCCGCGATAGGCGGAGCGATTGGCGGAGTGGTCGGCCTGGCGATTGCAATCCCCCTGATCGTGCACCATGGCGGTGTCTTCATGGACGTCGGCACCGCCGTCGATATGGTCCTCGAAAGCCCGTTGACCGTGGACCAGGAGCGCGTCCTCAACGCCGCCAGCCAATCCACGCCGCCGCCCATCATCCCGCCGCGCCGGTGCTACGAACCCGGTTCGCCGGGCACGCCTGACGTGATCATTCCCGGCACACCGGCCATCCCCGGTACCCCGCCGACGATCATACCCGGCCCACCCAACTCGCCGCCCACCGTTATCCCCGGTACGCCGGGCACACCCGGTACGCCGGCTACAGTCATACCTGGCACGCCAGCAACCCCCGGCACGTATTATCCGTGCTCGCCGCGATAATGATGCAGCTTCCGTCTGTCAGGTGGGGACTTCTCGGTTGTCAGGGCGGCAGGTGGCTTGTTCATTGTCATTAGGTCTGTGTTGCCGTTGATCGGTAACGCTGCGTCCGGACACAGGCTAAAATGGAGGGGATCTAATCTTATTGAGGAGGATGCGTATGGGTTCCCTGCCAGACAACGGGCTCGTTCATCTCAGGAGCCCCTATTCCGTTCCAGAAACGCTGAAGCGGCTGGAGTCCGTGCTGCACGCCAGAAACTTTACCGTATTTGCGCGCGTCGATCACAGCGGCGAAGCCGAGAAGGTCGGATTGACGATGCACCCCACTCAGCTCATTATTTTCGGGAGTCCGAAGGCCGGCACACCCCTGATGGTCGCCTCTCCAACTCTTGCTATTGATCTGCCGTTGAAAGCCTTGGCATGGGAGGACGGCAATGGCCAGGTCTGGCTGTCCTACAACAGCCCCGACTATCTCCAGCGGCGGCACGAGATCCCCGACGAATTGGTGAAGAACATCGCCGGTGCCGGCGCGCTGCTCGAAAAGGCAGTAGAATAGTCGCTTGCTGTACATATCCTTCTGACGCCCGGACGATACTATGCCGGATTCAAGGGCTAATGACACTCGGCTAGAATCAACCGCCAGCGAGAATCCCAACCGCGCCCGCGACCATCTCGCGAATGAGCGCACCTTCCTCGCTTGGGTGCGCACCGGCATTGCGCTCGTCGTGTTCGGTTTTGCCATCGGACGATTCGCCATTGCCATCCGGCAGTTCATGCAAATTCAGGGCCGCGTGTCACGGACGGCAGGGCTTTCGGTTTGGTTCGGTACAATTGCGATTATCGCCGGGGTGCTATTGACACTCGCCGGCTTGCTTCGCTACCGCCAGACGCGTGTCCAGTTGGAATCCGGCACGTTCGAGCCCGCCGGCTTTTTAGTCGATTTCGTAGGTATCCTCGTGGCGCTGGCTGGCCTGGCGCTGGCTGGCCATCTGGTTTTCATCGAACTGCGCCTTTGAATTGCACGGGTTGTCGGCTCGATTGGAAGGGCCGAGAAACACCCCATGACGTCGGCAACGACGACGGCCGACCTCTTGATGCGGCGTCCGGCGCCTCAGTCCCCAGATCTCAGTGCAGGACCCCAATCTGGTAATCGAGGTTGGCGCGGCTGATCTGGTAGTCGTATTTGGCGCCGGCGTTCTCCGTCTGGGCCTCGGTCTGGTTCAGTTGGGCCTGGCTGAGTTCGACGATCGAGCCCAGGCCCAGCTTGTATCGAGTCTGGGCGAGGTCGAGGGCCTGCGTGGCCTCGTCGAGGAGTTGAGCCGTCAGCGCGAGACGTTGGTAAGCCGTGTTGGCGTTCAGCCAGGCTAACCTCACGTCGCGTGCCACCCGGTCGGCTTCATCGCGGAGGTTTTGATCTGCCGCCTCGGCCCGCAGTCGCGCTTCGGCGGCGCGTGCCGAATAGAGGCGTCCATTAAAGATGGGAATGTTGACGTTCAAGCCGGCGGCGGCGTAGCGGTCGGTCAGTTGCTCCTGATGCCAGGGGGTGACGCCGGCGGCCCCGGCGAAACTGACCGTGGGAAGCCAGAGGTCACGCTCAGCCTTGGCGAACCGGTGGGCCGACTCGCTCGCGTAGCGCAGGCTGGCTAGCTCCGGCCGGCCTTGAATGGCCTGAACCACTAGGTCCGACGCGTCCGGAGGAGGAGCGCCAGGCATCGGTTCTTCCGCCAACGAATAGGTGCGGTTGTCCTGGTAGCCCAGCGCCGCGGAAAGTTGCGCAAAGGCCGCGCTGACATCGTTCCGGGCGCTCACCAAGGTCAGCTTGGCCTGCTCGAGGTTGACGTTGGCAAAGCTCACGTCAAGGCCGGACTTCAACCTGTTCTTGGCAAGCTCGCTCACCTGGTCGGCCACCAACTGGCGCTCCTTGACGGTTTCGTCGGCTACGGTGAGCAGGGCCCGCGCACGCAGGGCCTGGTAATATGCGTAGTCCGCCGCCAGCAGCACGTCCTCGCGCGTCGCCTGGGCGTTCTGGTTTTCCGCCTGGGCGTGGAAGCGCGAGCTGGCGACGAGGTTGGAAGTGCGGCCGAAGTCGGTAACGAGCTGGTTCACAGTGACGCCGTTGGCGTAGCGGTTGTATATGATGGGGTTGTTCAAAACGCCGGCGGCAATGCGGCTGGCGCTTTCGGCACCGGCGCCGGTGAGGCTGCCATAGGTGAACGGGTAGTAGGCCGACTTCGCCTCGGTCACCACTTGCCCGGCGGCGAGCGCGCTGAATTGCGCGGCTTGAACCTGAGGATGGCCTTTCAGGGCGATCTCTTCCGCCTGTTTCAGGGTCAACGCCTGTGCCGGGCTCTGGGGCGTCTGGGCCAAACTAAGGCAGCCACTGCACCCGGCGAGAACCGCGATCAGTAGGATGCGTGAGGTTCGCTCGGTCATTGCGCCTCCATCGCTGGAGCGGACGGGTTGTTGTGGCCCTTGCGGTTGCGATACACAAGAAGGTACGCCGCGGGAACGATGAACACCGTGAGAATGACGGAGACGGTGAGTCCTCCGATAATGGCGCGTCCCAAGGAGGCGTAGGCCTCGCTACCGGTCTCGAGTTTCAGCGCCATGGGAATCAAGCCGAAGACCGTGGCGAGCGATGTCATCAGGATGGGCCGCAGGCGGATGCGGCAGCTCGTCACTACCGCGTCGCGTACGGACATCTCCGCTTCGAGGTGGTGAGCGAACTCCACGATCAAAATGCTGTTGGAAGTCACGATCCCCACCATCATCACCACGCCCATCAGCGACATCACATTGACGGTGGTTCCGGTAACCCAGAGAAACACCAGCACGCCCGCGATTCCGGTGGGGACGGCGAGCAGAATCAGGAAGGGATCGATGAAGGAACGGAACTGTGCCACCAACACCAGGTAAAGAAGGGCCAGGGCCAGGACCAGCCCAAACCCAAAGCTCGAAAACGACTGGCGCATGCCTTGCACCATGCCGCGCATCACCAGACCCACGCCCTCGGGCAGGCGGGTTGCCGCCATGATCTTGTCGACGGCGCCCGCCACGCGGCCGAGATCCTCAGTAGCGGGAGTGACGTAGACATCGATCACCCGCTGGATCTGGTAGTGATCTACTTCGGTCGGCGCTTTGAAGTTTTTCACGCTGGCCACCTGGTCGAGAAAGGCCGGGTCCTTCGATGTGGGAGAGCGGATGGGAATGCCTTTCAGCGAGAACAAGCTGTTGATGTCGCTTTCCGGATACTGGACCGTGAGGAAGTAATCATTGCCCGTGCGCGGGTCGATCCAGTAGCTCGGCGCGATCATCTGGTTGGAGGTCAGCGCGGTGATGACGTTGTCCACCACTTCTTTCTGGCTGAGGCCGAGTTCTCCGGCGCGCACGCGGTCAACCTGAAGCTGCAAGGCCGGGTAGTCGATATCCTGCGGAATGTACACGTCGCGCACACCGGGCAGGCCGCGAATCTGGCGGGCGAGGTCGGTGGCGACCCCATAAGTCGACTCGAGATCCTGGCCGCTCACCTGCAAATCGATAGGCGCGGGAAGACCCTGATTAAGGACGGCGTCCTGCAAGCCTCCCGACTGGAAAAACGTGCTGATCTCCGGCATCTCCTCAGCCAGGCGCCTGCGTACCCGGTCCATGTAGTCGTAGCTGCCGATCTTGTGCTCGTCGGTAAGCGCCACCTGGATGGTTGCCGTATGGGGCCCGGAGTTGGAAGTGTAAATAGAGGTGAAATCGGGAACCACTCCCAGGTTGGAGACAATCAGCCGGAGGTCCTGGGGTCTCACCACTTGGCGGACGATGCCTTCGACCCTCGCAACCAGCTTCTCCGTCAGCTCGACGCGCGTGCCGCTGGGCGCCTTCATGGTGATGACGAACTGGCCGGCATCGCTGCGAGGGAAGAAGGCGACCCCAAGCAGCGGACCGATGAGCAAGCTCAGCACAAAAACGCCCATGATGCCGCCCACCACCAGCCATGGTCGCAGCAGGGACCGGTCCACCGTGGCCTCGTACCAGTCGAGCATACGATGGAATCTGGCGTTGAAGGCGGCGTTGAAGCGAGCACCCCAAGACAGACGCGACAGGTGAGGCCGGCTCACCTCCTCGGAGCCGGCCGCTGCGGGCTCGGGCGCCGCTTCGTGGTGAGGCGCCTTGATCAGCTTGGCGCAAAACAAGGGAACCACCGTCAGGGCGATAAAGTAAGAGGCAAACAGGGCCAGGACCACGGCGACCGCGAGCGCCGAGAAAAGGAATCGACTGACTCCGTATAAGAAGGTAACCGGAAAGAAGACCACTGCGCTGGCGATGGTGGCCGCCAAGACGGCCATGCTGACCTCTTGCCCGCCTTTTTCCGCGGCTACTTCAGGAGGCTCGCCAAGCTCCATGTGCCGGAAGATGTTTTCCAGAACGATCACCGAGTTATCGATGAGCCGGGAAAAAACGATCGCGAGGCCCGCCAACACCATGCTGTTGATGGTGCTGCCGCCGAAATAAAGGGCCACAATCGCCGCCAAGGCGGAGAGCGGAATGGAGAGGAAAACGGCCGCTGTCCCGCGCAAGCTCCCAAGAAAAAGAAGCACCATCAGGCCGGTCAGCAGCAGTCCGGTGGAGCCTTCGTGAAGCAGGGTGCTGATGGCTTTCTTGACGAACTCCGATTGGTCGAACACCACGCTGGTCACAAGCTGCTTGGGCACATCGACCAGATGCAGCAGCATGGACTTGACGGCATTCACCACGGCGATGGTGTTGGTGTTACCTCCCTGCTTCATGATGGGGAGAAAAACCGATCGCTGCCCGTCCACGCGAACGATGCCAAGCTGTATGGTGGAGTCATCTTTGGCGGAACCGATATCCGCCACCGTCACGTACTGGTTGCCGACGGACTTGATGGGAATCAGGTTCAGATCGGGCACGTGCTCGATCTCACTGTTAGTGTACACGTCGTAGTCGTAGGGACCGATCTTGGCGTCGCCCGCCGGCAGGATCAGGTTGGACTTGTTGACCGCGTCCACCACGTCCATCACGCTCATGCCGTGCGCGTGGAGCTTCAAGGGATCGACATAGACCATGATCTGGCGATACTTGCCGCCGAACGGTGGAGGCACCGAGGCACCGTGCGCGGTCGCCAACTGGTCACGGACCGCGTATTGACCGGTGTCGCGAAGCTGGGACTCGGAAAGTCCCTCGCCCTTCAGTGTCACCAGGCACACCGGCAAGCTGGAGGCGTCAAACTTCATCACCACCGGCGGCAGCGTGCCCTTGGGCAGGCGTCCCAGGTCGGCCATGGCCAGGTTGGAAATTTCCGTGGCATCGGCATCGGCGTCGGTGCCCGGCTGAAAGACGACCTTGATGATGCTCACTCCTTCGAGCGAGCGGGATTCCATGTGGTCGATGCCGGCTCCCAGAGTAAAGAAGCGCTCGAAGCGTCCGGTGATGT
>Ga0335081_10020188_pt1 | contig 10774 bp, 8 predicted proteins | sample Lox_Sample_35_FD_206713 | JGI IMG/M metagenome (GOLD analysis project Ga0335081, IMG submission 206713) | Soil microbial communities from Loxahatchee National Wildlife Refuge, Florida, United States - Lox_Sample_3.5 | ecosystem: Environmental > Terrestrial > Soil > Wetlands | place: USA: Florida... | reverse complement strand
ACCCGAGATTTCCCACGATTGAGAAGGCTCCGGTTGTCAGGTTGAACTTAAGCAACCGCTGAACACGGCTTTTTGCTTTACGATCAGCCCAGGTGAAGGCTTCGTGCCAGATGAAGTTATGAATCACTGCAGCTTCGACCGCGAGAGCTGTCGCCAACAAATAATTCAGGCCCACCACAGACGTAAGCAGAAACAGTATTCCCAGCTGCACGACTATTCCCATCGCGCCCACTGCATTGAACTTCAGCCAGCGAACTAGAGCTGACCTCGTTTGCGGGGCGCTCATAACACGCGCTCCTCTTTGTAGAGGCGGGCGATATTTCGCGCGGTGAACCAGAGAAGCATGGCGCACATCCCCGCAATCCCGATCGCGCCCCCGATATCGAACAAACGATAGCCGCCTAAAACTCTCAGCCAGCGAAACACTGACAGATTGCCGACAATTAGCAACAGCCGCAGCTCCGTCGGCCCAAAACTCCAGAACGACATGCGAAATTCGCCAAGCACATAGGTCGCAAGGTACGATTGGATCGAAAGCAGCAGGAACCCGATCAGCAGGCCGATTGCGATCCATACACTCATGAATCCTGAGAAGCCCAGGCCCGCCATAAGCGCCACCGCGCCGATGCTATCGAGCATGTGATCGACGTAGAAGCCGTATCGGGGGCGCTGCTGATGGCGGACTCGGGCGAGTGTGCCGTCCATGCTGTCGCCAAACCAGTTGAGCGCGAGAAAGCCGACGGCGGCGACTAGCCAGAACCGATTCCACCGAGCCATGGCATAGCTGAATCCCGTAAGCAGCTGGGCTACGAAGCCGAGCGTCGTGAGGTGGTCAGAGTTGATCCACGACGGCATGCGCTCCGCCATCCAGGTCAGAAAGCGTTTTTCTGGTGCGGCGAGAATACTGTTCTGAATGCGAATCGCCAGCCGTGGGGACGTGCCGATTGCCGAGCCGGGCAAGGTTTGTGTGGTCATCAAGCCTCCTGCGCGGCAGTTTGCGATTCGTACCGCGCAGAGGCAATGCTCAGCAGGTCAATTGGACATCAATTGCGTATCTTCAGCTAAATAGCTGATACGAAAAGGTGTATTGCCGTCTCTCGTCCGCGACCGCGCGTGTAAGCTTGGAGCCAGGAACTTTCCATGCGTCGTCCTACTGCAATTCTCGGCTCGTTTGTTTTTCTCGTGGTGGCGCCCGGTTTCGTCGCAGGCTTGGCGCCCTGGTGGATCTCGCAATGGAAGATGCATCCGCCGATTCTTGGAATCCCGGCGTTTCGCTACTTCGGAGTCCTATTAATTCTCCTTGGCGCGCCAATCTTGTTCGATTCCTTCGGCCGCTTCGCCCTGCAAGGCTTCGGCACCCCCGCGCCCATTGCTCCCCCTGCCCGTCTGGTCGTGACCGGCTTATACCGTTACGTTCGCAATCCCATGTACGTTGGCATCGCCGCCCTCATCTTCGGGCAGGCATTGCTTCTCGGAAATACCCAGCTGCTCGAATACGGCGGATTCATCTGGCTGGCATTTCACCTTTTTGTCTTGGGATACGAGGAGCCGAAACTCCGAAGCACTTTTCCGGACGAATATTCGGAGTACTGCTGGAACGTTCGGCGCTGGATTCCGCGGTTGACGCCATGGAGACGCGAGTTGCAAGATTCAGTTCACGCGTGAAGCGTAGCTTCCTCAATAGCCGCGGCGAGCTGCTCGCACGCCCATGAAATCTGGTCCGCCTTGATCACCGCGGGCGGCGCGATCAGAACGTGGTCGCCGGAATCACCGTCAGCGCAACCTTGCACGGGATAGAGCAGCAGCCCGCGTTCTACCGCCGCCCGCGCGACTTTTCCTGCAAAATTCGCGTTCGACGAATAGGGCGCTTTGCTCGCCCGATTCGAGACGAACTCGATAGCCCACAGAAGCCCGATCCCACGCACGTCCCCTACGGAGTTCAACTCACGCAGCGATTCCAAATTTTCCTTCAGTACGCGCGCGATGCTGCCTTCGCGGTCCGAATCAGCAGCCTGGACCAAGTTGTGCTGCACAATGTATTTCAGCACCGCGCGCCCAGCCGCGAGCGTGATGGGATGCGAACTATAAGTGAAGCCGTGAATGAACGAGCCCGAGCCGGATGAGATCGCGCCGACAACTTTTTTCGACATGATCACGGCGCCAAGCGGGGCATAGCCACTCGAAAGCCCTTTGGCTGCAACCAGAATGTCAGGCGCTACGGCCCAGTGATCAACCGCAAAGTTTCGCCCGGTTCTTCCCATGCCGCTCATCACCTCGTCGGCGATCAGCAGCACTTCGTTCTTGCGGCAAATTTCGGCAATCTTCTCGAGGTAACCTTTCGGTGGGACTACCGCCCCCAAAGTCGCCCCGCTCACCGGCTCAAGAATCACCGCCGCCATTCTGCCCTGGGCCTCGGCGATGGCTTGCTCGACCTCCACAGCATATTCCTGGCCGCAGTCGTAGCAGCCGTCAGTGCAGTCGTAACTGCACCGGTAACAATAAGGAGCGTCAACGGTCGAAAACTCGCGCAGCATCGGCCGGTATATCTCGCGACGGCGTTTATTCCGTGAAATTGCAACCGCGCCGAGGGTTGCGCCGTGGTAACTCTGATTTCGGCTCAGGATGTGCGAGCGCTCAGTCTTTCCTTTTTCGACGTGATATTGCCGGGCAAGCTTCAGAGCAGTCTCAACCGCCTCCGATCCTCCGCTGCAGAAATAGACGGCGCCCCCGCGAAAGTTTTCGCCGGCAAAGGCAAGAAGTTCCTCGGCATACTGTTCGGCTACTGGCGTCGTGAACTGGCTGCCATGCACGAATTCAAGTGAGCGGGCCTGTTCGGCCATGGCATTGGTAACTTCGGCGACGCCGTGCCCGATGAAGTTCACCGCTGCCGAGCCGGAGAAATCCAGGTACCGCTTGCCCGACGAGTCCCACAGGTACACGCCTTCGCCACGCACGGCAGGGGGGAACGTTTTGCGGAAGGAACGCCGCAACAGGGCGGAACCCGGCGAATCCTGCGTAGCAGCTTGACCCGGCACGTGGGGATTATCCCGTCTATTGATTCCGCCTGTCAAAAAAGAGTTGCTGCCTGTGAAAGCAGATCGCATTCAAAATGGGAACCCAGGAGGGCATGGGGAAGCGGCGTTTCGGGTGAACTTCCCATGTAAAATCGCCGATAATGTCGTCTCCTAAGACTCTGGGCGAAGCCGTTCCCGGCCAGAACCCTGCGAACCCGCAGCCGATTTCATTGGCTCGGCGTTTTCTGCTGCTGCTGAACCCTTCGCGCGAGCACACAGCTTTTTCGGCCACGGTTTTGCTGGTTACCGCCATTTTCCTCTCGCGCATCGTCGGCTTCCTGCGCGAAATGTACATTGCGTGGGCATTCGGCGCCACGTCGATCACGGACGCCTATAACGCCGGCTTCACCATCCCTGACTGGCTGAATTACCTGGTCGCCGGCGGCACGGCTTCGATCACATTTGTTTCCATCTATACGCGGTTCCTGGCCGAAGGCCGCGAGGAGGAAGCGCGAAAAACCTTCTCCGCGATCATCACCATCATGACCGCGGTACTGCTCGTCGGAATTGTTCTTGCGGAAATCTATGCAGCACCGCTGAACCGCCTCATGTTCAGGAAATTCAGCCCCCCCGAATTTGCCTTGTGCGTGCACCTGACACGCATTCTGCTTCCCGCGCAGCTTTTCTTCTACGTAGGAGGAGTGGTTTCGGCAGTGTTGCTTTCCCGCCGAATGTTTTTGCTCCCGGCAATCGGGCCGCTGGCTTATAGTGGCGGAATTATCGTCGGCGGCCTGTTGTTCTCGCGCCGCTTCGGCATTTCATCGCTCGCTTACGGTGCCGTGGCCGGAGCTTTCATCGGAATTTTTCTGGTGAATGCGATTGGCGCTGCCCGCGTGGGAATCGGCTACAGAATTTCTTTCGATGTCCGCAACGCTGCCTTTCGCGAATGGGTGAAGCTTTCCATTCCGCTCATGCTCGGGGTCTCGCTGGTTACCGCAGACGACTGGATTCTGCGCTATTTTGCTTCGGGCAGCGTCGGCGATATCACGCGCCTGAACTACTCTAAACGGCTCTTTCAGGTGCCAATCGCGCTTCTTGGCCAAGCGGTGAGTCAGGCTTCGCTGCCGTTTTTTGCCCGGCTATTCGGCGAAAAGCGGTACAGCGACTTTGCCGCGACCGTGAACGGTTCCGTGTATCGTGTGGTTTCGGCGGCTCTGCTGGTTTCCAGTTTCATGGCCGCTGCCGCGCTTCCGCTGATCGACCTGGTTTACCGCCGCGGGCACCTGCACTTTTCCGATTCGCGCATCACCGCCGTTTATTTCTTCTGGTTTTCGCTTTCGCTGGCGTTTTGGGCGGCGCAGGGGCTTTACGCGCGCGCATTCTATGCGGCGGGCAACACGCTCATCCCCATGATTGCGAGCACCGTGGTGACGCTCGCGTCGATACCGATGTATGCAGCGCTGTATCACATTTTCTCCGCGCGCGGTCTGGTCATTGCCTCTGATCTCGGAATCGCCGCGAATTGTCTGGCCGCGGCGTTTCTGCTCCATCAGCGTGGATTGGTGCGCGCCAGTGGTCTCGACTGGGGAGAAATCGGAAAGGCGCTGCTGATTTCAGTTGTTGCGGGAATTGTCGGCTGGAGACTGGCTACGTTCATAAACCCGAATGGTAGCCGTTTGGCTGACGTGAAAGCTTTGGCGCTGATCGGTGCGGCCTGGGTTCTGGTGGTGGTGACCGGCTTGTGGCTGTTGAAATCGAAACTGCCGCAAGACTTGCGCAGTCGTCGGCGCGCGGGGGCAACCAAGCCGGCAACGCCCGTTGCTCCGCAGGAACAACTTCAGTCAAAGATGGAGCCGTAAAGCCAGACAAAAGTGTCCGACCCAGGCGCTATTCCACCCCCGCCTGTTTCGCCACTAAAGTGCGATTGAACTGCTGAATGATCTTGTAGCATTCGCAGGCGGCCGACTCGAGTTGCTTGCGATTCACGATTCTGACGCTGCCGCGCAGGTTCTCGATGAAGCAGGCTTTTTGCAGCATGCCCGCGGCTAAACTCACGCTGGGTCTTCCGCTGCCGAGCATCTGCGCCAGAAATTCGTGCGTGACCGGCAGAATGTCTGAGCCGACGCGGTCCTGGCACATCAGCAACCAGCGCGCCAGCCGCTGCTCAATTTCGTGCAGGCGATTGCAGGCGGCGATCTGCGCAATCTGCAATCCCTGAACCAGCACATAGCGGTTCAGCATTAGCCGCAACTCAGGAGCGTCGCGCATGGTTGCTTCCAGCACTTCCGCGTTCACGCGCATTCCCGTACCCGCGATTTGCATGATGGTGCGATAAGGCCCGCGATGAATTCCAACTGCGAGCGGGGTGCCGACGATTCCTTCCCGGCCAACAATAGCAACCTCCACACTATGGCCGTCACTGGTCAGAACCACCAGCGAGGCCAAGCCCTCGTTGGGGAAATAGGCGAATTCGATTTTTTCCCCGGCCTCGTGCAGGATGTGCTGCTGCGGAAGCTGTACCGATTCCAAGTGCGGCCGGATGAGGTTGTACTCTGACTCGGGAATTGAGTTCAGGATCTGATTTTCTACCAGCTTTCCTGTTACGTCAGTTCGCTTGCCGGCGTTCGTCGTTGAGTTCCTTACTTCAGTACGAGCATTCGTACGCAAACGTGCTCCTCTTCCAAGCCACGCATGACCCAAGCCTTCTGGAAACCAGTGCGCGTAGCGTATTTGTCACGCGAGAATGTGTCAGTTCGCCAACGAACTGAGAACTCACATTCAGCGCTTCGAATTTTCAGTAGGCGCGGTGGAGCGCTATTTCACGACGAGTGAACCGTTGTAAGTTTGGATCACCCGGTAACACTCGCATGCGGCATCCTCCAGGCGCTTGCGGTTGAGGATTTTCACACTGCCGCGAGTGTTCGCAATCAGACCGGCACGTTCGAGGGCGCCGGCGGCAATGGTAACCGTAGGTCTTCCCGAACCCAGCATCTGGGCGATGAATTCATGGGTCAGCGGCAAATTCTCGGAATCGATCCGGTCCTGGCACATGAGCAGCCATCGCGCCAGCCGCTGATCCATATCGTGCAGACGATTGCAAGCGGCAAGCTGAGCCACTTGCAGCTGCTGTGTCATGACATATTGCTCGATCAAGAATCGCAGATTCGGAGTTTTCCCAAACGTCTCTTCCAGCGCCGCGGATTTAATGCGCAGTCCCTTTCCTGGCAATTGCATAATCGCGCGCATGGGTGCGCTCTCAAACCCAAACGCCAGCGGCGCTCCGACCACGCCTTCGTTTCCAGTAATGCCAACTTCTACGCTGCGCCCATCGTGCACCAGCACGACCAAGGACACCATGCCTTCATTCGGAAAGTAGGCGTACTCGATTTTGTCGCCCTGCTCGTAGAAGATCTTGTACTGGGGCATATCCATTTCTTCCATGAGTGGGCGCAGGATCATAAATTCGTCCTCTGGAATGGTGAGCAAAATCCGGTTCTGGATTGCTCGCCCGTCGCGGTCCGTGCGCGGAACCGGCGTAGTTGGGATCTCCGGCAATGGTTTATCGACCGTACTCACGTCCGAAACAGCCATCTCGCTCTTTTCCTTTCTAAGCGATTGGATGCTCCATAGCAGGAGCTGACTTTTTCGGCAATCCTGTAATTGCAGGCAGAATTTCGCCCATTTGTGAGGAGAATTTTTCCAAAAGAAAACAGGCGTCCTTAGGAAAGGACGCCTGCTATTGAAGTCGCAAGTTTGGTAATTATGCGCGAGCTGCAGCAACTTCCGTTGCCGTGCTGTTGCTGATCGAAGGCTTATCTTCACCATTCGGTTTCTGGCCGGCCTTGCGGATATCAATTCCGCCCTTGAAGAACGCGCCGTCTTCAATCGAGATGCGCGCCGCTACAACGTCGCCGGTGAGTGAGCCATCGCTGCGAATATCCACGCGGTCGCTCGCGGTCAGGTTACCGCGAACTTTCCCGAGCACGACGATCTCGCGGGCGTTGATGTTGGCCGCGACCACGCCATTGCGGCCGACGGTCACGCGATTCCCGGCAAGGTTGATCGAGCCTTCAACGCGGCCATCAATGTACAAAGACTCCGACCCGGTTACTTCACCCTTAATGACGAGAGATTTCCCGATGGTAGCCTGGTCTGCCGTGCTGGCCGAAACGGTCGTTCGCGGAGCACTGGCGGCCGTTTCCGTTACCGCAGGAGCGCTCGGCGCTGATATTGGGGTACGCTCCGGCTCGGTCGGACGAACGCCGGGCGCCGTGGGCTGATTAGTAGGCTTCCACATTTGAGAAGAAATCCTTTCCATAAGGAAATTGTTAGTGTTTGGGCCGAACCTGCAGTTCGGAGGCCAACAAAATTCTACTCTCCATAGCCATTTTTGTATTGTGGAAAAGAGTAATACTTTGTGCATTTTCGGCCATTTTTAATGATTCTTGGGGTTACCTCAGGGCAATGCCCTAATACGGAAGGTCGATGTGTGCTCGTGGCGAGTGGAGGCAGGCGTCAGGGCTGTGCGACGACGAACGAGGTCGATCCCTCTGGCATGGCAAAGGGCGATCCCGCGAGCGGAGTTAAGAGACCCGTGGTGCGATCAAAAGCGTAAGCACTCATGTCATTCGATCCAGAATTGATCACGTACAGGAATTGTCCAGTGCGATCGAAGGCGAGAGCCGTTGGTGCGATTCCGGTTGGGAAGATGTGGTCAGGGGCATCAGTGAGCGAGCCGTTTGCGTTGACGGCCATGACGTGCACGAGATTGTTGTTTCCATCAATGCCCGCCAACCACGTGCCGGAGGGCTCCGCCGCTAATGCTGTGATCCGTTCCGTGCTGGTTGGATCCTGCCAAGCGGCGCCGAGATCTGTGAGTCCGCCGGTGGCATGGTCGATGAGGACGGCCGAAATCCAGTACTCGCCGTTCCACTGGTCGATGCAACTCGAATACATCAACGTCTTGCTCGATTGAAGAACCGTCGCCATGTCGGCTGCGCTGATGCATCCCGCCGAATAGGATGCGAAGCCACTTAGGCTCCCATCATTGTTAACAGCCGCCACGCCCAGCCAGGGCGCCGGCGTGTGCTCCTCCTCCGGCGTCGCAGAGATGTACACAAATGCGCCGGAGGGATCCATCTGAAGTTTTTGTCCGATGAGCGGATTACTGCCTTCACCAATTGCGAACTCATAAGGGGAGTCGGGAACCGGCGAGAAATTTCCGCTTACCGTGGCGTAACCCGAGACTGTGGCATTCACGTTAGCCGATGTTCCGCCCACTGCATAAGCAAACTGCGCTGACGGGTCAAGCACGCCTTGCCATAAATTCGCGGATGTGGACGACTCCGACGTAAGCATGCCGCTTGCAGGGTTGATGTTGTAAAGCACAGCCTCGGCCGCACCTGAGCTGTTCACACTGCCGCCTACCAGCAACGTATGCTTTGCAGCCGAGAAATAACTCGCTGCGATCGTCGTTGACGCAGGAAAGCCCTGGAGCGCGCTCAGGCTTCCATTGGAGTTAATCTCGAAGCCGTAGATATTCGACGTTCCGTTGGCGACGTATACGTACTGAGCGGTGCTCGACGACTGCCCACTTGCATTCGTGGGCGCCGTAGCTGACATTTGCGTGCCGTTGCCCGAAACGCCAGCACATCCAACCGTCATTCCGAGACATAGGAACACGATGATCGACCAACCGCTCACGAATACCTGGAATCTTTTCGCTGTTCTCAAGTTGCGACTCCCAACTGATTCATTTCAGAGCGAGCCTTCAACTCTGGGCGGCAACTTCGATGCAGCAGTTACGGTCGCGAGATGCCGCTGGAGTAAGCGCCTACGCGAGTTCCTGTAGAACTGAGTGGGAACATCGGTAGCAGCGCCTGAGGTAGACGTTCGTTTAGCATTAGGAGTGCCGGGCAGTTCTCCGGCGCAAGCACTCTCTGAATGCTCTCCGATTCCATCATCCTGAAGAAAATTCAACGCCAGCCGAAGCAGATGGCCGGATACAAGCAGCTCGTGCGTGAGCTCGGACTGCATGGAGACGCGAGGAAAGAGCTCTCGGGACGTTTGCAGAAGATGATCTCGCGAGGCGAGCTGGTCCAGGTTGATTCCGATCGGTATGGGATTCCGCAGCCGGCGTCTAACAAAAACGTCATCGCTGGCAAGCTGAGCCTGCACCGCGACGGCTTCGGCTTCGTTATTCCTGATTTGCAGTCCGCCAGCGCGAGTCTAAAGTCGCGCGTTGCCGGCGACATCTTCATCCCACCGCACGCCATTGGCTCTGCGATGCATGGCGATCGTGTGCTGGTCGAGATCACCCAAATTCGTGATGGCGGCCGAGCCGAGGGCCGCATCTTGCGGACAGTCAGCCGTGCTCATCCCAGCGTAGTGGGAATTTTTCACTACGGCTCGCGGCATAACTATGTCGTTCCCATCGACCAGAAGATCGCGCGGGAGATTGCGATTCCGCGCGGGATGGAGTATCCGGAAAATCTTTCCGCGATCTCGCCGGGCTCTGCAGTTAAACGCTCTGAAAATCTTGAACCGCCGAGAGCGCAAAGTTCGGAGCGGAAATCCAAGCACCGCGTCCTCGGAGCCGAAGCCGCGCGCAAGAGTAAAGATTGGAGCGATCTCGAGAACGTCGTCGTCGATGTCGAAATTACTGACTGGCCGACGGCCACACAGAACCCGCGCGGTCGTGTGATCGAGATCCTCGGCTACGAAGACGATTTCGGCGTCGATGTCGAGATCATGATCCGGAAATATCACCTGCCGCACCGTTTTCCCGATGAGGTGCTGCACGAGGCCGAAGCGATCGAGCCGATCATTTCATCTCAGGAAACTCGAAACCGTCGGGATTTTCGGCATTTGCCAATCGTCACTATCGACGGCGAGACTGCTCGCGACTTCGATGACGCCGTTCTCGTTCGTCGTCTCGAAAATGGCAATTTCGAGTTGCAAGTTCACATCGCCGATGTCGCGCAATACGTTACCTCAGACTCAGCGCTCGACCAGGAAGCACGTCTGCGAGGCACAAGCGTTTATTTCCCCGACCGCGCCGTTCCCATGCTGCCACTCGAGCTCTCGACCGACATCTGCAGCCTGCGCCCGCATCTCGACCGGCTGGTCATGTCGTGCATCATGGAAATCGATAATCACGGCGAGATCGTCAGCTACGAAATCTGCCCCGGCATAATTCGTTCTGCCGAGCGCATGACCTACACGGCGGTGAACGCAATCCTCGAAGGCGACGAATCGGCGCGCCGGCGATATTCGAAGCTCGTCTCAAACTTCGAACTCATGCGCGAACTCGAAATGATTTTGAATCACAAACGCGAGCGCCGCGGCTCCATCGACTTCGACCTGCCTGAGCCGGTGATCGAGTTCGACGAATTCGGATTGATGAAGAGCATCGCGCGCTCGGAGCGAAATATCGCTCACCGCATCATCGAGGAATTCATGCTGTCGGCCAACGAGTGTGTTGCCGGATATCTGGAGCAGAAAGGAATTCCTTCGCTCTACCGCATCCACGAAAAGCCAGATGCCAAGCGCGTTTACGACTTCGAGGTGATCGCCGCGACCTTCGGTTATTCGCTCGGAGTTGGCGCGCTCCCGATCCAGCGCATGCAATTCAAGACTGATCGCCGCGCAAGCTACGGCACCGGCAAGCGGGCCCGCGAAATTGAAATCCCGAAAGAAGTTCACATCACCCCGCGCATGTATCAGAAGCTGACGCAGAAAATCGCCGGGAAACCCGAGGA
>Ga0335081_10020186_pt1 | contig 10775 bp, 8 predicted proteins | sample Lox_Sample_35_FD_206713 | JGI IMG/M metagenome (GOLD analysis project Ga0335081, IMG submission 206713) | Soil microbial communities from Loxahatchee National Wildlife Refuge, Florida, United States - Lox_Sample_3.5 | ecosystem: Environmental > Terrestrial > Soil > Wetlands | place: USA: Florida... | reverse complement strand
GTGCCATCGCCGACGGCTGCAACCCTGCATGCAGTGCATTATCACCGGGTCGATGTCGCAAGCCGCTGGAAGGAGCTTGCAAGGCGCAGCCCGCCGCATCTCTCCGAGCTGCTTGCCATTCCAACCTGCCGGGTGAATTGGGCGCCTGATGATATCCAAGCCGAGCTCGACAACAATTGCCAGGGAATTTTGGGCTATGTCGTGCGCTGGATCGATCAGGGCGTTGGCTGTTCCAAAGTGCCGGACATCCATGACATTGGCCTCATGGAAGACCGCGCGACCTTGCGCATTTCGAGTCAGCATATCGCCAACTGGCTGCACCATGGGATCGTCACCCGCGAGCAGGTGATGGAAACGCTGCAAAGGATGGCTTCGGTGGTCGACCGGCAAAACGCCGGTGATCCGCTCTATCGGCCGATGGCTCCGGCCTTTGACGGGCATGCCTTCCGGGCGGCGGCGGATTTAATCTTCAAGGGGCGCGCCCAGCCAAATGGCTATACAGAGTGGACCCTTCACGCACATCGGCGTGACGCCAAGGCCACCGCCACGACCTAGTTGAGGCTGATGGCAAACGTGGTTTGAACTGGCGCAGCCACGCATCGGACGGGTGGGCGCAAACCTCACGCCGGACTAAACGTCTCGTCAAAGCGAACTCCATAAGCAGAGGATGGCGGGCGCAGTCATTGCGAGCGGAGGTGACTGCGCGGCGCGACCGCATGACTGCCCAAAGTCTTGCGTTCCGTCGCGGAATTATGGGCGTAGGTCTCCCACGATGGCTCATAAAGCTCATCCGCCTCATCACCCCATGTCACCCAGCCCGGACGTACACCACGGCCGAAGAGTTCCAGGTACGGGCCAGGGGAACAGGATTCGATGAGCTCGTATTGCTCGTCGGGCTTGCGGGAATGCTCGCGTTTTCGTGTCGCTAGATAATTGACCTGGGTCCGGCCAGGTCGCAGGGTTCGCGCGGCTTTTCCCCTTGTTCCAAACAAAATCAATTCGGTGACGTTACGAAAATAAAAGCCGACGCCGCGGCCGTCCGATCCGCCATCCTGGCGGACCTTATGCCACACAATATTAGCTTTGTAGGTGAATCCCCATGCGGCCATGACGGCAAGTCCGTCGGGCAGGAGCGCGTTGGGACACCATAAATAGAGATGTGCAGTTGGAGCCGCGAGGCGAACCACCGGCAGCCTGGAAATCTCGTCCAGAGCAAGCGTGGCGTAACGGGACAGCCGCCGGTGTTCGGGTGCAACTTTTCCCGTCTTGTTTTGGAACCGCCAAGGCGGGTCCGCCAAAATGGTCCTGAACCGTGCACCCGCCGTGGCGGGGAGCAGGTCTTCAGGGAGACGGGAAGTAGGGGCCTTGGCGCTCACGCCTCTATCCTTATTGATCGATCTCAACAGGGATAGGCTGATTCGCTGAATTCACAAATTCGAATAGCAGGCCTACGCGTCAGCTTCAGCGAGGACGGCGGCGATCTCGGCTTCGCACACAAGCACACCTTCGACGAAGGCGCGGCCCTGGTACCACCACATGGTGCGGCGGCGGTTGGTTTTGGTCATATGAAATTCGACCCGATCGCCGGGCAGAACCGGCTTGCGGAATTTCGCTTTATCAATGCTCATGAAATAAACGAGCGGCGGCTTTTGGCCCGGCGAATGGGCGTTGACGCATAAAACACCAGCAGTTTGGGCCATGCCTTCAATCAAGAGAACGCCGGGCATGATTGGACGCTCAGGAAAATGCCCCTGGAATTGCGGCTCATTGATGCTGACATTTTTAATGCCGATGCCGGATTCGTCGCCTCTCGCTTCAATGACTCGGTCGATCATGAGAAACGGGTAGCGATGCGGCAAGGACTTTAACAAGCGTAGAATGTCAAAAGTCTCGATCGTCGTCGGCTTCGTCTCGCTCATAGCGGCTTCCCTCCTGGAGCCTGTCGGAGAAGATCCGACCACATTTGTAAAGATCACGCACCAAGGACGGTAAAATCCGCGCGCCGCGCCCCGGCAAACAAGCCGGCTTGAGCGGGGATGACGCAATAGCGTCCAATCACCACATTTTCTGCAATCCAGGCGAGATTACCAATTCGAGTTGCTTCTCCAATGACGGTGTCGCCCGCTGCCCCGCGATCGATCGTGGCATTGGCGCCGACCTCGACTGCGTCCTGAATGATGACCCGGCCGATTCCCGGCACCCTGGAAAGCCCTTGCGAGGCGGGGGCAAGGCCGCCGAGGGGAAAATCGATGCCAGATTGGCCAATCCGCGTTCCCGGATGAACGGTCACCCTGTCGCCGATCAACGCATGGCTGATCGTGACCTGCGGCCCGATCAAACAATCGCGGCCGATGCGGACATCAGAACCGATGACGCTGTTTGCACCAATGATCGAACCGAGGCCAATTTCAGCGTGCGGGCCGATGACCACTCCCGGATCGATGATCACCCCTTGCTCAAGCCGCGCTTCCGGATGGATCGATGCGCCTGGACTGATTCCCGCTGTCCCCAACAAGGATCTCGGCACGGTCATCTGCGGGAACATTCTTTGCAGAGCAAGCGCGAGGCCACGATGGGGCTCTTCTATCACAAGTGCCAAAGTCGTCTTTGGCACAAGCAGCGCATCAACCGGGTTGACGAAACAGGCGGTGGCGTGGCTTTTTTCTAGAAGGGGAGCGTTTTCGGGACAATCCAAATAAGTGAGTTCGCCAGGCCCCGCCTCGTCGAGAGGCGCGACCCCGGCGATGATGGCGGATAAATCAGCGCTTTCAGCGACGGTGGCTCCGGTGCAAGCGACGATGTCGGCAAGCGAAGTTTTGGTGGCTGGCCGGAAAACGATCGGTTCGCTCATGCGGAACACTCCACAATACTTGCAAACCGAGCGATGATCGCTTGAAGATGAATCGTGATGGTTCCTAGTTCTTTGCTTGTCGCACGATCTTCTTTTGCCCGAAGAAACGATTTAACCGAAAATTGCTTGATTTGAGTGTTGCGCGCACCAGCCTTCTGGCTGGCGCGGGGCAGATCGGCTTGCGAACGGGGTTGCGTCAGAAGGTTGTACCACCCGTGAAACGGAAGAATTGGGTTTGGTCAAATTGGCTTTTGGTGATCGCCTTGGCAAAGTCGAACCTTATTGGTCCAAGCGGCGAGGCCCAGATAATCGAGCCGCCGGCGGAGGTGCGGATCAAGGACGAATCGGCGCCGACGATGATACAGTTGCTTTGCGTGAAAGGGGGGAGATATGGCCCGGCGGAGCAGACGCCGGTCGGACTGAAGTTGGTGCGGCCATTAAACCCGTACAAAGTTCCGGCATCGGCAAAGATAGCACCTTTCAGGCCGAGATCCCTTGGCACGCCATAGATTGGAAACTGCACTTCCAAGCTGGCGCCGTAATAGACAGTACCGCCGAGCGGATTGCCCTCGGGATCGCCGGAACCTATGTCGCGCGGACCAATGCCAGCCGGAGCAAATCCGCGCACAAGGCTTGGCCCCAAGTTGAAATTGTCCACGATCCGCAATTGGCTTCCGCCCCAGGCTGCCAAATCGCCGCCTTGCAGATGCACGAGTCCGACGATTTGATCGTAGATCTCGTGATAATAACGGAGATCACCGGTGGTGCGCACAAAGCGCTCGTCGCCTCCAGCGCCCGCAACGTCCTGGCGCAACTCGGCAAAAAAGCCACCCGTCGGGTTCCGATTGTTATCGAGCGAGTTGTAGCCGAGCGTGTAGCCGAACATGGACGTGAGGAAGGGGCCCTGCGCCTCCTTAAGCGCCAACGAGGCTTCGCCATTCGTCACGCAATTGTACCAGACATTGGGCACGCCCGGCACTGCAGGGAACCCAGGTGTAATCCCGAAAATCGGGTTGTTGCAGTCGTTATAAGGCTGCGACGAATTGTCAGGAATGGAGATATCGGTGCGGTAAATCGAGTATCGAGGCGACACGGTCAGTTCTTCCGTGATCGGCAAACCGAGGCGCAGCGTGCCTCCGGCCGTGAAGTTGCTATAGTATGAATATAGCCACGGATCGCTTTTCTTTGCGTAGAGGTCGAAACCCGCCGCGATCCGGTCGCCGAGGAAATAAGGTTCGGTGAAACTGAAATCGATGCCGCGGCTATATTGGCCTTCGGAGACCGCAAGCTTCACATATTGGCCGCGCCCCATGAAATTGGTTTCGGTCACAGCGACATCGGCGATGAAACCGTCCGTCGTCGAATAGCCCCCTGATAGCGACAGTGAACCGGTCGGCTGATCCTCAACTTCGACGACCACGATCACCCTGTCGGGCGTTGATCCGGGTTCGTTGGTGATCTTAACTTTCTTGAAAAAGCCGAGGCTATTGAGTCTGCGCTCGGCCCGGTCGATCAGGACCCGATTGTAGGCGTCGCCTTCGCCAATTTCGAATTCGCGCCGTATGACATAGTCGCGCGTCCTGGTATTTCCTCGTACGTCTATGCGTTCGATGTAAACACGCGGCCCTTCGTCGAGGACAAAGGCAATCGTTACGATACGGGTCGCCGCATCGCGGTCGCCGCGCGGACGCACCTGGGTGAAAGGGTAGCCGTGCTTGCCTATTTCCTTGGTCAGAGCGTCGACGCTCTTTTCGACCATGTCACCATTGTAGATCTGGCCAGGGGATAGGCGCACAAGAGGGAGCAGCGCGGCACCGTCGAGGTCGGGAAGATGCGACTCCACATTGACCGCGCCGACCGTGTATTGGACGCCCTCTTCAACGGTAATCGTGATGATATAGCCGCCTTGGGCCGGGTCGAACTGGGCATCGGAGCCAACGACACGGAAATCCGCATAGCCGTTTTTGAGATAAAATCGACGGATGCGTTCGAGATCAGAAGCGATTCGGTCGGGATCGTAGACGTCTGAGGTTTTAAAGAACGACAGGAAATTCATCTCCGTCGTTTCCATGAGTTCGCGGAGCTTGCCGGCAGAATAAACCTGATTGCCGACGAAATTGATTGCCTTCACGCCGGTCTTTTCGCCTTCGTCGATTGTGAAGACGACATCAAGCTGTCCATTCGGCAGATCGACCGTCCGGGCGGTGACGGATGCCGCCGCGCGGCCGGAACGGCGATAAATATCCTTGATGCGCTCGATATCGGCGTCCACCATGGCCTTGCTGTAGGGGCCGTGGGATTTCGACTGGACCTCGGCCGTGAGCGTTTCCGTCTTGACCTTGCTGTTACCTTCGAAAGCGACCCGGTTGATGACGTTGTTCTCGGTTACGATGATGACGATCCGGCCGTCGACCCGGCTCACGCGGACATCCGAAAAAAGGCCCGTGGCGTAAAGGTCCTTGACGCCCTTGTTGATGGAGGCCTGATCGGTGCCGGGAAAATACCCTTGGATGGTTTCGCTATCGACTCGCCTATTGCCTTGAACGGCAACGCTTTCGGCAAGAGCGACGATTGTACCTCCCGCCAGCCAAGCCAACGCCACGACGGCGACCGCAATCCGGCCCCGAAATATACGCATCACTCGCATCTTTAGACCGGCCCCTATTTCAATAACGCTAACCCGACGTTAGCTGGCGCTAGTTGATTGAATAAGCTTATTTTACCGGATGTCCCCCGCCGCATCGTTCCGGAATTCTTAAAGGCATTCTCCAGTATCGCCAGCGCTTGTGTTTATCGGGTTTACTACGCCCCGCAAACTAAGAATTATAGCATTGTAGCGTTTTCGCATGAGCGTGGCAGGCAAGACACGCATCTCGGTGAGCGAACCGTTAACCAAGAAGGTTAACCGCCCGCTTCAATTCGGTTCAACCAATCCACACCGGATTTCGCTTCGAGGGCGCGCACGGGGGTGCAGCACTAGGCGTCCTCGACAGATTAGCCCCAATGCATCAGCTGACGCGTCAGGCGAAGGACATCATTGTACGTGGCGAAGATCATCAAGCTTGTGACCAGCATGAGCCCGATCTTCAGTCCGAACTGTTGCGCCTTGTCGTTCATGGCCTTGCCGCGAATCACCTCCACTGTGTAGTAGAAAAGGTGGCCGCCATCGAGAAGCGGGATCGGAAACAGGTTTAGCATCCCGACTGAAATCGACAGAATTGCGGCAAGGTTGAGCAGGGCTCCAAAGCCGATCTTGGCCATCGCTCCGGAAACTTCGGCAATCCGGATAGGTCCCGAGAGCTGATCGGTGGTCTCGGTCCCGGCCACTAAGCCCTTTATATAACCACCGGTCCGCGCGACAACATACCAAGTCTCCGAGGCCGCGAGTTTAAACGAATCCGCAAAATTATAATGCTGGATATGCCAGTTCTCCGGCTTGCCCTTGGATTGGACTCCAAGCACCCCGACCCGGGTCGTGCCAAATGCGGTCACGACGTCGCGCCGCTGCGGGGTTGCGACAAGTTCCATCAGTTTGCCGCCGCGATCGACTGTGAATACCAGCGCGGTGTCGCTCTCGGTCTGCACAATGCGCTGCATCTCTTCAAAGCTGTCGACCTTGGTGCCGTCGATCGAAACGATCAGATCGCCCGGCTGAAATCCCGCTGCCTCGGCGGCGCTTCCAGCGGTCACCCCATCCACGGTCGGCAAGAGGATGGCGCGTCCGTTGACATAAAAAATACCCGTGAAAATAATGATCGCGAGCATGAAATTGGCGATGGGGCCGGCTGCGACAATGGCCGCGCGCTTCCAGACGTTTTGCGCGATGAAACTGACCGCCCGCTCTTGCGGCGACATGGCCTCTATCGCGGCCTCATTTGTCATCGAGGCTCCGTTGGCATCACCATGGAATTTGACGTAGCCGCCGAGCGGCAATGCTGCCAACCGCCAGTGTGTGCCGTAGCGATCGTTGAAACCGAAAATTTCAGGTCCGAAGCCGAGCGAGAAAGCCTCGACTTTGACGCCGCACCATCGTCCAATCAAAAAATGTCCGAGCTCGTGAAAGAAAACGACTAGGCTTAAGACGAAAAGGAAAGGCAATATATATCCGGTGAGCGCCCATATGCCTGTCAGAATTGCCATTTGATCTCCTAGCCGGTCTTCACAAAGCTTCCGGTGTCGCTCCGAAAACGTCGCGCTTCTCAGGACGCTGCCGAGGCCAACAAACGGGAAGCTGGGAAGTTCCTTCGTCGTCGCAGCCCGACACACGGGACCGCTTCCAGCACTTTGGCGCAAGGCAGAGCGCCAATCCAGGAAGAAATTCCCGTCCAAGTCATGTCGATTCGAACCGTTGTGGCTTCCATAGATGTTTTTAACTTCAAAACGCCTTTTTGCATAGTGTCACATTTGCCCCCCAGAATGAGGCGGAGTGAGTTTCCTTAAACTTTGTCCATCTTTTAGATAAGCGTTTACCTGCAATATGACCGAGCCCCAAAAGCACCGCGCCTCTTGATCTCCGAGCGCGACCTTTCGCGCACCGCATGATCCATCGCGAGAGCGTCGGCAACCGTCTCCGGTTCGCGTGCAACTCCATCAATCAGTGCAGAATTGCAGGCCTCCTCGACGACCTGGGCAATATCATAAAATGATATTTGCCGATTCAAAAATGCCTCAACTGCGACTTCGTTCGCGGCATTGAGGACGGTCGGGAGACCTTGGCCAGCGCGCAAGACCTCGAATGCGACTCGCAAAGCGGGAAAGCGCTCGACGTCCGGACGCTCAAAGGTGAGTTGTCCGGTGGCGGTCAAGTCAAGCCTGCGTGCGGCGGTTGAGCTTCGGTTGGGATAAGAAAGGCAATGGGCGATGGGCACTTTCATGTCAGGTGCCGCAAGTCCAGCGGTAACCGAGCCGTCTGTGAAGGCGACAAGACCATGGACGATCGATTGGGCATGCACGATAACGTCGAGCCGGGCTGCTTCGACACCGAAGAGATAATGGGCTTCGATGACTTCGAGCCCCTTATTCATCAGTCCGGCGGAGTCGATGGTGATTTTTGGACCCATTGACCAATTGGGATGATTGAGCGCCTGTTGGGGCGTAGCATTCGCGATGGCCTCGCGTGTCCAGGTCCGGAACGGGCCGCCGGACGCCGTCAGTGTGATCATCTCGATCGTCTCGAGGCTGGCAGCCCCCATGGCCTGAAAAATCGCGTTATGTTCGCTGTCGACGGGCAGGAGCCTCGTGCCTGAAGCGGCGGCTTGGCGCATAAAGGGGGCGCCGGCGCAGACCAGGCATTCCTTGTTGGCAAGCGCGACAGTGCGGCCGGCGGAAAGGGCTGCGAAAGTCGGCTTGACCCCGGCGGTTCCGGCGATAGCTCCCATCACAATATCAGCCGGCCGCAGCGCGGCTTCGACGACGGCCGCTTCGCCAGCTCCGGTCTCTATTCCGGTGCCAGCGAGGGCCTCCTTCAATTCGGCATAGCCGGAAGGATCGGCCAGGGCAGCAAATTTCGCGCCGAGATCGCGCGCGAGCTGCGCCAAGGCCTTCGGATCGCGTCCGCCCGCGATTGCCTCGACACGGAAGGCGCCTCCGGCGCCAGCAATGATTTCCGCCGTTGATCTGCCGATCGATCCGGTCGCCCCAAGAATGACCACGCCGCGCGTTTCGCTTGCAGCCGCAGGTCCTTGCTGGGATTGAATGACATTCTTCATGCCGCCTCGCCGCTAGGGTCACAGATTCAAGGAGCATTTTCGGGCGAGACGTAAGAGTTCACACGCGAGCATGTCCCAAAGAGGTAAATAGCTTTTGGCTCGATTATGCTCAATATCTCTGAGCCCGAGCGCTCCTTTTCCGTCACCCAACGTGGCATCCAGGGAAATGCCGTCCGTCCTACGACCAATCAAACAATCCTGCCGCTATCGAAGGAAGCCCCCGCGAGGCTCCAACCAAGGCAGCAAAAACGGCGGCGGCGATAAAACCATCGAGCCGGTCCATGAATCCCCCGTGGCCCGGAATCAAGGTGCTTGAGTCCTTGATGCCAAAATGCCGTTTGACAGAGGATTCGAACATATCGCCGCCTTGCGAGACAGCGGCGCCGGCAAGGCCGAGCGCGAAAAGGGGAAGGGCCGCCGCCGGGGCGCCAAGACCATTAAGTCCAACGGCCGCGCCGGTGAGCGCGCCCGCGAACACACCGGCAAGCGTGCCAGACCAGGTTTTCGACGGCGAGATCCTCGGGCAAAGTTTGGGACCGCCGATCAAGCGGCCGCCAAAATAAGCGAAAACATCGGTTCCCCAGACGGTCGCAAAAAGCCAGACGATCGCTCTTGCTCCGTAACTGGAAGAGCCATGCAAAGCCCCAACTGACACGACCAGCAAACCCGCATAGGCCATTCCGCTAAAAGCCCAAATTCGGCGCCCCGGCCCCGCCGCGAAGGCGAGGGCAAAACCGCAAGCACCAAGGACCATGAAAGCAATGCTGATCGAAGCCCTGCCAACAAAATAGGCACAAAGGACGAGACCGATGCCGACTAGGAAGAACCGGATGCGAGGACGCCGTGCTGCGATCAGATTTTGCCATTCGAAGCCGACTGCGAGGGCGGCACAAGCCCAAATGACATCGAAAGTCAGACCACCTTGCCAGACGGAGACGAGTGCTGCTGTCATCAACACAAGGGCCGACCCGAGGCGAGGCAAGAGATCAGCCAATCCGCGCCGTCCGAACAAACTCAGCGGCGGAGTTCTTTGGGTCGGTGCACCGGAGGTATCGTTCAGCATGGCTGATCGCGCATAGCGCTTGTGGCGGCGTCACTCATGTTTTGGTAACACCGGCCAGCAATTTGCCGTTCCCGTACTGCCCCGTTACTCTGCCGAATCGGCGTTCCCGGGCCGAAAATTCGGTCAAGGCCGCCGAGAAAGCCTGCCGGTCGAAGTCCGGCCAATGCATTGGCAAGAAGACAAACTCTGAATAAGCCGCCTGCCACATCAGAAAATTTGAAAGCCTCTGCTCGCCCGATGTCCGGATGATGAGATCAGGATCGGGAATGCCCGCCGTGTCGAGATGACGGGCAAGCAATTTCTCGTCGATGTCGGATGCTGCGATAAGCCCATCCACCGCTTCTTTGGCCAAAGCACGCGCCGCTGCGGCGATTTCTTGCCTGCTCCCATAGTTGAAAGCGACAATCAAAGTTAGCCGCTCATTGAACTTCGTCCGATTCTCCGCTTCTTCAAGCAGAGCGCGGATGTCGGGCTTGAGATTCTGGCGGCCACCAATGACCTTCACCTTGACGCCAGCCTCATGCAAGTCATTGAGATCATTTCGGATAAAGCGTTTGAGAAGACCCATAAGGTCGGCGACTTCTTCGACGGGCCGATTCCAATTCTCCATGGAAAAACTGTACACCGTCAAATAGTCGAGCCCGAAGTCGATCGCCGCCCGCACGGTTTCGCGAAGCGCTTCCAAGCCGCGCCGGTGCCCTTCGATCCGGGGCAGCCCGCGCCGCGCGGCCCAGCGGCCGTTGCCATCCATGATCACGCCGACATGTACAGGTGCACCCGGGCGGCGTTGTTGTGCGGGAGGCGCCGTCTCGTCCTTAACCATCGTCGGCATTGTCATGTCCTGGCTCGACAGCCGCCCCGGCCATTCTTTCTCTCAGGCGGCGCTCCATTTATACAAAACAACTCTTTAAACATGTAGCCCCAAACATGTAGCCCCCATCTCTCGGCGGGGTGAGCCACTACGACCGCATTCAGCGAATGGCGTTGGCAACCTACGAGGATCTTGCGTCGGGTTTTACAAAACCAACTTGGACTAAACCATAAGCCGGGACTGCTAATAGCAGATCGGGCGGCTCACACTTGCATAATTTCGGCTTCTTTTGTGCTCAGGGCGGTGTCGATCTCTCCAATGAAGAGATCCGTCACTTTCTGA
>Ga0335081_10020184_pt1 | contig 10776 bp, 12 predicted proteins | sample Lox_Sample_35_FD_206713 | JGI IMG/M metagenome (GOLD analysis project Ga0335081, IMG submission 206713) | Soil microbial communities from Loxahatchee National Wildlife Refuge, Florida, United States - Lox_Sample_3.5 | ecosystem: Environmental > Terrestrial > Soil > Wetlands | place: USA... | reverse complement strand
CATCGTTCACCTTCGCCCATCCGGGAACGCGCCCGAGCTGCGCTGCTACGCCGAGGCTGGCACGCCGAAGCGGGCGTGTGAGCTGAGCCGGTGGGGGCTTGCGGCCGCGAAAGCTTCCGCGCCATGACCCGCGCGACCTGAGCGAGCCAGCGCTGCGCCGGCGGACGAGGTGCTCGGACGCAGCGTGCGCGAATGCTGGGAACGGGCGCCAGCGCCCTTGGTCGGAGCCGGGGTGGAGGTCGCAGGAGCAGTGTCGAAGCACGGAAACTCGACCTGAAGCTGCTGCTCCGGTGGGTATTCTTGCGAGCTCCGGTTGCTGCGGACCTCGCGCGCGCCGGCTTGTTTGGCCATTGAGGCGTGGACGTGGGGCCAGCCGTCCCGGACGCGCTTCCCGCCGGCAATCCGAAGGCAGTTCCCCTGCGTCGCACCCGGACGTCCCTAAAGGAGGCCTCGGGGAATCCATGTCTGGCGGAGACATGCCGGTCGACCGTGTTTCCGTTCGCGCCGTCCCGCGAAATGGTGTAGGACCGTGTGACCTCGACGGGACCTAAGCGGATGAGATAAAAGGCATTCCTCGTGCCCCACTGCCGAATGTGACGCTTTCGGCCATCGCGCTCAACTGACATGGAAGTGTCGATGAAACGAAAAGGGATCATCCTCGCTGGTGGATCCGGGACGCGTCTGTACCCCGCAACCCTGTCGATCTCGAAGCAGATCTTGCCCGTCTACGACAAGCCGATGATCTACTACCCGCTCTCGGTGTTGATGCTGGCCGGGATCCGGGACATTCTGGTCATCTCGACGCCGCAGGATACACCGCGGTTCGAGCAGCTCCTTGGCGATGGAGCGCGCTGGGGCCTCAACTTCCAGTATGCTGTGCAGGCCAGTCCGGACGGTCTCGCGCAGGCGTTCATCATCGGAGCGGACTTCGTGCAGGGGGGGCCCTCCGCGTTGGTTCTCGGCGACAACATCTTCTACGGGCACGAGCTCCAGCAGCTGCTCAAGGCTGCCGATGCGCGACGCCTTGGCGCCACCGTCTTTGCCTATGCGGTGAACGATCCGGAGCGATACGGGGTCGTCGAGTTCGACCAGAGCCGCTGCGCCATCAGCCTGGAGGAGAAGCCAGCGCGGCCCAAGTCGCGCTACGCGGTCACAGGCCTCTACTTCTACGACGAACGCGTGGTGGACCTGGCGCGGAGCATCAAGCCCTCTGCGCGGGGCGAGCTCGAGATCACGGATGTCAATCGGCTGTACCTCCAGGCGGAGCGCCTCGCGGTCGAGCTCATGGGCAGAGGTTACGCCTGGCTCGACACCGGTACCCACGAGTCGCTTCTCGAGGCGGGCCAGTTCATCGCCACCATCGAGAGGCGCCAAGGGCTCAAGATTGCCTGTCCCGAGGAGATCGCCTGGCGGCACGGCTGGATCGACGACGCTCAGCTCGAGAGATGCGCGATCGCACTCGGCAAGTCGAGCTACGGGCACTATCTGAAGAGTCTTCTCGCGAGTCGGGTGTTTTGATGCAGGTTCGTTCCACCAAGATCGCTGGCTTGTTGGTCATCGAACCAAAGGTGTTCGGGGATTCCCGGGGCTTCTTCTTCGAGAGCTACAACAGGAGGGTTCTCGACGAGGCAGCGGGGCGGACGATGCATTTCGTCCAGGACAACCACAGCCTCTCGGTTCGGGGGGTGCTGCGCGGGCTCCACTACCAGCTGCCGCATCCTCAGGGGAAGCTCGTGCGCGTGGTGCGAGGGGAGGTGTTCGATGTGGCGGTCGATCTTCGCCGGGACTCTCCCACCTTTGGGCGCTGGGTGGGCGAGATCCTGTCCGCCGAGAACAGGCGGCAGCTCTTCGTCCCGGAGGGATTCGGGCACGGCTTCTTCGTCCTCTCGGACTGCGCCGAATTCCTCTACAAGACCACCGATTACTGGTACGCCAACTGCGAGCACTGCATCCGGTGGGACGATCCCGACCTGGCGATTGCGTGGCCGCTGTCCGGGACTGTTCCCGTCGTCTCGGCGAAGGACGCTGCCGGGCAGCGGTTCCACGAAGCCGAGGTGTTCGGACCGGAAGGTGCCGTGCCATAGACGGTAGCGCCCTCGGACCACGTCGATCCGCCTGCTGCGCGTGGGCAGGGCGGCTTCCGGCGGCCTCATCGCAGCGCCATCGGGAACGGTCGATGAGCGAAGGACGAGCCTGGCGCCGAGATGGCGCTTGCCGGCCTGCGTCGACAAGAGGTGCCACGCAGCCAGCACGCGACAACACTGGCCTCAAGAGCTGTCCCGCAATGACGGCTGCTGTTTTCTCGCCGCCACGCTGGACAGGTCGTTTCGCGCTTGCGCCCTCCGGCGTGGTCCAGCCACAAAGGCCAGTCTCATCCGGGGTTGGTCGCAGCGCCGTGCTGACGTTTCGCCGAGCCACCATCGCAGATGACGCTGGTGCTCGCCACGCTTCCTCAACGGACGAACCGTCGAGGACGTTCTTCGGGGTTGACTCGGACCGGGCGTCTTTCCGCCCTGATGCTGCGAACTTGAGGGAATGGCCGAGGAGTGCTCGCGAGGCTGGGCACCGCAAGGATCCCTTCGCCGCGGCAAAGTCCACGGTGGCAGTGAAGGGATCGGCGGGATCCTCGAAGACGAGGTAGGCCGCCAGGGTAGCCGAGATCCGTCGCGATCGCCGGCCAGGGACTCTGGCGGCAGTGACATTCCACAATTTGCGGATCGTCATGCGACAAGAATTGCGGGACAGCTCATTTGGACGACTCCTGCGAAGGCGGCATCGCCTCGAGGTTGGTCCACGCGACGAGCCCGCGGGTGCCGCGGGCCGCCGCGCCAGCGGTCTCGCGTGGATCGCGCCATGGACACCTTTCCACCCGGAGGCCATGTTCTCGGTCGATGAAGAGTTCGACATGAAGGCCGTCGACCTGGAGATCACTTCCTCCGATTTCATCTGCCCGTGGTGCTACATCGTCGAGGAGCGTCTGCGCCAGATCACGGGGGTCCTCGGAGGGACCGTCGACGTGCACGTTCGAGCGGGGAGCATGCCCCCAACTGCCTTGTCGGCGGACTTCCTCATCCCGAGAACCTCCATGAGATGTCCCGCAAATCCATCGCCGGTGGTGAAGGAATGTGCCGGTGCGGGAAGGGCTTGTGCGAAGGACCCGCTATGCCATGTTAGACCTCCCCGCTATAATGTTCGCCGTGGCACTGGAGAGGGGGCCGAACGCGAAGTCGTGGTCGATGCAGCAGTATCAGGGCGGCAAGATGCCACGCCCGAATTCACCGCACCAACGCCCTCGACGGATCGTTCGTCGGGGAGCCGAGGCGGACACCATCAGTAGCCGGGATGGTGGTTGGGCGTAAAGTCGGCATGGCGCTGCGCCCAACCCCGGATGAGACCAGCCCTCATGGCTGGATCACGCCGGAACAGGCGCGGATGCGAACCGACCTGTCTCTGGTGGCGGCGGAAGCCGTCATTGCGGGACAGCTCTTAAGGATTGCCCTTGAACGACTTGAGTTTCTTGGTTTTGCCAGGAAGTCACCCGGACCCCGCCGGGAAACCCGCGCCTTCAGGCGTCGGAGGGAACGGCGGCTCCCGGGCGTGTCGGATGTCCAGGGTAGCGTGCCGATGAGAAGCTCTTTGAAAACTGAAGACACGCTCGGTGTCTGTCAGGTTGCTGTGGCCTGGGCCGGCGCGAAACCGTTCCTGCGACGGGCGGCATCGAGCGAGCAGGACGAACCTGCAAGCGGGGCAGGGCTCCCCCATTGCCAGGTGCCTCGGCGCCTCGGAGCGGGTCGTCCGTCGAAGAGGGGCGACATTGGTGGCGAGGCCGGAGACGGCGTAGTCGCAAGGCGAGGGCTCCGGAGAACGACCGACGAGATGATGCGCAGGCATAGTCTCCGCCTCTTGGAACCCCCCTGATTTATCCGTGGGGAGGTTTGGCACGCGAAGGCATACTTGAATCGGGCTGGTTTTGTCGTACGCAAGTGCTCACACCGCGCAGCATCGCGTCTGGAGCGAACCGTATGTTCTGCACGAGATGCGGATCGAACAACCCGCCGTCGGCGCAGTACTGTAGGGTGTGCGGCACGCCGGTCGCGGGGAGAACCGTCGGGGATCAGACTTCGGAGTTCGCGGGCCAACGGTCAAGGGTGCGCCCGTCGATGCTCAAGCTGGTGGGAACGGGCAACTCGTTCCACTACTACGTGAAGGCACTGTTGAACTACGCCAACTTCAATGGGCGCGCCCGGAGAAGCGAGTTCTGGTACTTTGCCTTGTTCAACGTTCTCATCACGATGGGCGTCGCCATCCTGGGGCTGGTCACCAGACTGGACGCGCTGCCCTCCTTGTATTGCCTTGCGGTCATTGTTCCGGGAATTGCCGCAGCCGTTCGAAGAATGCACGATGTGGGAAAGAGTGGATGGTATGTCTTGATTCCCATTTACAACCTCATCCTGGGGTTCACCGAAGGAGAACGAGGGACGAACAGGTACGGATTGGATCCGAAGAAGGAGGTCAACCGTCAGGCAGCGGAGACCGCTGGGCGCGGTTGACGGTACTGGTTGGGGGCGAGTCGCAGAGGATCTCCCTCGTTGGACGGGTCTGCAGCGCGATCCCGGCCTCGCTTCGTCTGCGCCGGGGAAGCCCCTGCCAGGGCGAAGTGCTGTTGCCTGGTGTAACGCCGCGTTCGTTGGCCGCGATCCGGCACGTCCCGAGCCGGTCACCACAGGCTCCGTGATCGGCCCCCCGACCCTCGCTGCGATCTTTCGAAAGCGTCGCCTTGCCTGAGCGGTTCTGCCGCGTGTTGGAGCGGCCCTGGCGCGAATTGCGCAGGCGCGAGCAGGCGATGGACCACTGGCGCAGAGCCACGAATCCCGCGAACTTCGATCGACGCGGTTGCGTGAAGAAGTGCCGAACCGTTCGCGGGGTTACCAATGACTGGCCGAGAAGCGGCGAGAACGCGAGCGGACCCGCTGCCGAACGCCAGCGCGCGCACGGTGAGCTCGTTGATCGGCTGGCGCAGGGCAAGACGATCAGGACCGAAGAGCTCTCCTGTCGCGCCTTCCAGCGCTGCTTTGGCCGGTCCGCGAGGGTGTGCGGCACAGGGACGTTCATTGCAGAGCTCGAGCGCAAGGCGAAGGCCTGCGACGAAGTGATCGAGTCCGGCGCAGCTCGCGCGCACCTGTCGCAGTTCGACCACACGACGGGCGCGTACGTGAAGAAGGCGCTCAGCCGGCGCGTGCACGTCCTTGGCGACGGTTCCGGTGAAGCGCAGAGGGATCTGGACAGCGCTTTCTTGGCGCGCTTCGTGGTGGAGGACGGTGCTCGGAGCGCCGCGTCTCGGAGCGGGTCGCCCGTCGAAGAGAGTTGTCATGTGCGCGCGCAGCCGAACGCATGAAACGGTCCGGCAAGGGGGAGTTTCTCGGGAGACAGTGGTCGCGAGGCCGGAGACCTCGTAGCCAGCGCTGTTGCCGAAAGGCGAGGATCCGGAGAACGACCGACGACGATGATGCGCGAGCATCTTGGAATCCCCCGGATCTGGCGGTGGGGAGGTTTGGCTGAGTACGGTGGCACCCGACACCTTTGGCCCAAGCCCTTCAGTTGTGGTAGGCCGAAGGATGCGAGATATGGAGGTGTTCCAGCGTCTCTTGATATGCTTCATGCATCGAACGGCGAATGCCGCAAGCGACACCGATCATCAGGCCCACCAGAGAACAACTGGCAGCAAAGTGTGAATCAAGTGGACGGAGAGCGTCGACGATGCAGGAGGCGATGCGAATTCACGAAGAGCAAATTTCTGTGTTCGGCCCCGCAATCGCCGGATGTCATGCGCGGGTCCGCTGCCGCGTCGCGCCGCACTCCGAGCCGCACGCAAAAGGAGCTCACCGCGGTGATCGAGAGGCTGAGTAACCCCAGGGTCGTGCTCCCCTTCGAAGGGGGGGACAAGACCGTCAATGCACCGCTTGGGCGTCTCTCGATCGGAGAACTGGCCGAAACTGGCACATTCTGCCGCATTTCTGCCGGCGCGGAGGACTTTGGAACAACAGCGAGCTGGCCAAGGGCTTCCCCGCGGGAGAAAGCCGTTCCCGACTGGATCGAGGTCCCTTTCCGCGCGGCCCTCCCGGGTCTCGCCAGGTTGGCTTGGTCAGCGCGGGAACGCGGGTCCGGCGGCGAGGGTTGCAGTCACTTGGTCAACCGGATGCGAGTGCTGCCCGGAGTCTTGGCGCTGTGCGGGGTCACCGCCGAACGGGGAGCTGATCTGCTGTCCGGGGACCGGAGCCCCGAGCATATGTCGCCTGCTTTCGGCCGGCTGGCGCTGGTGCGGGGCGGTGGCTCGCCTGATGGCGTTGCCGCGGGGTTCCTGGCGAGCGGCGTGGAGGACGCCTTCGAGGCGCTGATCTCCCCTCGACTTCATGCCTGCGACTCGGGCCGGGTGTCGGATGCTGACATGGCTGAGCTGGGAGGACCTCCCCGCTGGAGCGCCGATCGCCAAGGCGCTTGCGCGCGGCCCGTTGGATGCGTTCGGCTGCATGGCCGGTGCGGAGCAGTGACTTGCCCGCATCGGGCCGACCCTCCGGAGAAGCGGGATCTCCCGCCGTCCAACGAGGACGTGGCCGAGCGGCGGCGCCGCTGGCGATGTTGCTCGCGCCACTGCCGCCCGACGTTCGTGACGACTCGCGCGAGGCCGTTCTCCGTGCAACCTCCTGCACGATGGTAGCGGCAGTGACTTTCCGCAACAGCGGCAGGACAACGGAAGCATAGGTCATACAGGAGGGGACATGACGGTCGGACCACAGATCGAATTCGGCAGCATCATCGGAAGTCAGAGAGCCTGTCCGTGCGTGCTCGTGCTCGACACGTCGGGCTCCATGCAAGGGGCGAAGATCGACGAGTTGAATTCCGGTCTGCAAATCTTGAAGTCGAAGCTGATGGAGGACACCCAGGCGCGCAACAGCATTGAGATCGCGATTGTCACGTTCGGACACGGCGGCGTGCAGCTCGTTCAGGACTTCGTGCCGGTGCGGGACTTCCAGCCCCCCGTCCTGCAGGCTAACGAGGCAACCCCGATGGGAGAGGCCATGCACGTGGCGCTCAACATCGTGCGGCACCGCAAGGCGACCCACCGGCAGGAGGGGCGCGACTACTATCGCCCCTGGATCTTCTTGATCACGGATGGTGAGCCGACCGACCCGCAGCACGTCTGGCAGGACGCGGCGCGTGCCTCGATCGAAGAGCAGAACAAGAAGGGAGCTCTCGTCTACTGCGTGGCCGTGGGCGACGACGCCAATCTGGAGGTCCTGGCCCGGTTCTCCAACGCCAAGCCTCAGCGCCTGCAGGGAACCGAGTTTCGCAAGTTGTTCCAGTGGCTCTCCTCGAGCGTCAGCACGATCGCGCGCGCGCGCGCCGGCGAGCAGACCGCGCTGCCTCCGGTAGACGGTTGGGCCCGGGTCGAGGTCTGAGGCCGTCATGGGATGGAAGGTCTTCGCAAGTTCCGTGATCGGGACTGGCCATGTCCGCGAGGGGACGAAGTGCCAGGACAAGCATCGGTTTCGAATCGGGCCGGGGCCGAACCTCGTCGTTGCGGTTGCGGACGGCGCCGGGTCCAGCCAGTTCGCGGACATCGGTGCCGAGATGGTAGCCCTGCATTCTTCCTTCCTGCTGCAGAGGGATCTCGCGAATGGCGAGGCGCCGGGGTGCGCTGTCCTGCAGCGGGCCTTCACGGCATCGCGAGAGAACCTGCTGGCCTTGAACGACGGGCTTCGCCTGCGCCCCGGCTATGAGCGCATGGAGCTCGGGCACCTGGCCTGCACCCTGATCCTCCTGGCGGTCTCGAAGGACACGCTGGCAATCGCGCAGGTCGGCGATGGCACGGTGGTCGCTCAGCGTCCAGGCGGCCACCTGGAACGCTTTTCCAATCCTAGGACATCGGAGTACGTCAATGAGACCGTGTTCGTCACCTCGGAGAATTACCTGGAAGCATTCACCTTCAGGTCTCTTCCCTGCGAAGGCCTGGGCGCGTTCGCGATCATGACGGATGGGCTCGAGTCGCTGGCCATCAACTACAGGACCAGGGAGCCGGAGCGGGCCTTCTTCGACCCTCTATTCGAATTTGCGCGGACGGCGAGCGCGGACGACGCTTTCCTGCAGCACCTCCTCGATCGCGAGGAGATCAACGAGAGAACGAACGACGACAAGACCTTGGTCATCGCAACGAGGACCTGAATGACATATTGCCTCGACAGTGGCCAGAGCGTCACGCTTGGCAACCGCATAGGAGGCGGCGGTGAAGGCGAGATCCTCGAGGTGAACGGTTCGCCCCATATGGTCGCCAAGCTGTACCATAGAGCGCCTTCCGCGGAGCTCTTGGCCAAGCTTCGAGTGATGCTCGCGAGCCCGCCAGCCGAGCCGGTGGTAGGCCACGTTTCCCTGTGCTGGCCGCGACGCCTGGTGCTGGACGCCGATCGCCAGATGCGAGGGTTCGTGATGCACAGAGCCGATGGCAAGAAGGTGCTGCAGCTATGGTCCTATGGCCCGGAGCGCAACGAGAGCTTCCCTGGCTTCACCTGGCGTTATGTCGTTCAGACGGCAATGAACACGGCCAGCGCGATCCAGGCCGTCCACGAACGGGGCCACCTGGTGGGCGATCTCAATCCCGGCAACGTCCTCGTTCGCAACAACGCCCTCGTGTCGCTCGTGGACTGCGATTCGATGCAGATCCACGACTCGCGCAGTCAGACCACCTACTCGTGCAAGGTCGGCATGCCTGACTACCTTGCGCCCGAGCTGATCCGCTCCGGGAATCTCCACGGCGTCCGCAGCCTCCCACACGATCTCTATGCAGTGGGTGTCCTGCTCTTCCAGTTGCTGATGGAAGGGTGGCGCCCCACCTCCGGCATGCATGCCAGCGGGGACCTGGAGACGGAGGAGTTGATCGTGCGCGGGATCTATCCGTTCTTTTCCACGGTCGGATCCCGGCCTCCCCGGCGTGCACCCCTGCTGGGCATGCTCCCGAAGGACATCCAGGTGCTCTTCAGGCGCTGCTTCATCGACGGGCACACGAACCCTGATGTCCGCCCGACTGCAGCCGAGTGGCAGCGGGGGCTGAAGGGGATCTCGGGGAGGGTCTGCGGCAAGAACCCGAATCACTGGTACTCGACACATCTGACCGACTGCTGCTGGTGCCAGATCGGGCAATGGACAGGGGAGGAACACTTTCCCTACGTCAGGTCGGTGTCGTCCCGCTCGGTCAGCGCATCGTCGGGGGCTGCCGGGGCCATGTCGGGTGCGACTGCAGGCTCGACTTCCTTGCCGAGACCGCCGGGTGCCGGTCATGGCCTAAGGCCGCCCTCGAGTTTCTCGGGAGCGGTGCCCGGCGCGCAGGCCTCGGGCATGCCTGCAAAGTCGACTTCCTCGCCAAGGCAGCCGGGAGCCGTTCGTGTCTCCAGGTTGCCGTCGAGTTCCTCGGGAGCGGTGCCCGGCGCGCAGGCCGTCTCGGGTGTGCCTGCACGCTCGACGTCCTCGCCGAGGCCGCCGGGAGCCGTCCATGTCTCCAGACCGCCGTCGAGTTCCTCGGGAGCGGTGCCCGGCGCAGAGTTCAAAGCGGGGCATTCGTCACGCTCGAAGCGCACCTCCAGATCACGTTTCACCCAGGAACATCTGAAGATCAGCGTCTTGGCAATATTCGTGCTCTTTTTCGGCCTGCTGTGCTTGGCTCTGCGTCGCTGATGCTCCTCGCGGGACAGCATCATGTCGGGCGATTGCTCGTCACCGCGCTGACTGCAATGACATCGATCTCGACATGCGAGGGCTCAAGGCGCCAGTCGACATGCTGGCGAGTGGCACGTTGTTCGCAAGCTCGCCTGATCCAGTATCGCGGTCCCTGGACTCTGGAAGGCACTCCACGTACGGTGAGTTGGCGGCAGCTCCGGAGGCCACCGATCGCAGCCTCTCTTCGCGAGCGCGGCCACGATTCGCAGCGGGGGAACTCACCGCTGAACAACGCGATTCTGTTGTCGTTCCCGGTGGCCGCCATTCTCCTCTTCGCTTTGCTCCTGGGGGGTCTTCGGAACGCCAGGGGGCGGTGCCGATGCCTGCCACGACGATGACCGAGAGTTCCCGCATGGTATGCCCGCTCTGCGACACCGCGAACGACTCGAGGCGGCTGTTCTGTGCGCATTGCGGTAGAACCCTTCTCCCGGCGATTCCAGAACGCGCAGCCGCAGCGGCTGGAGGGCCGAGCGGGCGAGACGCGCTCGTCATCGAGATCGAGGAAGGCAGGCCGGACCAGGACATCCTGCTCGGGGTCGCGACGCCCCCGGCCAGTTGGCCGCGGAAGCAGCCACGAAGGGCGCGGCGCCGCCTGCCGCGGCTTGCGATCGGCTTGGCGAGCGGCATCGTTCTCGGGGCAGTGGTGGCCTCGGCGATGACGGTTTTGCGCCCCTATTTTCTGAAGAATGGTTCAGAGAAGCTCTCTTCGGCCCATGAGGAACATCGAGGGCGCTGGGCGGAGGAGCTGGGTGGACCCTCACAACCAGCGGCCGGGCCGAGCGATGTGCCGTCCGAGGACGTGACCGAGCTCGCCGAGAGGCTTGAAGCGGCGGACCCGAATCGCCAGACCCCGGCGCTCGAGGAGATGGCACAGGTCCTACGAGCGAACAGGGGGATTCCGCTAGACCGCTGGGACACTGTTCGGGCCCAGGTGTCCTTGTGGCGCACCCTGGTCGAGGAGGAGGACAAAGCACTACCCGAATCACATGGCAAGCTGACCGCCGCGCGCGC
>Ga0335081_10020183_pt1 | contig 10776 bp, 10 predicted proteins | sample Lox_Sample_35_FD_206713 | JGI IMG/M metagenome (GOLD analysis project Ga0335081, IMG submission 206713) | Soil microbial communities from Loxahatchee National Wildlife Refuge, Florida, United States - Lox_Sample_3.5 | ecosystem: Environmental > Terrestrial > Soil > Wetlands | place: USA... | reverse complement strand
CGCCGGCGCGGCCGCGCGCCGCGTCCGGGAACTCGAAGAACGTCAGGATCGCGCCGGGCGCACCGCGCTCGTCGCCGTAGTAGAGGTGGTAGACGTCCGGAGCGTCGAAGTTGACCGTCTTCTTGACGAGCCGCAGCCCCAGCACCCGGGCGTAGAAATCGACGTTTCCCGGCGCGTCCGCCGTGATGCACGTGATGTGGTGGATCCCGTCCAGCTCCATGGTCCCTCGTTTCGTCTCTTCTCGGCGTGCGCGGTCGCGCACTTGCCACCTTGACAAAGTCGTCAAGGGACCAGGGAGAAATTCGGTTGACGACCGGCTACTGCCAGTAACGCTCGACGGTGTTGGCGTCGCGGACGTGGGCCTCGTCGGGGTCGGCGCCGGCGTCGCGCAGCGCGCGCCGCTGCCGCAGCAGATCCCAGCAGCGGTCGAGTTCGATCTCGACGTCCCGCAGCCGCTCCTGGTCGGCCTCGAGCGCGTCCACGTCCATCGCGTCGGACTGCTCGCGGTTGCGCAGCTGATGCTCCTCGGCGACCAGGCTCTCGATCCGGTTCGCGATGCTTTCGTCGCTCATGCTGTGAATGCTAGCTCCGGTGGTGGTTCACGACCTCGATGTTGTTGCCGTCCGGATCGAACACGTAGGCGGCGTAGTAGCCGGGGTGATACTGGGGCCGCTCGCCGGGAGCGCCGCGGCTCTCGTAGCCAGCGCCGGTCGCGACGTCGTGAAACCGCCGGACGGCCTCGTCGTCGTCGATTGGGAAAGCCATGTGGACGTGCTCCGTCGGCGTGCCGGCGACGAGCGACAACGAGCCGCCCTTTGTGCCTCTGAACTGCACGCGGTCGGGCGTGTCGGTGTCGAGCAGGATTCCGGCGTGGGGCCTGATCGTCTCGTAGAACGCCTTGGCTTTCGTCACATTGGCGACGCGGATCCAAAGGTGGTCGATCACCCCGGTACGGTTCGGCCGGCTGTCGTGGACGGCCTCGGCGCTGTTCCCATCCGGGTCGAGCAGGAATGCCCCGTAGTAGTCCTCGCTGTACTGCGGCCGCGGTCCCGGAGCGCCGTCGCTGCGATATCCGGCGTCGGTGCCCGCCCGCCAGAACTCGTCGACATGCTCGCGGGAGGGCGCGACGAACGCGACGTGCAGCCTCCGGGTGGGTGGGTTGTCCGCGTCAGCGGCGGCCAGCGAGAACTGCTCCCACTCCGAAAACGCATTCGTCCGGTACGTCTGGTCGATCGCGAGCGGCCGCAGCACCGTGTTGTAGAAGCGCTCGGACGCCGCCCGGTCGGTGACCCGGATCGTCACGTGATCAAACATGGAGGTGGGCGGGATCGTGTCCCGGCACGTCGAGCGCCGGGTTGCGGTCGAAGAAGCCGAACGGCTTCAGCCAGAACGAGACCGTGTCGACAGGCATCACCGGCCAGTCCTCGGGGCGGGTTACGTGGTTGATGCCGAACACGTACCAGAGCACGACGTCAGTGTTCTCGATTCCGCGGTCGCGCGCGGTCCACACCGGGAGCCCGGAGTCCTCCGCGCTCAGGTTCGGGAACTCGCCGCAGGGCCAGCGCTCCTCCTCGGCGTATGGGGTGACCCACAGCGTGTGCTCGATCGCGCGCGCCCGGCGCACCACCGGCGAGTCGGCGTCAAGGAGCGACGGGATCGCCGCCGCGGGCTCGAGCTTGTAGCCGACCGGGGTGCCGAGTCGGTTCGTCACGTTGTCGTTGACGACCTTCCAGGCGCGCTGGCGCTGCCAGTCGTAGTCCTGGATGCCGTGTTGCTCGGTGCGCAGTGGCGTGGCGCTCTCGGTGAGCGCGATCCCATACGGTCATCAGGGCCGGCCGGTTGCGGCGCGGCCTCGGTGGCGTACACGGTGTTGCGCTCGCCGTCTACGTCGAGGTCGAGCCGGGCGACGATGAAGTGCTGGTGAAACGGCGCGTATGTGCGGTGGTCGATCACGGTGCCGTAGGGGGGCGGCGGGTCTCGGGGGAAGGGCGTTGTCACCATGATCCCGGTGGCGCGCACCTCGCACTGGATGTTCCCGTCCCGGTAGAAGCGCCAGTAGACGAGGTACTCGTAGTTGGCGACGGTGGCGTGGAAGGAGACCACGAGCCGGCGCATCCGCCGCGTCGCGGCGCCGGTCCGCTCGTCGACATGCTTCCACAGCACGCCGTCGTCCTCCTCGTGGATGCAGATCGCGTTCTCGATCGTGTGCGGCTCGCCACGGGAGTCGTGCAGGACCGCGTCGAGGTAGGCGATCTCGCCGAGGCAGTCGCAGCCGAGCTCGAGCGACGTCGTCATCAGGCCGAGTCCCCACTCGCCGATGTCGAACGCGGTGCGGCGATAATGGTCGGGGGTCGGGTCGCGGTAGGGCACGACCATCTCGGCGAACGACAGGCGGTGGGCGACCTTGCGTCCCCGGCCGCCGTCGTTGTAGCCGAGGGCGTGGATCACGAGACCCTCGCGGTAGTTGAACCCGAGCCGCATCGACCACTTCTGCCATTCCAGGTGGTTGCCGTCGAGCGTGAACGACGGGCCGTCGGGCTAGGAGATGTCGAGCGGCCTGATGTCCTGGCGGGGCGTTAGCCCGGGAACGAGCCCCGGCGCATACTCGCCCATGATCGGTGGCGGCGGGCCGGGGTCGACGTCCTCGAGCTCGAGCAGCTCATCGTGTTCATGTCGACGATCGGGTGGAGCCCGCTGAGCATGTTCGCGTAGGGGCGCGAATCCTAAGCAGGTACGTTTACGCGGCGATGCTCGACCCGATGCAGCGCTGGCGGGAGTACGGCGAGAAGCCCGACTACGCGGGACCACTCACGTTCAGCGGCGTCCCGTGCACGCAGGACCCGGCCGAGCTCGCCGGGTTCGACGTCGCGATCGTCGGTGCGCCCATGGACGAGCTCGTGTCCGACCGCCCGGGGGCGCGGTTCGCTCCGCGGGCGATCCGGGCAGCAAGCTGCCCTCCGGGGCCGCATCTGGAGGCCGGCGTCGATGCCTTCGCCGCGTTGCGGATCGTCGACTACGGGGACGCCGGTGTGGTGCCGGCACAGCCTTCGCGTAGCCATGGTGCGATCGAGGCAACCGTCAGCGAGGTCGTCGAGGCCGGCCTGCTCCCGATGATCATCGGCGGTGACCACTCGATCACCGCGCCGAACGTCCGCGCGTGCGCCGCCCGCCACGGACCGCTCGGACTCGTCCACTTCGACACCCATACGGACACGGGGACCGAGGTGTTCGAGGCGACGCTATCGCACGGGACCGTGATGCGGACGATCGTGGACGAGGGCGTGATCGACCCGCGTCGCTATGTGCAGATCGGCCTGCGCGGCTACTGGCCCGGCGAGGCCGAGTTCTCCTGGCAGGCCGAGCGCGGGATCACGAGCCTGTTCATGCACGATGTCCGCGACCGCGGGATCGGTGCGATCGCGGACGAGGCGATCTCCGTGGTCGGCGACGGTCCGGTGTTCCTGACCGTCGACATCGACGTGCTCGACCCGGCGTTCATCCCGAGTGGCACCGGGACCCCGGAGCCGGGCGGGATGACGACGGTCGATCTGTTGTGGGCGGCGCGGACGGTGGCCGCCGGGCTCGAGCTGGTCGGCGCGGATCTGGTCGAGGTGATCCCGACCGGGATCGCGTCCGCGGATCCGGCGGCCCTCGCCGGCGAGCGGATCGTGCGCGAGATCCTCACCGGGATCGCGATCCGGCGGCAGAGCTAGTTAGTTAGCGACCGCCATTTGGCGCGAATATGGCGCTAAACGGCGGTCGGCTCCGGACCGCAGGCCTCTCGGAGAACGTTGATCGTGTGGAAACGGGGGTCGCTGGCGCCGTGGAGCCGCGCTCCGCTCTCCGCGAGCGCGGTCAGGTGCGTGACGATCCCCTCTGAGATCCGCTCGCCGGGGAGGAGCTGGGGCACGCCGGGCGGGTAGCTGGCGATCGACTCGCACGAGACCCGGCCGACCGCGTCGGCCACGGCCACGATCTCGGCCTCGCCGAGGAACGCGTCGCGGGGCGGGACGACCATCTCGCCCAGCAGCATCCTCGCGGGGACGGCGATCGCGGCCGTGGTGCCCGGCTTGGCGATCCGCTTGACCGTCTCCTCGATGTCGCCGGCGAGGCGACGGAGCGCGGGGGCCGAATCGGCCAGGCCGACGACCAGCACGATCGCCGCCTGGGTCGGGAGCTCGACGTGGACGTCGTAGGAGCGCCGGAGGGCATCCGCGACCTCGTACCCGGTGCAGCCCGTGCCGCGGACGTCGAGCACGATCCGCATCGGGTCATACGCCGCGATCCCGGACCGTCCGATCAGCGACGCGTCGACGAGGCGGATCCCCTCGATCGTCTCGAGCTTGGCGCGCGCCACCGAGATCGCCTCGAGCACCTCGTGCAGCAGCTGCTCGCCATGCATGGCGAGCTGCCGTCGTGCCCCGTCGAGCGACGCCAACAGCAGCGAGGAGGGACTCGTGCTGCGCAGCAGGCGAAGCGCGCGCGCCACCGCCTCGGGATCGACCCTGCCGCCGACGCCGACGTGGAGCATCGCGCTCTGGGTCAGCGAGCCCGCGATCTTGTGCGTGCTCGTCAGCATCGCGTCCGCGCCCTGCTCGAGCGCCGGCGGCGGCAGCGCCTCGTGGAAGCCGAAGTGCGGACCCCAGGCCTGGTCGACCACGAGCGGGACGCCCGATTCGTGCGCCACGGCGGCGAGCGCGGCGATGTCGGCGGCCATCCCGTAGTACGTCGGCGAGACCACGAACGCCGCCCGGGCGTCCGGCGCCGTCCGCAATGCCGCCGCCAGCGCATCCGGCGTGACGCAGTGGGTGATCCCGAGCTCCTCGTCGTACTCGGGGAGGACGAAGCTCGGCCGCCCGCCGCTGAGCACGAGACCGTCGAACATCGAGGAGTGGGAGTTGCGCTGGACGACGACGCGCGCGCCGAGCGGGGCGAGCGCCAGGCACAGCGCGTGATTGCCCTGCGTCGCCCCGTTGGTGAGGAACCAGCTGCGGGCGGCGCCGAAGGCCTCGGCGGCCATCGCCTCCGCCCGCTCGTACGGGGTCGGCGACGGGCCGACGTCGATCCCGTGGATCAGCTGCGGCACGTCGGCCGCGAGCGCGTCGAGACCTATCGCCTTGACCACGCCGGGGTCCGCCCCCGGGCCACCCTTGTGGCCCGGGACGTGGTAGCGCGCCGCACCCCGGAAGGCGTACCCGACGACCGCGTCGAGGTACGGCGCGACCGGCTGTTCGGGGACGTGCGAAGCGGACGCCGTCACGCTTCGATGTGGCTCATCACGTGCTTGATGCGCGTGTAGTCCTCGAAGCCGTAGCGCGAGAGGTCCTTGCCGTAGCCGGAATGCTTGAACCCGCCGTGCGGCATCTCGGCGACGAGCGGGATGTGGGTGTTGATCCACACGCAGCCGAAGTTCAGCCGCTTGGAGACGCGCATGGCGCGGCCGTGGTCCTTCGTCCACACGCTCGAGGCGAGCCCGTACTGGACATCGTTGGCCCACCGCACGGCCTCGTCCTCGTCCGTGAACGGCTGGACGGTGATCACCGGCCCGAAGATCTCGGTCTGGGCGAGCTCGTCCTGCTGCTGGAGCCCGTCGATCACGGTCGGCTCGAAGAAGTAGCCCTTCTCGCGCGCGCGGTGCCCGCCGGTGACGATCGTGGCGTGGTCGGGGGTGCGGTCGACCATGTCGGTCACACGACCGAGCTGGGTGGCGTTGTTGAGCGGGCCGTAGAGCACGTTCTCGTCGTCGGGATCGCCGGTGACCGTGCCCTTCGCCTGCTCGACGAGCCCGCCGACAAACTCTTCGTGGACGCGCGGGGAGACCAGCACGCGCGTCGCCGCGGTGCAGTCCTGGCCGGCGTTGAAGTAGCCGGCCACAGCGATCTCCTCCGCCGCCTTGGCAAGGTCGGCGTCGTCGAAGATGACCACCGGCGCCTTGCCGCCGAGCTCGAGGTGGACGCGCTTGACATCGGTCGCGGCCGACGCGGCCACCTGCATCCCGGCGCGGACGCTTCCCGTGATCGAGACCATCTGGGGGATCTTGTTGCGCACGAGCGCGGCGCCGGTCTCGCGATCGCCGAGCACGACGTTGAACACGCCGGCGGGGAGAAACTCGGCCATCAGCTCGGCCATCCACACCGTGCTCGCCGGGGTCGTATCGGACGGCTTCAGCACCATCGTGTTGCCGGCGGCGAGCGCCGGCGCCCACTTCCACACGGCCATCATCGCCGGGTAGTTCCACGGCGTCACCGCCGCGCACACACCGATCGGCTCGCGCCGGATGAAGGATGTGTAGCCGCTCATGTACTCGGCCGCGGCGGATCCCTCGAGCACGCGGGCGGCGCCGGCGAAGAACCGGATCTGATCGACCATCGGCGGCACCTCTTCGGACAAGACGAGCGCCTTCGGCTTGCCGGTGTTCTCGCTCTCGACGGCAACCAACTCTTCCGCCCGCGCCTCGATCGCATCGGCGATCTTCAGCAACGCGAGCTGGCGCTCCGACGGGGTCGTGTTCCCCCACGACTCGAATGCGCGCGCCGCCGCCTGGCAGGCGGCATCGATCTCCTGCTCGGAGGAGACCGCGCTCTTGGCGAACACCTCCTCGGTGACCGGGTCGACCAGCTCCAGTTCCCTGCCGTCGAGCGCGGCCGCCTTTCCATCGACGAAATTGGTCAGCGTCTTGGTCATCGACTCTCCTTTGCCTCAAGCGATTGCGCTGCGAACGCTACCGACGGCGATCTGTGTCCGTTGGCGACCGCACCCGCCCGGTCGGTAACGTGGGCCGCGTGGGTGTTCGTCGCAAGCAGCTCGCACTGGTCGCGGCGATCATGGGGTCGTTCGTGGCCGGGCTCGATGCGACCGCCGTGAACGTGGCGCTGCCCGCGATCCGCGCGGACCTCGGCGGCGGCCTCGCGGGCCAGCAGTGGGTGTCGAACGCCTACCTGCTCGCGCTCGGGTCGCTGATCCTCGTCGGTGGATCTCTCGGTGACCTGTTCGGCGAGCGGCGGGTGTTCTCGGTCGGGGTCGGCGGGTTCGGGGTCGTCTCGCTGCTGTGCGCGATCGCGCCGAGCATCGGCTTCCTGATCGCCTGCCGCGCGCTCCAGGGCGCGTTCGGGGCGCTGCTGATGCCGAGTTCGCTGGCGGTCATCGTCAACGCGTTTCCGCGCGAGGAACGCGGCGGCGCGATCGGCTCGTGGACGGCGTGGTCGGGAATCGCAACGGTGATCGGGCCGCTCGCGGGCGGATGGCTGGTTGACGCCGTCTCATGGCGGTTGATCTTCGCGGTGAACATCCCGTTCGTCATCGCCACGCTGGTGCTCGTATCGATCGCCGTTCCGGCGCGCGCGCCCGGCACCGAGCATGCGCCGATCGACTGGCTCGGCGCCGTGCTCACGTTCTTCGGGCTCGCGGGACCGGTGCTCGCGCTTATCCGCCAGCCGGACGTCGGTTGGAGCAGCCCCCAGGTGTGGGTGCCCGGTATCGGCGGGCTGATGCTGCTCGGCGTGTTCCTCGAGCACGAACGCCGCACGCCGGCGCCGATGCTGCCCCTCGACCTCTTCAAGCGGCGGAACTTCGCGGTCGGAAACGTGGAGACGTTCGCGATGTACGGCGGCCTGGGGATCGTGTTCTTCCTGCTCGTGCTGTTCCTCCAGGAGGTCGCCGGCTACACCGCGCTCGCGTCCGGCTTCGCCCTGCTGCCCTCGACGATCGTGATGTTCCTGCTGTCCAAGCGCATGGGGCGGCTGGCCGATCGCTACGGTCCTCGACTGTTCATGGGTCTCGGCCCGCTGCTTGCGGCCGTCGGCCTGGCCCTGATGACGAGAATGGGCGCGCACGTCGATTACGCGACCGATCTGCTGCCGGCGCTGCTCGTGTTCTCGCTCGGGCTCGCCAGCACGGTGGCCCCACTCACGGCGACCGTCCTCTCGGACGCCGACGACTCGAACGCCGGCATCGCCTCGGGCGTCAACAACGCGGTCGCCCGCGTCGCCGGCCTGATCGCGATCGCGGCTATCGGCGCGATCATCTCCGCTCAATTCAAGACGTCGCTGGACCAGAATCTCGCCGGGATCAGGCTGTCGCCGGCGGCCCGGGCCGCGGTCGCGCAGGCACGCGGGCAGACGCTCGCCCGCGTCGATCCCGCTCGGGCCGGCGTGCAGGTCGCGCACGCCGTGCAGTCGGCATCGGTGGAGGCGTTCCACGTCGGTATCGGAATAGCGGCGGGGCTGGTGGCGCTCGGCGGCGTGCTCGGCCTGGTCGGGATCAGCAACCCGCGGCGCGCGGTGCGGTGCGAGGACTGCGCCGGCGGCCAGTTCGCGGGTCAGCCGCTCGACGCCGCGAACGAGCCGAGCCTGCCCGCGGCCGCGCCGGCGGCGCCCGCAGCGGCGGGCTCAGTCACCTGAGGCGTCAAGCAGCCCGAACCGGGCGGAGCCCCATCGCCACGAGCTCGACCGCGGCGTAGGCGAGCGCGTCGAGCGTCAGCGAGTCCTCGATCACAACCAGCACGGAGTCGTCGTTGACGAACCGGGAGACGACGCGGAACAATCGCCGACCGTCGGTGAGGTATCGGTCGGGGACGAGATCGCGCGGGCGCAGGCGAGCACGTCGCACGGAAAGCGGCATGGCATGGCGAGTGTCTTGCCTATCCGTCCGCGTTGCAATCGTGCACGCTGGCCAATCGTGTAGATGCCGGCACCGCCGCGCCGAGCGGTCACGCGCCGGTGAGGTCGCGCCGCTCGAACGCCACCACCGCGGCGGCGGCCGCGGCCAACCCGATTCCGAGCATCACGCCGGCGGCGCCGGCGCGGAACGCCTGCGTGGGCACGGCCGCCACGTGCGCGAACGGGGTGATGTCGACGAGCCATTTCGGCACCCCAAGCAGCGAGCCGATCAGCTGCCAGAGGAAGGCGACGGTGACCAGGCCGTAGGCGATCGCGACACCCGCCCTCGGCGCGATCGCGTAGGCGAGCGCCGCGATGCCCAGGAACAGGATCGCCGCGGGCAGGCAGTTGCCTCCCGCTTCGAGCATCCGTGACAGCGGGGGCGCCACGTCCTGCGAGGCCGCGCCCGCCCACGCCAGCAGACCGGCGATGAGCGCCAGCGCGACAGCGCCGGCGACGGCGAGCGCCAGCCGGCCCGTCAACCAGCGGCGCCGACTCACCCGGAGCGACAGCAGCGTCTCGAGCCGTTGCTCGGCCTCCTCATGCAGGGCGGCCGCCACTTGCGAGCACGAGAACAGGCTGATGACCAGAACGAAGAAGATGAAAGCGAAGGCGATGTAGCCGCGCGGGCTCACGATCGAGCCCTCTCCGAGCTTCGCGAACTCGCGCTGGAGCTGGGGCGAGATCCCGGCCGACGAGACGCTTTTCGAGACCACGCCGATGATAAGCGCGAACACGCCCACGCTCGTTAACCACACGAGCAGACCGCCAAGCTCGCTTCGCAGCGCCTGCGCCGTCGACGAGGACAGCAGCCACAGACGGGGAGCCGCGGTGTCGCGAGCGGGAAGCATGCCCGCGCCGACGTCGCGCGAGACGGCGAGCCGCGCCGCTCCGAACAGCATCAGCGCCGAGAACGCGATCGGGAGCAGCAGCACGAGCGGCTGCGAGCCGGTGAACGGGCGGAGCTCTTCGGCCCATCCGAGCGGCGTCGCCCAGCGCAGCCAGCCGAGACTCCCGGACGTATCCGCGACCACCCGGAGCACGAACGAAATCACGACGACGGCGCCGCCGAGCTCGATCGCCATCCGGCGCGTCGGCGCGAACTGGCTGGCGAGCGCTCCCACGCCGGCGAACACCGGCACCACCGAGACGATCGCCAGGGCGAGGTAGGCCGACCCGCCTGCCGCCAGACCCCCGATCAGCGAGCCCGCGAGCACGGCGACCCAGAGCAGAGCCCCCCCGGCGGCGATCGCGGCGAGCGCCGCGAGGTAGACCGTGCCGCGCGAGACCGGTCCCGCGAGCACGAGCTCGGCGCGCCCGGCGTCCTCCTCCGCCCGTAGCGCCCGGACCCCGGCGAGCAACCCGAACACCGCCGCGAGAATGGTCAAGATGCCGCCTGTCCGCCACGCGCTGTAGCCGCCGACGGTGAGGAGGTCGTAGGCCTTGCCGTAGAACAGCACGACGGCTTTGTTGTGGGCGAAGCTCGCGGCAAAAGCCAGTCGTTCGGCGAGCGTCGAATAGGTGTGCCGGTAGCTGACCGGGTTCAGGTAGGAGGCAACGGCGAACAGCCAGGCGAAGCTGATCGTCCGGACCCGGGCGTCGCGGAAGGCCCGGCGCGCCAGCGCGCTGAAGCGACCGGCGCCGCGGGAAGGCGCCGGCGAAGTCGACGGAGACCCGCGGCCGGGGAGCGCCTCAGCGGTCGCCGACACGGCCGTCGGAGGAGTCGTAGTGGTGGAGGAAGATCTCCTCCAGCGAGGGCTCGCGACTCGTGAGGCTCGTGACCTTATGCCCGGCGAGCTCGTCGATCAGCGGGCCGACGTCGCCCGAGACCTCGAACCGCAGTTTCTCGGGCGCGACGCGTTCAACCTCGACGCCGGGCAGCGGCTCGATGGGCGGCGCCTCGCCGGCAAAGGTGGCCTCGATCGTGGTCGCGCTCAGATGCTTGAGCTCGGCGAGCGTGCCCTGGTCGACCAGGCGGCCCCTGCGGAGGATCCCAACCCGGTCGCACAGGGCCTCGACCTCGCTCAGCATGTGGGAGGAGAGGAATACCGCCTGCCCGCGCTCCTTGGCCTCCGCGATCGAATCCCGGAACGCCACCTCCATCAGCGGATCGAGCCCG
>Ga0335081_10020182_pt1 | contig 10776 bp, 9 predicted proteins | sample Lox_Sample_35_FD_206713 | JGI IMG/M metagenome (GOLD analysis project Ga0335081, IMG submission 206713) | Soil microbial communities from Loxahatchee National Wildlife Refuge, Florida, United States - Lox_Sample_3.5 | ecosystem: Environmental > Terrestrial > Soil > Wetlands | place: USA: Florida... | reverse complement strand
GTGGCATACGAGAGGGTGCGGATCAGCGGCTTCGCCCAAAGCTTCAACTCGTCGGCGCGCTGGTCCGGGCCAAAATGCGCCGGGCTGGGCTCATTGGGATGAGCTTCCGGGGTGAGATCGTCAATGACGTGGAAGTCTCTTCCCATCTCGCGAAAATACAGCTCCAGCTCGGAGGCTGTTTCGAGGGCATCCGCAATCCGCGAAGGATCGCTGCTCCAATCATCATTTGCTTCGGTCAGCGTGTCGCGCAGCGCCAGGAGCACGTCCGCGTCTGTCAGCGCCGCCGTGTTGTCGGCCACTCCAGCTTCGATGCGGTCGAGCAGCCAGACCTGCGAGCCCGCGAAGGCAGCGCGTAAATCCGCAATGACGATCTTGCGCAGCGCCGCCCGGTTGTAGACCCATTCTGCGATGTTGGTGCCCCAGTGAGGCACGGAAAGAAACACGACTCTCTTAATGCAGCGGCGAAGCGTTTCCGCCTCGACTGGCAAGCCGCCGTCAACCAGGATCTCCTCATTTTTGCGATCGTGTAAGTCGCAGATGAGCTGGCGAATGTCGAGACCGCCGGTGGAATGGCCCACCAGAACGATCACGTCCTGCGAGCGAATCTCGCCGCGCGCCATGCGTTTGGCCAGGTACTGCCGCAAACGCTGCGCGCGTGTGATCACCGCCGCGGTAGGCAGATTGTCGAAGTAGTGCAGCACGACGTCTGGCTGCGGGTATGCAGCCGTGGCAACGCTTGCTAGGAGCAGAACCGTTTCGATTGCGCATGGTTGACCTCCCGTTTCGCTGACAAGAATTGCACTCCTGCTGACTGGGGTTTGTCAGTGATTATGGATAACGGCAGGACCTGCAGCGGCTGAGGACCAGGTCACTTCCACAAATGGACGATGCATGCGCCGAAAATAGTTCGCAACGAACTTGCACCCAGCTTGCACCCGCGTCACGCCCGTCAGTGCGTAAGCCCATCGAATGTGTGACTTCGGCACATTGCCCAAGTCTCGCTAGCGGTTTAGAAAACCGTTGGCGACAGTTTGCGTAAGTAAGTATCGGACGAAAGCGAGGCTCAAGGGTCGGCTGGCGGCTTATATTGGAAGGTGTCGCATGCGGCGAGGCCAAAAGTAGGCGGCTCCGGAGGGACGCGACCGCCTCTCCGCACCGGCTTCCCGCGTGTAGGAAATCAAAAATAAATCAAACAAGTGTCGGAATTCAAAGAAATCAGGGAATCAAACTATGCCACGAGGGGGAAAGAGACCGGGAGCCGGGCGTAAACCTGGGAGAGGTGGAAGGTCGCTCGGTCGCAAGAAGACGCTGAAGCTGGCCTTCGAGAAGGGCATCATATTGCGCAAGCGCTATCCCCTGAAGCGCGGCGATGCGGGAACGCAGCACGACATCGGCTGGGCCCACAGCTCATCGTTTATCGCATTGCCCTCGGGCGAACGCAAGCTGGCCTCCGCCCACCCGACGGTCTACTTCATGGATGAAGCCGCACACATTCCCGCCGCCGAAGCGACCATTAACATCGCGATGCCGGCAGTGCGGCAGATCATCGCCGTCAGTTCGGTAGCGCCGGGATTCTTTGCTGACACCTGTGGGTGTTGAAACGAAATGTAATGGCATTCGCGCTCGCGCGGTTATGGCTGTCAGATAAGGCCGGATCCAGCGTCTGCAAAGAGACCGGGAGCCGGGCGCAAGCCTGGGAGAGGTGAAAGGTCGCTCGGTCCGTGGACAATCCGGCGAAGCGAAAACGGGGAACAAAGATTCTGGGACTTCCGTTGTCGTAGCCCGCATCCCGTGCAGTTCGCAGAAGAATCAAAGAAACCCAGTAGAACCGCGGCTGATTTCGAGACGTCCCACTGTGCTTCTCCTGCCCCTTGAGGCTTCTGCGTGATGCACCGTTGAGGCACTTATACTGGGCCCGGGAGATATTCTTATGCAGCCGATCCACACACGATTCATCGGTGTTGAACTCTACTTTGACGATTTGGAGAGAGGAAAGAAGTTCTATCACGAGACGCTCGGTCTTGGAATGTGTGATGAGCAGATTGGGCACCACGCGAAATTCGACTGTGGCGCAAGTTTTGTTTGCCTTGAGCGAAAGGGGGCTGAGTCCTACCCATCGCAAGACAAAGCTGTTCTGTTCTTTGAGGTTCCCGACCTGGAATCGGCGATCAAAGCGATTGGGCGGGAGCAACTGGTTCAGTCCGGACGTGGATGGGCTGTTCTTCACGATCCCGAGGGTCACAACATAGTCCTTCTTCAGAGATCGTCAGAGCAACTGAAGTAGCAGATTCACTTGGCTATCGCAAAATCGCCATTGCACAAGTTACGCTGCCGAACTGCCCCCGGCGTGATGCAAATGTTCAAGCTTGCGCTATCGCCTGTTCACAACACCTATGGAGGATCGCTCCGGGCTGGCAACCGGGTGGGTCTTCTCTCCTCTTGATGGCGTCACATAGTCCTGTATCTGGCGTCACCGACAAATGGTCGCCGCGTTGGTGACACTCTTGCCCATACCGGCGGAGGATGATCCCCGGCATTTTTGCCGCCCACTCCGATTGAATTTCCGCGGTGAGAAACAAGACCCTCGACCTTCCTTCTCCCGGTCGTCCAAGTGCGCCCGTCCCCTTGTTCTGGTTCATTCAAGCTACATGGCGAGGAGGTAAAGCCAATGCATCGCAAAGCAAAATCTCACAATTCAATCTTTGGGATTGCCTGGAATTCGGTTCTGGCGCTCATGGTTGTGCTGCTGGTCCTGATAGTCGTTGTCCTATTCATAGTTTTCACTGCTCAACCAGCGCAGGCGCAGACGTTTCAAGTCATCCATAACTTCACTGGGGGGATGGATGGTGCGAACCCGCAGAGCGGGTTGACGATGGATGCGGCGGGGAATTTGTATGGCACAACGTATCGTGGCGGCACCGGTCACCTCGGCGGCGTCTTTAAGATCAAACACTCCGGCCCTGGTTGGATTGTTGTTCCACTCTACAGCTTCGCAGGTGGCAACGATGGTGCTAACCCCTGGGGCAGAGTGGCCATTGCGCGGGACGGAACTCTGTACGGTACAACCTATGGTGGAGGGGAGGGAAACTGCGTCGCGGGAGGTTATGGTTGCGGCATGGTTTTCCACTTAACCCCACCAGCGACAGTTCCAAGAACAGCGCTTAGTCCCTGGAGTGAAACCGTGCTTTATCGCTTTACTGGAGGGAACGATGGAGGAACGCCCCAAGGTGACCTCACCCTAGATACATCGGGAAATATTTACGGCACAACGGAAAAAGGCGGTTTCAATGATAGTTGCTGTGGCGTCATTTACGAGTTGAAACCTTTCGGCGGCAGCTGGACAGAAAGTGTCCTTTATGTTGCCGGTCAAAATGACAGCTATATCCTCCCTAATGGTGGCGTTATTTTCGACCATTCCGGCAACCTTTATGGTGTGTTTACTGACAGTTCGAACTATAGCGGAGGGGTTTATCAGTTATTGCCCTCAGGATCGAGTTGGACAGAGCAGATCGTATATGGCTTCACGGGTGGAAGCGACGGAGGAAAGCCTTTTGGGGGGTTGATCATCGACTCTTCGGGAAATCTATACGGAACGACGCTGGTCGGCGGCAACGGTGGGGGTGGAACGGTTTTTGAGCTTACGCCCACAAATGGCGGCTGGTCTTTCAACACCCTTTACGGTCTCCAAGGCAGTGGTTGTTGTTATCCCGGCTCTTGGGACAAGCTGGCTATGGATGCTGCTGGAAATCTATATGGCACAACTCAAAACGACGGCGCTTATGGAGTGGGGTCGGTTTTCAAGCTGACATCCTCCAATGGAGGTTGGATTTACACCTCCCTTCACGATTTTACTGGCGGCAGTGATGGGAAATATCCGATAAGCAACCTCGTTCTTGACGCGAACGGCAACCTCTACGGCACAGCAGGTTTTGGCGGTACTTACAACTCCGGTGTTGTCTTTGAGATTACGCCATAGCTGAGACGCCCGGCACGGGAGCGAGTGGCTGTAATTGGCGTAACATCCCCATTGCACTCACTGAGCCAATGCGCATAGGAGTCCCCCGGTCACGGCCGGGGAGTTTTTCTGCGCAGCAGAATGCGAGTGGAGACTAAAATGCCGCAATGAGCGCTCCCGACCCGGGCATCTCCTTCCTTGAGCTGCTGGCCTACGTCGACTATCTCGGCAGCCGGTGGCTGACGTTCTTCTGCCAGCATCCTGAAGCGCTGGAGCTCGACGCCGGCGGCAACAGACGCACCATAGCGGATCTGGTTCTGCACTTGATCGAAACCGAGGAGGTTTTCGCACAATTTTTGTACGAGAGACAACCGCCAGAGGCATTCCCACCCAGAGCTCCGAACCAGCCCGAGACGGCTGATAATTTCCTGCGTCGTCATCAGGAGGCGGTTAGAAAGCTTGCCACTTTCCTCGCTGGCACGGACGACAGCGAGCTTCGCGAGAAAAGGGCCTTCGGACCACTGGAGGTCTCGCAACGCAAAATGCTCGCACAAGCTATCCTGCACAGTGTGCATCATTGGGCACAGGTGGCCATGCTCATGCACCGCAGTGGCTTCGACGCCGGCGGGCCGCAGGACTTGATTCTTAGCGACGTAATGGCGTAAAGACCGCTAGAGGCATCCCGGCCGCCTATCCCATGCCAACCGGCTCGGCTGGAAAGGCCGGTTTTGGAGTTTTGAGCGTAATCGCCTGATTACAACACCTATCGTCCCTCCCCCATTCCTCAGCCGACAGCACCCTTGGTATTGTGTCGGTTCTTACGGTTCAATCCGACTCTCACATGCCCATGTGTCTGGGGTCACAGACACGCGGTCGCCGTCTGAGTGAAAATCCCCCGGTATCTCGGGGGGGAGGATTATTCCCGGCCTTTCCCCCACTCCGAGCGAAGTCGCGAGGCGAGAAACATAGATTGGGAGCTTGGGAGAAAGAAGCTTGAGGGTCTTCCGCAAGGAGTGGACACATTGCTTCTCTCAGGTGCCCGAGTACGCTCACCCCTTTCACTCGATCTTTCCTCTAGCCACTGGAAAGGGAATTGATTCCATGCATAACAATCGGATTCGAAGTTTGTTCCGAATCGTCTTGTGCGCGGTAGCCGCCATGGCGATGATCTCCTTCGCGGCGACGGCCGTTCAGGCTCAACTGCCCGAACCGATGCGCATTTACATGGGTGCGATCGTCACGTTGGATTCCCATGCCGGACCATGGCTGCCGAGTCTTAATCCGAACTACGACTATGGATTCCACGACAATGCCAATCCGACGATTGTGAACGAGGCAAACAGTGGTATCAGGTTCACCGCGGGCAATGTACTAACGATCACTTATCTGTCTGGCCTGGTCAGCGCGGGAGGCGCTTTGCCGTTTACGGATGCCAATGGGGATACGACCAGCCCATACGGGTGCGGACCCGGGCTTACTGATCCGCCCAATGGAAGGCGCTTGCCATGTGACTACACCGATTTAAGCAGGCAGACGCACCTGATGGCACTGGTGGGGGTTTTTACCGACAGCAACGGAGTGATTATCGGCAGACCGTTTACGATCGGCGATGGGCCGTATCCGGTGGCGATCCCCGCAGGTGCGACCCAGCTTCAGATGGGGACGACCGACGACATCTACTACGACAATATGGGTAGTTGGTCAATCCAAGTTACCCATTACTCGGCCAGAGTGTGCAGCCTTCAGTAGAGGTGCAACGCTTCGGTCTATTTCAACAATGGCGCGACACGCGGAGGCAGAGCCTCTGGCGGCGGTGTTGTGTTTGGGGTCACGCCGTAAGTGAATATTCTGGGGCCACTAACAGCGGCTTGCAGCACGGGCCACGGCACGATTGTCCCTGCGCTTTGCAGACTCAAACAGGGATATAAATTTGGTGCGTCTCGGATAACTTACATAACATGTATGGTCCGCCGCCGAACTGCAAGGAGAAATTGGGTGCGACGAGAACAGTCTGCGAAAATGTATCCGGCCTCTTAGTGGAGATCGATCTCCGGGCACTTGATGAGGATGCGCACGTGCCTGTCCTTTTAATCGCCACGGTCGTGAAAGACCTTGTTACGTCACAGGTTCTCAGGCACGTCGTTTGACTGTGTTTTCGTCGTTCCTTTCTTCTGCAGAACTTCTGGGAAAAAGATCTCAGGGCCCCACTTCGTCTAGTTGGAAAAAGCTGCCTTAGGCAGTGGATGATAGTTGTTCCCACTAGCCAACACTGCCCAACTGATTCTGGCTAGCTTGTTGGCGGTAGCTACGATCACCACATTGCGAGCGGTTCTGGTTTCTAACTGGCCCATCCACTTTCCTAAGCTCGACCGCTCGCGTTTGACGCGCAAGACCGCGGCCCGCGCTCCATGAATGAACATCTTGCGCAGATAGGGGTTTCCTCTCTTGCTGATGCCCAGCAGCTTGGGCTTGCCTCCGGTTGACCACTGTCGTGGCACCAACCCCAGCCAGGCGGCAAACTCTCGCCCTTTGTGGAAAGCCGCCCCGTTGCCGATCGCCGAAACCACCGCAGTCGCTATGAGTGGACCGACACCGGGAATCTGCTGCAGCCGAACACATGCCGGATCGTTGCTGGCAATCCGTTCTAGATCCTCATTCAGGCTCTCGATCTGTGCCTGCAAGCCCTTCCACTCTTGCCAGAGAAAATCCAGCAAGCCGCGCATACGCGGGCTCAACTGCTCCTCCCCATTCTCCAGAATCTCCGGCAGCTGCCGCCGCAGGCTGGCCGGCCCTTTGCGAAAACTTATGCCACGCTCCAGCAGGAAAGCGCGAATCTGATTGATCACGCTGGTGCGTCTGGCCACCAGCCGGTCACGCACCCGATGCAGAGCTTGCAGATCGAGCTGATCCTCCGTCTTGATCGCCACGAACCGCATGTTCTCCCGCTCCACGGCTTCGGCAATCGCTTCCGCATCGCGGTAGTCGTTCTTGTTCGACTTCACGAAGGGTCGCACGAACTGCGCCGGAATCAGCCGCACCTCGTGGCCTTGTTCCCGTAGTGCTCGTCCCAGAAAATGCGATCCCACTCCGGCTTCCATGCTGATCAAAGCCGACGGCAGATTCGCGGTGTAGGCCAGTAGCTGTGAACGAGAGAACTTCTTGCGTGCGACAACCTGGGCGCGGCTGCCCAGTGCGATGAGGTGAAAGGTGGTCTTGCCTAAATCGATGCCGATCGATCTAATCTGCATGGTGTGATCCTCCGTCTGGCACTTGCCAACCCCATGATGACTCGGGTTGACTTGCTCGCGGCGGACCATCTCATTATCGCCATTACACCAACAACACCGGGCGACCGCCGGAGTCAGTGAGTGAGATTGTCTGTTTGCGGAGCTTACTGTCGCGGCAGGACGACCATCGCTGATCGACCCCGAAAGATCTCTACGTGCTCCGTATATTTTCCGGGGTCTCGAAGAGGCCGACGCCGGACAGTGCGCTGGTTCGTTGAACTTAGGGCGTCAACCTGAACACCACACCGTTATTTGAGGTGCCACCGTAAGCCGTCGTGCCATACAGGTTCCCGACACTGTCACGTGCCAGGCCACCGACGGGAAATGATCCGTCGTTTCCAGAAAAGTTATGCAGCACGGTTTGCGCGCCGTCGGCGCTCAGCTTGTACACCACTCCATCGTTGGAGGAGCCGCCGGAGAAGGTGGTCCCGTAGAGATTACCGCCTGCATCCATGATTACTCCTGACCGCGGGCTGAAACCATCGAGTCCAGAGAACGAATGGAGCAGAGTAAAGATACCCTGCTGACTGAGCTTGAACACGGTGCCATGAGGTCCATGGCTAAGACCGGGCGTGGTGCCATAGAGACTCCCCTGGGCGTCCGCGATGAGGTCGCCATTGGGATGTCCACCATCGCTACCCCCGGTAAAGCTATACAGCACCGTCAAGACGCCGGAGGGACTCAGCTTGAAGACGATGCCGAAGCTGAGTTGCAGGCCGCCGTCGGCGTAAGTTGTCCCGAACAGGTTGCCATGGCTGTCGCGCAACAGCCTGCCCCATGGCTCTCCACCGTCGGATCCGCCCGTGAAGCTGTACAGCACCGTCTCTACTCCGGCGGGCGTGATCTCGAAGATCACGCCCTGGCCGAAGGCGCCCCCCATGCCCGTCGTGCCATAAAGGTTACCTGCGCTATCGGAAATCAAGCCGCTGTTCGGATACTTTCCGTCGGCGCCGCCCGTGAAGCTGTAGAGCACAACCGGCATGAGTCCCGCGGGCGTCAGCTTATACACAGCGCCGTTGCCGAAATTGCCGCCGATGGCGTCGCTGACGTAGAGATTGCCCGACGCGTCGCGCAGCAAGTTGTCGACGCAAAAGTCGCAGATTCCCGTCGGCGTGCGCCGGAGAAGCACTCTCACGTTGCCGATTGGGTTGGTCGGCGTCTGCGCAAAAATGGTGCCGTAGGTTGGAGGCACTGTCCCCCCGGTTGTTCCATAGAGGTTCCCCTGGCTATCGATCGTCAGGCGCGAAAACGGATAAGAGCCGTCGTTGCCGTCGAAGCTGTGCAGCACGTTCAAGTTCTGGGCCGCTGCGGGATAGGCCGCCGCCCAGGAGACGGCAAGCAGCACAACGATCGCGAACTGCAGGCTGCGCGGAACCTGCCGGGTCTCGAACCCGCGAGACCCCGGGACCCCGGCGAGACCGGGAGAACTCGGTTCGTTGGCGATTGCGACAATCGCTGAGGAGGTAATTGAGTCAATGGTTGGATTTCTAGAACGCATTTCCTTCTCCCCCTTGCAGAATTCGCCTTTCGGAGGCGAACCGTGGAATGTATCGCTGCGTCTGGGATTGCCTGTAGGCCAGCGTCGAAAAGATACCGCTAGTTCCATCGAAAGTTGTCACAGCAGTGTCAAGAATTTGTACCCGCTTGGCTACCGTGCTACAAATTTCGGCTTGGCTTCAAAAAGGATAGCGGCAGGCCGCCAAGATCAACGCGCCCGAGCCCGCGCCCCAGCGGCCCAGGAATTCAAAGAAAACATTCAAACTTGATTGATGATTTCGGTGGGTAAAAGGGGGACTTGATGGTCGGGTTTCGCAGCGGGAAAGACACAACTGATGGCTACCATACGATTGACATTCGTTACTTGAATCGTAAATCCCTTCTTCGACCATGGTGCAGATATTGGGGTGGTTCAAAGATGAAGCGGTCTGCGCCTCTCGTTCGAAGCGCTCCAGTGCCTTCGGATCTTCGCCAAACTCCTCCGGCAAGAACTTCAGCGCCACGCGGCGGCCCAGCTTGAGGTCCTCGGCTTTGTACACCAAACCCATTCCACCAGCGCCGAGGACACTCAGCACGCGATAATGCGAGACCTTCTTCCCAATGAGGTTGGCGGTTTTAGCCTCTGTCTGCGAGACGGTGGCGCGGTCGTCGGAAAAGGCGGCGCCAGCGTTGCCGCTCCTCGAAGAGCCGTTCCCAGAGGCTGAAATCTGCTCCACCGGAACCAGCAGCCGGTAACCCCGCCGGGCGATGGTCGCCAGGTATTTGGGTTGCTCGGCAGAATCGCCGAGAGCCTGTCGCAGCCTCCTGATCGCCGCATTGATGCCGTGGTCGAAGTCAACGACGGTGTCATTCGGCCATAGCTTCCGTTTCAGTTCATCGCGGGTGACGATCTCGCCAGCGCGCTCCACCAGCATCCGCAGCACGGCTAAAGGCTGTTCCTGCAAACAGATGGTGCATTGTCCATCACTCAGCTCACCGGCCCGAAGATCGACTTCGAAGGCCCCGAGCCGCACTCGATCTGGCAATGTGTCCTTCATGAGACACTACAGGGTAGGAGCGGAATTTCCGAAGGCATATTTGACGTCAGCGGTGTAACAACTCGACACCAGACCGACACGTCGAAGCAGATTTTGCCAACGCGGATCGGGATGGAGCTTGTCGTAATTCGGATCGGCTGCCAGATATACGATCTCTGGGCTCCTTCCGTCTATCGCTTTCCCGAGACATTCAAAAGCATTGTCGAATTCCCCTAGTTCCGCGTAGATGCCCGCGATTCGATATCGCATCCTGGGAGAAACCGGCTGCTCCTTCATGAGGTCGCGAACAATCGAGCACGCCTCATCTGTTTTACCCGCTAAGGCCTTAACCATTCCAAGAACTGCTTTTATTCGAACATCGCTGGCGTGACGGTCAATAGCGGCCAATGCTTCCTCGTACTGGCCGCTCCGCGCATACGCGAGGGCGAGGATTTCAAGGCCCATCCAGAAGGAAGGATCGATTTCAAGCGTCTGCTTTAGATGGCCAATGGCGTCTGCGTATCGACGGGCGTTCAGATAGACCGACCCCAAGTGATAACTATGGATCAAAGTGAGTGCATCCAATTCTAAGCTCTGCCGCGCCGCAGTGATTGCTTCCTCGAACCGGCATTGTGTCAGGCACCACTCGCTATAGGTGTAGTAGCCGGGCGCCGACCGCGGCGCCAGTTCAATCGCGCGACGAGCCTCGTATTCAGCACCCGCAAAGTCCCAGTTGAACACCATTCGGGTGAACGCAAGAAGCGCATGAGCACCGGCCTGGCTGTCATCGAGCTCCAATGCCTTTTGGGCAGCCGCTTGCGCTCTGGGAAACATATCTGATGGTTGGGCATAGTCGGACATTCCCAGTGCGGCGAACATGCACCCCAGGTCGGCGTAGGCTTCTGCATAAGTAGGGTCCGCTTCGATGGCCTGCTGGATATATCGCAACGACTTCTGCAAGGCTTCTGGTGTCCATTTGTTGGCCCAGTGCAACGCTTTGGTGCGGAGCAGGTGGGCTTTG
>Ga0335081_10020181_pt1 | contig 10776 bp, 6 predicted proteins | sample Lox_Sample_35_FD_206713 | JGI IMG/M metagenome (GOLD analysis project Ga0335081, IMG submission 206713) | Soil microbial communities from Loxahatchee National Wildlife Refuge, Florida, United States - Lox_Sample_3.5 | ecosystem: Environmental > Terrestrial > Soil > Wetlands | place: USA: Florida... | reverse complement strand
GCGATTGCCGTTACGGACTCCGGCAATTTCGCAAGAATCCAAGCTTCACCGCAATCATTGTCCTGACGTTGGCATTCGGAATCGGCGCTAATTCTGCGATTTTCAGCGTGATCAACCGCGTGTTGCTGCGTCCGCTGCCTTATCCGGAGTCCGACCGCCTCGTTGCGCTCCGGTTGGATGCCCCGGGCGCGGGCGGGCTGGCGAGCTTTTCGAATGGACTTCAGATCTCGCCTTCGATGTACATCACGTTTTCCGATCACAACCAAAGCTTTCAGTCGATGGGCATATGGTCTCAGGGCCGCGCCAACGTGACTGGTGTCGCGCAGCCCGAGGAGGTCCGCACCGGGGTAATCAGCGACGGGATTCTCCAGACGCTCGGCGTTCCTCCCTTGCTCGGCCGCTGGTTCTCCCAAGCCGATCAAGACGCACACGGCGGAAAGACCGTCATGCTGAGCTATGGCTATTGGAAGCGAAGTTTCGGAGGCGATCCTCAAGTTCTTGGACGGACTCTGCAGGTGGACGCAATCTCGCGCGAAATTGTCGGGGTCATGCCGTCTGGCTTCCGCATGGTCGATCAGGATTTTGATGTCCTGATTCCGATGGCTGTCGACCACCTGCATCAGAAACTCGCGCCTTTTGGTTACATGGGCATCGCTCGCTTGAAGCCGACTGTTTCAATGGCGCAAGCGGATGCCGACGTTGCCCGCCTTATTACCGTCTGGATGGATTCCTGGTCGAATGGCCCCGGCACCAATCCGCACTATTACGAAATCTGGCGAATCACGCCTAACTTTTGCTCGCTCAAGCAGCAGGTCATCGGAAATATCAGCAGCGTCTTGTGGGTGGTGATGAGCACAGTCGGGATCGTTCTGTTGATCGCCTGCACGAATATCGCGAACCTGCTGCTGGTGCGCACGGAATCACGCCAGCAGGAACTGACCATCCGTGCCTCGCTCGGCGCTGGCCGCGGACGCATCGCCCGCCAGTTGCTCGTAGAAAGCGGCGTCATTAGTCTTGCCGGTGGCGCACTCGCTGTGGGCGTTGCCTACAGCGGCTTGCAACTGCTCGCCGCAGTTGGTCCCGCCGATTTGCCGCGCCTCACAGAGATCTCCCTCGATGGCCGCTCCCTCGCGTTCACCTTCCTGCTCTCGCTGTTCTCCGGCCTGTTCTTTGGCTCGATTCCGGTGTGGAAATACGCCCACGCAGTCGGTTCCATGACGATGGGAGGCGCGCAGAGAACGGCAACCACGACTCGCGGGCATCAACGCTCGCGCAACTTTTTGGTGATCGCGCAGGTCGCGATGGCCCTCGTGCTCCTCGTCAGCTCCGTTCTGATGATCCGCACTTTCGCTGCGCTGCGCAAAGTCGAGCCGGGCTTCTCGGACCCATCGAACCTGCAGACGATGCGCATCTCGATCCCCGACACGCTGATTTCGAATCCGGTTTTGGTGACGCGCACGCAGAACAACATTGCCGATCAGATTGCCGCGATTCCCGGAGTCACCTCCGTAGCATTCGCCAGGGCTCTTCCGATGGAAGGTGACGATCCCAATTGGGACCAACTTTTTGTGGAGGGTAAGAACTACCAGGGCGCTGAGCCACCTCTGATGATGTACAACTACGTGTCACCCGGATATTTTCACGCGATGGGCACCCGCAGGGTTGCAGGGCGTGATTTCACATGGTCCGACCTTTACGAACTTAGGCCCGGAGTGATGGTCACCGAGAACTTCGCCCGTGAAAACTGGGGCTCGGCAGCATCCGCCGTCGGCAAGCGCGTTCGACAGTTCTCGAGTTCGCCGTGGCAAGAGGTCATCGGCGTCGTCGAGGACGTCCGCGTGCACGGTGCCGATCAAAGTGCACCTCCCATCATTTACTGGCCTGCGATGCTCAACGATCCGTACACTTCGACACCGGCGATTGCCGCGCCCAACTCCGTGACTTTCGCGATTCGCACTCATCGTGCGGGAGAGCAAGGCTTTATCAATGAACTGCAACGCGCGGTTTGGTCGGTAAACTCGGATTTGCCTCTGGCCTCCATCCGCACCATGCAAGACATCTATAGCCAGTCGATGGCGCGGACGTCGTTCACGCTTGTCATGCTGGCGATTGCCGGCTCCATGGGACTGGCTCTCAGCATCATCGGCATTTATGGCGTGATCTCGTACGCTGTTTCCCGGCGCACGCGCGAGATCGGCATTCGACTCGCGCTCGGAGCCCAAAAACACGAACTGCGGTGGATGTTCGTCCGCTCCGCCCTGACGATGGCTGGTCTCGGCATCGCCGTTGGCCTAATCGCGGCGTCCGCGATCGTGCAGCTGATGAAATCGCTGCTGTTCGGCGTGAGCCCGCTCGATCCCTGGACCTTCCTCGCCGTGCCATTGATCCTGACGGCAGCCGCTGCGCTCGCCAGCCATCTTCCGGCGCGACGCGCCTCTCGTCTCGATCCGATCGTGGCCCTCAGGTATGAGTGAACTTTCCCAACTCGAGACAAGAAATCGCCGCCATGAACCCTGTGGCGGCACTTTTTGGACGAGTTAGTTCATTTGGCGTGCTCCAGCAACTCCTTCAAATACTCCTGCCAGATTGCGGCCCAGGTGTGTGTGCCGTGGCCATGCGTCTGCTCTGAGGCTGGAATCAGCACGAACTTGCCCTTTTTCACGCGCTTGATTTCGCGCTCGGCAATGCCTAGCTCAGGCGGATTGATGAAGTCGTCGGCCGAGTTTACGAACATCACTGGCGCCTGAATTGTTTCCAGCTTTGAGGACGGATCGTAGTTGCGCGATGCGCTCACGGCGTAGAGCATGTCGTTCGCATCGAATGTTGCTGCGATGCGTCTCATCGAATCGTCAAGGTACTTGTCGGCGGCATCACGTGTGGGGAGATTTTTCTGCATGAGGATGGGAGCGCTACCTGCGATCAACAGGAAGTCCGCCGAGATCTGCAGAGCTGCGCGCGGTTCTGCGCTGTAGTCACCGTTTTTCCAGTCGGGGTCCTGGCGGATGCCGTCGATGACCATCTTGCGCCAGAGGCGGTTGCGGCCGGCGATCTGCACCGGGAGGCAGGCGAGCGGCATGAGGGCGTCCATGAAGTCTGGGTAAGTCTCGCCCCAGACCCAGGAGTGCATGCATCCCATCGACGTGCCCATGACGAGGCGGAGATGGTTCACGCCCAGGCCCTTCTCAAGCAACTCGTGCTGCGCAGCGACCATGTCGTCGTAGTCGTATTGCGGAAAGTGCGCGTGGAGACCATCGCTGGGCTTCGAGGATTTTCCGTGGCCGATGTTGTCGGGAAGGATGATGAAGTAACGATTGGCGTCGAGAGGTTGGCCGGAACCGAAGAGGACGTCGGCGAATTGTGGGGCGAGAAATTGGCGTCCGGAGCCTCCGGTACCGTGGAGGATCAGGACGGCGTTGGTGACTTTGCCAGTGACATCTCGCTCGGGTTTGCCAAACGTCATGTAATGCAGCCGGAGTTCGGGGAGCGTCTCGCCGGATTTGAAGTGGAAGTCGTGGGAGATGTAGTCAGCTTCTTTGGCAACGGGCTTGGCCGGTGATGGTCCCTGTCCCAAGCAAAACCCAGCTTGGAGGAACACCAATACGAGCGCGCGGACAAGAAGTGGTCTCATAGGAGGAACAGTCTAGTCCAGAAACAGGTGGAACCGTTGAGGTATCAGCGACAGGAATATCCACCCTTCGAACATCACGACGGGAGGGGCACCCGCGGTGATGGTGGCTCAGAGTTCTACTCCGCGCGCAGGGTTTCGACCGGATTCACGGTCGCGGCACGGCGCGCAGGCAGATACGTGGAAAGTGCCGCGGTTGCCATCAGGGCGAGCGAAACCACGCCATACGTGACTAGATCTACCGGCTTGACTCCGAACAGCAGCGACGACATCAGGCGCATCAATGCCCATGCGGCAACCAGGCCCAACGCAACCCCCACCGCGGTGAGTCCAAGGGCGTGGCGTACGAACATTCCGACTAGTTCTTCGCGGCGAGCACCCAGCGCCATACGCACCCCGACCTCGCGCTTGCGCTGCGACACCGAGTAGGCGACCACGCCATACAAACCAACAATTCCGAGCAGCAGGGCCATGCTTCCGGCCAGAGCGAGCATCACGAGGGCGAAAGACGTACGCGCCATGGACTTACGGTAGTAGTAATCGAGTGTGTGGACTTCGGCCAGCGGAAGATTGGCATCAACGGACCATACGGCGCGGCGCACGTCGCTCATCAGGCTTTGCGAGCCTGTGCGTTGCGAACGCAGGGCAAACGCTATCTCGCGCCTCACTTCGACCGGATTCCCGTCGAAATGGGCAAGCAATAGAGGCCAATAGACCATGGTGGGAGCTTTCTGGTCTACGCCGTTATGGCGAACGTCGCCGACGACGCCAACGATTTCCCGCCAATCATCGGTAGTTCCTACACGAATCTGTTTGCCGAGTGCATTAGGCGGATCGTGCCAGTACTCGCGAGCCAGGTTTTCGGAGACGATTGCGACCGGGAGCTTGTCATAGGCATCCGTCCAGGTCAGATCGCGGCCGACAATCAGCGGCATGCCGACGGTTTTGAAGTATCCCGGTGAAACGAATCTGAGATGGCGGAGCGGCGGGACGGCAGCTTCGGAATCGGTGCGATCCTTGGCATAAATCGGATCCATCTGACCACTATCATCCATCGGAATGCTGGTGGAGATTCCTGCGGACGAAACGCCGGGGAGAGACGCGAAATTGGCAAGCAGGGTTTCCTCGGTGCGGATCACGCGCTCGGGTTCGGAAATTTCGGCGTCAGGCATCATCACGTGGAAGGTCTGAACTTCAGCCGGGGCAGAGAAGCCAGGCTGTACGTGGGTCATGGCTCGGAAACTGCGGATCATAAGCCCGGAGGCGATCATCAACACTAGGGCCAGGGAAACCTGGACGACAATCAAACTATTGCGAGCCCGATGCCGCTCGCGGCTTGCGCTGAGAGATCGTCCGCCCTCGCGAAGACCCGTTCCCAGGCGTGTGCCAGAAAATTTCACAACCGGAATCGAACCGAACAGCAAGCCCGCGAATACAGAAACAGCCAGCGTAAAGAGCAGCACGGGGCCGTCGAGGCCAATTTCGTTCAGGCGCGGAAGTCCTGCGGGTGCCATCGCGAGCAGAACGCGCAACGCCAACTCGGCGAAGACAACGCCAAGCGCACCGCCGAGCAATCCGAGAATCAGGCTTTCGAACAGCATCTCGCCCGCCAGGCGACGACGGCTGGCACCCAGTGCCGCACGAACTGCCAACTCTTGCTGACGACTCTCGGTTCTGACGAGCAGCAGATTGGCAATATTCGCGCAAGCGATCAGCAAAACCAACCCAAGACCTCCCATCAGCACCCACAACGATTTGCCGACATCTCCCACCACATCTTGTTTCAGGAAACGCAGGTTGGGGCCGAAATGCGCCTGTTCAAATAGCGCGAGACTGAAACCCGGCGGAGGGCCAAAGTTCTGCAGGACGAGCGGAAGTACCCGCGCAACATCGGCGCCAGCTTCAGGCAGCGTTACGCCGGGTTTGAGCCTGGCTACGCCGTGATAGCTATAGTTTCCTAAGAACGTCTTCGCCCGATCGAACTTGTAGGGAAGGACCAAAGCGGGGTCCGGTTCATCGAGGAATCGAAATCCCGCGGGAAGGATTCCGATGATCTCCTCGGGCTTGCCATCCACCTTGATGCTTCGTCCGATGACGGAGCGGTCTCCGCCGAATTTGCGGCGCCAATATCCGTAGCCGAGTATGACGACATCCTGGCCGGCCGGAGAATCGTCGGCACGCGTGAACCCTCGGCCAATGGCGGGCCGAATGCGAAGAATGGGGAGAAGGCCATCAGTCATGTTCAGTACCTGCACCCGTTCCGGCTCGGCTACACCCGTGACATTCGCTGCATACGAGTCATACAGAGCGGTATCCTCAAAAACGCGGCACTGTTCGCGCAACATGAAGTACACCGAGGGAGAGAGTGGGACGTCGTCGAGGTTCATACCGGGCGCGGTAAGGCGCATGGCGACCAATCCTTCCGGGTGCGGATACGGCAAAGGCTTGAGCAGGACGCCTTCGATTACGCTGAAGATTGCTGTGTTCGCGCCCACTCCGATGGCGAGCGTAATTAGAGTGACCGCTGCGAACAGAGGTGTACGAGTGAGCCGGTGGATCACTTGTCCAAACTGAGCGATCAAGGGGCCCATGGACTAGCCTCCTGCCGACCACAAAGGGCCGCATCCGGAACAGTTGGGAGACGATATCACGGAAAGGCGGCGATTGCGTGCAAATGTGAGGCTCAGAATCACGAGGCGTTCGTTGCTACACCGACACTGAATCGTGCTCTTTCAACTTTTCCAGAATCATGGGGCCTAACTGCGACACGCTGCCGGCCCCGAGGGTTAGGATCATGTCGCCTTCCTGTGCGGTGAAAATGGCGGCTTGAATTGCGTCGGCGGTCGATTTTGCGTGTTCGACTGTCTTGCCGCTTTTTTCGCGGATGCGCTGCGCCAGGACTTCCGCGGTAATTCCTTCGATTGGCTTTTCGCTCGCGGCATAGATATCCAGCAAGAACAGCGAATCGGCATCGTCAAAGGCGGTAGTGAATTCCTCCATCAAGTCGCGGGTGCGGGTGTAGCGGTGCGGCTGGAAGATGACGTGGATTTTGCGGAAGCCGCATTGACGGGCAGCGGCGAGCGTTGCTTTGATTTCCGTTGGATGGTGGCCGTAGTCGTCGATCACGCTGATGCCGGCCACTTTGCCGCGGACCTGGAAGCGGCGGTCGACGCCGCGGAATTGGGCGAGCGCGGTGCGGATGTGATCAAGTGGAATGTCGAGTCCGACACCAACGGCAATCGCGGCGGTGGCATTCAGCACATTGTGCGCACCGGGGACATAAAGAGTGAATTCGCCAAGATCTTTCTTTTGATAGGTCACTCGGAAGCGGCTGTAGGGGCGCGAGTCGGTGCTGCTCTCTCTCTTTGTTTCCTCTGACTTGATGAGAAAGTCCGATCCACGCTTGGTGCCGTAGGTCACGGTTCGGCGCTGGACCTGGGGCAACAGCTTTCGCAACAGCGGGTCATCGTTGCAGGCGACGATCATGCCGTAGAAAGGAACGCGGTCCATGAAATCGAGGAAAGTCTTTTTCACGTCGCGCATGTTGCGATAAGTGTCCATGTGCTCGCGATCGATATTGGTGACGACCGAGAGGATGGGCGAGAGTTTCAGGAAGGACCGGTCGCTCTCGTCGGCTTCGGCGATGAGATATTGAGATTTCCCGAGGCGCGCGTTGGAGCCCAGGGCGTCGACGCGCCCGCCAACTACGACGGTGGGGTCGAGCCCACCGGCTGCTAGGACGGCCGCAACCATTGAGGTTGTGGTGGTTTTGCCGTGCATGCCAGCGATCGCAATGCCGTACTTCAGGCGCATCAACTCCGAAAGCATTTCGGCGCGCTGAATGACCGGAATGTGGAGCTTGTGCGCTTCCGTGACTTCCGGGTTCTCCTGAGCGATGGCGGAACTGGTGACAACAACTTCGGCGCCAGTGATGTTGTCGGCGCGATGTCCTTCGAAGGTCGTTGCACCCAAGCTGGCGAGCCGCTGTGTCACAGCGGAGCTCTTCAGGTCGGAGCCGGAAACTTTGTATCCGAGATTCAGCAGGACTTCGGCGATGCCGCTCATGCCGATGCCACCTATGCCTACGAAATGAATGCGTTGAATTTTCGCGAACATAAAATCAACTTCTGTGCCGCGGATTTGTGCGGACTCAACACGGATCTAAGAATAGAAATCTATCCGTGGAATCAGCGTTAATCCGTGGCGACCTGCTCTGCCACTCCCGCCACTCGCGCCGCCATGGCCGCGATATCGCGGGCAGCATTGGGATGAGCTAACTTCCTTGCGGCCTGGCTCATTCTCTGCAGGTTTTGCTGGTCTTGCAGTAACGCGGCGATGGTTTCTGCCAGCCAGACTCCTTCCAGCTTCGACTCTTCTACTACCACCGCGGCGCCGTGTTTGGCTAAGGCTTCGGCGTTCACGCGCTGATGATCGTCTGCGGCGCGCGGGAACGGCACGAATACTGCGGGCTTCCCCGCAGCGGTGATTTCGGCGACCGTGCTGGCACCGGATCGACAGACAACCAAATCTGCACGGGCGAATGCTCCCGGCATGTCGTCGATGAATTTGTAAACCTCGGCGGCGTCGCCCAACGGCCTGTACGCTGCCAGCGCGTCATTATAGTCACGTTCTCCGGTCTGATGGATGATGTGAATTCCGGGAGCCTCGCGCTGCAAGACAGGCAGGCAACGGATCATGGCTTCGTTAATGGCGTGGGCGCCCTGGCTGCCACCGAAAACCAGAACCGTGGGCGTTCCGCCGCGCTTCGGAGGAATTTCAAAGAAAGCCTGACGGACCGGTACGCCAGTGACCTCGCCATGGCGGAAATATTTTGCGGTTTCTTCGAAATGAACCGCGGCTCCAGAAACAAAGCGCGCTACCACTCGGTTGGCGAATCCGGGAACAACGTTGGGCTCGAAGGCTAATGTCGGGATGTGCTTCGTCACGGCGGACAGCATCGCGGGGCCCGAGGCGTATCCGCCTACCCCGATGACCACGTCGGGGGCGAATTCGCTCAGCATGCGGCCGGCGTCCCACAGTGCGCGCGGTAGATCGAAGGCCGTTTTCAGCCGGGTGGTCAGGCTGACATTTTTCAGAGCGCCGACGCGGACTAACTGCAACGGATATCCGGCCGCGGGGACGAGGCGGTTTTCAATTCCACGTGCTGTACCGATGAAGAGGATCTCGGCCGAATAGTCCTTCTTGAGTTGGTTGGCGATGGCCAGGGCAGGAATTACGTGTCCGCCTGTGCCTCCGCCTGCCAGGATTGCGCGCATGTGCTGACTATAAACTACGGGCAGAATGCGAATGAATTACTGCGGATGGACCGGGAAGCCCACCTCTGGCAAGACCGGCCAGAAGTGGGACACCCCGTATCCTTGTCTCTCGCCTTTATATGTAATAACGCCCAAGGAAGCCGCATCCCGCCTCAAGGGAAAAAGGCGACGTGGTCTATCTGACCGAATCTGCCGATGGTTACCGGATCACGCCGTATGATCCGGCGTTCGAGAAACAGATGAAGGCGGCCGGGCGCATCATGAAGAAGCGGCGCAACGTGCTTCGGGCGCTGGCAAAGTAACCGCATGCGCTGGACGTGGGTCGTTGACAGCGTTGCTCTCGCCATCCATGAAGCGCAACTGGCCGAGCACGGCGGCATTTCCGGCGTCCGCGACGAGGGACTATTCTCGTCGGCGATGGCTCGGCCACAGAACCGGGCGGCTTACGGCGATCGACCCGGATGCAGCCGATCTCGCCGCTGCCTACGCGTTTGGCCTGCGCAAGCATCCATTCCTCGACGGGAACAAGCGAACCGCCTTCGTTGTAATGGAATTGTTCCTGAATCTCAATGGATGGACGCTCGATGCGGACGACGCCGAGTACATCACGACGATGGAATCCCTTGCCGCCGGAGGATTGTCGGCAAAGGCCCTGGCATCCTGGCTGCGTGCACGCATCGCACGCGAGTGAATTCCGCAAGATGCTCAATCAAGGTTCCGTCATTTCCTCATTCGGCTTGCTTCGTGATATTCAGCAGCACTCCAACGCAGGCCAGCGTTACGAAGAGTGACGAGCCACCGTAGGAGACCAGCGGGAGCGGAATGCCCTTGGTGGGCATCATGCCAAGCACGACGCTGATGTTGATGAAGGCTTGCAGAACGACCATGCTGGTGATCCCAACCGCGAGATAGCGTCCGAAGAGATCCGTGGTGCGCCAGGAGGCGCGCATGCCGCGCCACAGGAAGATGGCGAAGAGCGTGACTACAAATATTGCGCCGACCAAGCCCAGTTCTTCGGCGGTGACGGCGAAGATGAAATCTGTGTGTGGCTCGGGCAGGTAGAAGAGCTTCTGCTTGCCTTCCATCAGGCCCGTGCCGGTGATTCCACCCGTGCCGACGGCGATCAGCGATTGAATGATGTGAAACCCGGCTTTCTGGCGATCGGCATAGGGATTCAGAAATGCCAGGATGCGGTCGCGGCGGAAGCTTACGTGGAAGATCAGGAAATACAGGGGCAGCAGCGAGGCGGCAAAGGCGTATCCGAAATAGCGCAAGCGCATGCCGGCAACATAAAAGACACAGGCGGCAATACCGGCGCAGGCGATGGCGGTACCGAGATCCGGCTGCAGGACGATCAGGCCCAAGAAAACGAGGACCGGCGCGGCGGCGGGCAGCAGGGTGTTGCGCACGTCGTCCATCATCTTCGCGCGGCTTTCGAGGAAATACGCCAGAAAGAGGATCAACACTGGCTTGGCGAGTTCGGACGGCTGGAAGGAAAAGCCTCCGGCGTGGATCCAGCGGTGGGTGTTGTGCGACCGGTCGAGAAAGAATACCGAGATCAGCAACAGCGTGGTCACGCCCATGAGCGAAAAGACCAGCGCGGGGTGCTTGTAGCGGCGGTAATCGAGGCGCATGGTGATGACCATGGCGGCGAGTCCGGCTACGGCCCAGATCAGTTGCTTGGAGAGGAATGCGTAGGCGGATCCGAAACGCTCACGCGCCATGACGGCCGACGCCGAAAAAACCATCACCAGGCCCAGGAAAACCAGCAGCATCGTGACGGTGAAAAGCCATCGGTCGACACTTACGCGCTTGGCCATGGGACACTTATTTCACCACGGAGGCGCGGGTGAGATTGTTGATTGTTGAATTTTG
>Ga0335081_10020179_pt1 | contig 10777 bp, 9 predicted proteins | sample Lox_Sample_35_FD_206713 | JGI IMG/M metagenome (GOLD analysis project Ga0335081, IMG submission 206713) | Soil microbial communities from Loxahatchee National Wildlife Refuge, Florida, United States - Lox_Sample_3.5 | ecosystem: Environmental > Terrestrial > Soil > Wetlands | place: USA: Florida... | reverse complement strand
ATTTTTTGCCTTTATGCTCATGACTGATCGCAGTCCTGGCCGGGTCCACGGCCATGCCGCAGACGGGGTCTTTCGCGGTTTCATTCAGGACTTTGAGCTCAGCCATTCGTTCCCTGCCGGGTACTCCAGCAATCTTTTACGGCCAAGTTCCCCGCGGCCAAATCTGGTCCGACCAGAAACCTTACACCTTCCGGGACAGTGCTGTACCGTTGGATTGGTGTTGCTCTATATTGGATTCGTGCCGGGGCGCCCCGCGGCGCCGGCAAAATTAATCTTCTGGTTTAAGGATAAGATGCAATGACCTATCTGGACGTGGCTTACCGTTACGGAAATTCCCCTACCGAAAAAGAGATCCGGGCCGTCGACGGCATCCGCGAAGTCTATGGCGTGCTAATGATTCAGTTCGATGAGAAGGAACGCACGGTGAAGGTGCGGTTCGACGCTTCCCGCTTGAAGGAAGACGCGATCGCGAGCTTGCTGCGGCGGGCGGGAGTGGATATCCGGGAGAGGCTCGTTCTGGCTTAAGAAGTTCCGGGGGAGGGGCTTAAGCTCAAGAGCCGGTCGAGAGACGCTTACGAGTGCTCGAAGCGGGGGGAGTTATGCAAAGGGGCGCTCAAGAAAACCTCTGGCCGAAGTTATTCTCTAGAGCGCCCCGTTGCGCGCCACTTCGTCTGCGCTTACCTATTGCATCTGCCGTACCAACGGGTTTTGGACCGGAAAGCACTGAAAACAAATACAGTCCATATTGCGGACCTGGTAGGAATTGCCACCGGGCAGGCAAGTTTTACGTCCGACGAAAATGGTGGCAAGAGGGCTGCCGAACGAGTGTTGAAATCTTATTTTTTTCGGTGGAGCTTTGGGGGAACGAATTCCCAAAAGTGCCGTCCGGCGGGCGATTTGGGGCGGCTTCAGGACAACTCGGCCCGCTGTTTTGGCGCGTCCATTGATCAGCAGACAGATCAGCCGAGCTGCTCAGGAGACGCGGGTCAGCAGACGCGGGTTTAGGAATTGCGGAGTTTTTGAATTATTTTGAGCCGAGGGAGGAACCTAGGCCTTGAGCCGAAGCTTGCCTTCGGCATTATTTCGGCAGCAAACGCCGTACTGCTGCCAGAGTCGAAACCAGGGGCTCTGCGCCAGCTTGTCGTCGTGCCTGCGATTCGCAGCGGCGAGATCGCTCCCGCTCAGCGGCCGGGTGTCCGGCTCAGCGAAGATGCGCTCCAGCCACTCGATCTCAGCAATGGTTTGTTCCGCGTCCATCCATCCCAATATGGAGCACTAAGGGTGCAAAGGTCAAGATGACGGCGCTACTCTGATTGAGCATGGCCCTTGGAGTGGGGTAAGCGCGGGGGCGGGGGGGCTGGTTTGGTCTAGTTGGGGTGGCGGCGTGGGCTTGCTCTCGAGAGGGTCTCTTACGCTATAGCGTCGTGTATAATTTTCGGAAAAGAGCGCCCTTAGCTCAGTTGGATAGAGCGTCTGGCTACGAACCAGAAGGTCGGGAGTTCGAATCTCTCAGGGCGCGCCATTTCTTAAAACCTACCCCACAATGGGTTTACGCCGCTTTCGCGGAATCAATCGGCACAACGTTTTGTAGCCCAACGTAGCCCAATGTAAAACCCAGCCCGGCGCGTTCAGCCCATTCCTCGCGCCAAGCCAGATCGTTCACGAGACCGCCTGCGTACAGATCGCCGACAGTGGCCTTTGCGTGGCCAAGCCACAGGCGTTCCAGATCAAGGGGTACCCGCGCACGCCGTATCGTTTCCGTGCGGAATCGGCGGAAGGCGTGCAGTCCCACTTTCTTACCTGTAGCGTGCAGCGCGCGTAGCACGTTGCGCTGCCCCAGCGGGCTCGCGCTCATTTATGAGGAAGAAATTATCCGGCTGGCCTGGACCTGCACCTTGCAGATTGCATCTGAACTACGACCATTGCGGTTTTGACGCGCGTGGAGGACTCCTTATGACAGCGGCCGATGTGTTGGTGGAAACTCTTCTGGACTGGGGCGTGGAAGTAGTGTTTGGCCTTCCGGGCGACGGAATCAACGGCATTATGGAATCGCTTCGCACCCACGAAAACAAGATTCGCTTTGTTCAAGTTCGACACGAAGAGGCTGCAGCGTTTATGGCGTGCGGGTATGCGAAGTTCACCGGCAGGCTGGGCGTTTGTCTCGCCACTTCCGGCCCAGGCGGAATTCATCTTCTGAACGGCCTCTACGATGCAAAACTCGACAACCGGTGCGGCCGAGCCCTGGATGAGTTTCTGGCTGCCCCGGGCCCTGCCATTCTGCAGGCGGCTGTGGACCCCTTCGAACCTCCCATGCCCGCCAAGGTGAAAGCGGATCAGGCTCTGCACTTCGCCGAATCGCTGGCGCGGGGAGAGCCCAATCGCAAGAAAATTGCGCTTACTGCTGTCTCCGATCGGGTGCGCGAGCTGATTTGACGTTACCAAGAACGGAGGGTGGCGGAATTGAAGAATGAAGTCGTGGTGATTACCGGAGCCTCTGCCGGCTTAGGAAGGGCTACCGCGCGGGAATTCGGCAGATGCGGCGCCAAGATTGGCCTAATCGCTCGCGGAGTCGAGGGACTCAAAGCGGCAAAGCGAGAAATAGAATCGTCGGGCGGAAAAGCGCTGGTGCTTCCGCTGGATATTGCCAATGCGGAGGCCGTCGACGAAGCTGCCGCCTCGGTTGAACAGGAATTTGGACCGATTGACATCTGGGTGAACAATGCGATGGCCTCGGTGTTTTCGCCGATAAGGGAAATGAGGGCGGAAGAATATAAGCGCGTCACCGAGGTCACCTATCTGGGAGTGGTTTATGGCAGCCTGGCAGCGTTAAAACGTATGCTCCCGCGCAATCGGGGAACCATCGTTCAAGTGGGATCGGCACTCGTCTATCGCAGCATTCCTCTGCAGTCAGCCTACTGTGCGGCAAAACATGCCATTGCCGGATTCACAGATTCGTTACGCTGTGAATTGATTCACGACAAGAGCAAGGTTCGAGTCACCATGGTGCAGATGCCGGCTTTGAACACGCCACAATTCGGTTGGGTGAAAAGTCGTCTCAAGCACAAGGCTCAACCTGTGCCGCCGATCTTCCAGCCGGAGGTGGGAGCGAGAGCGATCTACTGGGCCGCACACCATGCGCGCCGCGAACTATATGTCGGCTGGCCCACGGTCGAAGCCATCGTGGGAAACAAGCTCGCTCCGGGTGTGCTCGATCGCTATCTTGGAAGAACCGGTTTTTCTTCTCAACAGACTTCTGAACCGGAGGATCCAGACCGGCCCGACAATCTGTGGAGGCCCGTGGATGGCGACCACGGCGCGCACGGCAGGTTCGACAGCCGCGCGCACGGGAAGAGTTGGGAACTCCGGGCAAATGTCAGCCGGGTGTGGATCGGGGCAGGGTTTGCCGCAGCCGTAGCCGCATGCCTCCTTGCTTCGAAACGCGGATGAGAGCCCTCCGCGCGTCTCTCCCAGCCTCTGACGCTTAGCGCGTGAAGTCCAGCTTTCGAATGGCGGAGTGCGCACTCAACTCCTGGACAGCACGGGGCAGGTTGATGTCTTCGTGCCTGCCTTTCCATTCCAGCTTCCAGGCATAAACCCTGTCTGTCGCCGGTGAACCCTCAACCGAGAGAGCCGGTTCGCTGACCGAAAGACCATCACGAGTGAGCAGCGCGGCGATCTCACCTTGCGTGGGCCCATTCGGTGCGACCTGGATGTGAAGCCTTCCGGTGTGCCAACGCGGGATTCGAATCTCAACCTTCTTCAATCCCGTTAGAACCAGGAAGCCCGCAGCAAAACCCTCCAAACCAAGCCCGAGCTGTCCGCCTCCGAAACAAAGACCTATGTTCCGGCTTCCCTTTGGCGTCTCAATCACAACGCGAAGCATCTTCTTATCATTGGAATCAAAAGGTTTAAGACGTGTCGGGTCGGCAACGCAATTCTTCCTGCTCATCGCACCTTCATCGCACCCAGCGTGGATGCGCAGACTGCGATCAAGGTTTGTCATGCAGTGGCCGGGTAACGCGAAAACCACAGCATGAGGGCTTCTGTCCGAGGAAGTATTGCCAACGGAGCGGCCATACAGAAAAGACTGTATTTACGGGAATTTTGCGTTTAGCGCATCCTTGAGACGCCTCCTCCGAGGCTGCTTGGGGGACGGCTACTTCGGACGAGCCGAGTTGCAGCTCCCAGAATCATCCCAGCATCAGCACAGCTTTCGTATGATGAACGCCCTCGGAGCGACAGCTTTTGTAAAGCTTCTATTAACTTTCAGGCATTCAGAATGGCATTGAGAATCCTCGTCGTTGATGACCATGAGGCAGCTCGGCGCGGAATCGCCTCGATCCTGGCGAAGCACCCTGACTGGCACGTCTGCGGTGAGGCCGCGGACGGTGTTGAAGCTATTGCGCGAGCTAAGGAGCTCCGTCCGGACGCGGTTTTGATGGATGTTTCCATGCCGAAAATGGACGGACTCGATGCCTCCCGGGCGTTGCGCCGAGAACTACCGGGAACCAAAATTGTCCTTATCAGCCAAAACTACCTGTCAGTTGTCTGTCAACAGGCCGCGCAGGTACAGGCTGACGCTTATCTGGGAAAGGAAGCGCTCGCGGCACAGCTCATTCCTTCGATCGAAAAGCTCTTTGCTCGTCTTCTTCCCCAGGAACATGGGGATCCACTCAGCGGTGGCGACAGCGAAGAGGTATCTGCATGGCTCCAAGGCGGCGGGGAGATGGGGAAACTGATTCGCGCTACGGATTGGACCCAGACTCCCCTCGGCCCTTCCACCAGTTGGTCACCGGCTCTTCGAATGATCGTCAGATTTCTCCTGGCCAATCGATTCCCTCAACTGCTCTGGTGGGGTCCTGAATTCTGTTCGGTTTACAACGACGCCTACATACCGATCCTGGGCACAAAGCATCCCTGGGCTCTCGGCCGGCCAGTCAGCGAGGTGTGGAACGAAATCTGGGATGTCCTCAAGCCCTTGATTGAGACGCCCTTCTCTGGCGGCCCTGCCACTTGGATGGAAGACATCCCACTTGAAATCAATCGTAGAGGTTTCCTGGAGGAAACGCATTTTACGATCGCATACAGCCCGGTACCGGACGAATCAGTGCCGGGAGGGATCGGCGGTGTTTTAGCCACCGTACATGAGATTACCGAGAAAGTTGTGGGTGAACGCCGGGTCTGCGCCCTGCGCGATCTGGGGGCGCGTTCGGTAGAGCCAAAGTCTGTGGAAGAAGCATGCGTGATTATCCGCGAAGCGCTCTCCCCGCATTCGAGAGATATTCCTTTTCTGCTTCTATATGTGCTCGACGAAAAGCGACAGAACGCCAGCCTGGTTTGCCGCGTCGGAGCCGATCAACACGATCAGGCTTGTCCAGCATCGGTGGACCTCATTCCCCGAAACGGAGAAGTCTGGCCGTTATCTGAGGCGCTGGCGACGGAGGACATGCAAACTGTAGAGGGTCTCAAAGGCAGGTTCGATCGGGTCCCCGAGGGTCCATGGTCGGACGCACCCGATCGCGCCGCCGTCCTGCCAATACGTTCCAACATTCAGCATCAACTGGCCGGCTTCATGGTTGCGGGATTGAGCTCTCGTCTTGAATTCGACAAGGGCTATCGTGATTTTCTGGAGCTGATGTCGACCCAGATCGCGACAACGATTGCGAATGCGCGGGCGTATGAAGAGGAGCGCAAGCGGTCCGAGGCGCTGGCTGAAATTGATCGCGCGAAAACACTCTTTTTCAGCAATGTCAGCCATGAGTTCAGGACGCCTCTCACCCTCATGCTTGGTCCCTTGGAGGACACGCTTGCCAGCGGCAAAGGTTTGTCTGAGGAACACCGAAACAACCTTCAGGTGGCCCATCGCAATTCCTTACGCTTGCTCAAGTTGGTTAACACGCTGTTGGATTTTTCGCGGATCGAAGCCGGACGCATCCAGGCCTGCTACGAACCTACGGATGTGGCCAGCTTGACTGCCGAGCTTGCCAGCCTCTTCCGTTCAGCCGTAGAACGGGCAGGATTGAGATTCCTCGTCCATTGCGACCTGAGCACGGACTTGGTGTGTGTGGATCGTGAGATGTGGGAGAAGATCGTTTTCAACCTTCTCTCGAACGCGTTCAAATTCACCTTTAAAGGCGAAATTGAAGTCGCCCTTACAAAGGCTGGAAATGCCGCTGAACTGAGGGTACGGGACACCGGGACCGGCATTCCGGTCGAAGACTTATCCCATTTGTTCGAGCGTTTTTACAGAGTAGAAGGTGCACGCGGCCGCACTTGGGAAGGCAGTGGCATCGGACTCGCGTTGGTGCAGGAACTCGCGAAACTTCATGGCGGAAGTGTGCAAGTGGAAAGTGAACTCGGACGAGGCAGTGTTTTCACGGTCACGATTCCTCTGGGCAAGGATCATCTGCCCGCGGAACGCATCGGGGCGGCACGAACGCTCGCTTCAACCGGAGTAAGCGCGGGAGCGTATGTAGAAGAAGCGTTGCACTGGTCGGCGAGTATGCCGGACATCTCTGATGATATCGAGATTGCATCCTTCTTCTCAACGAGAGCTGCACCTTCATCAGCAGAAACGAACTCTCAGCAGCTTGGGCACATTCTATTAGCCGACGACAATGCGGACATGCGCCAGTATCTTGAAACGTTGCTGAACGAGCGATATCGGGTCATTCCCTGTGAAGACGGCCAAGTCGCACTGGAGCGAGCACGGCAAACACGCCCCGATCTTGTCTTGGCCGATGTCATGATGCCCCGGATGGACGGCTTCAGCCTGTTGCGCGCGCTTCGGGAAGATAAAGAACTGCACGACGTGCCTGTGGTTCTTCTTTCCGCCCGCGCGGGAGAGGAATCGCGGATTGAAGGGCTGCACGCCGGCGCCGACGACTATCTAGTAAAGCCGTTCTCTGCACGGGAATTGATGGCTCGCGTCGGGACTCACCTGGCTATGGCCAAGGCACGCCGGGAGTCCGCAGAGCTGGAACGAACACTTAGAGCCGAAGCGGAGCACGAGCGACGCAGGTTGCACGAGCTGTTCATGCAAGCGCCCGCCGCCATCGGCTTCCTGAGCGGTCCCGAGCATCGCTTCACATTCGTCAATCACGAGTACATAAAAGCGACCGGCCGTCAGAAGGTCGAAGATTTCGTCGGAAGAACAGTGGGCGAAGCATTTCCGGAGCTGGCCGACCAGGGAGTCCTCGAACTCCTGGACGGCGTGTACCAGACGGGCGTGCCTTACGCCGCCACAGCAAGAAAAGTTGTTTTAAACCGGGGTCCGAATGGCAGGCCTGAAGAAACGTACTTCGATTTTGTCTATCACCCTATGCACGATTCCCTTGACCGGGTTGCGGGGATTTTGATTCACAGTGTGGATGTCACGCAGCAGGTTAGAGTCCGGCAAGAACTCGAAAAACGCGAGCAGCAGTTCCGGGAAATGATCGATGCTCTCCCCGCCGCTATTTACACGACCGACGCAGAAGGACGGTTAACCCACTTCAATCCCGCGGCCATTGATTTTTCTGGCAGGGAGCCCGAACTTGGCACCGATCAGTGGTGCATAAGCTGGAAGCTCTACCATCCCGATGGCCGGCCTATGCCGCACGATGAGTGCCCCATGGCGGTCGCTTTGAAAGGAGGCCAAGTCATCAAAGGAACCGAAGCGATCGCCGAGCGGCCCGACGGCAGCCGCCGCTGGTTCATCCCATTTCCGACCCCCCTTTGGGATCATCAAGGGAAGATCGTCGGCGGCATCAACATGCTCCTGGACATTACGGAGCGCAAAGATGCCGAGCGCGCAACCAGCCTTTTAGCTGCGATCGTCGATTCCTCCGACGATGCCATCATCAGCAAAAATCTCGATGGGACGATTACAAGTTGGAACAAGGGCGCCGAACGCCTTTTTGGCTACACGGTTCCAGAAGCCGTTGGCCAGCACATCACATTGATCGTGCCCTGGGAACGACGTGCGGAAGAAGAAGATATCCTCAGGCGCTTAGCGCGGGGGGAACGGGTCGATCATTTCGAGACGGTTCGGAGGCGCAAGGACGGCGGCACGTTCGATGTCTCGCTCACCATTTCTCCTCTCCATGAGTCCAGCGGGCGCGTGGTGGGAGCGTCAAACATTGCGCGTGACATCAGCGAACGGAAGCGGATCGAACGGGCCCTACGTGAAAGTGAAGAGCGTTTCCGCGCACTCGTCAACGCCACTTCCTACGTCGTCTATCGCGTGAGCCCGGACTGGAGCGAAATGCGCCAGTTTGAAGGCAATGGATCCCTGCCGGACACTGGCAAGCTCACGAAAGAGTGGTTGCAAGAATACGTTCACCCCGATGACCGGGCCCTGGTGCTGCAAACGATCCGAGAAGCGCTGCGCACGAAGACGATGTTGCAGCTCGAGTACCGGGTGCGTCGAAGTGATGGTGGCTTGGGCTGGACGTACTCGCGCGCGGTCCCGCTACTGGATGTAAAGGGAGACATCATCGAGTGGTTTGGTGCGGCAAGCGACGTCACCGCCCGCAAAGAGGCGGAAGAGAGCTACCGTAAGCTGGCTGAGACGCTCGACGCCGAAGTGCGCGCTCGCACCCGTGATTTGGAGGAAAGAAATACCGAAATTCTGAGGCAGTCCGAGCAGGTTCGAGAGCTCTCCTGGCGTTTGCTGCGGGCGCAAGATGAGGAACGCCGGCACATTGCACGAGAATTGCACGACAGTGCGGGACAGACACTAACGGTGTTGGGTATGAATCTCGCGCAGCTGGTGCAAAAGACGGGACGCGCCGCACCCGAACTTGCGACTGAGGCGGAGTCGATTCAGGAGATAGTTCAGCAACTGCATCGAGACATTCGCACCACTTCTTATCTGTTACACCCTCCACTACTGGACGAGAACGGCTTGTACTCCGCACTCAGTTGGTACACGCAGGGTCTGGCAGAGCGCAGCAGTTTAGAAATCAAACTCGATATCTCGCATGACTTCGGCAGACTGCCGCGCGACCTCGAATTGGCGGTGTTTCGATTGGTGCAGGAGTGTTTGACGAATGTCCATCGCCATTCGGGGAGCAAGACGGCAAAGATCCGGATCGCTCGCGAAGACGGGCAGATCGCCGTGGAAATTCAGGATCGCGGCCAGGGTATGTCAGCGCAACGATTAGCGGAGATTCAGTCGGGAGGTTCAGGCGTCGGCATTCGCGGAATGCGCGAACGTCTGAGTCAATTCAAGGGGTTGATGAAAATCGAGTCCGACCATACCGGAACTCGTATTTTGGTATCGATTCCGGTCGCAAACAGCAGGGTGTCGGAAGAAGACGCTGCAGCAGATTCTCTCCAGGCTGCCGGCTAATCCGCCAATAGCGGCCTCGGGGATGCCTATCTTAATCGTTGATGATAGTGAGTTCGTTCGCCGCGGGATTATCCGGACTCCGTGCTTGCACCGCAATCTGGGGCGGAGTCACAGTTGCGTTGACAACTTGACCAATCTCCCTGGCATTTCCGAGACGCACTCGACGTTCGAGTGCGTCCCTTACGAGCATTAGAAGCTGAATCGTGCCTGCAGTTGGATGGTTCGGCTGCCCAGCGCGCTCCCAGCGACGCCGAAATCGGCGTTGGAAGATATGGTGCCATCGGGCGCCACCGAACCTAAACTCGCATCGATCGACGAAGGATTGATGTTCGTCTTGTTAACGACCGGCCCGAAGTTCGACTTTTGGGGATCGTAGAGATTTCCTCCTACGCGGATGTTGAGACCCGCTAACGGGTCGGCGCCCGATCCAAACCGCATCACGTCCAGATTGTTCTGCTTTGCGTAGAACGCGCCGAAGTAAGACCAGCGCAAGCCGAGATTGACGGTCAGGTTCGGACGGAGTTTGAAATCGTCCTGCACAAACAGGCTCCACAGATTTTCGCGACCATCCTGCCGGTCTGCGAAGGGGATGCCCGTCGCGGAAGCGAACTGGCCAGTTTCCTTGTACGGAGCGTCGTTCGCGAAATCCCACAGGTTGTGGAAGGTAAAACTGGGCCGCGCCGCGTAGACCGGATTGTTCAAGTAGTAGAGCCGGGTGATTTCGCCGCCGGCTTTGATGCTGTGACGTCCGACGATTTTGGTGAGGACATCGTTGAAACTGTAGGTCCACTGGTTCAGGTTACTGGGTCCGTTCGCGCCGAAGAACTGAGGGGTGGCGGCCGACTTGTTGACTTGGCTGCTGGTATTGCCAATGGTATCGATACTGTCCTGTGGCAATCCGAAGGGAGCTTGCGGATTGCTGGCTACCTCATTCCAGCGCCATCCCGCGGCATTGGCTCGCGCCTGGTTGAGCAAACTCGGTATCCGTGTTCACGAGGGTCACGGTCGCTCCAGCCACAACCTCGCCCTGGGGATCGGTCACCGTTCCGCGGAGGGCAGCGCGGAACTGAGCCTGAACCAACACGGCCGATGCAACAACACTGACGATCAGCAGCGCAACATGGACTGCCAGACGTGGATGTCTCATAGAACCTCCTGAATCACCTATCCGGAACGTGGACCCTGCTCATTGCGGATTCTGGTAAGGAATTCGTCTGCTCACAGCCTGGGCACTTGAGCGGTTAAGGGATGCTCAGTTCCGCGAAAGTGATGCTCGGGTGTTTGAGAACGAACTGGTGGGTTGCTCGGCGTGGTTCTATGAAAATGTAGAGGTTAGTATGAAAGACAATAGATGGCACCTCCGCTGATAAGCTGGATGGCAAGCACCGTTGGTGCAGAGGAGTATTTCCGGGGCCGGGACAGAAATTGGAAAATCCAGGCGCA
>Ga0335081_10020178_pt1 | contig 10777 bp, 8 predicted proteins | sample Lox_Sample_35_FD_206713 | JGI IMG/M metagenome (GOLD analysis project Ga0335081, IMG submission 206713) | Soil microbial communities from Loxahatchee National Wildlife Refuge, Florida, United States - Lox_Sample_3.5 | ecosystem: Environmental > Terrestrial > Soil > Wetlands | place: USA: Florida... | reverse complement strand
GATCAGCGCGCGGGTGCGGTCGTAGTCGCCGACGGCGACGGACAGTTGCAGCTTGGGCATTACAGACTCTCTCACGGTGAGGTGAAGAATTGTACATAGCGGGGCACGCGGGGTTGTGCCAAGAGACGAGTTTTCCCGAAATCGGGGAGTAGGAAAATGCGCCTGCCGATCTATCAAGTCGATGCGTTCGCGGAGAAACTGTTCGGCGGCAATCCGGCCGCGGTCTGTCCGCTGCGGCAATGGCTGCCCGACGCCACCATGCAGGCGATCGCGGCGGAGAATAACCTCGCCGAGACCGCTTTCTTCGTGCGCGAGGGCGCCGACTACGCGCTGCGCTGGTTCACGCCCGCGGTCGAGGTCGATCTGTGCGGGCACGCGACGCTTGCCTCCGCGCATGTCGTGTTCTCGTTTCTCGAACCCGGGCGCGAGCGCGTGGATTTCCGCACGCTGAAAGCCGGCGTGCTCACGGTGGCGCGGCAGGCCGACATGCTGATGATGGATTTTCCGGCGCGGCCGGCCGTCGCGGTCGAGCCGCCGGCGGGCCTGCTCGCGGCGCTCGGCGGTTCGCCGCGCGAAGTGCTCAAGGCGCGCGACCACATGGTGGTCTATGGCAGCGCCGCCGAGGTCGCGGCGCTGAAACCGGATTTTGCTGCGCTCGGCAAGCTCGATTGCTGGTCCGCGATCGCGACCGCACCGGGCGACGACGGCGCCGATTTTGTCTCGCGCTTCTTCGCGCCGCGCCAGGGCATCGACGAGGATCCGGCGACCGGTTCGTCGCACTGCACGCTGGTGCCGTACTGGGCCGCGCGGCTCGGCAAGCGCGAACTGAAAGCGCGGCAATTGTCGCGCCGCGTCGGCACGCTCACCTGCGCACTCAACGGCGACCGCGTCGCCATCGGCGGCCGCACGGTGCTTTATCTGGAGGGGGAGATCGAGATTTGATCCGTCAGGATCACGGGAAAGAAGGCTCGGCCGGCGCGATGTCGGTGATCTTGAACTGCACGCGTTCCTCGCCCTGCCAGCGGTCGAGCGAAAATGTGCCGGCGGCGTGGACCTGGCGACCACGGTTGTTGAGGAGGGCCTGGCCGAGTTTCTGGCCGGCGGCGCGGAACGCGATGGCGTTGACGCCAGAACCATCGCCGGACTTGAGCCGCACGCGCAGATGCGCCTGGCCGACCTCTTCGGCGAAAGCGATCGTGTGCGACGGCAGCGCGATGACGGGCTCGGGATTGCCGGCGCCGAACGGGCCGGCGCGGGCGATCATCGCCACGAGGTCGGCGTTCGCGGCCGCCGCGCTGACCGCGCCGTCGATGAGGAGACCGCTCGCCCGCCGCGCGGCCTCGACGTCGGCGGCGAGCGCGTCTTCGAGATACGCGCGCCATTCGGCGAGCGCCCCCTTGCGCAAGGTCACGCCGGCCGCCATGGCGTGGCCGCCGCCCTTGAGCAGGAGGCCTTCGGCAACGGCGCGCCGCACCGTGCGGCCGATATCGACACCGCTGATCGAGCGGCCGGAGCCGGTGCCGATGCCGCCGGGCTCGATCGCGATGGCAAAGGCCGGGCGGCCGAATTTTTCTTTCAGCCGCGCGGCGACCAGCCCGACGATGCCGGGATGCCAGCCTTCGGCGGCGGTGACGACGACCGCGCCTTTTTCCTCAAGGCCGAGCGCGGCCATCGCTTCGGCTTCGGCCTGCGCCAAGGTGTCGAGTTCGATCGCCTGCCGCTCGCGATTGAGCCGGTCGAGCTCGGCGGCGATCTTGGCGGCTTCGGTCGGATCGTCCTCGATCAAAAGCCGCACACCGAGATCGGCGCGGCCGATGCGGCCGCCCGCATTGATGCGCGGGCCGAGCAGAAAGCCGAGGTGCCACGCCTCGGGCGGACCGGAAAGCCGCGCCACGTCCATCAGGCTGGTGTGCCCTGCCCGCTCGCGCCGGCGCAGCGCGAGGAGCCCCTTGGCGACAAAGGCGCGGTTCAGGCCCGTGAGCGGCACGACGTCGGCCACAGTGCCGAGCGCCACATCGTCGAGGAAGGAGAGCAAATCCGGCTCTCGCCGCTCGCCGTTCCAGAAGCCGCGGCGGCGGAGTTCGCGGTTCACCGCGACCACCGTCATGAACACGAGCCCGACGGCCGCCAGATGACCGAGCCCGGAAAGATCGTCGCGCCGGTTCGGATTGACCACCGCGACGGCCGGCGGCAGCACCTCGTCGGCCTGATGGTGGTCGATGACAACCACATCCATGCCGCAGGCGCCCGCCTCGATCAGCGGCTCGATGCTGGTGGTGCCGCAATCGACCGTGACGAGCAGGCTCGCGCCGCGCTCGGCCAGCGCGCGCACCGCCTCGACATTCGGGCCGTAGCCTTCAAACAGCCGGTCGGGGATGTGGATCAGCGGCTCGATGCCGCATTGGCGCAGAAACCGCGCCAGCAGCGCCGCCGAGGTCGCGCCGTCGACGTCGTAATCGCCGAAAATCGCGATGGTCTCGCCGCGCGTGATGGCGTCGGCAAGCCGCGCCGCCGCCTCCTTCATGCCGGCGAGCACGTCCGGATCGGGCATCGCGCGCCGGATCGCCGGATCGAGGAAGGCCTCGACCGCGTCGGTGTCGACATTGCGCCCGGCGAGGATGCGCGCCAGCAGCTCCGGCAGGTCGTGGCGCTGCGTGATGGCCAGCGCCCGCGCGGCCGCGCGCTCATCGAGCCGGTCGCGCCAGGCGCGGCCGGTGGCGGAGTTTTCGACGCCGAGGAAGAGGCGATTCGCGGACATGCCCGTGAGCTTAGAGACTTCTGCACCAATAGATCGATGCGGAATCGCACTCTTGCAACCGCTCGTCCCCGCGAAAGCGGGGACCCAGCATCGACAGAACCAAGTTTTCCTCTGGATTCCCGCCTGCGCGGGAATGACCCGAAGAGCGCGCGCCTAAAACTTGTCGAGCTGCCGGTGTTCGGCCCTGATCCAGCGCACCGTGCCGCTGACGGAGCGCATCACCACGGTCTCGGTCTCGATCATATCGTGGCCGAACCGCACCCCGGCCAGCATCGGCCCGTCGGTCACGCCGGTCGCGGCGAAGATGCAGTCGCCCTTCACCATGTCGGCGATCTGATATTTCTTGCGGTGGTCCTTGATGCCCATGCGGGTGGCGCGTTCGCGCTTCTCGTCGGTGTCGATGATGAGCCGCGTCTGCATCTGCCCCCCAGTGCAGCGCAGCGCCGCGGCGGCGAGCACGCCCTCAGGGGCGCCGCCGATGCCGAGATAAATGTCGATGCCGGTCTTGTCCGGCTGCGCCGTGTGGATGACGCCGGCGACGTCGCCGTCGGTGATCAGGCTGACCGCGGCGCCCGCCTTGCGCACGCCGGCGATGATGTCGGCGTGACGCGGCCGGTCGAGGACCATTGCGGTAATCGCTTCGGTCGGCACGCCCTTGGCCCTGGCCAGATTGCGGATGTTTTCTTCGGCCGGCGCGTCGAGATCGACGACGCCGTTCGGATAGCCCGGGCCAATCGCGATCTTGTCCATGTAGATGTCGGGCGCATGCAGCAGCGCGCCTTCGTCAGCCATGGCGAGCGTTGCGATGGCGCCCGGCATGTTCTTGGCGCACAGCGTTGTGCCTTCGAGCGGATCGACCGCGATATCGACCTTGGGGCCGCCGCCCTTGCTGCCGACCTTCTCGCCGATGAACAGCATCGGCGCTTCGTCCATTTCGCCCTCGCCGATCACCACCGTGCCGTCGATCGGCAGCTTGCCGAGTTCGCGCCGCATGGCGTCGACCGCGGCCTGGTCGGATTTCTTCTCGGCGCCGCGCCCGCGCAACCGCGCCGCCGCAACCGCAGCCCGCTCGGTCACGCGCGCCAGCTCGATCGTGAAGATGCGCTCAATCATCGAGGTTTGCGGCACAGTAATCGACGCCATCGTTTCTTCCCCAATACGCCCGCGCAACGCCGGCGCGGCTCAATTCTTCTCAATGCGAATGACTTGCGGCCGGCCCGAGATTACACGGTCGCGCCGCACGGCGGAAAGCGCCCTGCGCACGGCGTCTTCGCTGGTCGCGTAGGTAATCATGATGACCGGGACCGCTTCCCCCGAACGGCCGGACGGCGACGGGTCGTGCGCGCCGCTGCCGTGGCGCTGCACGATCGACTCCAGCGAAATGCCCTGCTGGGCGAGGCGGCGCGCAATGGTTGCCGCGGTGCCGGGCCGATCACGGGCCAACAGCCGGATGTAGTAGCCGCCCTCGTGATGCTGCATCGGCGCCTTGCGAGTCGCGGTCATGCGCGCTGCCGGACGGCCGAACGGTGCATTGCGCACGCCGCGGGCGATATCGGCGAGGTCGGACACGACGGACGACGCGGTCGCAAGGCCGCCGGCGCCGGGACCAACCAGCGTGATCGGCGAAAGCCCCTCGGCATCGACCGTCACCGCATTGGTCACGCCCATGACCTGGGCGATGGCGGAGTCTTTCGGCACCATGGTCGGGTGCACGCGCTGCTCGATGCCGGCCTCGGTCTTCACGGCGACGCCCAAAAGCTTGACGCGATAGCCGAGTTCGTCCGCGGCATCGAGATCGGCCAGCGAGATCGAGGAGATGCCTTCGACATAGATGGCGTCGGGATCGAGCTTGGTGCCGAAGGCGAGGCTCGCCAGAATCGACAGCTTCTGCGCGGTATCGTGGCCCTCAATGTCGAACGTGGGATCGGCTTCCGCATAGCCCAGTCGCTGCGCCTCGCGCAGGCAGTCGTCGAAGGCGAGCCGGTCCTGCTCCATCCGCGACAGGATGTAATTGCAAGTGCCGTTGAGGATGCCGTAGACGCGCGCAAAGGTATTGCCGTTGAGCCCCTCGCGCAGCGTCTTGATGATCGGAATGCCGCCCCCGACCGAGGCTTCGAAATTGAGTGCGAGGCCATGCTTTTCCGCGAGCGCGGCAAGCTTCTGGCCGTGGCGCGCCAGCAGCGCCTTGTTGGCGGTCACAACCGACTTGCCGGAAGACAGCGCGGCCTCGACCGCCGCCTTGGCAGGATCGCCAGCGCCGCCGATCACCTCGACCAAGACATCGATCGATGGATCGCGCGCGAGTTCCACTGGATCGGCGACCCAGCGGATTTTTTTAAGATCGACCGCGCGCTTCTTGCTGCGCGAGCGCGCCGAGACCGCGACGACCTGAACCGGCCGACCAGAGCGCGCAATAATCTTGTCACGGCCGCGTTCCAGCAATTGAACGACGGCGGCGCCGACGGTCCCCAGTCCGGCAAGACCGACTTTCAGCGGTTCGGCCATACAGCGTCGCCAAATAAAGGAAGCGACGGCCGACTAGCGTCGCGTCGCGAGCGGAACGACGTTGTGCAGCATTTCCGGCCCGGTTTCAAGAAAGCGGCGGATATTGCGAGCCGCCTGACGGATGCGCTGCTCGTTCTCGACGAGTGCGATGCGGACATGGCCCTCGCCGTATTCGCCGAAGCCGGCGCCGGGCGCCACCGCGACACTCGCCTTCTCGACCAGGAACGTGGAGAACTCGACACTGCCGAGCGGACGGAACGGTTCGGGGATCGGCGCCCAAGCGAACATCGATGCCGCCGGCGGCGGCACGTGCCAGCCGGCCCGGCCGAAGGATTCGACCAGCGCGTCGCGCCGGCGCCGGTAGGTCGCCCGCATCTCATGAATGCAATCGTCAGGGCCATTGAGCGCGGCCGTCGCCGCCACCTGGAGCGGTGTGAAGGCGCCGTAATCGAGATAGGACTTCACCCGCGCCAGCGCGGCGATGATGCGCTCGTTGCCGACCGCAAAGCCGATGCGCCAGCCGGGCATCGAATAGGTCTTCGACATTGAGGTGAACTCGACCGCGACATCCATGGCGCCGGGGACCTGCAACACCGAAGGCGGCGGATGGCCGTCGAAATAAACCTCGGCGTAGGCCAGATCCGACAGCACCAGGAGGCCGTGCTTCTTCGCGAACGCGATCAGATCGCGATAGAAGTCGAGGTCGGCGGTGCAAGCCGTCGGATTGGACGGATAGCAGACAACGACCGCGATCGGCTTGGGAATTGAATGCAGCACCGCGCGCTCCAGCGCGGTAAAGAATGCGCTATCAGCCTCAACCGGCACGGCGCGCGTCGTGCCGCCGGCCATAAGAAAGCCGAAGGCGTGGATCGGATAGGTCGGATTCGGGACAATGATGACGTCGCCCGGCGCGATGATCGCTTGCGCGACATTGGCAAAGCCTTCCTTGGAGCCGAGCGTGGTAACGATCTGGGTGTCGGGATTGAGCTTCACGCCGAAGCGGCGCGCGTAATAAGCGGCCTGAGCGCGGCGCAGTCCGGCAATCCCTTTGGAGGCGGAATAGCGGTCGGTGCGCGGCTTGCCGATCGTCTCCTTCATCTTTTCGATGACATGGGCCGGCGCGGGCAGATCAGGGTTACCCATGCCAAGGTCGATGATATCGGCACCGCCGTTGCGCGCGGCCGCCTTGGCCCGGTTGACGACTTCAAAGACGTAGGGCGGCAGGCGGCGGATGCGATAAAAGTCTTCCATGATGGTCTCGGCGTGGTTCGAAAGTGCGGTGATCCAACCTTTGTATCACGGCTTGCCGGCAGTGCCACCGGCCGGTTTTCCGGCGGTTCCGGTCTGGGTCGCGCAGTCCGGGGGCGGCCCACCGGGCGGCACATTGGCGATGGCCTCGGCACACAGATGCTCGCGGTCGGTGAGAAGTGTATCGGTCGCCTGTTTGACCTCATCAGGCGTAAGCGGGGTGTCGCTCCGCGGCGGCGGTTCGGTAAATAGCGATGGGTATGTCCCGGACGATGACGAACAGGCCGACAGCAGAACCGCAATGGCCGCAGCCACTACTGCCGCGCTTATTCGCCTTCGCGTACTGCGAGCCGAACTCATACAGGCTTTTGTCCCCGGCCCAGCCTCGGCGGGCCCTTCCAGCCGCGTCTAGGCTGCCTTCGGGCGGCCCCTCGCCCGCTCTTGTGCCGTTAAATTGTTTACCAATCCAATACTTACGGAGGCCAATTGAACGAGCACCCTAAGTTTGCGTATCCGGGTAATATGTCCAAACAAGGACGCCGTTCCGGGCGCCCGGCTGCCAGAACCAGCAGCGAATTCGCGCCGGAAAGGCTCAAGGTGCCAGATTATCGGCTACGTCTTGTGCGTATGAGTACGAAAAGCCATTTCTGTTGAAAGAGCTGGGGTGGAATTCTCCTGGGCCGCTGAGGAACGCCGGTGCACTCGCCATCAGAGCAGCAGGTGAAGATCGGCACCATCGATGTCGAGGTGTTTTCGCGCAATCTCGCGCGCCTGATTGAAAATGGCGGTCGGGCGCTGGCCGCCTACCTCAAGCCGCGCGAACAGGGTCAAGGCGACGCCATTGTGGCCGACGAGATCACCGAGGTGGTCAAGACGCTGGGCCAGGTCGCGGAATATTGGCTTGCCGACCCGCAACGCGCGGTCGAGCTGCAGACGCGGCTGGGTAAGGCCTACCTCGATCTGTGGGCTACAGCCGCCAAGCGCCTCGCCGGGCAGGAGTCTAGCCCCGTCGTCGCCCCCGCCCCCGCCGACAAGCGCTTTGCCGATCCGGAATGGAGTTCGAACCAGTTCTACGACTTTCTCAAGCAGGGCTATCTGCTCACGACGCAATGGGCGAACAACCTGGTCAGTGACGCCTCCGGTCTCGACGCGCACACCAAGCAGAAGGCGGAATTCTATGTGCGGCAGATCGCCAATGCGCTTTCGCCGTCGAACTTCGTTCTGACAAACCCGGAATTGCTGCGCGAAACGTTCACCAGCAATGCCGACAATCTGGTGCGCGGCATGCAGATGCTGGCCGAGGATATCGAAGCCGGTGGCGGTCACTTGCGCATCCGCCAGTCCGATTCTTCGATGTTCGAGGTCGGGCGCAATCTGGCGACGACCCCCGGCAAGGTCATTTTCCAGAATGACCTGATGCAGCTCATCCAGTACGCGCCGTCAACGCCGACCGTGCTTAAACGCCCGCTGTTGATCGTGCCGCCCTGGATCAATAAGTTTTATGTGCTCGATCTGACGCCGGAAAAGTCCTTCATCAAGTGGTGCGTCGACCACGGCATCACCGTTTTCTGCATTTCCTGGGTCAATCCCGACACCCATTTGGCGCAGAAGACGTTTGAAGACTACATCCGCGAAGGTCCCATCGCCGCGCTTGACGTGATTCAGAAAGTCACGGGCGAAGATCGCGTCCACTCGATCGGGTACTGCGTCGGCGGCACCCTCCTCTCGATCACGCTCGCCGCAATGGCGGCGTGGCGCGATGAGCGCATTATGTCGGCGACATTGTTCGCCGCGCAGGTCGATTTCACCCACGCCGGCGACCTCAAGGTGTTCGTCGACGAGCAGCAGGTCGAGGCACTCGAGCAGCGCATGGCTGCGCGCGGCTATCTCGAAGGCCGCACGATGGCGACCGTATTCAATCTGATGCGCTCAAATGACCTGATCTGGCCGTACGTGATCAATAATTATCTCAAAGGCAAGGCGCCGTTCCCGTTCGACCTGTTGTACTGGAATTCCGATGCGACGCGCATGCCCGCCGCCAATCATGCCTTCTACGTGCGCTCCTGCTACCTCGAAAACAGGCTGGCGAAGGGCAAGATGACGATCAGCAATACGCCGATCGACCTCAAGTCCGTCAGGGTGCCGGTCTACAATCTGGCGACGCGCGAGGACCACATTGCGCCGCCGACATCGGTGCTGCTCGGCAGCAAGTATTTCGGCGGGCCGGTGCGATTTGTGCTGGCCGGCTCGGGCCATATCGCCGGCGTAGTCAACCCGCCTAACCGCAACAAATATCAATACTGGACCGGACCGCGGCCGCGCAGCGCCAATCTCGACAGCTGGCTTGCCAAGGCCACCGAGCACCCGGGCTCGTGGTGGCCGGATTGGCTCGCCTGGCTGAAGGACCAGGACGCGACCGAGGTGCCGGCACGCGAACCCGGCGGCGGCGTGCTCACGCCGATTGAGGACGCGCCGGGAAGCTATGTCAGGGTGAGGGATTAAACAGCGCGCTTACGGAAACAGCGCGACCTGATCGATGCCCATGGTCTCCGGATAGCCGAGCATCACATTCATGTTCTGCACCGCCTGGCCAGATGCGCCTTTGGTCAGGTTATCGAGCGCCGAACAGATGATGGCGCGGCCGGCGATGCGGTCAGGGGCAACGCCGATGAACGTCATGTTGGACCCGCGCACGTGCCGGGTCTGCGGCATGGTGCGGAACGGCAGCACATGGACGAAAGGTTCGCTGGCGTATGCCTGCGCCAGTACCGCGTGAAGATCCTCGGGCGAGGCCTTGTCGAAGCCCCGCACGTAGATCGTCGAGAGGATGCCGCGGTTCATCGGCACCAGATGCGGCGTGAAACTGACGATCACCTCGCGGCCGGCGGCAAGCGAAAACTCCTGATCGAGTTCGGCCATGTGGCGATGGTGGCCGACGCCGTAGGCGTGGAAACCCTCCGACACTTCGGAGAAGAGCATCTCTTCCTTCGCCGCCCTGCCCGCTCCCGTCATGCCCGATTTGGCGTCGACAACGATCTCGTCCGGATCGATCGCTTTGGCCTTGAGCAGCGGGATGAGCGCAAGCTGCGCGCAGGTCGTGTAGCAGCCGGGATTGGCGACAAGCCGCGCCGCTTTGATCTGTTGTCGATAGAACTCGGTGAGGCCGTACACGGCCTCTTGCTGCAGCGCCGGCGCAAAATGTTCATGGCCATACCAGCGCGCGTAGGCGGCGGGATCGGCAAGCCGGAAATCGGCCGACAGATCGACGACCTTGGTGGCCGGCGCACGCGCAAGCAAATCGGCAATGACTTTTTGCGTCGTGCCGTGCGGCAGCGCGCAGAACGCAACATCGAGCGCGAGCGCCGGCCAGTCGGCGGTCTCGATCGCGGTGAGCGTCGGCAAGGCATATGGCCCGAATTGCGGGAACACATCGGACATCGGCTTGCCGGCACGCCGGTCGGCCGTCAGCAAGGCGATCTCGACGCGCGGGTGGCGAATGAGCAGCCGCAACAATTCCGCGCCCGTATAACCGGACGCCCCGAGGATGCCGATCTTGGCCTTGTTGGCTTGCGCAGACATGATTCAACCTTTGCCTTTTGGACGATCAGGCCGAATCCGCGGCACGTCTATCAGGGATCGGTGCCGCGGAACCGGCGGCACCAGAGCTTGCTACATGCCAAGGCGCGCCCGTGCCGTATCGCGGTTGCGACGGCGGCGGCGCTCGGTCAGGACGACAGGGAAAATCCTCGGCATGGCGGCGATATAGTGCGGCCCTCTGTTAGCGTCAAATGCGCTCTCGGGGCCGCCCCCTAAATGGCATAGTCGAGCCTATAGTCAGGGCTGATTCGCCGAGCCGTTGCGCGGGGGCGATCGAACCGCCACATCGACAGAGAAACCGCCATAAGAGGCTGGGGTAAACCGTGGGAAAGTCAGCAAAAAAATCATCGGCACAAGACGCGCCGGATCTGTTCGCCGGCGCCGCCTCCGCGCGGCGCGGCGGCGCCCGGCGCTCGAGCCCGGCGGCCGGACGCGGCTCGTCGGCCGAGGCCGGCTATACGGCGAAGCACATCGAGGTTCTGGAGGGGCTTGAGCCGGTCCGCCGGCGCCCGGGCATGTATATCGGCGGCACCGATGAGAAGGCGCTGCACCACCTGTTCGCCGAGGTCATCGATAATGCCATGGACGAGGCGCTCGCCGGCCACGCCGACTGGATCGAAGTCTAGATGGAGGCTGACGGCTTCATCACCGTCACCGACAACGGCCGCG
>Ga0335081_10020177_pt1 | contig 10777 bp, 6 predicted proteins | sample Lox_Sample_35_FD_206713 | JGI IMG/M metagenome (GOLD analysis project Ga0335081, IMG submission 206713) | Soil microbial communities from Loxahatchee National Wildlife Refuge, Florida, United States - Lox_Sample_3.5 | ecosystem: Environmental > Terrestrial > Soil > Wetlands | place: USA: Florida... | reverse complement strand
AGGCTCTCTCTGTCTTGGTCAGCGCTTTGATTCTCATTGAGTAATGCTGGAACCGTTTCGGACGTTCCCTTTACCCATTGGTCGGAGTGGGAAAGCCTGGCGATAGCGTCCTCCAAGGTGCGAAGGGCCGGAGGCGCACCGAATGGGTCAGCATCAACCTTCTTGCTTTTATCGCCGACTTGGATGGACGTAGCGGTCCATGCCACATCCGTCGTACCTGAATTATATTGATCATCGAGTGAGAAGAAATCTGCTGTTCGGAAGGCCTCGACCAATGCCTTGAACTCTCCCCGCGTTACCTTGCCGCGATGCTTCCCATCTACAACGACGTAGCTTCTGCCCTCGAACTCTACCGTGCAGTCTCCCGTTATTTTCAAGCTGTAATAGCCAGTATCCATCGTGATGACTACGGAGCCGTAGTCTTTGATTTCCGGGAAGGGGACAGGATGGGGGACGTGCACAGGTAAGGTGAAATTCACCTCGACCCAGAAGGTTGCGGGAACAGACTTCCCGTCCATGACGAACGGTTGGTACTTGTACTTTTCGACCGCAGCAAGAGCAGCGTCGATCAGCAGCGGGTGGCCGGACGACTGAACCACGGAGGCCACGGTTCCATCAGGGTTCACCTGCACTTCTACACGAACGAGGCCTTCTACACGCGCTATCCTGGCTAGCGGAGGATAAACAGGCTCAGTCTTTTCTATAAGATGGCCCTCCGCCTCCTCAGTGGAGATCCTTACAGGCACGGAGCAGGCGTCAGTCTGGCCTTGCGTCTGCGGGGGCACCGATTGAGCCACGGGCGGGAAAGTCATCAAGCCGCTACCAAAAAGAAACGCCAGGGCTAGCGTGCCCAATTGCAAAAAATGTATCTTCATGTCGAGCAAGCCAGATTGGTTTCGGCCAAGCCGCCCCAATATGACACCTCTTGACCCATGTTACCATACGGCGGCTTCTGTCTTATAATTGATGGGCAATGACGATCGATTCCAGACGGGATTTACTGCGCTCTCTCGGTCTTACCGGGTTGGCACTGAGCCTCGACAGCATTTGGTCCCGTTCCCTCGCGCGCCTGGGGCGGGGCTGCAGCCTCATAAACGTCAAAGCCGGCCCTGAGGCTCGCGAGTCTGTTGGCAGTCAGGACGATTCCTTCACCTCCCCGATCGCGCCCGGCTCGCCCTTCGACGTGACGCTGACGGATGTCGCGGCGCAGGCCGGGTTGAATTCGGTCTGCGTCTCGGGACATGCCGATAGCAAGCGCTGGATTGTCGAGACCACGGGCTGTGGGATCGCTTTTTTCGATTACGACCAGGACGGCTGGCTGGACATCTTCCAGGTGAATGCCACGACCCTGGAGGGCTTTCCCAAGGGTCATGAGCCCACCTGCCATCTCTACCACAACAATCGTGACGGCACGTTTAGCGACGTTACGGCCAAGGCGGGACTCGCGAAGACCGGTTGGGGCCAAGGCGTGTGCGTCGGCGATTACGACAACGACGGCTGGGACGACCTCTTCGTCACGTCGTGGGGCCAGAACGCGCTCTACCGCAACAACGGCGACGGTACGTTTACCGACGTGACCGAGAGAGCCGGCCTCCTTCAGCACGGCTCCAGGCCGAGGTGGAACACCGGTTGCTGCTTCGTGGATTACGACAAAGACGGTCTTCTCGATCTTTTCGTGGCCGACTACGTCGACGTGGACCTCTCGCAGTTGCCGAAACCGGGCACCGGCCAGTACTGCCTGTGGAAAGGGGTCCCGGTGATGTGCGGCCCCCGCGGACTGCCGCGCGGGAGCAATCTCCTCTACCACAACAACGGCGACGGCACTTTCACCGACGTCACGCAAAAGTCCGGCATTTTGAAAACGCCCGGCCACTACTGCTTCACTGCCTTGGCGGGCGACTTCGATAATGACGGCTGGCCGGATATCTACGTGGCGTGCGATTCCACGCCCAGCATCCTTTACCACAACAACCACGACGGAACTTTTACCGACATCGCCGTCTCCGCCGGATGCGCTTACAACGAGGACGGGCAGGAGCAAGCCGGCATGGGGGCTGCAGCCGGCGACTACAATTGCGACGGCTGGCTCGACATTTTCAAGACCAACTTCTCCGACGATACGTGCAGCCTGTATCGCAACAATGGCGACGGCACTTTCGCTGACGCCACGTTTTCCGCCGGCATGGGGCTCAACACCCATTACCTGGGATGGGGCTGCGGCTTTGTCGATCTCGATAACGACGGCTGGTCTGACGTCTTCGCGGCCCACGGTCACGTTTACCCTGAGGTGGAACGTGCCGGGATCGACGTGCCCTATAAGGAACCGAAGATCGTTTATCGCAACCTTCGCAACGGCCGCTTCGAGGACGTCTCGACGCGCGCAGGGCCCGGGGTTGCCTTATTACGCTCAGCGAGGGGAGTGGCGTTCGGAGATTTCGACAACGACGGCGACGTGGATATCGTCATCAACAATGTCAACGATGCGCCCACCTTGCTCAGGAATGACCTAGCCAACAATTCCTCCGGGTCCCCAGGGTCCCAGGGGTACCGGTGGCTGAAGGTGAAAGTGGTGGGGACGCGCTCGAACCGCACCGGTCTGGGCGCGCGCGTCAAAGTGGTGGCAGGCAATCACTCTCAGATCGACGAGGTGCGCAGCGGCGGGGGCTACATCTCACAAAGCGACCTGCGTCTCCACTTTGGGATGGGTGCGGCCACCAAGGCCGACCTGGTGGAAGTCCAATGGCCCAGCGGCCAGGTGGACCGCCTGAAGGATGTCGAGACCAACCAGGTGATCTGGGTGAAAGAAGGGTTGGGACTCTTGAAGAAGTAGGCAGTGGGCAGTCGACGGTCCGCGGCGGGAAGAAAGAAAGGCAAATGGCAAAGGGCAAAAGGCAAATGGCAAATGGCAAAAGGGAAGATAAAGCTGTCCATGGTGCCTTCTCCTTTGCAACGGACAACAACGACAGTTTACGGACCACGCGCCGTCCAATTGCCAACGCTCTGCAAGCGGCGAGAGGCCCTTTGCCACGGACCACGGACCACGGACCACGGACAGTTCTGCCTTCCCATTTGCCTTTTGCCATTTGCCTTTTGCCTTTTGCCATTTGTCTCTTCTTACTGCCGACCGCCAACTGCCAACTGCCGGGTGTCCAGCAGACTGCCGCTTCGAAGCACCTCTCCGATAAAGAGGCGGACGACCACTACCAACGCGGCATCCAGGACATCGAAAAACGCCAGTGGGAGGCGGCCCTCAGCGAATTCCGGCTGGCGTTGAAGCGGGAGCCGAAGTCGGCGGCGGTCCATAACTCGCTGGGCTGGGTCCTAATGCAGACCGGCCGATACGACGACGCCTTGGCGGAGTTTCGCCGGGCGACGGCCCTCGACCCGAAATTGGCGGACGCGTACTTCAATGCGGGCAAGACCCTGGAGTACCGGCGAGATCTTGACGGAGCTATCGCGTCCTACGAGGCGGCCCTGCGGGTCCGGCCGGACTCGGCGGAGGTTCATGATGCGCTGGGTGTGGTGCTCGGCCACCGGGGCAACTATCTGGGCGCCAAGAGCGAGTTTGAGGTGGCAATCAAAGCCCAGCCCGATGACGGCGAAGCCCACTACCACCTGGGTCTGGCGGAATGGTTCGGGCAGGACCACGCGGGGGCGTTCGCCGAGTTTCAAGCCGCGGCGCGTCTGCGGCCCGACGACGCGAACGTCCACGACTACCTTGGGTTAGCCTATCAGGAGCAGGGCAAGACCGACACCGCGACGCAGGAGTTCGAGGCCGCCACGCACCTCGACCCGTCCAACCCACAGTTCCACAACCACCTGGGACTGGTCCTGCAGCACGACGGCGACCTGCTGGAGGCCGCGTTGGAATTCCGCCGCGCCGTGGAACTCGCGCCCCAGGATGTCGGGGCTCACAACAACCTGGGATTGGTCCTGCTGGCGCAGGGTGACGGCGATGGCGCGATCCAAGCCTTCCAAACCGCCGTCAAGTTAAAGCCCGAGGATGCCGGCGCGCGCAACAATCTGGGACTCGCCCTGCTGCAAAAGGCACAGTGGGAGGATGCCATCCGTGAGTATCACGCCCTCATCGACCTCGATCCGAGCGACGCCGAAGCCTATTACAATCTTGGGGTGGCGCTGAAGCAGAAGGAGGATTTTGACGAGGCGGTCGCCGCCCTGGGCAAAGCCATCGAACTCGACCCAACCCTGCCCGAACCTCACTATACGCTGGGAGTGATTCTGTGGCAGCAGGGGAAACTCGACGAGGCTATAGCGGCATTCCGCCAAGCGATCAAAGTCCGGCCAGACTATGAGCAAGCTCATTCGATTCTCGGCTCGGTACTGCGGCAGAAGGGTGATCTCGACGGGGCCTCGGACGAGCTGCGCGCCGCTCTCCGGTTAGATCCCGACGACGGTGCGGCCCACCAGTCGCTGGGCACGGTCTATCGTCAGCGGCGGGAGGCCGTCCAGGCCCAGCAGGAGTTTCAGAAGGCGGAGGAGTTGAACCAGGCGAAGATGAACCGCCAGGCGGCCACCCTGGCCACCAACACCGGGGCTAGCCAACTACGGCAAGGCGACGTGGACGGCGCCATGGAGAAATTCCGGGCGGCGTTGAAGCTGAGCCCCGACTTTGCTCCCGCCCACTTCGAGCTGGCCCTAGCCCTGCGTCAGAAGGGTAATGCGGTCGAGGCAGCGGAAGAATTCGAGAAGGCTCACCAGCTTGATCCGCACCTTAAGGCGCCGGCTGAAGCAGGCGGAAAGCAGTAGGCAGTCAGCAGTCCGCAGTCCGCCGGCACGGGAGCCGCAGAGCGGCGGGAGAGAGTAGCCCAGGGCTCAAGAGCGCGTGAAGAAATTGGAAAAACAAAAACGTTTCGCGCCAAGGCGCAAAATTCGCAAAGCAAGCATGGGGTTTCTTCTTTGCGCCTCTGAGCGCCTTTGCGCCTTCGCGAGAAACTCTTTCCTTTTTTCACTTTTTTCAGAGCTCCATCTTTCAATGGCCAATCGCCAAGCGTCAATCGCCAATTCCCTGCCCTCTGCCCTCTGCCTTCTGCCTACTGCCTTCAGCCTATGGCGTCGCCGTGCCCAGTCTGGACGCCATCCCTTCCGGCAAAGCGTGCCGAAACACCAGGAAGACTCCATTCGACCAACCGAATCCAATAACGTTCTGCTGATACCCCGCTGCCACGTTGGTTTCCGACGAGCGAGTAACGACGTTGTACTTTTCCCGGATGGTGCCGTCGCGGCGAAAGTTATCGAGGATCATGGCGAGAAAATCATAAGAAATGCGGTTCGCATCCTGGTCGTCACCGTAGCGGCGCAACCCTTCGACGGCCACCAGTTGAGTCGGCGCCCACCCGTAAGGGTAGTCCCATTGACCCAGGCTTTCCTGGGTGCTCATGGCCAATCCGCCGGGTTGCTCGAAAAGCTTCACATTCCGCATCACGCTCTGCGCCTGCTGGGGCGACGCGAGCCCCGCCCAGAGCGGGTAGAAAGTGGTGATAAAGACGTACGACGATTGTTTGCCGTGCTCGAAGTCGTAGTCAAAGTAGAGGCCTCGCTGCGGGTTCCAAAGGTATTTGTCCACCAGATCACGGCGTTTGCGGGCGCGTTCGCCCCACTCCTGGGATTCCTGGTGGTGGCCAAGCCGTTCGCTCATCTGTTCCAGGTCCTTCTCCACTTTATACAGCAAGCTGTTCAGGCACACCGGCGCATAGTGATGGGTGCTCCCGCTATAGGGTCCGAACCGGAACGCCACATCAAAACCGGACTCGCGCATGCTGCGATCACCCTTGTAGTAGTCGGGTGTCAGGCTGAGCCTCTCCACCGCTTCACAGTCCGCATTCGAGCCCGCGGTTCCGGCGTCGCAAAGGTTGAGGGTGAAGACGGGACCTATCAGGGTGGTGGAAGGCCCACGGACGGCGGAGTGGACCAAGTAGGTCCGGTGAGGGTCCGGATGGGCGATCAGATAGCTCACCACGCGGTGATAGAAAACGGGATCGTCGGCCATCTCGGGCACTGGGCCGTTGCCAAAATCATAATAGCGCGAGAGCCCAGTATCGCCGGCCAAGTGCGGCGCATGAATCCACAGGTTGTAGTCCCTGACCGCGTACGGGTAGGCCTTGGCCAGCCACGCCAAGCTGGCTTGTTCATTGGCGCCGCTCCGCCTCGCAGCCTCGTCCACGGCCATGATCATGGAAGTAAGGAAGGGCGGCTGCGATCGGGTCAGGTAATACGTGCGGTTGGCATTCAGGAATCCGCCGTAGTGGTCGAGTTCAAAGAAGAAGTTCTCCACCATGTCCTGTGCCAGATCCACTCTGCCGTCCTGGAGCAAGCCGCGAATGATGAAGTAGCTGTCCCAGCCGTACATCTCATTGAATCTTCCGCCCGGCACCACGTAGCGGTTGGGAAGATAGAGGAGGCCGGGAGGATGGAGGCTGCTTCCGTCGATTTGTCCCAATCTCTCGATCACTGCCGGCAGGTGCTCTACTCGAACCGAGCAGTTCTTCTCCATTCTCTCCACGGCTTCCGGGACGGGAAAAGCCGCCGGAAGATACAGCACCGACTTCTCGGGGGCCTTGGAGTCAGCCACGCTGTCGCAACTCGTCATCGAACGCGTCAGCGAACTCCACCCGTTGGAAATGTACTGGAGAATATCCTGAACGCCTTGTGGCTTGTCGTCACTGCCCGGACCTCGAGCGCCGATGCCGGCCGCCGGCAATATCGTGCCGCCGCCGAGCCAAAGGCCGAGGAACGCGACGGCAACGAGACGCCTTCTGAGTTCACGGGTTGTCATCGAGCAGCACCTCTCTACCGGGCGATCCGAAGCCAAAATGTAATCCGTAAGGGCCCGTTGAACATAACGTTATACTTTAGCGTCATCGGCGGCGCATTCCAACTGGTATTCGCGCGCCTAGGTGCGCGGCAAAAAAGACAGGAGAAGCGCAGATTACATATCTGCTGTCAGCCCCGCCTTGACTTCGTCCGGCACTTCCGATAGCTTTGCCAGGGGGCGGCGTACGGCAGCCTGATCTCGTCCATTATGACCAGGAGCGCGCAACGATGGCTCGGCTCGGCGGCGACCACCCTGGTCCTGGGGCTCATTATCTATAACCTGACGCGCAGCCCCGAATGGCGCACGTTCAGCGCGAGACAGCTTTGGCTGTCGATGGCCCACGCGCGACCCGGCCTGTTGTTGCTGGCCGTGGTGGCAAGCTATGTCAGCTACTTTCTTCGCGCGGTGCGCTGGAAGTATTTCCTTGAGCCGATCAAGCGAGCGTCTTTGTGGACCCTCTTCGCCGGCCAGATCCTGGGATTCAGCTCCATCTACCTGATCGGCCGCCCGGGCGAACTGGTGCGGCCGGGATACATCGCACGCAAGGAGCACGTGTCGTTTGCCTCCCAGCTCGCCATCCTGCTGCTGGAGCGGATTTACGACACGGTGGCCATCGTTCTCTTGTTCGGGCTGGCGCTCTACTTCCAGCCCTTGCCGCCGGCGGGTACGCGCTCGGGCGCCGTGGTCAACACGGTAGCTTTCAGCCTCACGCCGGTTCTTGATGGATCGAAGGGAGACATCCAGTCCATGTTGCTGACCGGCGACGTCAGCAGCTCCAGCCTCGTCAACGTCCAGGCCGGTCAGATGATGAGGTTCCGCATCGTGCAGGACGCTGCCGGCCAGCACCGTTTCGCGTGGCCCGCCAACACGGTCGGCGCTCCCGCCGTGAACCCGGGGCCGCGCGCGGAGACCGATTGGACGTGCCTCTACGACGGCTCCCGGTGCCAGCCGGTGGTGGAGCTGCGCCGACTCCGCAGTGCGGCGGAAGTCGTGATGGTTTTCTCCATGCTCCTGGTGCTGGCGATGATAGCGTTCCGACTCAACTCCGAGAGCCTGGTCGCCTCGGTGGATCGGAGGTTCAACTTCCTTCCGGCTCGGATTCGCCTGGGGCTGGAAGGTTTCCTTCGCCATATGGCCCAGGGCTTGGACGCCATCCGGCACTGGCGCGATCTGGCGGCCAGCGTGGTTTGGACCGTGGTGCTTTGGTTGCTTAATGCCAGCGTTTTTTGGCTGGTCTTTCGCAGCCTGGGCGGAGAAGTGGAACGAATTTCGTGGTGGGCAGCAGCGATGATCATCTTCTTCGCCGGGCTAGGCCTGCTGGTCCAACTCCCCGGGGTCGGCGGCGGGTTCCAGGTGGCGATCATCGAGGCCTTGAAGCGCATTCTTCACGTCGGGACAGCAACGGCCACCAGTTGCGGCATTCTGATGTGGATAGTCACCTTCGTGTCCTGCGTGGCCCTGGCCGTGGTGATTCTGCTCTACGAGGGCCTGAGCTTCAAGAAACTCCGCCACTTCGCCGAAGAGAAGAAAGCGGTAGAGCACGATAGCCAATAGCCGGTGCGAGGAAGTGATCGCGCTGATGGAGAGAGGCAACACAGAACTCTCTCCTTCTGTCTCCTGATTCCTGACTTCTGGCTCTTGGCTCCTAAGGACTCCGAATGAAGTGCCCATTTTGCGGACACACGGAAGATAAGGTGGTCGATTCGCGCGAGGCGAAGCTGGGCGATACCATTCGCCGGCGGCGGGAGTGTGTGAAGTGCGGCCGCCGCTTTACCACCTACGAGCGCCTGGACGAAATCCCTCACATGTTGGTGAAGAAGGACGGCAGCCGGGAGAAGTTCGATCGCCAGAAACTGATGGCCGGGATCATGAAAGCCTGTGAGAAGCGCCCTATCCCGCCCAACAAGCTCGAGACCATCGTGAACGACGTGGAAGCCTACGTCGCGGAAGCGCCCAACCGCGAGCGCCCCACGGCGGAAGTGGGGCGGATGGTAATGCATCAACTCAAAAAACTGGACAAAGTAGCCTACGTGCGCTTTGCCTCGGTCTACCTAGACTTCAAAGATGTGCGTGAGTTCATGGACGAGTTGAAGGACCTGCTGAAAGCCCAGGAGGGCCAGGGGCGGAGGCGGAAAGCCTAAGTTGAGAATCATCCTTGGATTCAGGATTGACAAGAAATCCAGACTCGAAAGTTGAAAGTCGAAAGTGGATATTAAATTAGCCACTCTCGACTCAGCTTTCGACCCGTTGTCGAGACAAGATCCGAAACAAACTTCAGTCTTTCTCCGCCTGTATTCCCAGCTCGCGCAGTTTCTCCTGCAAGCTTTGACGATGCAATCCGATCGCCGCCGCGGTACGAGTGATGTTGCCGCCGTGCTCGCGCAGCCTGGCGCGGATGTAGTCGGTTTCGAACCGCCGCTTGGCCTCACGGTAATCGCCGGCGGCGAGACAATCAGGCTGCCCCGGTAGTGCGGACGAGCCCAAGGGATAGGCGCCCGAGCCTGGCAAGACGAGGTCGGAGGGAAAGTCCTCGGGCTGAAGCTCGGCGGAGCAGCCCGTCACCACCGCGCTTTCCAGCACGTTCTTCAACTCGCGGACGTTACCTTTCCACGGAGCAGTTGTCAGCAAGGACAGAGCGGCGCGCGAGATGCTGAGACCAGGGCGCCCGTGTTTCTCTCCCAGCATGCGAAGGAACTCGCCCGCCAGCAGGGGAACGTCTTCCCGGTGTTCGCGCAACGGCGGCAGCCCGAGCAGCACCACGCGCAGGCGATAGTAAAGGTCCTCGCGGAAAGTCTGTTTCGCAATCTCGGCGGCGAGGTCTTTGTTGGTGGCGCTGACGATGCGCACGTCCACATCGATGGAGCCGGTTCCGCCCAGGCGCTCCACCCGACGCGTCTCCAGCATCCGCAGCAGCTTGGCCTGCGTCGCCAGCGACATATCGCCGACCTCGTCGAGAAAGAGCGTGCCCCCGTGGGCGAGCTCGAACTTCCCGCGTTTGAGCGACGTGGCACCGGTGAACGCCCCCTTTTCGTAGCCGAACAGCTCGCTCTCGATCAGGTGCTCCGGCAACGCCGCGCAGTTAAGCGCCACGAAGGGCTTGCGGCCGCGATTCGAGCGCCGATGAATTTCCTGCGCCAGAAGTTCCTTGCCTGTGCCGCTCTCGCCCTGGATCAGCACTGTAACGTCCGCGGCGGCCACGCGGTCCGCCAGTTCGAACAGCCGGCGCATCACATCGCTCGCACCGATCATGGCACCGAACTGGCCCTCGGAAACCAACTGGCGCCGCAGCCGCTCGTTCTCTTCCGCCAGATCAAGACGCTCCAACGCTTTCTCCACCACCAGGCGCAGCTCGTCTACCTCGAAGGGCTTCGGCAGGTAATCATACGCGCCGCTCTTCATCGCTTCCACGGCAACCTTCTCCGAGCCGTAAGCAGTAATCATAATGACCAGCGGAGAAGTCTCCTTGGACCTCAGCTCGCGCAGAAAATCGAGACCACTTTCACCTGGCATTTCGATATCAAGCAGAAGCAAGTCCGGCTTTTGTGAGACAAGAACTTGCCGCGCCGCCGCCGCGCTATCTGACTCGGCGACCGCGTAGCGACCTTCCAGCGCCCGCCTTATCCCGTAGCGGGCGGTGCTGTCGTCATCGACCACCAAGACAATTTTGCATTTTGGATTCTGGGTCATCTTCGATTTTGGATTTTTGATTTTGGATCAACAACAAGTCGAAAGTTGAGAGTTGAGAGTCGAAAGTAAGGAGTTCCCAACCCGACCTTCGGCTCTCGACCCTGGACTTCTTAAGCACTGCAAAATCGCACCGAAAACCTCGTTCCCTTCCCGCCCTCAATCGGGCTGACGCAATGCACGCTACCGCCAATCTCTTCCGCCCGGCGAGCCACGATCGCCAGTCCCAGCCCCGTACCTCCGGGCCTCGTGGTGAAGAAC
>Ga0335081_10020176_pt1 | contig 10777 bp, 6 predicted proteins | sample Lox_Sample_35_FD_206713 | JGI IMG/M metagenome (GOLD analysis project Ga0335081, IMG submission 206713) | Soil microbial communities from Loxahatchee National Wildlife Refuge, Florida, United States - Lox_Sample_3.5 | ecosystem: Environmental > Terrestrial > Soil > Wetlands | place: USA: Florida... | reverse complement strand
GCCCGGCCGCAGTGATCACCGCCTTTCGAATTCGCAATTGGTGACGCTCCTGCTGTGAAGTGTAACAGCCGGCACGTCGCTAAACCGCGATGCGCTGTAGGGCAGGTTGGCAACCTGCGGACCGATTTCCAATCGGTCCAGGCGAGCGAAGCTCGGCCGGTCTTCCCGCCTCTAAACAAAAAAAGAGCCGGAGCCAACGGGGTAGCTCCGGCTTTGGAGAAAACCGATTCGTCCTCAGAAATGGCCAGTGGGCGGCCCCGAAACAATCACGAGGTGGTCGCCGAGAGAAGAGAGACTGCTCAGGGCCGCAAGAACATCATGCGCCCACCTTGTTCGGCATGCCTAGACCCATAACGTGCGGGTACGTACTGGGACTATGTCCCAAAACCCGCCGTCTCAGCGTCTTCACCCGCCTTCACCATATCTTCGCCAATCTCGATTCTCTTCTTCCAGGCGAGCGAAGCACGCCCCTTCAGAAGGTCGGGGTGTTCGGCCTCGACGCGGATGGGCAAGCCCCGCGTACTGACCCAGGCCAGCCGATAGGTCGGGACTGACACCCGACACCCGACACCCGCCTGTGGAACGGACAGCCATCGCAGTACAATGCTATTGGCGGTCCAGCGGTCCGATGGCGCTCTTCGCCCTCCAACGGTACGCCGCAGTTCCCGGCGATTCCTTTCGCGGCCGCAAACCGGCCGGAGGCTGCCATGCGCGTAAGCCAATGCGTGAAGTGCGCCGCATTCCCCTGCTCAGACGTCAAGCACGACTGCTACATCGTGCCCGGCATCAACCTGAAACCCGAGACGATCTCCATCCTGATGGTGTCGGAAGCTGCCCCGCAAAGTCATGATGACTACTACTATGCCCCCGGCGATTCTCTGTTCCAGAAAACCACCGTGCAGGCATTCAACGATGCCGGCGCCGGAGTCTCTTCGGTAAAGGACGTCGTGAACCGGGGCGTGTATTTCACCACTGCCGTCAAATGTGGCAAGACGGGCTACGGCGTCCAGGCGGATACCATCCGGGAGTGCTCCATGCTGCTCGAGAAGGAGCTGCTGCTGTTCCCGAACGCCAGGGCGCTGATGCTCATGGGAGACGTCGCGATCAAAGCGCTCAACTACATCGCGCAACGGGCCGGCGAAAAGCGCGTGATTCCGGCCGGCTCCACGTACCGTCTTCGCCGCCAGGAATACTTCTTTCGCGGCATGCGTGTCTTCCCATCGTATCTGCAGGCCGGCCCCAGTTTCTTCATCGAGAAGAGCAAGCGCAGGATGATCGCCGAGGACATTGCGGCCGCGCTGCGCCTGGTGGCCTGAACCAGACCTCCGTTGTCCCGCGGGGCGGGGTGTCCCCGGTCGTGCCACGATAGGACCTCGCGGAACCGGCCGTGTTCCAACGGAACCCTTCGAGCCCGACCGTTCCCGGGCGGCATAGTAAGATTCCGCGCCGTTGTGATACGCGAAGACAGTATTGTAGCGGCGATCACAGAAGAGGGAGCGGTATGAGCCGCGAAGATAGAAATCGCTCTTGTTAGCCCGAGTCGGCCGCATCATGGAGCAACTCAGGCCAGGCCTTCCAAAGTTTCGACCAACCTGACCATCAGATCCGGCGAGGCGCATCGCAGGATCGCTGTACAAATCGTTCGGACGGTCCGGTAGTGCCGCGACCGCGTGTTTTTGCGTGTTTCAAGAACCACTCGCTCACGCTCGTGCCTCGGATCGGAGCCGCGACCGTTAGGGAGCGATCTTTCGGAAAGCGCAACGAATCTGGCGGTCAAAGACCCAGACGATGCGGCCAGAATAGCTGCTGGCAGGGGATATGCTGTCGGTCCCTCTATCCATCGACACCAAGCTGCACTACGCGCGGCAGGCAGCCGAGGCGCTCGACTAGGCGCACGACCGCAGCGCGGGACGATTCGTCCTTGGCTGGCCTTCTCCGCACGCGTGCTCGCCAATCCGCGACATGGGACTACCCGTCCAAGTGGATTGCTTCCTAGTAGCCGACCAACGGGATGCAATCAGTCTCTGCAGTCCGGTTCGCTCGGCGTGATACGGCCGCGTAGCGTCCGCTTGGTCTTTCCGGCAATCTCATCCGGACCAGCCTGAACTTGCCATTGACGCCGCGTCGCCTTTCAGACAACGTACTCTCAATGAGCTTGTATGGATTCGATGTACTTCGTCAGATTCCGAATGCGGAGTTTCACCTTCGGCGCGTCGCTGGCACTGAGACGCGAGAACAGCGGCCCCCAGACAGGCATGTCCTTCGAACCATGGGAAGGCACATTGGCGTCACCCGCGATTGTGTTGAGGACCTGCATTTCCGGATAACGGCCTCCATTGCGACGGGCAAGCTGCGTCAGGTCTGTCGGCGGGGCCTTGAGCGCTGACATGGCGGGACCGTTCCCTTTGCCGTCCAGACCGTGGCAACTGGCGCAATAGCTGCGATACATTTCCTGGCCCGAAGCTGCCGATGTCGGGGAGGCAGGTATCTTCGTGACCTTCTGCGCGGTCGCGGCGGCGTAGAACAAACACAATATGAAGAGAGTCCTCGTCATCAGAATTCCAACCTCATTTGCACCGCGATCATCCGCGGCGAGTTATCGCCTCCCAAGCCCACTCCCAGCAGCCCCGTAGGAGGAGACGTCGTGTAGGTGAGCGCGCCGAAGCCAGTCTGAGTTTCGGGCCGACCGGGAATTCCTGCGACTGCCGTGGGTAGTCCGAAGTTGGGGTGGTTGAGGACGTTGAAAAACTGGCCTTCCATCCGTAGCGTCACGTGCTCGCCGATCGCGAACTTCTTCGTTAGATAGAGATCGGTCCAGACGAAGTGCGGGCCGCGCAGGACATTGCGGCCGAGATTGCCAAACTGGCAAGTTGCCGGAGAGTCTCCACCATTGCAGCCTCCCGTGCTCGGGTCGACTGTTGAGACGAAGGCGTCGGGATTCAGCCATTGGATCGTCCCAGGTTGAGTTACACCTGGAATTGGATTGTGCTCGTATAACGGCACGCCCGGCCGGACACTCGCGAATTGGGGCCCTCCGCCCTGGACAATCCCGTTTCCATTGGCCGAATACGGCGCACTCTGAACTGAGAACGGCACACCCGAGTGGTAGAAGACAGTTCCGGAAACCTGCCAGCCGCTGATTAACTTGCCGAGAAGCTTGTGGTGGCTTCGAAACGGAAGCTCATACACATAGCTCGCGTTCAAGTTGTGCCGGATATCGTAGTCGCAGTTGCCATATTGCCGCCCGAGATCTCCGGGCAGAGGAGAGATGATGCCCAAGGCCGAAAACGATAGGAATCCGCCGTTCGACACGGTGTCGAGACAGTGGCTCCATGTGTAGTTGGCGCGGAGCTGCAGCCCGTGGGTTGGCCGCTGTTCGGCGGTCAACTGGAGCCCGTTGTAATGGCTGTTGGCGCCGGTGGTGAACTGCGTCACGGCCGCGAAGCGTGGGTCCGTGGGCTGTTCATACGGGAATGGCTTGAAGCATCCTTCGCAAACAGTCTGGTAGCCGTTCGCCTGCACCATGTAGGGTTGATTCACGGCGCGAGTTCCTACATACTGCGCCCTCACGCTGCGAGTGCTGCCGAATTGGTGCTCGATGCCGAAGCTCCACTGGAGAAAGTACGGCGCACGCAATTGCTCATCGGGGACAGCAGCAAGGGCGACGGGAGGCAGGTCCTTGCTGCCGTTCCGGAAGCCGGCAAGGAAGGACTGATTAGCGCCCACGGTGGCATCGACTGCGCTATCGGCAACACCCGGCGCGATCCGGGTGCCTCCGGCCTGGCCGAGCAGTCCACCTTGGAAGATGTTTACGTACGGTGGATTGGAAGCGATCATATCCACGACGCTGCCGGGTAACAGGTCGCTGAACACGCCGAAGCCGGTTCGGAGGACCGTGTTCGATCTGACCTGCCACGCCAGCGCCGTCCTCGGCTGCCAGAGCAACAAGGGCGTCGAGGCAAACAGGTGATCCAGGCCTGTGAGCAGGGCCTGATTGAGAGGCTGGTTCGGATTATGCGACGCCGCGTCGAACGAGCCGGGGAGTCGTGCGATGAGATTGTGGGGGCTGAGCGGGTTCGAGTTGAAGGCGCCTCGCACGCCGAAGGTCCAGGTCAACGACTTCGTCAGTTTCACCGTGTCCTGCGCAAACACGTCCACGTTCATGTAGTTGAAAGGTTGCGACGCCGCGACGGGGAACGCTTTGGTAGCTGTCGAAGCGACGCCATAAATGAACTGAGGGAGGGTCGCGTAGGTGACCAGTGGTGTCGTGTAAGTCGAGAAGTCGTAGTCGTTCAGCCGGAGCCGCCTGGCGCTCACGCCGGCCTTGACCTGGTGCCTCCCAGCCGTCCAGGCAAGACTGTCGTTCAGTTGGAAACGCGTGGCGCGCCGGCCCTGGATCCAGTTGTAATCCAAGCCGCCGAGAGTGGTGAACGGGGCATTGGAGCCGACGCCTTGAAGAACGATCGGGAAGGCGGCGAGCGTCTTGCTCAAATCGTTCGGTCCAAATAAGCTCTCGTACCACGAAAAGGCCGGGTTGAAGTAGTTGAGCAGGTGTTGGGTGAAGATGTGCGTGTAGCCTGCGGCGAACGAATAGAGGGGCTGCGACGAGACGGCATTGAATATCGGATTGATGGCGTCCGTGTAGGCAGCCTGCAGCCCGGTATCCGACTGGAAACGATACCAGGCCATGTTGTCGATGTTGATGTTGTGATCGATGCGCGTGGTGATGACCTGTTCGTGGTCCGAACTGGATTGCGAAACCGTCCGCCGGTTCGCGCATCCGTTTCCGTTCGGGGGATTGCCGGCTCCCGCATTGATCGGGCAGCCCAGTACCGGCAGGGGCGTTCCGTTCGTGTTCGGGTAGAGGGAGAACAGCTTGCGGTAGAAGGGCACCAGGTCCGGCGCAGGGGCATACGTCGCGCCGGTGACTGCATCCACGCCTCCGCGAGGCAGTTGGGCGAGAACGTAGTTCTGGAAGTCCGGCGATGGCACAACCACGTTACTCACGATCGGCAGCGCAATGCGCATCTGCTCAAAATCGAAAAAGAAGAACAGCTTATCGTGAACGATCGGCCCTCCGAGGCTACCCCCGAGGTGATTCACGGTTGAGCGAGGTTTCCGCCCGCCGGTCGCGTTCGTGAAGAAGTTCGCAGCATTGAGCTTCGAACCGTTCCATAGTTCGTAGAGATTGCCGTGGAAACGGTTCGTGCCGGACTTCGTCACGTAGTTGATCTGTGAAGCGCCGTAACGCCCCTGGTCCACCGCGTAGGACGTGGTGTTGACCGTGACCTCTTCAATGGAGTTCAAGCCGAGAACAAGATTCGTCGCCAATCCACTGTTGAGGTTGGTGAGCGGATCGTTAGTCTCCAAACCATCTACGATGTAGGCGTTCGAGAGCGCCGGTAGGCCATTGAATTGGACGTTGCCGTACCCGTTCTGTCCTCCGACGAAGTCATTTGAAGACCCCGCCGTGTTAATGAGCGCTCCTGGCGCGAACTGAGCCGGGTAGGTCAGATCGCTGCCTGGGTTGGGCAGGTCCTGGATCGCGCGGGCTGTCAGTGTGCTGGTCGTATTCGGGTTTTCCGTGCTGATGAGCGGGGCTTCGCTCATGACCGTGACGTCCTGCTTGACCTCCGCGAGTTTCAGGCTGAAATCGACGGTGGCGATTTCGCCAAGCGCCGCCATAATGGGTTTGCTGGCCTGTTCCTCGAATCGGACCGCTGTCACCGTCAGCCGGTATTGGCCGGGCTTGATTTGAGGAAACGCATAGCGCCCAGCCGCGTCGGTTTGGGTCTGGCGCTTCAACCCTGTTTGATCGCTCTTCACGATTACCGTCGCGCCTTCCACGGCGGCTCCGCTGGGGTCGGTGACTTGGCCGGTGATGCCGGCAGTAGTCTCTCCTTGTGCCCAGACGGGGGTGGGCGCGGCGACAAGGCTCAACGTCACAACGAGCCAGAATTTAGCCGTGCCTAAATTTGTCCTCATGGATCGATTTTAGTCGATCGCGCCGGCCAAGAGCAATGTAAAATTTAGCTGTGGCTAAATCCACCGAGTCGATTGACGACTACCTCAAGGCGATCCTCGAACTGGCGGGCGGCGACGCCGGCCGCGCTACCAGCAACGCCATCGCGGGTCGGCTGGAAGTCTCCGCGGCCTCGGTTACCGGAATGCTGAGGAAACTCGCGACGAGGCGGCCGGCTCTAATTGACTACAAGAAACATCACGGCGCGCGCCTCACGAAGGAAGGCCGACAACGCGCGATGAGCGTCATCCGCCGCCACCGGCTGATGGAACTGTTTTTGTGCGAAGTGCTCGGCTTCTCCTGGGACGAAGTCCACGAGGAGGCTGAACGGCTGGAACATGTCATGTCCGAGAAACTGGAGGGCCGGATCGCGGAGAAGCTAGGGCATCCGGAGTTCGATCCGCATGGACAGGTGATACCCCGGAGCGATGGGACGGTGGCGGGAGTCAAAACCGTTCGTCTAGACGAGCTTTCGCCGGGTGACACAGCGGTCATCAGCAGCGTCTCCGACCGTGAGCCGGAGGTGCTGCGCGATCTTGCGCGCCTCGGGCTGATGCCAGGCCGCTTTCTGAAAGTGGCGGATCAGGCAGATCTCGAAGGATCGATCAAGTTGCGGTTGGACGTTAAGAAGCGGCGGCGAAACCTGAGTCTCAGCCGGAACCTGGCCCGGTCGGTACTGGTAGAGCGCTCCTAGCCTCTGCAGGGGCGGAACAACGACGCGTGCGCCGCGCACTTCCGGCGATCTTGGCGCGTACGCTTGTTGTGCAAATGCTCTGTCCGGATTGCTCCTACATCACGTAGCACTCGGAAGTGAGGGGCCGGGTCAAGTTGACGGGAAACGCGCGTTGCTGCGGTATGGAAGTCCGGCCTGACGCTGACGAACTCGATTGTTGTCGCCTTCTCGAAACAGCAAGCGGAATGGCCGTAGGATGCGGAGCGTACAATCGGAGGCCTTCGCCTTTCGACCGTGAGAACCGCTCGCGCGGCGCGCAGGTGCCGCACCGCCGTGCCGCACTCCGCGCCAAAAGCGCCACCCGAATCAACACCTTATCGCACGTTCCCCAAATCTTCGCCCCACCCCAATTCTCCCGTTCTTCAACTTTCAAAAATATTTTTCGTTTCTCCTCAATTCCCCACCACCTTCGCCGCCAATCCCCTCCACACCCGCATGCTAGCGTGAGTTCGGAAGCAGGTTGAGCGGCCAAAGCCGCGGACAACTGCAAGGCACTACACCAGCGCCTCCCGTCCGTTTCGGGAGGCTTTTTTGTTCCCGCCGGCCTCCGCTCAACCTGCTTCACGAAAGGAAAACGCAAAATGTCATCACTCAAACAGATCGAGGCCAACCGCCTCAACGCACAAAAAAGCACCGGGCCGCGCTCCGTTGTGGGCAAGGCCGCCATCCGCATGAATGCCCTGAAATCCGGCATTGATGCGCAGTCCACCATCATCCGCGGTGAGAATCCCGCCGACCTCGAAGCTCTCACCAATGAATATCTCGCGGCTCACTCCCCAGTCACTCCCCAAGAGCGCTTCCACGTCGACACCCTGATCCGCTGTGATTGGCAGATGCGCCGTCTCACCCGCGCCGACACCCAGCTTTGGGAATACCAGTTCGGGGAACTCTACCACCTCCCCAAAGACACTCCCCTCGGCCGCATCTACATGTGCACCGACACGATCTTCGCCCGTCTCCAGCGCCACATCAAGAGCCTCGAGCGTTCCTACAAAGACGCCTCCCGGGAACTCACCCTCCTCCAGTCCGCCAGTGAGGCAGACGATCGTTTTGCGTCGTCTGCCGATGCGAACCCTCGAAATCCCGAAGTCCCGCCACGCCCCGAGTCCGCCCCCACCCCCGATCCCGACCCGCCTCCGCAACCCACGGCATCCGAACCCACTTCCCCACAAATTGGCTTTGTTCCATCAGGCACTCCCACACCCGACTCCGACCCCATCGCCGCTTCTCAAAATCGGCAACAGCACGAAGCCGTGGTGAGGCCAATGGCGCCGCCCGCCGGCACCCACAACTCGGAGCCTCTGTCAACCCCGCAACTTCAAGCAACCAAACCGTTAACCGGCGCCAACTTGACAAATCGGATGAAACCAATTACAGATATAAGTGTCTGAATATCTTTTTTGCAATCCCCCTCGGAAACTGGAGGCGTCATGGCCGCTCTCACGGCCCAAACCGCGCTGACCTCCGACGAACAGGCCTACGCGGACCGCATGATCGTCGAGCATTCGGGCAAGCCCGGTGCCTTGCTGGGAATCCTGGAAAGCATCCAGGAACATCATCCGAATAAATACCTTTCCCCCGAAGTCCTGGAATACATCGCCGAAAGAACCGATATCCCGCTGGCGCAAATCTACGGTGTAGTCACGTTCTATGCGTTGTTCAACCTGGAGCCGCAGGGCGAGCACAGCATCTGCATCTGCCGCGGCACGGCCTGTCACACGCACGGCTCGCGGAGCCTGCTGCAGCGGCTGCGCCACGAGCTGGGGCTCCCCGACGAAGGCGAAGTGGGCGCCGACAAGGTCTGCGTCACCACGCCCGACCGCCGCTATTCCCTGCGCACCGTTGCCTGTTTCGGGCAATGCGCGCTGGCGCCGGTGGTCGAGGTCGATCACTCCATCTTCGGCCATATGAACGAGCAGACTCTGCACCGTGAGCTGGAGCACATCAGCGGGAGGAAGGCGTGACCCGGATACAGGATATCGGCTCGTTCAGCGCCGTCCGAGAAGCGGGAATGGCCAAGCTGCTGGCCGCGCGCCCGCGCGTCGGAGTGGGCATGGGCACCTGCGGCGCGGGCAACGGCGCCGAGGGCGTCTACCACGCCTTCTCCGAAATCATCGACCGCCAGGGACGCGATGTGAAGCTCGCATCCGTCGGCTGCTTCGGCTATTGCGCGCAGGAACCGCTGGTCAATGTGCGGCTGCCTGGCAAGCCGCTCGTGATTCTGCGGCGCGTCCAGGCAAGCGACGCCCTGCGCATCCTCGACGATATCGCCGTCGGAAACATCACCGAGGACCTGGTGCTCTGCAAGGTGGAAGAGTGGGACCACCTGACCGCGCGCGTCCTCTACGGCAACGGCTATCCCCAGATTCCGTCCTGGCAGGAAGTGCCGTTCTTCAAGCCGCAGAAGAAAATCGTGCTGCGGAACTGCGGGCTTATCAGCCCCGACGATATCGAAGAGTACATCGCCGTCGGCGGCTATCAATCGCTCTACAAGGCCCTCATCGATGCCAACCCCGAAATGGTGATCGAGCAGATCAAGGCCGCCAAGCTGCGCGGCCGCGGCGGCGCCGGCTTCCTCACCGGCCTCAAGTGGGAATTTCTGCGCAAGGCTGTGGCCGACCGCAAGTACATCATCTGCAACGCCGACGAAGGCGATCCCGGCGCGTACATGAACCGCAATGAGATCGAAAGCGACCCCCATTCCCTGCTCGAAGGCATGATCATCGGCGGCTACGTCATGGGCGCTTCCGAAGGCATCATCTACGTCCGCGCCGAGTATCCGCTGGCCGTGCACCGCCTCAACCGCGCCATCGACCAGGCGCGCCAGTCCGGTCTTCTGGGCGAAAACATTCTGGGCCGCGGCTTCAATTTCGATATCCGCCTGGTGGAAGGCGCCGGAGCCTTCGTGTGCGGCGAGGAAACCGCGCTCATCGCATCGCTCGAAGGCTTCGCCGGGCGCCCCAGGCCGCGCCCGCCGTTCCCCGCGCAAAAAGGCCTGTGGGGCAAGCCCACCAACATCAACAACGTCGAAACCTGGTTCAACGTCGCGCCCATCGTCTCCAAGGGCCCGGCCTGGTTCAGCGAAACCGGCAGCACCAAAAGCGCCGGCACAAAAGTCTTCTCGCTCGTAGGCAAGATCGCCAACACCGGCCTCGTCGAAATGCCGCTCGGAACGCCCCTCAAGACTTTCATCTACGACGTGGGCGAAGGCGGCACGAACGGCAAGCACATCAAGGCCGTTCAAACCGGCGGCCCCTCCGGCGGCTGCATCCCGCAGGAGATGTTCGACACGCCGGTGGACTACGAAACCCTGGCGCAACTAGGTTCCATCATGGGTTCGGGCGGCATCGTCGTCATGGACGAAGACACCTGCATGGTGGACGTGGCCCGCTACTTCGTCGAGTTCACCCGCTCCGAATCTTGCGGCAAATGCATTCCCTGCCGCGTGGGGCTCGACAAGAGCCTGAGCTTCCTCAATCTCTTCACACGCGGCCGCGCCGCCGAAACCGACCTCGACCGCCTGGACGAAATGGGCCGCATGATCCGCGATACGTCCCTCTGCGGTCTCGGCCAGAGCGCTCCCAATCCGCTGCTCACCACCATGCGGCACTTCCGCCACGAGTTCGAGGACCACATCCGCGCCAAACGCTGCCGCGCGGGCGTCTGCGAAGACCTGGCGCTGTCGCCCTGCGAGAACAGTTGCCCGTTGCACATGAACATTCCGCGGTTCCTGCAACTGTACGTCGAAGGCCGCCTGGAAGAAGCCTTTGAAGCGGTCGTGTTGGACAATCCGCTGCCGGCTTCCACCGGCCGCGTTTGCCAGCGTCCGTGCGAGAACCGCTGCCGCCGCCGGTCGCTCGATGAATCCGTGAACATGCGCGAGGTGCATCGCTTCATCGCCGACGCAATCTATCAGTCCGACCGGTTCGACGCCTTAGTCGAGCGCATCGCGGCGCGCAAGCTGCCGCCCACCGACCGCAAAGTCGCCGTGGTCGGCGCCGGTCCCACGGGCCTCACTGCCG
>Ga0335081_10020175_pt1 | contig 10778 bp, 9 predicted proteins | sample Lox_Sample_35_FD_206713 | JGI IMG/M metagenome (GOLD analysis project Ga0335081, IMG submission 206713) | Soil microbial communities from Loxahatchee National Wildlife Refuge, Florida, United States - Lox_Sample_3.5 | ecosystem: Environmental > Terrestrial > Soil > Wetlands | place: USA: Florida... | reverse complement strand
CGGCGGTGTCTCGCCTGCAACACCTGCATCAACGAGATGCGCGGCGGCGCGCGCATCGGCTGCGTCGTCAACGGCGCCGCCGGCCGCGAGAGCGCCTTTGCCGCGCCGCGGCCGCCGCGCGGCGAGCGCATCGCCGTGATCGGCGCCGGTCCGGCCGGGCTCACTTATGCGGGCCTCGTCGCCGAGGGCAACGCCGTGACGGTGTTCGAGAAGAACGCAAAGCCCGGCGGCAGTTTCCGCTATGCCGGCAAGGCGCCGCTCTACCAGGAGGTCGAGGCCAACCGGCAAAGCTTCGAGCGTTATATTTCGGATCTCGCCGCGGCCTGTGTGACGAAAGGCGTGGTGTTGCGGCTGTCGACCGACGTCACCGCGCTGCCCGGCTTGCTGGCGCCGTTCGATCGCATCGTCATTGCCACTGGCGCCGACTATCGTTTGGGGCTTGGGCCGCTCGCCGAATGGATGCTCGACTGCGGGCTCGCGCGCGCGCCGGGACTTAAGCGGCTCTTCGCACTGCCGGCATTTCGCGACTGGTTCTATTATCGCGGACGGCAGGCCAGCGCTCCGCGCTTCGAAGCTTTGGCGCGGCCGGGCCAGAAGCTCGTCGTGATCGGCGATGCCGCCCGCGCCGGCAAAAGCAAGCAAGCGATCGCCAGCGCCTTCGACGCGGCGCTGCTCGGCTAAGCCGGCCGTCGCGGACAAAACGCCGCACGCCGGCATCGCTTTGTCGCCATGATGAAGCCGCAACGGTGCAAAGTGGCCGCACTTGGCGCGCGCCGCCGCGGGACCAGGCAATGGACATCCGGCAAAAAAACAATCTGCGCGTCATCGCGCCCTGCCTGGTCGCGATCGCCATCATGCTCGGGCTCGTCGCCTATTCGCCGCAACTCTATCGCCTGTTCTGCGGCGCCACCGGGCTCGGCGGCACCACGCAGCGGGTAAACGACGATACGGCATCGATTGCCAAGCGGATGGTGACGGTGCGGTTCGACAGCAATGTCGAGCCGGGCCTGCCGTGGCGTTTCGCGCCGGAGCAGCGCGCCGTCAAGGTGCATCTCGGCGAGCAGAAGCTTGTCTATTTTTCCGCCGAAAACTTAAGCGATGCGCCGATCGTCGGTCATGCGACGTTCAACGTCACGCCGCTGCAGACCGGCATCTATTTCAACAAGATCCAATGCTTCTGCTTCACCGAGGAGAAGCTCGATCCGCATCGGAAGGTCGATATGCCGGTGGTCTTCTTCGTCGATCCGGCGTTCGGCAAAGACCCGGAGCTGCGCGGCATCGACACGATCACGCTCGGCTATACGTTCTTCCGCTCGGCCAACCCCGCGGACGCGCGAGACCTGTCGCGCTTCCTGCCCGGCGCTCCGCCCGACCCCGCGCATGGCCGGAAATTGTTCGCCGAACGATGCACCGCCTGCCATGGGCTCGACGCCAACAAATACGGCCCCGCGCTCGGTGGCGTGGTCGGCCGCAAGGCCGGCGCGATGGCCGGCTATCCTTACTCCCCGGCGCTCAAGGCCGCCGGATTGACCTGGACGGCCGCCAATCTCGATCGCTGGCTTGCCGGCCCGCAGCAATTCGTGCCCGGCGTGAAAATGCCGATCCGCGTCCTCGAGGCGACGTCGCGCCGCGACATCATCGCTTATCTGCAACAAGAGAACGAACAGGCGCTTAAGGCGAAGACGCGCGCATCGGGCTCTTAGAGCCGGAGATCATTCCGGTCACGTGTCGTCGTCGATGGCAAAAACGCTTGCCGTTGCGGTCGACGATCTTGTCCGATCGCTCAAGGCGCAATCCCGCCGCCGGGATTTATGACTTCCGCTCATAGATTTTACCCTCGCCGTAGGCGGCGTCCAGAACGCGCCGGAAGCTCAAGCCTTGGACGACGACGGTGAACACGACCACCGCATAGGTCACGACCAAAAGCTGCGTGCGCCACGGCGTCTGTGGCAGGGTCAAGGCGAGCGCAATGGAAATACCGCCGCGCAGTCCCGCCCAGGTCAGCACCACGGCGGTGCGCCACTTTTCGCCGATTGTCTCGCCGCCGAACGCAAGCGGCACGGCGACGCTGACCAGGCGCGCGACGACGGCGAGCGGCACGGCGAACACGATCGGCAGGAGCTCGGCGGGCGTCACGATCAGGCTCAGGATTTGCAACCCCATGAGCAGAAACAGCATGGTGTTCAAGATCGCATTGAGCGGCGACCAGAAGCCGATCAGCACCGCGCGGGTGTCCGCCGTCATGCCGAACCGCGGCGAGGGCGAACCGAGGCAAAGACCGGCCGAGACCACCGCGATCGGCCCCGACAGATCGGCCAGCACGGCCGCCCGATAACAGCCGAGCACCAGCGCCAGCGAGATCACGAGCTGCAAGCTGTCGTCGTTGATCCGCCGCAACAGCCGGGCCGCCAGCCAGCCGGCGAGCATGCCGAGCAGCGCGCCGCCGCCGATTTCGCGGGCGAGCGCGACCGCCACATGGCCGTGGCCGAGCTTGACGGTTGCCCCTTGCGTGACGCCGAGCGCGAGAAGAAACAACACCACGCCGGCGCCGTCGTTGAACAGGCTTTCGCCGACGATCGCCGCCCGCAGCCGCGCGGAGAGCCCCGCCGCGCGCAACAGGTTCTCGATGACCGCGGCGTCGGTCGGCGCCAGCACGGCGCCCAGCACCAGGCACCAGACCAGCGGCAAGGCCGCGCCGAAGCCGGTGAGCGCCCACATCGCGTAGCCGAAGATGACGGTGGAGAGGATCACGCTCACCGTCGCCAGCGACAGAATCACCGTGCGGCGCCGATTAAGCTCGGCGACGTCGACATGCAGGCTGCCGGCGAACAGCAACAGCGCCAGCGCGCCGTCGAGAAAGAAGCGCGGCAGGTCCGCGGCGCCGAGCGTGCCGCGAAACCAACCCATGACATGCAGATGGAACAGGCGATCGCTGCCGGCGATGACGAGCGAGACGGCGAGCGAGCCGAGCAGCATGCCGATTCCCGGCGGCAGCTTGACGAAGATGTGATTGACGCAGCCGATCGCGACCGCCAGCGCCAGCACTATGGCGAAAAGGTCGACCGGCCCCAGCTCCATGGCGCGTCCATCCCGGCAAAGCCGCATGTGGCCGCGGCCTTGGCCGGGATAGCTAATGACAGTTTTTCGCGGCGCGCGAAAGCGGGAACGCCGCCGCAAGCGGCGCGGACGTGATTTTCAGCGCAGCGCTTTACCCGCGTCCGGCGAATTTCCGCGCGGCTTCGAGATGGCCGAAGCTGCGCACCGGCGCAGCCATCAGGAAACGGTAGCCTTCTTTGACGATGCGTTCGGCATTGTGCGCCTCGACGTGCGGATGGCCGACCACGACCTTCGCCTCCTTGCAGGTATTGACGATTTCCGCCATCGCCTCGAGCACGACCTTATGCTCGTACTGGCGCGGATAGCCGAGCTCCTGGGACAGATCGCCTTCGCCGATCAGGATGGCGCCGATGCCCGGCACGTTCCTGAGAATGTCTTTGAGGTTCTTGATGCCTTCGGTGTCCTCGATCATCAGGATGACGAAAATCTCGCCCTTGGGATTGAGCGGCCAGACGTCGGCGCGCTCGTAATAGTCCTGCTGGGTGACGCCCCAGTAGCGCACCGCCTGGGTGGGGCCGTCGCCGCGGATGCCGGCCGGCTCGTACAGCGGCTTGTTCTTCAGCCGCGGATAGCGGCAGGCGGCGATCGCGTTATAGGCCTGCTCGACATTGCTGATATGCGGCCAAATGATGCCGTAGGCGCCGAGGTCGAGCACCTGCTTGGCGTGGAACTGCGCCTTCTCGCTGCCGTTCGGCGGAATGCGCACATGCGGCGTCACCGCCGGCGCCACCGAGCCCGATTTGGCGATCTGGCCGCGGTTGAGCATGTATTGCAGGCAATCGCGCAAGGCGCGGATATCGTAGGCGTTGTGCTCCATCTCGTAGAACACGCCGTCGTATTTCGCGGTGGCGAGCGCGACCGCCGTCTCGACGTCGGCCTGCGCGAACGTCACCAAAGCGTGTTGGCCCTTTTCCAGCGCGCCGATGACGCCATTGAGCCGCGGTAGATCAGCCATTTCCGTTATCTCCCTGGATGCGGGCGGCATCCTATCAGAAAGCCATCCGGGTTTGACAATCGCGCCGCGCGCCCCCTAGCATCGGGCGTTCCCTGCAACCCCTTTAAGTACGGCGCTTGTCACATGATCATCGATTGCCACGGCCACTACACCACCGAGCCCAAGGATCTGCACCGCTTCCGCAAGGAGCAGACCGCGGCCGCCAACGCCAAGGACAAGACGGCGATGCCGTCGCGCGCCGCCTTGAAAATGTCGGATGACGAAATCCGTGAATCGATCGAAGGCAACCAGCTCAAGCTGCAGCGCGAGCGCGGCACCGACCTCACCATCTTCTCGCCGCGCGCCTCGGGCATGGGCCATCATGTCGGTGACGAGAGCGTGAGCCTGGAATGGTCGCAGATCTGCAACGATCTGATCGCCCGCGTGATCTCGCTGTTCCCGAAGAACTTCATCGGCGTGTGCCAATTGCCGCAGTCGCCCGGCGCGAACCCGGCGCATTCCGCGGCCGAGCTCGAGCGCTGCGTCAAGATGGGCTTCGTCGGCTGCAATCTCAATCCGGACCCGTCGGGCGGCTATTTCAACTCGCCGCCGATGACCGACAAGTCCTGGTTCCCGCTCTACGAGAAGATGATCGAGCTCGACGTGCCGTGCATGATCCACGTCTCCGGCTGCTGCAATCCGGCGATGCACACCACCGGCTCGTATTATCTCAACGCCGACACCATGGTGTTCATGCAGGTCCTGCTGTCCGACCTGTTCAAGACCTTTCCCAAGCTGAAATTCATCATTCCCCATGGCGGCGGCGCGGTGCCGTTCCATTGGGGCCGCTTCCGCGGCATCGCGCTCAACAACGGCAAGCCGGAACTTGCCGAGATCATGGGCGACAACATCTTTTTCGACACTTGCGTCTATCATCAGCCCGGCATCGATCTGCTGACAAAAGTGGTGCCGGTCGACAATATCCTGTTCGCCTCGGAGATGGTCGGCGCGGTCAAGGGCAACGATCCCAAGACCGGCTTCGGCTTCGACGACACCAAGCGCTACATCGACAAGGCGCCGATCAGCGCCGCCGACCGCAACAAGATCTTCGCCGGCAATGCCTTGAAGGTCTACGGGCGGCTTAAAGATGCGGCCGCAGTCAAGGCGCTCGCTTAAGCGGGCGACACCGGCCTTGGCGCGGGCGGCAAAAAAGACCGGAGCACGCGCCCGCCCGCGCACCCAGCTGGTTCGCGTCGGTGCCCGCGATGTCGAGACCCGCGGCCTCGCCGACAGCTTCTGGAGCGATCTCTATCACCGTTCGCTGACGGTGTACTGGCCGGTCTTCTTCGGCACCGCCGCCGCGATCTTCGTCATTCTCAATGCGGTGTTTGCGTTCTTCTACTGGCTCGGCGACGCGCCGATCGCCAACGTCAATCCCGCCATCCCGCTGCCGCTGAACCTGTTCTATTTCGCGATCGAGACGCTGGCCACGGTCGGCTACGGCGACATGCATCCGCAGACCGACTACGGTCATCTCGTCGCCACGATCGAGATCTTCACCGGCATGTCGTTTCTGGCGGTGATGACCGGCTTGATCTTCGCCCGTTTCTCGCGGCCGCGCGCCCGGTTCATTTTCGCGCGCCATCCCATCGTCGGCCGCCATCGCGGGCAAGCCACGCTGATGATCCGCGTCGCCAACGAGCGGCATAACACCATCTCGCAGGCCACCGCGCGGCTGTGGCTCCTGCGGCTCGAAGACGTCGGCGACGGCGCAAAGCTTCGCCGCTTCCATGAGCTCAAGCTCGAGCGGGGCGAACATCCGATTTTTTCGCTGAGCTGGACGATCTTTCATGCGATCGACAAGGCAAGCCCGCTGCACGGCGTGACCGCGGACGGTCTGGCGCAGACCGACGGCGCGCTGGTGCTCAATCTGAGCGGCGTCGACGACAATTCGGCGCAGCATCTCTACGCGCGGCAGATCTATTCGCACGGCGATATTCGCTGGAACCACCGTTACCGCGACATCACCAGCACCTCGGACGAGGGCAGGCTGTTGATCGATTACACCCTGTTCCACGAGGTCGAGCCGGAAGAGGCGTGAGCGCGCAAAGCTGCGATCTGGCTTGGCGATCGGTACCGCTCGTCGCCGCGAAAGCGGGGACCCGGTTCAGTTAGGCAGAAAAAACTGGATTGCCGCATTCGCGGGAATGAGCGGTGGCCGGTTCAATCGCGAATTATCACGCACTAGCCCGCTTTGCGCGCCATGGCATGCGCCGAGCGGCCGATCCAGTTGCCGAGCGCCTTCACCGCGCTCGGCGAGGTCTTGGCGTAATCGAGCGCGATCACATGCTCGACCGGCGCGGAGGGCGCGCTGCGGCTGTGACCGCCGCCGTTGCGTGCGGCGCGCCGCGACTTGCCGGCGGCGAATTTTTTGGCGTGCTTGAGTGCGATCGGGCCGACATGGGTCAGGAACACTTTTTCGTGCGGCCGGGTCAGCGTCTCGATGGCCTTCTTCAGCGGCAGGAACTTCACCGCCTTGACGTCGCCCATCAATTCGCGCGTCGGCGCGCCGACCACCCGCATCAGCCAGAACTGCACGATCTTGATGCGGCCTTCGGCCATGTACGACATCGAGCCGAGGAATTCGTGGACCGAGGTGTCGTAGCCGGTCTCTTCCAGGACCTCCCGCTTGGCGGCGACATGCGCGCGCTCGCGCGGCAGGAGCTTGCCTTTCGGCAGGACCCACGCCTTCTCCCGGCGCATCCGCACCACCGCGATGCGCGGCCGAGCATCTCCGCGAAGCACAATGCCGCCCGCCGCCAGGATCGGCGCGTAGCCCTTCGCCGAATCAGTCATGGCAAATTTATGCCGGACGCTCTGGCGGCCCGCAAGCCGGGATTTGCCCGATGTTGTTTATGACATGGTGATGACGATCTTGCCGAAATGCGCGTTGGCGCGCATGACGGCAAGCGCTTCCGCAATCTGCGGCAACGGATAGGTCTTGTAGATCGGCAAGGACAGCTGGCCGGCTTCCAGCGCCGGCCACAGATCGGCGCGCCAGCGCCGGTTGATCTCGCGTACCTCCTCCGGCGTGCGGGTGCGGAAGGTGACGCCGATATAGTCGATGCGCTTGAGCGCATGCTTGTCGAAATCGAACTCGCCCTTCATGCCGCCCAGCCGGCCGACATTGACGATGCGGCCGAGGATCTTGGCCGCCTCGAGATTGCCGTTGGCGACCGGCGCGGAAATCAGATCCACGATCAGGTCGACGCCCGCAGCTCCGGTCGCCTTCTTCACTTCGGCCGGCCAATTCGCCTCCGTGGTGTCGAGCGCGAGGTCGGCGCCGTATTCTTTCAGCCGTGCCCGGCGCGCCGCATTGGTCGAGGTGCCGATGACGAGCGCGGCGCCCATGGCTTTGCCGATCTGCATGCCCATCAACCCCATGCCGGCGCTGGCGCCCTGCATCAGGAACGTCTCGCCGCGCTGCAACCGCCCGGCGGTCACCACCGCGTTGTGCATGGTCTGCAGCGCCACCGGAAAGCACGCCGCCTGCTCGAACGTCATGTTGTTCGCCGGGATCTTATGGACGCGTCCGGCATCGGTCGTGACATATTCGGCAAAGCCGCCCGGCGCCGAGCCCATGACGCGGTCGCCGGGCTGCAGCCCCCGCACCTCGCTGCCGACCGCCTCGATCTCGCCGGAGCATTCCAGGCCGAGCCGCGCGCCGACCCCGCCGACGCTGCCGTGCTGCTGGCCGGAAGCGACCAGCAGATCGGCTCGGTTGAGGCTTGAAGCCCGGACTTTGATCACGACTTCGTTGGGCTTCGGCTCGGGCTTCGGCAGGTCGCGGACCTCGGCGCCCTTCTCGCCGACCACGGCAGCTTTCATGACACTTCCTCCCATTTGCAAAGGCTTTTCAAGTCCAGCCGCTACGTATCTTCACTGGGACGATAGCGGCGGCTGGGTCAACGGGCGCCGAGATAACTGAATGTTGTCTGTTTCCACCAGTCGCTGTGGATGGCGTCAAGGATCGCCACGTCGAGCGTTTTTCTCAGCGGAAAGTTGCCGGGGACGGCGAAGGCGTATTCCTGGGGTTCAAAGGAGGCGTCGATCAGCTCGATCGACGATGAAAAGCCCTGCTGTATGCCCCACGCCAGCAGCGGTCTGTCGTACACGAATGCATCGAGTTTGTGGGCCCGCAGCGCCCCAAGGCCATCCTGCAAAGTCGTGAATTTCCGATATTTGATGTGCATTTGGGACAGCGTGTCCTCGGTTGAGGTTCCGGCTAATGCGCCGACGCGGACGGCCGACAGATCGCTGACGCCGTGCACCGTTCCCTGAAGATGCTTGACCGTCAGGACCGATGTGATGCTGGCGGTGAATACGGCAATGGTAACGATCGAGCCGATCATCCATACGATGGCGATGATGCGTCCCAGCACGGTTCGCGGACCGAAGTTCCCGGTGCTCCTTTGCGTCATCGCCACGGCCGACCACCAGACGCCCGAGCTCAGTCCCTTGGCCAAGCCGCCGCCGAAATCCTCATTGTGGTGGCGCTCGAAGAGCCAGACGAGAATGCCGAATGCCAAGGCCAGCCCGATCAAGGCCAGGATCGCCTGGGCAAAGCCGAATGACGTCATGGTGCGGATGATCGGCAGCCAGCTTGGCTCTCCTCCGACCGGAACTGCGATTCCAAGGCCCGTCGAATAGAACGGCTGCGTGAAATCCAGAATTTGCTCGCGGCCGGCCGTCACGGTCAGCGCTGCTACCGCGACGTCGAACGTCCCGGCGGCGACGCCGTCGAGCAGGGCCTGGACGTCCGGCTCCTCCACGAAGCGGTAACGCAGGTGCAAACCGTCCGCGACGCGGCGCCAGAGGTCGATGCTGATGCCCTGCCAGGCGCCGTCGGCGGCCTTCATCGCAAAGGGCGGCGCCTCTTTGGTGCCGATCACCAGTTCTCGTTGCGATGCAACGCCGGCAGTGTCCGCCGTCTGGGCGCGGCACGGTCCGGCGACAGTCAATGCCGTGCCGATTAGCGCGGCGAACATGGACGACAGACGCATCGTCACGCGCTCCCGGAGCGTCGCTGACATCAACCTCGCAATCTAACACCAAATGCGATCATGCGGCGAGGTTTGATGACCGCCGCCGGGAGCGGCCGCGCTGTGCTATCGTCAATGCTGCTGTGCAGCAGACACGAGCGGAGAGGCGGCATGTCCTTTGGAGCCCTGGCCACGACCAGCGTCGGCAGCTTTCCGCGGCCGACCTGGCTGGCGGCGACCGAACGCAACGCGGTGACCTTCCGCATGTCCGGCGATCCGCTTCAGGAGGCGCTCGACGATGCGACGGTCGTGTGCTTGCGCGAGCAGGAAGAGCTCGGCCTCGATATTCTGACCGACGGCGAGATGCGCCGCACGCATTTCATCTTTCATATCGCCGGCGGCTGGGACGGCATCGACACGACGAACCTCGCCACCAAGACGGTCTACCGCAACCGCGCCGCCAATCGGCTGGTGCCGCGCATCGTCGGCAAGATCGTCGGCCGCGGCCCAGCTTCGGTCGGCGATCTCGCCGCCGCCAAGGCCCACACCGCGCGCCCGCTGAAGATGGCGGTGCCCGGGCCGATGACGGTGGCCGACAGCGCGCTCAACGAATTCTACGCCGACGAGGCCGAGCTCGCCTTCGATGTCGCCGCCGCCATCAATGGCGAGCTGCGCGCCTTGCAGGCTGCCGGCTGCGCGGTGCTGCAGATCGACGAGCCGGCGATGACGCGCTACCACGACAAGGTCGCCGCCTATGGCGCCCGCGCGCTCGACCGCTGCCTCGACGGCATCGCGGTGCCGACCGTGGTGCATCTTTGCTACGGCTATCCGGGCGGCGGCGAGCGCCAGCATCACTACACATACGACGACCTCATTCCGCATCTGATGGCGACGCGCATCGGCGGCTTCACCGTGGAGTTCGGGAGGAGCGCCTTCGATCCGGCCGTGCTGAAACTGTGCGGCGACCGCATCGTCATGTTCGGCTGCGTCGATCCGGGCGATGCGCCGGCGCCCTCGGTGGACGCGATCGAGCGCCGGGTCGGACAAGCGCTCGATTATCTCGATCCGGATCGGGTCTGGCTCGCGCCCGACTGCGGCTTGATGACCATCGGCCGGGAACTCGCGCACCAAAAACTCAAAGTCATGGTCGAGGCCGCCCGGCGGTTGCGGGCGAAATTATAGGGTCCTTCCTGTCATCATCCGCGAAGGCGGATGATCCAGTAAACACCCTCGGGATCGGTATATACGGGATGGTCCGCCTTCGCGGACCATGACAGCCGGTTTTGATGGAGCCTTTGCCGCATATCCGGTAAATTGACCTCATGAATCAGGCCGTCCGCCCGCAAAAAATCGCCGCCTCGGCCTGTCCGCACGACTGCCCGTCGACCTGCGCGCTCGAGATCGAGGTGTTCGACGGCCGCACCATCGGCCGGGTGCGCGGCGCCGCCGACAACGCCTATACGGCGGGCGTGGTCTGCGCCAAGGTGGCGCGCTACGCCGAGCGCGTGCATCATCCCGACCGGCTGCTCCATCCCTTGCGCCGCGCCGGTCCGAAGGGCTCCGGCCGGTTCGAGCAAATAGCCTGGGACGACGCGCTCGACATCGTCGCCGAAGCCTTCACCCGCGCCGAAGCGCGCCACGGCTCCGAGGCGGTCTGGCCCTACCTTTATGCCGGCACCATGGGC
>Ga0335081_10020174_pt1 | contig 10778 bp, 12 predicted proteins | sample Lox_Sample_35_FD_206713 | JGI IMG/M metagenome (GOLD analysis project Ga0335081, IMG submission 206713) | Soil microbial communities from Loxahatchee National Wildlife Refuge, Florida, United States - Lox_Sample_3.5 | ecosystem: Environmental > Terrestrial > Soil > Wetlands | place: USA... | reverse complement strand
TCTTTTGTTTGACTTCGGCGGACCAAACGGCAGAGTTCCCAACCATCGAGTTCCGGCATCATCAGATCGAGGATCAAAAGGTCCGGCTTTTCTGATTCGATTTTTCCCCAGGCTTCAAAGCCGTTATAGGCAGTTGAAATTTGGTATCCTTTCTTAGCAAGGTTAAAAGCCAGCATGGCGACAAGGTCTCTCTCGTCATCCACAATCAATACCTTTCCCTTGCCTCCCTCTCCCGTCTGTTCGACCTGCCCTGTCTCCTCATTGAATATTTTCGCCTGTATCGGCCTTTCCTTTGAGCCATTCTCACTAAAAAAGAAGAGAGAGAGCTTCCTTTGGACAATGGCTTGCTTTATGGCCTCCTTCTCTTTTTCTGCAAAGATGAGTGACTTCCACGCTGTGAGATGATGGCGCTCGTGAAAATCGGAATTGGCCACAAAAGGGAGACGCTCTAAACTTATGACCGTAAACAGGTCTTCACGATTGGCAATCTCCCATGCATCGAGTCTGTCAAAGTACATTTCTCTATGCTTCCAAAGGTGAAGGGGATGGTTCCGAATCGAAGCTTTATCATCATTTATAAAATAAGAGAGCTTCAAATGAGGATGCGAGGCAATGGCAAGACCACCCTGACGATGGATCTCTTTGATCACATGCTCTGCATCCCGGTTTGGATCGACTGCCTCTTTCAAATCGATACCAAGAATATGGTAATCCTCCAAAAGGTTGCAGATCTCCAGACCCGGGATGACCAGAAGGTTGTAAGATTCTTCCGCCCAGCGCGAAAGCTCTTCAATCCTTTGGAAATAGGCTTTCAGATCCTTGACCGACTTTCCTTCATCGTAAAGTTCGAGGCTTCTCGGAGACTGCGTATCAAACAGGTGGTCTGTGATAGCGATGGCATCAAAGCCTGCTTGCCCGTAAATCTTTATAACCTCTTCTATGGGAATGGTCCCATCGCTAAACGTGGTATGGATATGGAGGTCGGTCAGCAACCATTGGGTCATTAACTATAGATTAGCCTTCCAATGTTACAGAAAGATGTCAAACAAGTGAAATTTGTATGAAAGGCCAGAAACGTCATGAGTTAAACAGAATAAGAAAGGTGTTCGTATCAAAGAGACGGGGGTTTAGGGAGAGAACCGATTTTATTCGTTTTCCGCTCGAAATCGGTATCCCACCCCCCCGGAGTGTTTCTATATATTCGCCTAAATCTCCAAGTTTTTCCCTCAAATGGCGAATATGGGTATCCACGGTCCTATCATACCCTTCGTAGGTGTATCCCCATACTCTGTCCAAAAGACTTGTGCGAGTTTGAACCCGACCCCTTTTGGAGGCAAGCTCCACAAGGAGTTTGAACTCGGTTGAAGTCAATTGAACTGGCATTTTATTCACAGAAACGCGATGCCCTTCAACGTCGATCTGGAGATCTCCAATTTGGATGAACTTCTCCCTTTCTCGATCCGTTTCCCTTCTTCGTAGGATAGCGCTTACCCTCAAGACTAACTCTCTGGGGCTGAAAGGCTTGGTCACATAGTCGTCTGCACCTAACTCAAACCCAATAATTCTGTCTACCTCTTCAGCCCTTGCCGTGAGCATGAGAACGGGAATCAGGCGTGTAAGAGGGTTTGATTTAAGAGATCGACAGACATCCTTTCCATCCATCCCGGGGAGCATCAGATCCAGAATAATGAGAGTTGGGTGTTTCTTTCTCGCTTCCTCCAATCCGGAAGAACCGTCTAAGGCTGAGATGACAGGAAAACCGGCTTGTCTGAGATGATATTCAACCAGATCAAGAATATCCTTTTCATCCTCAACAATCAAAACAGGATTCATATATGAATTATCCTTTGGAATTTCTAACGGGGCTCACCCGTGCCCTACTTGACTGAGGAGAACCTTAGCCCTACGACGCCGCCGATGATCAGTACAATAAATAATATCCTTGTAAACCTATAAGGTTCGCCGAAAAAGAGAATTCCCACAACATTACTACCCGCCGCTGCTATCCCTACCCAAACCGCATAAGTCACGCCCACGGGCATATATCTTAGGGCTAAGGAAAGAAAGAGAACAGTTCCTAAACCGAAAAAACTGTAAGAAACCGTGGGCCAAAGTCGGGTGAACCCTTCGGTGAATTTCAGACTGTATATCCACCCGATTTCAAGCACCGCTGCCGCCAAAAGGTAGAACCAAGCCATCCGCTCTCCGTGGATATTTTTCTCTTCATCTGTGGCGTCCGAGGTAAAACTCTCAATGCGGATCAGACGATGGACAGAATCGCTTGCTTTCTTTTACCAATGCCAAAGCTTTGAAGTCGTTCCTTTACGACATTGGACTTCCGGTCCTTAGAAGGAACTTCGCCCCTCCGCAAGGCAGGCACCCACCAGAGCAAAGTTTAGATCCAATTCTTTCAAATTCATCAATGCAGTCTTCGATCCATCCTCTGAACTCAAGATCACAAACCCCTGATCATGGACCTTCTTTACCTCATAGATGATTCCACTATCCCTTTTCTTTACTCTGTCCCCTTCTCTCAAGATCATTGAATGATCCCTCCTTCGATGTTTTGGCTTTACTCACGATCCATCTTAGCAAGGTCTGTTTATTCAACCCGCAGGACTAAATTCTGTGTGCCAAACGCATTGGCGGAAAGCTCTGCGCCGGGGAGATCTTCTGCCCAATGGTCATCTGCAACAAATTTATATTCATAGCGACCCGGAGGCAGACTGCCGTGAACCCTCCAATTTCCGTCCTTATCTCTCTTCATCGGCATTGATCGGATATCCCAATGATTAAATTCACCGGTAAGAAATACCTCTTTAGCCTCTGGCGCGGAGAGGCATACCTGATCCTCCTTCGGTAGCTATGCGTCAATTTTCTACAGAGAGTCTCTGAGGTCTAAACCTCCAAATCTTCCTCCCAATCAAATAGCACGAACTAAAACCCAACATGACAAAGAGCAGGTTGTCTTCCCTTAGAAAGAGCCAAACGATTCCAAGGACAATCGCTACGAGGGCGCACAACGCGACAAGCGTGGTGATGACTCCTTGCCACTTGACCAATAGACGTTCACCTCTGATCATGATACTTGGAAGATAGGTCGTTTTTTCCATTTCGACGTCCCTCCTTTCATACATCTTACCAAGCCAATTTGGCTTTGATCCCTTCCACGATTCTGTACTTCCATTCCCTTCCTCTTTCCGGACAGAGAGATAGTCTTGTATCCTTGCCCATCCGGTACCGATTCCCTCTCCAGATCACGGTGTCGTCGGCCAGTGGAGCAAACCATAGCAGGCCGATGAGGAGGTCCTTGATTGGTGATAACAGGTAGAGCAAAGGGTGCATGGGTGTTGAGAGGTTCCTTCCGAGATAGAAATCGCCGGTGATCTTTATCATCGAAACCAGCGCGAGGAAAGAGAGGCTTTTTTCCGTCGGACCGAATAAGAGCAAGAAGAGAAAAGCGGTAAATACAGGGTTGATGGTCAACTCAAGAAAATATTTCATCCCTCCGATTTTCCATCTCATCTTTCCCCACCTGACATGACGATTGATAAACTTCTTCAGATTCCAATATTCGTTTACGTTATTGATCAAGTAATTTGAGATAACTACCCTTTGCTTTTGGCCTCTGATCTTTTCACCAATGAAATGATCCTCTGCCAGAATATCCTTAACGGACCCCAGGCCGCCGATTGCTTCCAGATCGCTTTTTCTCATGAGCATGGATTTCCCTACGACACACGGGATCCTTAAATACTTATCCAGAAAGCAGATGTTTCCCAGGATAAAAGAGTTTAAATGAAGGTTCTCAAAGATCGAACCGATGGTCTTTCCTCCGATGCCTTTAATCAGGTTGCAAACCAGTCCGACCTCCGGGTTATCCATAGGCTTTACAATCGTTCTTAAATAATATGGATCGACCATGACATTGCTATCACTAATTAGTATTGTGGGATATTTTGAATGCCGGTACGCCAAAAAGAGATTATTGACCTTTGGATTGAATCCATGATGGCATCTTTCAACGACGATCGAAATGGGTTTATCCGGAAATTTCTCTTTGACCTTGCGGGCAACCTTGTAAGCCGGGTCATTCTCATCTTGGAGAGAGAAAATCACTTCATATTCCGGATAATCCTGGACGCAAAAGCTCTCAAGATTGCCAAACAGATTGTCCTCTAACCCTTTAAGAGGTTTGATGACAGAGATGGGAGGATAGGACTGAGAGAGGATCATATGTGCCTCCCGGTTTCTTGTCGGTGAAAGGGCTGACCGAACCGCAACGATCTGAAGAATATAAATAACCAATCCCCAAAGAGTCATTGCGCCAAAAATCCAAAAAAGCACCATATTTTTTCTCCTTATATCGTTTTATGCCACCCGTCTTTCCTAATTTCTAAAGAGGGTGATCGCTACTCCCCAGTTCGATCGAATACACTGCTTGATGGATTCCGCATCTTTTTTACAATTCAGAAGGGACTTCCACGAATACAGGTGCCTCACTCTGTGAAAATCGCTCCCTGCGATGTAGGGATATTTTTTAAGGCTGATGACGTTAAAGACATCATCGCGGTTGGCAATCTCCCAGGCGTCGATATATCTGGCGTACTTGTCCCGATTATTCCAGAGAAAAAGCGTATCGATGAAGCTCTTGTCCGAGGTGCGGTGAGGATGACAGGCCACGATGAGCGCATCCTGCTTCTTTGCTTCGAGAAAAATCTTCTCATAGCCCCACGAAGCCGGGATGAATTCTTTGATGTCGATCAGGAGGAAATGGGCGGATTTGTCAGAAGAGAAGGAGTTCTTTGTGATCTCGACCCCTGGAATGACCAACAACCCGTATCGATCCCACGCCCTCTCCGCCTCCTCTTTGATGTGAGACATGTAAGCCTCAAAGCTGGCCTCTGTCACAGAGAATTTGAATCGGTTAGCCAGTTTTCCAAAGGGGTTATCTCCATTGACCACGTGGTCCGTAATGGCAATGACATCGAATCCTGCCTGGCCAAAAATGTCTACCGTTCTTCTCAGTTTCACGGACCCGTCGGAATATGTTGTGTGAATGTGTAAATCGCAAAGCAACATTTTGTAAGGAATCTTAATAGGTTAATGTTACGGATTGATGACGAAAAGATGATATTTTGGTTAAAAAATGGACCTGGACTTGATGATGTAGGAATAAAAAGCCGCAGCGACGGTGGGTTTGCGTTTTAGCGTATCATAATCGACGCGGTAGAGGCCAAACCTCGCATCGAATCCTCGCAACCATTCATAATTGTCCAACAAAGACCAATAGAAATAACCCCTTACGTCTATCCGCTTCTTCAGGCATCCTTCAATTACGTCCACATGGCTCTTAATGAATTTTTCCTTTTTCGAGTCATCGACAGTGGCGATGCCATTTTCGGTAATGATGATGGGGACGTTAAGTTTTGACACCTCCCTCAGCACTCTTTCCAAGCCGCGGGGATGAATTTCCCATCCCATATCGGACACTCCCTGTCTCTCTACGTCCTTATATTTCAACTCGACCCCCATCTTCCGAAAGGGATTAAATCTCAAATGAATTCTCGTATAATAGTTCACGCCGAAGAAATCGAGTTTTCCCTTGATGGGAACATCCATCTCAATTGATTTTACAAAGGGAAATTTTATTTTCAGACGGCCGGTGAGGAAGGCATCGAGCAGGGAGCGGTTATAAAAGAATTGGGCAAAACGAGAAAGGAGTCTGTCAAAAGGGTTCCACTTCTGACAGGGAGCAAAGGTGGCCATATTGTGAGCGATGCTGACCATGGCATCCCTCCTGATGGAATGGAGAAGATCATATGCCTCTTGGTGAGAGCGGAGAAGATACTCCAATGCCTTCAGGAAGGACTGAAAATTTTGAATCCCCGGGGGCATGCACCCTTCGAGATATCCCCCCAGAAGAAGAACATAAGGCTCGTTGATTGTGACCCAGTACTTCACGTCTTTCAGAACGGATGCCACTTTTTCAACATAGCTCAAAAACTTCGATACGGAACGAACTTCGTGCCAGGAATATCTTTCGGAGAACCAACCAGGGTTTGTAAAATGGTGTAGGGTGACCATGGGCTCTATATTGTTTTGGCGCAAGATGCGGACGATATCCTGATAGTGCTGAATCGCTTCGTCGTTCCATCGATCTTCCTCCGGTTGGATGCGACTCCATTCCACCGAGAAGCGATAGGCATTCACACCCAATTCCTTGAGTAATTTTAAATCCTCCCTGAAAAGGTGATAATGGTGAGTGAGCTCCGGCTTGGACTGTAAGACAGGGTCCCACAGCGCCCAATCTGCATACTCAGACCCTTCAAGCTGAAAGGCCGAGGTCGCCACTCCCCATAGGAAGTCAGGTTTCATCTGATACTGATTATCCCCCTCGTTCCTTTTTAACTTTCTAAATCATAGCATTATTATAAAGTCACTGCATATCCAACCCACCCTTGAGGATTGTCGATATCTTGCCAGTGGAAATGATCCATCATCTGGTCTTCTAACCTTTAACCTTCCATTAGAAATTGAACTCAATTCTCATCCTCCTCACATATTCGTCTTCCCGTCTCCATTATGGGCCAATGTTCTTGCAACGGGATTCTTAGTAACACATCCATGACAATTTAACATTCGCATCATCAAGATGTAACAGACGTAGGTTGAAATACTTTTAAGATTCGGTCGCCATTCTCTCTCGCTATCTTGTTTCAAGGAATTTATCTCTGCCTGGGAGAAAGGTTTCATGCATCAGTCTTGAGAAAGGAGGTGATACGTTCAATAAGGGTTAGCTGGCGGCAAATTGAATCTTAGGACAAACAGTATTCTAAAACTTTTGAAAGGAGAAGATACACAATGAAAAATTTATTTTGTTTCAAGACACTGTCTGCATTGGTTTTGGTGTTTACGATGTTCGTCGGGCACGCATGGGCCCTTGAGGAATCGCAGGGGCCTTGGAGATTCGGAATCATTTCCGATACTCAATGGACCAATCCCCCCGGCGACGACGGCAGGAATCCCAACTCGGTGGCAGCGGACATTATCAAACAAATCGACCGGGAATTCATTATCAAAGGCGTCGAACTCGTCATCGCGGTTGGCGATACGGTTGACGTGAGCAACCAACCCAGCATCGATACCCGCGCGCTTTTCGCCCAAGACCTATACAACGCCGGTATCGGCTTCTATCCCCTCCGCGGGAACCATGAAGCTGAATGGACCGGCTCGGGACCGGAATTTACGCGTGTCTTCCCGCAGACCAAAAATGGCGTGAACAATAAGACGCCCGGCGACATCAGCCTCAGCATCGGCGTGGACACCAACATCTCGCCTGACAATAAGATTGGCTTTCCCTTTGCCGTGGGTTCCAATTTCAGCAGCCCCAACCTTACCTTCAACGGCGTCTCCACGCAAGGCCTCACCTATTCCTTTGACTACAGCAACGTCCGCTTCGTCCTCCTCGATCAGTTCGACAACTCCGGCAATACGAACAACACCACGATTTCCGAGCAGCAGTCGTGGATCAGCAGTCGGCTTTCGGACCCGAAACGGCCTGAACACGCCTTTGTCTTTGCCCACAAGGGACTGATTACCGAAAACCACGTCGACAACCTCTTTGGCACCAGCCCTGCCGCTGATCCAACCTCGACGGACGCCTTCATCAATAGCTTGGCAAAGAACGTGGTAAGATACTTCATCGGAGGCCACGATCACATGCATGACCGCACGATTGTCTGGACCACCGACGACAAGACGGCAAGCGTGCATGAACTCGTCTGCGCCTTGGATAGCTCCAAGTTTTACACACCCGTGACCCCATCGAACGATACTACATACGACGTGCCAGCATTCGGGCATACACGCCAAGTGCCTATTTCTCAGGAGCTTTATGGGATTGGTTACTACATCGTCACCGTGGAGGGCCCACGTGTGACGGTTGATTACTACGCTGTGCCCTCCAACCAGGTTGGAGGCCTCATAAAAACCACGCCGCCTCTCAGCGGCAACTGGCAGAAGCGTGAGAGATTTGGTTACAGTCTCAACGGCAATGAATTCCTGGTGGCTCAAAACCAGTATTACACCAACGTTCAGGACAGTTTCGCGAATACGACTGCCAGAATTCTAAGCGGAACCAACGGCAGCACGGCGAAGGACGGCAGCGGCCGACCCTTCACCAAGGCTGTGGACACCGGCTGGTCCTACAAGAGCCGTGACACCGCCAGTGACATCCTGACGCTCTGGGGCATGGCCAGCAGCCTGGGAAGCGATCAGACCGACGTATATACGCTCTCAATGAGTTACGATCCCCACTGCGGCGTGAGGCAGGCAGACCTCAAAGGTGGTTTGTTCGGCCTGGCTACCAAAGATGCCAAGGGTAATTGGATCAATGCCGTGGTTAAAAATTTCGGCGGCACCCAGGAGTTTGTTTTAGGCCCGTGGAATCCCAGCTACACGCTGGGCACCTATGGCGTCGACCCGAGCACCCACACTGCTTGGGCGGTCATCAACCACAACAGCGATTTTGCTGTAACCGTTTTTGGCAACCTTCAGGATTAAGATCACGGAGGCCATGCATGGACAGGGCGATGATGAAAGTCTTGTCGGAAGAGAAGTAAAACAGGGATCCGATCAAAGAACATAAAAGGGGCCCGTGGAAAAACCCACGGGCCCCTTTTATGTTCTTTAGGGAGGACGGCAATAGCTTAGTTCTTCGCTCAAAATAATTTCACGACACGAGGGAAGCCTCATGGTTTTGGAATGCGAATGGTGCTGATCATCGCGCTCCCGCTAACCGCGTACAGGACTGCGATGGGATGAAATACAAACAATCCAATCTGGTAAGATCCAAGGGGAATGAGATTGTCGATATGCCCTTGCCAGTAAAAAATCCCGAGTATCGCGACGATGAGGATGCTACTGGGAATGGGAGTCCCTTCGTAATATTTTACCTTCCCCGTCTGATCTGCAAGCGCCTCCGCTGTGACATTAAATCGTGCCAGTCTACTAATTCCACAAACGACAAAGTAAATCAGGACGAGCGCATCCCATAAGCCCCGCAAACCCAATGTGAACCCGAGTGCCGCCGGTGCTACGCCGAACGAAACGATATCGGCTAAAGAGTCGAGATCGCCTCCCAGAGGCGAATGGCGGGTGAGACGGCGAGCTGTGAATCCGTCCATAACGTCACAAACGAGCGATAGGGGAAGGAGCACAAAGATACACCAAAGATAAGGAGTATGGCTGCCTCATTCGCTTACCTCGGAATGGCACGTTCGAGCAAAATATTAGAACGGATCAGTATTCTCTATGGACTCCCATCATCAGTCTCAATCGCCTTCCTTATTCTTGAAGGGCTTTAAAGGGTGGCGCTTTCGTACTGGAAGAAGAAAAATGATATGCTGGGTTTTCCATGGCGAAGTCGGCATCGGTTAGCCCTGCGTTCAATCTGAGGTTCTCATATCCGTAATCCTCGATGAGTAACCCCTCCCAGTCGTATATCTTCACTCTGATGGGAATTTTGGTTTCGGTGTCGATATGGATGATGGCGCGGTAGCAATAGTAGCTCTTTGCCTTATCCTTCGGAAAGAGGTATTCGACTTTCATGGATGGACGGCCATAAGCCATCTCCTCACCAAGTTCCCTGTAGGTGAACTCGCCGGATTGGATGCTGCCACATAAGTCTCTTCCAAAAACCATTAAAAGGTTCTCTAACCCGGATTCTGTGATCGAGTGGCGGCTGCCCCTCATGGCAAGAAAGCCTTTTGGATCAAGATCGAGTGTGACATTTGTTTTCATCCAAACTTCATGGACCTTGATCCTGTTGTGATTCCATCCTTCTACGTAGAGCACCTCGCGGCCTTTGCCCGGATCTTTAACCCACTTCATGTAAATCTTGAAGGGCTTCTTAAACTTGAGAAACACAACCTCTTCTTCCTTAAGCTTTCCTCTGACCCGCTCCTGTTTATGAAAGAATGAAGTGTAATTATCAATTTCGGCAAGTTTGATCTCTGCTTTATTAATCCATTTTCCAGGACCCATTTTCTCCTGACCTGCACTGACATTGATTGCCATGATCACAAGTACAAGAAATGCTTGAACAATATTTTTCATCCCTTTTTCCCCTATATCATTACAGTCACTGGAGTTTCTGTGAGGCTTCTATCATGGTCATCACACAACAACTTTATATAAATATATAAATGTTGAGATTTGATGGCCATCCTGTGAAATTTTTGTTACGAATTAGAGGTCAGGGCTAAATCATTTGTGGTGAGGAGAGGGTAGGGTGAAATAGAAAGTAGACCCTTTGCCCAATTGACTTTCGACCCATACCCTACCGCCGTGGGCTTGCACCAGATGTTTTACAATGGAGAGTCCGAGGCCAGTTCCCCCCAATTCCTTAGACCTTCCCTTGTCCACTCGATAAAACCTTTCAAAAATTCTGGAAAGGTCTTCTTTGGGAATGCCGATACCATTGTCCTCAACCGAGAACTGAATATCCTTTGAATCCTTTTTAACCGCCGAGACGATCACCTTTCCTCCTTCAGGCGTATATTTAATGGCATTGTCCAGGAGATTAATCAGAACCTGTTCTATATAACTCCGGTCAGCATTGATATTGAGGGAGAAGGGAATTTTATCCCGGAAGATAGATATCTTTTTCTTTTCTGCCGCCTCTTTGACAAAATCGACCACATCGTCGACCAGATCCTGAAGAGAAAAGCTTTCCAATTTCAGTTTGAACTCTTTCGATTCTATCCTTGAAAGAG
>Ga0335081_10020173_pt1 | contig 10778 bp, 6 predicted proteins | sample Lox_Sample_35_FD_206713 | JGI IMG/M metagenome (GOLD analysis project Ga0335081, IMG submission 206713) | Soil microbial communities from Loxahatchee National Wildlife Refuge, Florida, United States - Lox_Sample_3.5 | ecosystem: Environmental > Terrestrial > Soil > Wetlands | place: USA: Florida... | reverse complement strand
CGCCGAATCCGAAGTCGAGGAGGCTCTCGAGAAGCACCCCGAGGACCTGACGGCTCTCGACCTCCTCGCGAAGATCAAGCACGTGCGCGGGGAGCTCTCCGAGGCGATCGCGTGCTGGGCCCAGGTACAGGAGAAGGCCCCGCGCGAGCACGGGGCGCTCATCCGATTGAGCTCCCTCCTCCAGTTCGCGCGCGAGAGCGAGCGCGGCCCCGGTACCTTCGTGGCTCTCGGACCTTTCCAGCTCTGGCGAAAGCCCGCGGCCCTCCTGGAGCTCGAGCGCGCCTTCCGGCTCTTCCTCGAGCAGCGTCCGGACGAGGCGCGTCAACGCTGCGAAGAGATCGCGCGCAAGTATCGTGCGACGGATCCCGACGTCTACAAGCTCGCGGTCCTCGCAAACGCCTGGATCGCCGAGCTCTCGTCCGACCTCGATTCCGCCCGCTCCATCCTGGAATCGCTCGGCAAGGACCGCGGCTTCGAGACCGACAGCGACCGGGTTCTGGCTCTTGCACGCCTGTACGAGCGGATCGGTACGAAGGATCTCCTCGAAAAAGCCGTGAACGTCTACCAGCATTTCGAAAGGAGCTACGAGAAGGTCTCCGTGCTGGGACGCCTGGCATTGCTCCACCGGCTTCTCGGCCGGACGGAGGAGGCGGCCGCCTACGCTCGGCGTTTTCTCGAGCTCTTCCGGCGCCGGATGCACCGGCCCTCGTTCGGGGTCGTCGTGAGAACCGCCGCACGGCACTACCTGCCGCTCGACAAGCTCATCGCGACCCGGTTCCCGGACGCAAGAGGAGCCGCGGGAGATCTTCCCCGGGAGAAGGCGATCGCTCTCGCCCTCGTCGGCGACCGTCGCGGGGCCGCCGAGCTCCTGAAGGGGGACGAAGACGCGCTCGGCCTCAAGTACCGAGGCGATCTCGCCGCTCTCGTCGGCTCGGACGAGGAGGCGGTCTCGCTTCACCTGGCAAGCCTCCAGAAGTCGCCAGGCGACCTCCGCATCATCGGCGGCCTTCTCGAGCGCCACGGGCGGAAGCCTTCGCGCGCGGTCGCGGCGTATTTCAGCCGAACCGAGACGGCGCGCACGACGCTCGACGGTCTCGACTCCGCGCTCCATGCGTCTCCGCTCCGGCCGTCGCTCTGGCGGCAGATGGCGGCCTTCCATGGAATCCTCGGGCGGACGGCCGAGGCGGAGCGCTGCGCCAAGCGTGCCGCGGCCCTGGAGGACGCGGCCGAACGAGCACGGCATCCGGTGGGACGTGTGCTCGCCGCCGCCGTCTATCAGCTCGCCGGTAAGCCGCGAGGACTCGTTCACGAAGTCTGGGCCGCCCGCCGCCCCGCCGAGCGCGGCCGGGGGGGATTCCTCGAGGAGATCCTCGGGAACCTCACGCCCGAGATGACGCAGGCCGTGCGGAGCACGTTTCTTTCGGTGCGGGAATATGCGCGCGCGAAATGGCCGGAGAGAACTCGCGACATCCTCGACTACGGCTACACGTACAAGGTCACGAAAGACGACGAGCCTTCCGGCGGCCTGTCCGCCGGCCTCCCGTCAGCGCTCGCGTTCCTGTCCGTTTTTCTCGGCAGGCCCGTGCCGCAGACCATCGCATCGACGGGCGCCCTCGTCACCGACGCCCACGACGTCCTCGTCGTGCGACCCGTCGGAGAGCCCGATTACAAGGTGCGGGGCGCCTGCAACCGGAATCTCGCGAAAATCCTCCTTCCCGCCGGGAACCGGGGCGAGCTCGAGCGAAGCCCCCTCGTTCCATCCGAGATCTGCGGCGAGATCGTCTCGTTCGTCTCGAACCTCGACGAGGCGGTCGTCCACGCCTTTGGAAATGACGTCTGGCTCGGATAGGGCGACCGCTCGGCGCGTTTCTCAGTTCACGTGATTCACGACGATCTGTCGGGGCTTCACCGCCTGGGTGTCCTTCTGGATCCGGATCTCGAGAACCCCGTCCTTCATCTGCGCGACCGGCTCGCCGGAGCGCATCCCCGGCATCATCACGACACGCCGGAACGGTCCCAGCGGTCGCTCGTTCTGCCTGAGCTGCGCTCCGTTGTCCCGTGGGAGAAGACGCGATCCGGTGATCACGAGCGCGTTCCCGTGCGCCGTCACGGTCACCTGGTCCCGGCCGACTCCGGGAAGATCGGCCTCGACGACGATCTCGGACTCGCTCTCCGAGATGGAGACGGGCGGGGCCCACGCTGGAATGGATGGCGATCCCCAGGCGGCCAGCATTCCGATCAGGCGGTTGAGCTGCTCCTCGACGTGCTCCGCGGGATCTCTCTCTGCCGGAATCGGCGCGTAGAGCGCGTCGCCCGCCGGGACGGTCGAACCCGTCACCTTGTGGTAGAGCTCTTCGATGCGTCCGATCGTCTCGTCGATTCCCGTGTTCTGAAGGGTCTCAACGTTCCTGTTCATACTCGCTCCTTTTCAGCTCGATCGCGACCGAACGGCCGGGCCTCGCGGTGATCCGGCCTCCTGGTCTTCACGAAGAAGCAGCGGGGCCGCGCCGGCGGCCCCGCCTTTGACACTCTTTCTCTTCCTCCCGGTTCCGGATTGACCCGAGTGAATCAGACCGCTAGTAGATCGTTCCGACGGCCGGCGACACCGAGAGGTAGAGGTACGGGAAGGTCTGGGCGATCCGCCCCGCCATGAGCGGATCCCACACGGGGCGATTCTCGAGGCCCTCCTGGGTCGTGTGGCTCAGGCCGAGCACCGGATTGAAGCCCTGCGCAATTCCGACCGGGACCTGAGGCGTGAACCCCGGCTGAAAGCCCGCCTGGATGAAACCCGGCGAGGAGCCGGCCCCGAATGCGGCCGTGCCGTAGGGCGTCTGGCCGTAGAGCGATTGCGTGAGAGGAACCCCCACACCCGCCGGGTTGCCGGCCGAGACATGGGAGAGACCATGCACCGACACGCGAACCTGATTCAACGCATCGATGCACTGGTTGATGCGGTCGTTGAGGAGCTGAAGCTTCCTGATGTCTACTTTCGCGGTTTCCATGAGGCACTCCTTTTCGTTCGGCGTTGAAGATCCGGGTCACCCGGTGCCGATCGATAAGCTAGGCCTTCGCCCTCCGGCGGAACATGGGGCGATTCCCGTCTTTTTCTGCGGAGAATCCCTGAGGTTACGCTCAGGCTTTGATCAAACCGCGTCGGATCGCGTATCTCACGAGGCCCGCCGTCTCGTGGATCCCCAGTTTCGCCATGATCCGCGTCCGGTGCGATTCGACGGTCTTGACCCCGATGCCGAGAACGCGCGCGATCTCCTTCGTCGTCTTGCTCTCGGCGACGAGCTGCAGCACCTCCCGTTCGCGCGGCGTGAGGGAATCCTTCGGAGGCTGGATTTTCCCGAGATACGTGTCGACGACGATGTCGGAAAGGCCGGGGCTCAGAAACACGGAGCCGCGACTCACCTCCCCGAGCGCCCGGACGAGCTCCGCCACCGCCTGGAGCTTCGAGACGTAGCCGCGAAAACCCGCTTCGAGCGCATCGAGCACGAAGCTGTCCTCGGTGTGCTCGGTGAGGGCGACGAGCCTCACATCCGGACACGCATCGCGAATCGCCCGGCCGGCCTCGATCCCGTTCAGGACCGGCATCGTCAGATCGAGCACCGCGAAGTCGGGCCGGTGCTCCCTCGCGAGGCGGATCGCGTCCCGACCATCGCCCGCTTCGGCAACGACGTCGTACCCCTCCCTCTCGAGGAGCGCCCGGATACCTTGACGAACGACTTCATGGTCGTCGGCAAGGAGGATTCGAGTGCCGATCACACCCTCCGCGGTCGATGGACGACGCGCGCCCACGAATGATGGCGGCACACCCGAGACCCCCCGGATGGGATCGGGGGGGCCCCTCGCGACGAATCGTAGCGCGCGACGGAGAAAATCTCCATCGCACGTGAGACAAGGGCCGCCCCTCAGAACAGCTTCATCTGCCTCAGCTCGCGGATGCGGTCGCGGAGCTGCGCCGCCTTCTCGAACTCGAGCTCCTTGGCCGCCGTCTTCATCTCCTTCTCGAGGTCTGCGATCTCGCGGTCGAGCGAGCGGGCGTCCTTCGGCCTTCGCCGTCCGTCGAGGCGCTGCGGCTCGAGGTAGTCGAGGTTCGACATGGCGAGGAGGGGCGAGTCCAGCGACTTGACGATCGTCTCCGGCACGATGCCGTGCTCGAGGTTGTACGACCTCTGGAGGACGCGGCGACGCTCGGTCTCGTCGATCGCGCGGCGCATCGAATCCGTGATGCGGTCCGCGTAGAAGACGGCGATTCCGTTCACGTTGCGCGCGGCGCGGCCCGCGGTCTGGATGAGCGAGGTCTCGGACCTGAGGAAGCCTTCCTTGTCGGCGTCGAGGACCGCCACGAGCGAGACCTCGGGAAGGTCCAGCCCCTCGCGCAGCAGGTTCACGCCCACGAGGACGTCGAAGACGCCGCGGCGGAAGTCGCCGATGATCTGCACGCGCTCGAGCGTCTCGACGTCGCTGTGGAGATAGCGCACGCGCACGCCGAGCTCGAGAAAGTAGTTCGTCAGGTCTTCGGCCATCCGCTTCGTGAGCGTCGTGACGAGCGTCCGCTCGCCCGCCTTCGTGCGCTCCTTCACGCGCGTCAGGAGATCGTCGACCTGACCCTTCACGGGCTTCACTTCGATGGGCGGGTCGAGGAGGCCGGTGGGACGGAGGAGCTGCTCGACGACCTCTCCACGAGTCTCCGCGAGCTCGTACGCCGCGGGCGTGGCCGACACGAACAGGCGCTGGCCCACGCGCTCGAGCCATTCCTCGAACTTCAGCGGGCGGTTGTCGAGGGCGGAAGGCAGCCGGAACCCGTATTCCACGAGCGTTCCCTTGCGGGACTGGTCGCCGTGATACATGGCGCGGAGCTGCGGGACCGTCTGGTGGCTCTCGTCGACGATCGTGAGGTAGTCCGCGGGAAAGTAGTCCAGGAGCGTGGGCGGCGGCTCCCCCGGCCGGCGCCCCGAGAGGTGGCGCGAGTAGTTCTCGATGCCGGCGCAGTAGCCGATCTCGCGCATCATCTCGAGGTCGAAGCGCGTCCGCTGCTCGAGGCGCTGGGCCTCGAGGAGCTTGTTCTCGGCGTGAAGGTCCTCGAGCCTCACGACGAGCTCCGCTTCGATCGAGGAGAGCGCCCTCTTCCGGGTCTCCTCGGGCGTGACGTAGTGGGACTTCGGAAACAGCTCGAAGCGGTCGATCTCCCCGAGTGTCTTGCCCGTCACGAGCTCGAAGCGCGCGATGCGGTCGATCTCGTCGCCGAAGAACTCGACTCTCAGGCCGAGATCCTCGTAGGAGGGCTGGATCTCGAGCACGTCGCCGCGCACCCGGAAGCCGCCGCGCTCGAGGTCGAGGCTCGTCCTTTCGTACTGGGCTTCGACGAGGCGCTTCAGGTACCACGTCATCCCGTAGCGCGCGCCCTTTTCGAGCTCGATCGCCATCTTGCCGAACGACTCCGGGCTGCCGAGGCCGTAGATGCACGAGACCGACGCGACGATCAGGACGTCGCGCCGCTCGAAGAGCGCGGCCGTGGCCGCGATGCGCATCTTGTCGATCTCGTCGTTGATCTGCGTTTCCTTCTCGATGTACGTGTCCGACTGCGGCACGTACGCCTCGGGCTGGTAGTAGTCGTAGTACGAGACGAAATACTCGACCCGGTTCTTCGGAAAGAACCCCTTGAATTCCTGATAGAGCTGGGCGGCGAGCGTCTTGTTGTGGGAGAGGACGAGGGTCGGGCGGTTCAGCGCCTCGACGACCTTCGCCATCGTGAACGTCTTTCCCGAGCCGGTGACGCCGAGAAGAACCTGCTGCTCGCGGCCTTCGCGATAGGCCGCCACGAGCTGCTCGATCGCGCGAGGCTGGTCGCCCTGCGGGGTCAGCGGGGAGAGGAACTCGAAATCCGGCACGAGATCAGCGCGGCGGTTTCCTTCAGTGCGGGTCCCTGAGGAACGCCGTGAGGGCACGCAGCTCCTCCGCCGTCACGCGGTTGTCGGCGACGGCGGCCTTCACGCGGCCCTGAAACGCGGCGACCTGTTGCGCCGTCACCTTCCGGTCCTTCGCCTTCGCCGCGAAGGACTTCATCGCCGCCCGGAACTCTTCCTTCTCCGCGGGCGTCACGTCCGGCCCGCACGCGGCGACGATCTGGTCGCCCATCTGGTCGAAAGCGTAGTCCATGAGCTTCTTCGCGTTGTTCATCAGGAAGAGGAGGCCGATGATCACGGCCACCGAGGCGCCGGCGCACCCGACGAGGCCCCACTTGAGGCAGCCCTGCCGCCGCTCGCGCAGCGCCGCGTCCTCGAGAGGGGGCAGCGTCACGGGAGCCTGCGGGAGCGGCGCCGCGGCGGGCGAAGGCGACGGAGGCGTTTCGGCCATCGCCGCGAAATTACCACGTGCGAGAATCAGGCGTGAGCGCGCGCCGCGCGGCGGCCCTCGTGGTCCTGTTCCTGCCGGTCCTCCTGACGGCCGGCCTCGGCGCGGGCGCCGGATACGCCCTTTCGCACGTGATCCGGATTCCGAAGGTCTCGGAGCTCGCCACCTACCGCCCCGACATCATCACCGAGCTCCGGGGCTCCGACGGCTCGGTCATCGCGCGCTTCGCGATCGAGCGCCGCATGCTCATCGAGCGGCCGGACATTCCGGACGTGATGGTCAAGGCTCTGCTCGCGGCCGAGGACGCGCGCTTCTACGATCACAGCGGCATCGACCTCATCCGCATCGGGGGCGCGGCGATCCGGGACCTCGCGACGCACCGGATGTCGCAGGGCGCGTCGACCCTGACGCAGCAGCTCGCGCGCGCCGTGTTCCTGACGCCCGAGAAGACGTGGGCGCGGAAGATCAACGAGGTCTTCCTCACGGTCGAGATCGAGAAGCAGTTCTCGAAGGACCAGATCCTGACGATGTACCTGAACCAGATTCCGTTCGGGCACGGAACCTACGGGGTCGAGGCCGCCTCGCGCTGGTACTTCGGACACGGCGCCAAGACGCTCACGCTGCCCGAGGCGGCGCTGCTCGCAGGCCTCATCCAGCGCCCCGCGTACTACTCGCCGTTCAACAACCCGGCCGCCGCGAAGAGCCGGCGCGACTTCGTCCTCCGCCGCATGGCCGAGGAAGGCTTCCTCTCGGACGCGCAGCGAGCGGCCGCGCAGGGAACCCCCGTGGAGGTCGTCCGCTCGTCGCGCGAGACGACGCTCGGCCTCTACTTCTGCGAGGAGGTCCGCCAGTACCTCGAGAAGGAGTACGGCGAGGGAGACCTCTACCGCGAAGGCCTGCGCGTCGACACGACGCTCGATCCGCGGCTCGAGACCTGGGCGGAGGACGCCCTGCGCCAGGGGCTCCGGCGCATCGACCGCCGCTCGGGCTTCCGCAAGCCGCGGAACCTCGTCGCCGAGGGAATCGACCCCGAGAAATACCGCGACCCGGCCTGGGCCGAGGGCGTGCCCCCGTCCGACACGCTCACGGCCGTCGTCCTGTCGGCCTCGAAGGCGGGCGCCGAGGTGCGCGTGGACACGAAGCGGTTCACCGTTCCCGCGTCCGCTTTCCGGTGGACGCGCGCCGAGAGCCCCTCGAAGGCGGTCCAGCGGGGAGACGTGATCCAGATCGAGACGTCCGTGAACGACGCCGGCAAGGCGGAGACTCTCGTCGCGCAGGACCCCCATGTCGAGGGAGCGGTCGTGATCCTCGAGAACGGCACCGGCGCGGTGCGCGCGCTGACCGGGGGATACGACTTCAACCGCTCGAAATTCGACCGGGCCGTGCAGGCGCTCCGGCAGGTGGGCTCCGCGTTCAAGCCGGCCGTGTACCTCGCGGCCATCGAGCAGGGCTTCACGCCGGCGGACACGGTTCTGGACGAACCGCTCTCGGTCGTCATCGATCCGAAGGAGCCGCCCTGGCAGCCGCAGAACTACGAGCACAAGTACAACGGTGTCGTGACGTACCAGTACGCGCTCGAGCACTCCCTGAACGTCGCGACCGTGCGCGTGGACCTGCTCGTCGGCACGAAGAAGGTCGTCGACGCGGCGCGCCGGCTCGGAGTCCGGCAGACGCTCCTCGCCTATCCCTCCCTCGCCCTCGGCTCGTTCGAGGTGACGCCGCTGGAGATGGCCTCGGCCTACTCCGCGATCGCGAGCGGCGGCGTGTCGTACAAGCCCTACCTCGTCGAGAGGATCCGGAATGCGGACGGAATCGTGCTCGAGCAGAGCACGCCCGAGCCGAAGGAGGCGACGTCGCCCGCCGCCGCCTACGTCCTCCTGAGCATGATGAAAGGCGTTGTGGCGCGGGGAACCGCGGCCTCCGCGGCGCACCTCAACCTGCCTCTCGCGGGCAAGACGGGCACGACGAACGACTTCACGGACGCCTGGTTCATCGGCATGACGCCGCGCCACACGATCGCCGTGTGGGTCGGCCACGACACGAAGAAGACGCTCGGGCCGAAGTCCGCCGGCGCCGACGTGGCCCTCCCGATCTTCGTCAGGATCGTCGAGAAGATGAGGGACGCGGGCCTCGTGACGGCGGGAGAGGACTTCGAGACGCCCGGGGGCGTCGTCCTCGTGGCCGTGGACGAATCCACCGGCTACCGGGCGACGCCTTCGTGCGGGAAGGTCGTCCTCATGGCCTTCGTCAAGGGCACGCAGCCCACGGAGCTGTGCGGCGACCAGCCGCACGCGGTCGCGAACCTCCCCCAGTACCTGCAGCGCGCGATGTACTCGCCGAAACGCGGCGAGACGAAGGGCGACGAGGTGACCGTGACGGACGCCCCGAAGCTCGCGGCCCCGCCGCCCAAGCCGGGCAAGGACGGCGGGCCTCCGGGCTGAGGGCTACTTCAGGCCTTCGACGACGTAGAGATCCGACGTCAGGACGCGCCGGTACGTGTACGCGTATGCGGAGCCGTCGCGCGCGAACTGGATCGACGGAATCTCGGAGACGCTGGCGGGGTCCGGCGGCGCGAGCGTCTTCCAGGGCGTCCGGACGAGCGTCGCGACGTCGAGGATCTCGATCCTCCCGCCCTGACCTCCGCCCGGACGGACGTAGAGGCCTCGCCCGTCGGGCGTCCACCCGAGCGGATCGTCGTGCTCCGTCCCCCGGAGCGGGACGGCGGGTCCGCCGCCGAGCGGCAGAACGGACAGAATCGACGTATCCGCCGACCAGACGACGACGCGGCGGCCCTCGGGAGACAGGAGCGTCGCGCTTCCCTGCGTGTTGTCGGGCGAGACGGGCGCCGGCTCGCCCGGGGGCTCGACGACCCAGAAGCGGTTCCCTTTCCCCTTCTCGACGCCGTAGAGGAGGATCCTGCGGCCATCCGGAAAGAACGAAGCACCCGACACTTCCGCGACGGGCCCGAGAGCCAGCGGATGCGGGGCGCCGGCCCCGACCGGGACCAGATCGAGCCCGTTCCCGTTCCTCACGAGAGCGCGCGTGGCGTCGGGGGACAGCGCGAGACCCGCGCCGTCGCCGATCCGGACGGCCGGCGATCCGTCCGTCCTGCGGAAGAACGCCCGCGGAATTCCGCCGGTCGCGTCGCCGTATTCGTCGAACAGGACGCCCGTCCCGCCGGACGAGATGTCCTCGACCGCCGAAGCGTCGAACCACGAAAGGTCCTTCTCCAGCCGGTCCGTCGTCCGCGCGAACATGAGCCCGCGCGCGCTCACCGCGTGCTCGACGAGGACCCGCCCGTCCGCGAAGACGTCGTGGACGAACAGGGAGCCGGTCGTCCGGTAGAGCGTCCTCTCGTGACCCGAGAGGTCCGCCGCGCAGAGCGCCGCGTCCTCGCGCGTCGCCCCGCCGTAGTACAGGACCTCCCGGCTCGACGGGAGCCACGCGAACGTCCCGAGAAAGACGTTCATCGGACCCGCGATCGCGCGGGCCTTCCCGGCGCGGTCCGTGACGAGAATCCGCGTCGCGTCGCCGTCCTGCTCGTTGAAGGCGACGCGGGCTCCGTCCGGCGAGACGCGCAGCCACGTGATCCGGTTCTTCGTCTCGTAGAGTAGCGTGCCGGCGGGAAGCTCGATGCGCCGCCCGCCGCCCTCCCTCACGCGCACGACGGCGAGCTCCTTGCCGTCGGGCGTCCAGTCCGCGGCCGCGATCTCCTCGAGGAGCGGTCGCGGCGCGCCGCCGGAGAGAGGAAGGCGAGAGAGGGTCGCCCAGGCGCCGGCGGTCGTCATCCCCTCGCGGGTGAAGACGGCGAGCTCCCCCGCCGACGACACGGACGCGACCGACGAGTTCGCGAGGCCGAGCGGCCGCGATTCCGGGCTCTCCGTGCGCACGGTGAAGATCTCGGAGGGCGCGCCGCCCCACGCCGCGCCGTACACGATCGTCCGGCCGTCCGGCGCGAAGCGGGCGGACAGGACGTTGCCGCGCCGGAACGTGAGCCGGTGGAAGATCGGCGGCGCGGGCGCGGGCTTCTTCCACAGGAGAGCGCCGGCGGCGAGACCGGCGAGGGCGCACGCCGCGGCCGCGAGAACCGCGCCGGAGCGCGGGCGCCGGAGCGCGACGCGGGGCGCGATCGCCCCCGACGGCGCGGACGACGCCGTCGAGAACGACTCGAGGTCGAACGCGAGGTCGTGCGCCGAGTGGGCCCTCTCGTCCGGGCTCTTCTCGAGGCAGTGGCGCACGATGCGGTCGAGGGCGGGCGGAATCGCGTGGTTCGTCGCCGACAGGTCCGGCGGCTCCTCGCGGAGGATCGCCGACACGGTGTCGGCCGCGGTGTCGCCCCGGAACGCCTTCCGCCCCGAGAGCATCTCGTAGAGAACGGCGCCGAAGCTGAAGAGATCCGTGCGATGGTCCGCGGAAAG
>Ga0335081_10020172_pt1 | contig 10778 bp, 8 predicted proteins | sample Lox_Sample_35_FD_206713 | JGI IMG/M metagenome (GOLD analysis project Ga0335081, IMG submission 206713) | Soil microbial communities from Loxahatchee National Wildlife Refuge, Florida, United States - Lox_Sample_3.5 | ecosystem: Environmental > Terrestrial > Soil > Wetlands | place: USA: Florida... | reverse complement strand
GAAATTAGTGTCGATGTAATTTTCCAGAGAATTCTAGAAGTTCGTACTCCTGGTTCAATTCAGAACTTCCGTAGCCAATGTTTGAATTTGAAAGACCCGATCGCGGGAAGCTAAAAAAAACATGGGCGCAACCAATATCTCTCGCCTCAAGCAGGTGCCTAAACCACTTCAAGTAATGATGGCCCCTCAAGGCAAGAGGGATGCGGTTCAAGTTCGTCAATCACCGGACGCCACCCTGCATCCAAATTGGCTGTCGTCGTGATTTCCCAACCGCCTGAGATGGACCCGGCGCTATTGCGGCCTCGTCTAAGTCCGTTCTTTCTCAGCTCAATGTCCCCTATCTTCTAATTGCCCGTCCGGTCTCCTGAAATGGTTTCTGCCGTACCACCTTGCGCCATTGTACCACGATTCACCTCAATCGCTACATCTTCCGCGACTGCAACAACTACCAGCGACACACCACCACAATTCTCGAGTCTCAGAGCGGCCAGCTTAGGACGCAAACAATGCCGGATCCAACCACCTGGGCTGCAGCAAAAGCCCCAGAGTGGATTCCTTCCCGACCGATGGAACAACGAGATTAGCTGGACGGAGTTGCACGCACACGGGCGTGCCATCTGACGAAGCGACAGCCAGTCGCAATGCATCTGCTGAATTTCCAGCCACGCGAGAAGTCCAACCTCAAAAGAAGCTCTTGTCAATGTAAACATCATCGTAAAATCACGCCTCAGGTTCCCTCGGGAACATCTTTACCGACATGTACATACCACCTCCATCGTCAGTCACAAACGTTGTACCAATATGTTCCCTGCTCAACACAGTTCAATGAGATTCCTAAAGATTACCTAGGATCATTGAGCCCCCCCAAAAAGCGAGACAAGGCTGTGCTAACACAAAAATGTACGATGATACCCTGATATATCCACTGAGATAAAAACCGGTTCTGCGCAACTTCGATTCGGGAGGCGAAAGATCTTCGAAACAGTCAGGACCAAGGTTGGGCATGGTGTCGTTCAGCGACCGCAAACTGTTCCCTCTGCGGGATCAGTTGTACGATATCGTCGCCCAATGTCATGAGCAAGCTACCGCACCACAAAGTGGGGACGTTGTGTTGCTGATCAGCAAACGAGTTGATTGCTAGATCTGTGAGGGATGTGCGAGCTATGTACACTCGAATTATAGTAAGTTACTTGACAGAGGATCAACGAGTTTAGCGTGCAGATAACAAAATGGACTGAAATTGAATGCCGGCTAGTAAGATCCTAGAGACGTCCGAGAACCTGCAGTACCTAATCTTGCTATGCACCATGAAATCCGTTAACAGTGAAGGCGCGGTTGACCCATAGATAACACCTAGTGGTGCGAGTTGCGGATACACAGAGATGGACAATGAGACCGAGAGAGCTCTGACTTCCCAAGATTCATATTACGCAATCGTAAATGGGCCTTCCGTTCTGCAACGTATCCGGTCGTATCTGCAGATATCTATTCTCCGGGTCTCTTTGAACTGCACGCGATGATCTTGATTCTATCGGCCGTGACAGTCGCATTGTCGAATTTGAAGGCGGCGTCTTTCAGAACGAACGTCCAAACCTCGTCGCACGATCGGTACGTATTCAGACTTCCCTAAAACAGTTAGTATTCAATGTTTGCAAGATGATGACAGGGATACCTTGAAAGTCACTCGGCTTTTCACGTTGCCAGCGAGCTCGTCCGAAATCGCTTTGTCAAACTGGACGATAAGAAATGTATCCCGTCAGGACCTACGTTGGCCAATATTTTGAGAGCAAGTTGGGGATCTATTTGTCCCGCCTTGATAAGCTCATCCAGCGCATCAGCTAGCGCGAGGCCGACGGACGTCCGTTGATAGAGCTCGTAATAGTGACCGGCGGACATCAGCAGCTTCCTGCAGCAGAGAGACGCCCCCGTTACGATCGAAATCCAAAAGGGATTACTGGCTTTACGTATTTATGTGTATGCCCAGCCGTGGAGAGTTTCATCACGTGAATACACGAAAGGAATATATATAACAATCTTTTGCTCCCATGGCAATCTGAAGTTTCTAGCTCAACATTATAACCACCTTTACATTATTGCTTTTACTATAATTTCAAATCTTAATATTTGTATTAGCAACACTTGCAGTCTATAAAATGTTTATATAATATATAATACTTAATTAATTTAATAATATTAATAAAAAGTTTCAATTTATAAATATTAACCCAATATAATATTATATATTTATATTAAATATTTTAATCAAAAAAGTATTAAAAAACCTATTTTAATGAATAATTATCATGTTTTTAAATTAAGATTTAGTAAATTAATAAGCCATATTTAGAACTTTCAAATAATTTCTTTGGAATTTTTATAAAAAGTTCACTTAAGGTTAAAGGACATTGGATATTATCATATATATAGCAATAGTTAGTGATGATAGTTGCAATGATGAGTTACAATGATAATCAATGATGGATATTTTTTAATGTTGTAATTGAGAAAGGACAGAAAACCATTTATTTCACCATTTTTTCACCATTTTTTTTCGACCTGGCTTTTCACCATTTCCAGCTTTGAGAGAGCATTGATGTTGACCGATTGCGAATCCCCAGAATTATTGGTCATATGTTCCCTGAAGCCCGTATAACTGTAGTACTTCGAAGGTGACACGTCGGACGTCGTTGAGGTCGGGGGGAGAGAAGGAATCGGAAGTAGGAACGCCGACTTGCTGATGTAGATGGAACATGGAACACGAGAGAAGCCGACTCGAATGCGTTGGATCGCGAAGGGTCGATGGCTAGACCCACACGTTGTGCTACTAACGCTAGATGAGGAAGCCGAAAGCAGCACCTGGGGCGGTAATGAGGATCGTCAACACTTCCTCTTACGGGAACTAGTGACTCTAAATGTTTTGTTAGTTGTCATCGATTCTGTTAGAGCTCTATATGTATGGATAAAATGGCGCAAAGTTCGCGCTCACCATATAAATCTTTGCACTCTACCAGGCTCAGATGCCCATTCAAAAGGTCGGTTAACAAATATCCAAAGAGTGACACCATTTATTACCTCAAAACATACGTACTCCCAAATCGCTCTCCACTTCGATACCAATGCCGGCGAAAGATGTAGCCGCCAGAAGAGGTACGGCAATATGAAATATCGGAATTCGAGCAAGGGACTGGGCACAATTGTCGCTGCCGTGCACACGACCAGGCCAAGAACGAATAATGTGGATTGAGATTGGCTTAAGGGGGTCAATACAAACCAGCCGCATGCGTAGTAGAATGGTGCTGCCGCGTATCTGGCGAGGGCATGAAATTTAATAGTCCTTCGCCAGATATAGAAGACGAAATGTCGGTTGTCCGCCAATAGGAATGGGTGCTCCGTGCTGAATTATCAGATGTGCAAGAAGATGGGCGTACGTATTGACGTACACAATGACAAGAATCAGCCCAGTTGTCATCCAGAATGTAATGCTGCTTCGAATGTTCCGGAATGTCGAGGTCAGGAACAATTGAAAATAATCCAATCTAAAGACCATGGGGACGCCAAACGCCGCAATGAACGTTGCGCAATAGAACATTTGGGGCAGGTTGATGCCCGCAATGTGATTGCTCTTGTCCCCTGTCCCCGTTAAGACAATCAACCGGGTCTGCCGTACCTAACACGATTCCCTGGTTCCAAATCAGAAAGACAAAAGAGGCCAAGAAGATTGGAGAGAATGATAATAGAATTGGCGAGACGACGTATAAATTGGAAAGCGAAGCAAGGACACACTGCCGAATCGCGACGATATAGTCATCTGTTTCCCGTCAACTGCGTCCGAGCTGCTGGGCACATACGAGGGAAAGCAGCGTCAATGGCAGGCGGGTCCGAAATCATCCACGCCTGAGGAAGTTCTGACTTTCCTTCATCTTCCAACTCAACTATATCGACATTTTTCAGTTCTCGAATCACGGACGTTCCCATGATGAATGCGATCCAAATTATGTTTGTCTGCCGCGTTGTCACGCTCCACATACCAGCCTACCAAGAGTGAGGCTGGATAGAACGGGCTATAGGCGTACCAGAGCACTCAGTTTATAACTCTTCTTGATTGCGAAGAGATAACAAGAGAGGACCAAGGTAGTCGACAACACATCAGTATAATAAAGATTTCCAAAGAATGAGAGAAGAGGGAACGCTGGCAAAAGGCCTGCCAGGTCTATCGCACCCTTGGAGGCACCGGGGTGGATTTTCCGATATATATTTCGTGTTATGATGGGAAGAACCCAGACAACGAGGTTGATGTTCATCGCGCGGAGAGAAGGCAAGGCGCAGAGGTCGACGGGAATTCGAAGCAGGTTGCCAAGCTTGAAGATTAGGAAAGAGGCAAGGTATCTTAAATCTGTCAAAACGGACTCTTATAGAAGGAGCTTACAGGCCGGGAGGAGTTGTTATTTTGTCGTCCCATTCTGTGAAACGGCTCTGGCAGTATGCCTGACATTGGGCATAATGAAAAGCCTCGTCGATGTAAGGCTCAGGGGCAACACTTCTGACAATGGCAAAGGAGACCAGATGATTGAGTCTAAATGCCGTGTTCAGCAGACGATACAGGGGCTGCTCCAGAGCAGCATGGGCCATGTGCACAAGGCTTGAGGGCGGACCAGGATGTTCTGCGGAAGATAACGTTGATCATCGCCCCCACGAGGAGCAACAATGCTAATATTCTAGGCATTGTGAATTTACGATTAAGCCACTTTTGTTCTCGTATCCAGGCCGACTCGCTGGGCGTATGGCGTGAGCCTATGACTAAACCAACACTAAAAATACCTATTATTCTCTTATTACACACTTAAATCTTGATGTCTTCTTAAATGCACCCATAATCTGAGTCTCACAACTCTAAGTGACATATAGGCATATAGTACAAGCGGACGCCTACCGATCCGCGGGTCGCCAATGGCATTCCGTCGCCGCCTGAGAGTGTCTCTAATGGTCTCCGGCAGCTCGCCCTTCTCGTCTGCGTCCTGTCCTCTCGTCAACGTCCCTGACCGGACACAGTACACCCGTGGCTCTCTCGACGTTCATCAACTCGACCCCGGCGATCCAATGGTGACGTTTACAGCTTGGTTTGACCATGCTCGCAAGTCAGGCCTCGTATCCGCGCCTGAAGCCGTCACGCTCTCGACAGCCCATCTACCTTCCGGTCGGGTAAGTTCGCGCACAGTGCTCATGAAGCAAGCGGACTCCCGGGGATTTGTAATCTACTCCAACTTCATAACGTCGAAAAAGTCTGGGGACCTTGCTACGAACCCGCGGGCCGCCCTGAATTTTTGGTGGGAGCACTTAGAACGACAGGTCAGAGTCGAGGGTACTGCTGAGCGATTGACACCGGACGAGTCTCAACCATACGCAAGTAGTAGGCCCAGAGACTCTCAGATCGGGGCTTGGGCTTCTCCTCAGAGCTCGACCATCCGAGATAGGGAAGAATTGGATGAGCGAGTGAAGGAGGTGCATGATCGTTTCCAGGATTCACCGCATATCCCTGTCCCTCCCTATTGGGGAGGCTTGCGAATCGTTCCCGATCTTGTTGAATTCTGGCAAGGTCTCACCCGTCCGTGCAGTAAATGCTAACACACATTATCAGGTCGACCAAATCGCCTCCACGACCGATTTGTATACGAAAAACAAGACTCTGGACACTGGACAATACGGCGGTTGGCGCCTTGACATTGTGAGGGATTAACGCCTTGGAATTTTGTGTTCTATAGATCTCAGAGTATGCAGATGGCATCCATAGTTGCTATTATAGCTTCTAAAGCTACCCGAGTGGAGATTCTTCTGCCCTTCGATTCCCATTCTAACCGATGCCCAAATACCATACTCCCTCAAATACATGATACAATGCCAAAAAGTATTACTCAAAGAGAACTCAGCGGAGTATCTTCCATGGCAGGCTTGGTTAAGTACACTCCTAATAAGCCTTCACCTCCCTCAAGGATATCGGTCACCCTCGCCACAACCGCGACCGGATATCCTTTACTCCTCATTTCCTCCACAAGCGCCAAGGCGCTCTCGCGATCGCCCATGGCCAAGTATGTCCGAGTCATTTGCTCATATGAACTTGGTTCACGACCGTACAGTCCATTCTTTTCTGCAGCAAGCGAGTCAAAGACCTTCCTCGCTTCCTCAAGATTCCCAGCAATTGTCCACCCATGAATCAAATGATTAGCCATGTACACGGTCAATTTGACATCATTCGCCCTCATGTGTCGAAAGATCTCATTGCAATCCGCGACTTTGTGATTGGCCACGTACGCTTCGATCAAGGCTTGATAAAGAGCTTCATCAGGAGGGACTCGGTTTTTGAAGTCAGGACTGATGACTTTATAGAACCAGGTTTTGGCGGTTTCGAGGTCCTGCTTCACGCAACCATGGGCATGGATCAACGCGGCGTAATGTGCGCTCGTCGGTCGCTGGCGATCGCTTGTGATGAGACTGAGAATATTTTCTGCAGCAACGAGATCGACCGGTTCCAATTTGGCGTACACATCGATGAGAAGTTTGTACGTATGGGCCGAAGGAATGAGAAGCTGAGCACGCATTTTTTCGTAAAATCGAAGAGCTTCCGGCCGATTTTGTTTCGTTTGAACATAGAATTGGAGCATTGTATTATATGGAGCGATTCGTGGAACGAAATATTGATCCGACTCCATGTCGTTGAAATACTTGAGAGCAAGGGCCTCGTTGCCGACTCGACAGCAAGCGTTGATGACGGTACCGTACGTGACACTACTAGGAGAGATGCCGTTGGCACACATTTCGTGAAAATAGTAAAGTGCGTCGTCCGAGCGACGTGCCTTTGCGAGTTTCGATATTAATGTATTGTAAAGGAACGTTGAGGCCGGCACACCGAGGGATTTGGCTTCGTGGAATAATGCCAAAGCTTCCGTCGCTTCATCATTGGTATCCGTGACGTTAATGTTGACGATGTATGCTGCGAAAGCGTCAGCGTCTGGGGCGATGCCAAGCTTCATCAGCTCTTCCTGATAACGCCGAGCCTCCGGGAAATTTCTATTGAATGCATGTGCGACAATCATACTGTTGAGAATGAGACACCATTCATCGAACGCAATTTCGTGCTCAGGGATGACCTCGCGAACGGTCGACTCTGCAAATTCAAAAACCTCTGTGAAAACCTCGACCCGACGGACTTTCCCAGCCGTGTTGATCAAACGACCCAATGCTTCGGGAACAATTCGTTCTCCTTGATGCCTAGCGCGGCGAACGACATCGAGCAACTTGTTGAGATGAGTCGCATCTCTTTGCGCTTTGCCGAGATTTCGAATAATATGCACAGAATGCATCATGTTAATATCCGGGGCCCTAGGTATATTGAAATAATATCGGCTGGGGAGTTGCCGGTACATCGTTTGGTATGAGTTGCTCCCCGAACTGGGTGGAGTGACGCTCGTGTCCATCGTTGCGATCGAGACGGTATCGTCAGGAGAGGAATTCGACACAACGCTATTGACGGTAGGAGTTACCGGAGAACCCAATTGATTGGGGCGGACGACGTCAACGCTGCTGACGATTTCTTTCCAAAGAGTAAGGAGATCAGGGTCGTGGATTCTTTGAAGATGGTCGAAAATCAACGATTCGGCCGGCTGTAGATAGATCCAGTCTTCTGGGCGGATGGCGCAAAGGATCGAAATCAGACGTGAAAGATCTTCAGGCTTGGAATCTTGCCATCCAGTCAAAGAGGACTGGAATTTGACCAGGCCAGCTAATGTAATGCCGTCGATGGCAACATCTTCAAAATGGTTTCCGAAGACGGAAACGAGGGCATTTGCGGCCGATGAAGGGGCGCCAGTGAGAATTTTTGGTTGAGAGTGCAGAATAGCGATTATGCGAACGGCGGTAGGAAGGTCGAGTTGTCCAACGTCCGCAATGAAACGGTGTGCCAGACGATCCAATTCAACGTGCGAGGAATTTGTGTGCGGGGAATCGGTCTGAATCTTCGCAAACCGTTCGAAATATTCGAGAGCACGATCTATCCCGGAGGCGGCCATGAGCTTGCATAGGAACGTTGCACCGACATCGGAATCGGGAAGGATATTTTGAAGGATGAGTTCATCCATGATGATGACAGCCGTTGGTAAATCACCCTCACGGAGACACAGACTAGCGAAAAGTTGCAACTCAGACTTCCAGAGATGTGCGGTCCCATTTCGCCCATCACCAAGGGCGTCGAATGCTTCTCTCGCCGCTTGAAGGTTGCCAGCTCTTGAAGCTGACAAGACAATAGGACGAACAGTCGACACAGTCGGATTTGGCAGCGTTGCCGTCCTTTTCATTTCGTGAATCCATTTCAGAGCAGCATCGAGCTCCTCCAGCCTACACAACCCGGCGACGACAGCGTCGAGAAGCGCCCGAGAGACGTACTTTCCCGGGATTGTCTGGACTTTACGGAGGAATTCGATGCCTCCCTTGGGATCATCGGAGGCAAAATAACTGGAAATGAGAGCCGCGTAGATGGTGTTTTCATCGTGACCCGGAAGGTCTTTTGCCTGCTCCTTGTACTCGTTATAGCATTCCACCGCAGATCGCATATCGCCGTGCTGGCCGAACGCTGTGATGAGGTGAACAAACGTCTCAGCGGTAGGCGCAACGTGGGACAGCTCCAATCTCTCATAAACTTTCAAGACCTCTGGAGCCATTCCATGCTGGCTGAGTGCACTGAGCATGGCGTTGAAAGTTTGAATCGAATACGGTTTATACGCTGCGTTGGATGATGTATTGAAAAGGTCGAGGGCTTTCACGACATTCACTTCCTGCAGTAATTGTTCGACTTGGGCTCGAGTTTCCGATTTATCGTGCGATCCGCGTTCAAGTTTGAGGTTTGCTTCAGCGATCATTTCGTAGACTTCGGCTGATCGGCTGCAAAGAGCTTCGATGACAGTTGAGACGGTGGACATTTCCGGCTGAACTTTGCGATCGAGCATTTCGGTATAGGTTTCAAGAATATCATTCACTGGTTTTCTTGCCCTCGTTCGGCTCATAGACAGAATGATGCTGTCGTATAGATCGGCGGTGGGGATAAACCCGTGCTGCTTCATACTGTGGTAGACGGAGATGACGGAGCGGAAGTCGCCCTGCTCGAGTAAAATGGATACTTCCTTCTCATACGATTCTAGTGTCGGCAGGACTGGTTGTGGTGATTCCATAGGGAGGTTGGGCTGCAAATTGAGGTCCAAGTAGGCCGGCTGTTCCGTGTCGACTGGTACATCTTCAGGAAGGGATGAGGCTGTTTCGCCGGTTGCGGTAGAATATGACCGGGTGAACCCAGACTGAGTCAATTCGGTGGCGGCAGCGGGTCCAAGGATCGAATGACTCAGGTGTCGAGCAATGGATAACGATGTCCCATAATGGAGTTCTCTCTCATTCCCGTCATCATTGGTAGCGGCGGTGACAATGGGATTCTGGTACTGGCCACTTTGGAGGGAGGACTGCGAATTGGGAAAGCTGGGATTGGGGTTGTTTTTGCCCGCATGGGCACCAAATTGGCTTTGGAAGCGGCCGGCAATGGCACCAGAGCCTAGCTGGGTTCGAGCGGCGCCAGAAAAGCTTTGGTTGAAGAAGGAGCTTGCGTGGGTCGCGCCAGCGGGCGAACCGGCAAAGGCAGCCTTCTGGAAGGCATGGCGGGCAAACGATGTAAAGGTCTTCGCATAGACCATCAAGGGGAAGCCTCTACATGCACGATGGCTTGAGCGGAGCTGTCGAAGATCTGTGGGACAAGAGACATCAGCAATTTGGAGGGCAGGCGAGGAAAGGGAGACATGCTGGATGAATACCTTGGCGGTTCTAGGTCCCTTCACAGGCAAAGGAGCTAGTTCGAAATAGACAAGGATGAAGACGAGAGAGGAAGGAACAATGCAGACGGCGGGGGTGCAAAGGGGCGCAGGAGAGAGACAGAGGCCGGAGAGAAGACAAAATCTGGAAGCGGAACGCGCGCCAAAAATATAAAAAGCGAATCAAAATTTTCTGAGGTGAGGAGTCCCTCGGAGCCGTCCGGACCAGATTACTTAATGCCTGGCACAAATTATCGGAAGAACACGCGTCATGTGGCCTAGCCTCCGTCCAGTCTCTATTCAAATCGTCGTGTCGATCTTTACCGTGACAATTTCCGAGCCTGGTACAATACCCGGAAACTCAGATTCGGCAAACGGAAAACAGAATAAAATCGGCCGATATATATATCGCTGTGTAGCTTATGAGAGAATAGAAAATTAAATTCTGGTGAGGTTCTGTATCTGTTTCATAAAGCTATTCAAAGAATAGTTGGTTTTCCCAGCTTTATTTGGCTAACTCAAAAATTATCAATTTTTAACTAAAAATTATTCAGCTAATCACTACTTTACAATCACTATGTCAAATTACATTCATCTACTATCATAAAGTAACCAATCTTATAACTTTTCAATTATAGTATAAAATTTAAATTACTATTATATTTACCAGAGTTATTAAGAAAAGTAGATAGTTTACATTAAATAAAGCTATTTAAAATAAGTTTGACATAGCTTTAATTTCTCAAATTTCTCAATTTTTTGTTGGTTAAAGCTAAATTCTCTTTAACCAAAGCCAAAATCTCTTTCCAAAGCTTATTTGTAACTTCACAAATATTCAACCAACCAACATCAGTCCAACTTTATTAGAATCACTGTATTGACAAGAGTCTGTTTACTGGTTTTGGTGCTAATTCAGCATTGGCTCTCCACATATTGTAC
>Ga0335081_10020171_pt1 | contig 10778 bp, 14 predicted proteins | sample Lox_Sample_35_FD_206713 | JGI IMG/M metagenome (GOLD analysis project Ga0335081, IMG submission 206713) | Soil microbial communities from Loxahatchee National Wildlife Refuge, Florida, United States - Lox_Sample_3.5 | ecosystem: Environmental > Terrestrial > Soil > Wetlands | place: USA... | reverse complement strand
CACCGGGACCGTCGATCTGGTCCGAGAGGACTATTGAGTGACACACACAGCCGACGCAGTCGTGATCGGAACCGGGGTCATCGGTGCCGCTGTCGCCTACGAGCTCGCACAGACCGGACTGCGGGTCGTGGCGATCGACCGGCTGGGCGGTGTCGGTTCGGGCTCTACCAGCTCGTCCTCGAGCATCGTCCGCTTTCACTACTCGACCTTCGAGGGCGTGGCCGCGTCCTGGGAAGCCAAGTTCAGCTGGGAGAGCTGGCCCGAATACCTGGGCAGCCGTCCCGAGGAATCCCTGGCCAGGTTTATCAAGTCAGGTTGCCTGATCCTTGACGGCAGTACTCAGCGTGAGCGGGTGCTATCTCTGTTTGACCGTGTCGGTGTCCCGTACGAGTACTGGGATGCCGAGACCATCCGGCAGCGGGTGCCGGGTATGGATCCCGGACGGTACGCTCCGCCCAAGCCGGTCACGGACGCCGCATTCTGGGACGATGCCGACGGTGAGCTCGGTGCCTACTACACGCCCGACGCCGGGTTCATCGACGACCCGCAGCTGGCCGCGAGGAACCTCATGGCCGCGGCGGAGCGGAGGGGGACCGAAGTTCAGCTCCGCGAACAGGTGGTGGAGATCCTCCAGAAGAGCGGGCGGGTCCAGGGCGTAAGGCTGCGCTCAGGAAGCGTGATTCAATCTCCCGTCGTGGTCAATGCGGCGGGCCCGTACTCCGGTCGGGTTAACGCGCTGGCGGGCGTCATCGGAGAATTCCGGATCCGAACCCGCCCGCTCCGTCAGGAGGTCCACTCCGTGCCCGTGCCGGCTGGCTATGCGCGAGGCGAGCTGGGTCCCGTGGTCACGGACGGAGACCTGGGCACTTACTTCAGATCTCACTTCGGCGGGCAGCTTATCGTCGGAAGCGCGGAGCCAGAATGCGATGCCCTCCACTGGATAGACGACCCGGATGATTTCGACGCCCAGCCCACCGCGCAGGCTTGGGATTCGCAGGTACTCCGCCTGGCCCGAAGAATCCCGTCGCTGGGCATCCCGCCCCGTCCCGTTGGTTTCGCCGCACTATACGACGTCGCCGACGACTGGATCCCGGTCTACGACCGTACCTCATTGGCCGGGTTCTATGTGGCCATTGGCACGAGCGGCAACCAGTTCAAAAACGCTCCTGTGGCCGGCCGCTTTATGGCGGCCCTGGTACAAGCTTGCGAAAACGGACACGATCACGACTCGGATCCGGTTCTGTTTAGCGGGCACTTCACCACGAACGAAATAAACCTCGGGCACTACTCACGCCTTCGCCAGCCCCATGCGGAGAGCGCGAACAATGTGATGGGCTGATAACACCCAGGGTTCCGTCAGCGGCCAGCGGACCTTAAGGAGCTGCATGAACCCGAACGCAGGTTTGGTGGTCCGGTGGATATACCCGAGGCTGGTTTTCCGGGTGGACGTCCGACTCGGCGGGAGGCCGCCGGGCAAACCTCGTGCGTTCCGCACGACGAGGCGCTGCGACGGCTCGGCCTGGCCAGGTGGAGGCGTCAGATTATCTGGGGAGGCCCACGTTTGACCTTGTCGCAGCGTCAAGGTGTTTCCTGGTGGCATGCGGATCGGAGAACTCGCCGGACTGGTCGGCATCAGTACCCGGGCCATCAGGCACTACCACCACGTCGGCCTGCTGGCCGAGCCCGCGCGCAAGGCCAACGGCTATCGCGAGTACTCGCTGCGGGACGCCGTTGAGCTGGCCCGCGTCCGGCGCCTCACCGAGCTAGGCCTGAGCCTGGACGAAGTGGGTGACGCGCTGACCCGCGACGCCGGCCGAGACCTGGTGGAGATCCTCCGCGAGCTCGACGCCGACCTGGCTCGCCAGGAGGCTGGCCTCCGCCAGCGCCGGGCCCGGCTGGCCCAGCTGCTGCGGCAGGCCGAGGCGGGCGGCCAGCCCTGCGAACAGGCACCCGTCTCCCCCGGGCTGACCGAGTTGTTCGACCGCATGGCCCGCATCGCTGCGGAACAGCCGGGGCCCGAGCCGACGATGGCGGCCAAGGACCGCGACCTGATGGCCCTGCTGGAGACCGCATCCCCGGCCCGCGGCACCGGCTGGCTGGACGTGCTCACCCGGACGCTGAATTCCGATCCCCGGGCCGCCGAACGGGCCTACGCGGTCTACGCGCGTCTTGACGAGCTGGCCGGCTGTCCTGCGGACGACCCCCGGGTCGAGGCGACAGCCCAGGCCATCGTCGCTGCCATCCCGGAGGCGGCGCGGCAGGCGATCCGGTTCCCCGACGGCGGCTTTGCCGAAACCGATCAGGGTTTCGCCGCAGCCTTCTACGCGGACTTTCCCCCGGCCCAGGCCGCCGCGATCCGCCGCGCCGTCGACCTGATGAGCCAGCCGCGCCGGCCATGACGGGACAGCACCCGGGAAACGCACCTCACGATGAGCAGGAGACCAGATCATGAGCTCGCAGAGCACCCCGCCCGCCGCGAACGCCGAGCTAGTGCGCGCCGCAGCCCGGGCGTTCAACACGGGCAACACCGATGAGTGCCTGGCACGCATCGCCCCGGACTTCATCATCAACCTGGCTGAACTGCCCGAACCCATGCACGGGCGAGAGGCCTGGCGGCAAAACTTCGAGACGATGAAGCACGCCTTCCCCGACGTTCAGGCGCACATCGAAGACATCGTCGCCGCCCAGGACAAGGTCGCCGTCCGGCTGCGGCTCCGCGGCACCCACTGCGGCGAGTTCCTCGGCATACCCGCAACCGGCCGCACCATCGAGTACGTGAGCCACGAGTTCTACCGCATCGCCGACGGGCTCATCGCCGAAGAATGGATCTGCTCCGACACGACCACCCTGCTCCGGCAGCTCAGCTGACTCTCGCCCGAGACCAGGCCTGCCGGCAGCGGTTACCACGGGCCATCACCCCGGGCGCCACGGGCGAAGCCGCGCCCGCCGCAAGACCTCGCGTGCCCACATCATCACCGCCAGCCGGGGTGCGGACAGCAAGTAACTGCGAATCGCCGCGCCACGCTGGGCGGTCGCGATCTCCGACAGGAGGCACTCCGCCTCCGCCAGCCACCGCCGGCCCGCGGACCGGGGCATCAGCCGTGACACCATGACGAGCGCGCGCCACTGGTGCGCCGCTGCACCAGCAGGCCCGTCATCATCCCGGCCGCGCCCACCGGTGACTCTGTCCCTCCCGCGGCCACCGGGCCGGCCGCCGCTGGCAGCCATGGCGATGGCGCTGAAAACGGCGATGGCGATGATGCCGAGGACCCAGGGCACCCACTGCCAGGCGTTGAAACGTGTCCCGGATAGCGCCGCGGACGCCACGGCCGCGCATGCGGTGATGACAATGGCGACCCGCACCCGCTTCTTGCGCGCCTCCTCACGCGGGTCAATGCCCGGCATCATGCGGTGTCGCCTGTCCCGGCCAGACGACGCAGCGCTGTGCCCCTGGGGCGGCGCGCCCCCGCGAGGGCGGCGCTGGCCTGGACCGCGCCGCTGGCCGTCAGGCGGTAGTACCGGCGGGCCGGGCGTTTCTCCGCCCGCGGGTCGATGTCCTCCCAGCGGCTGGTCACCCAGCCCTCATGTTCCAGCCGCAGGAGGATCGGATAGGCGGTCCCCGGCTGCAGCCCGGTCTCCTCAGACAGTTCCAGCCCGTACATCTCCCCGGCCGGGTTCTGCAGCAGCGCCTGCAGGACCAGTTGCACCTGAACGGTCAATCGCGGCGCCATGCAAGAACTCTAAATAGGTCTCTTACTCCTGTCAAGTGTTCTATATAGATACAAGCCCGGGTCTCCTGGCCGCACGCTCCCAGCTCGAACGGCGAGATGCGAGTCCTGCGTTTTGAACACGTCATCGGTCCGGCCGGCATAGGCAGGTCCAGGCAATCACGATATCATGGGATATCACATGGAGGCGCAGATGACCGATGTACTGATCCGCGATATCCCCGATGATGTCATCGCGGCGCTGGATGCCCACGCCGCTCGCCTGGGCCTGTCCCGCAGCGAGTACGTGCGCCGCCGCCTGGCTCAAGACGCCGCCACGCCGGGTTCCCCGGTCAGCGTGGCCGATCTGGCCCGGTTTGCCAGTACTTTCGCTGACCTGGCCGACCCAGACGTGATGTCCCGGGCCTGGACGTGACCACCTGGCTGATCGACAAGTCCGCCCTGGTCCGCCTAGCCGAAAGTCCCGATGCCGCAGAATGGGCCGCGCGGATCGAACGCGGACTGGTACGGATAACGACCGTAACCCGGCTGGAAACCGGTCATTCAGCCCGGTCGGGCCCGCAGATGCGGGCCGCGTTCCAGCGGCCGCCGCTGTCGTCAATGCCGGTGGAGTACCTGACCCCGGCTATCGAGGACCGGGCGGTGGAGCTCTTGACGCTGCTCGCGGACCGGGGCCGGCATCGTGCTCCGTCGATACCGGATCTGATTATCGCCGCAACTGCCGAACTGGCCGGACTGACGGTGTTGCACCTCGATAAGGACTTCGACCTCATCGCCGAGCTCACCGGCCAGCCCATACAGCGCCTGACCATCGACTCAGCCGCTGACGTGGGCGACATTGCAGAGCAGACCGAGGCCTTATCCTTCCCGGATAGCGGCGGATGCGGCCGGTCAGCGAGTCACTTCCGGCCTAGACCTTGGCACGCTAAGGGCCACCCGGATGTTGCCAAAACCGAAGGTAATGGATACCGTCTTCCGTTTCATGGCCGACCTGGCCGCGATGATGGCCGTCAAATCGCGCCGTGGAAGCCTTAGCTGACGATCCGGCGCTTCCGCCGACGGCGTCATCCACACCGCCTTCGACAACATCTCCGAGACCACGACGAACATGGCGATAGGCGTAGTGGGCGGCCTGGGCCCGGTCGCGGATGCTGGTTTTGGCGAAGATGTTGTTGATGTGGGTCTTCACGGTTGATGGGCTGATGACGAGGACGGCGGCGATCTGGGCGTTGGTCCGCCCGGTCGCGATGAGGGTCAGGACCTCGGCCTCGCGTGCGGTCAGCCCGTCGGGTAGCGGCCGGGAGGGAATGGAGTCCGGGGCGGGGGCGGCGGCGGCGACAAGACGGGCCTGGACGGCGGGATCGAGGATGGCTTGGCCGGCGCCGCGGCGTGCAGAGCGCGGGCGATCTGCTCCCGGCCAGCGTCCTTGGTGAGGTAGCCGAGGGCACCGGCGCGAAGGGCCCCCAGGATCGAGTCGTCGTCGGCGTAGGTGGTGAGCACTACGACGGCCGTGGCGGGGTTGGCCGCCAGGATCCGGCGGGTGGCCTCCACCCCGTCGAGGCGGGGCATCCGCAGGTCCATCAGGACGACCTGGGGCCGGTGACGGTTGACCAGGGCCAGGGCCTGCTCGCCATCGGCGGCGGCGCCGACGACCTCCACGCCGGGCAGGACGCTCAGCGAGGTCACCAGGCCCTCGCGCACCACCCGCTGGTCATCGGCCACCAGGACGCGCACCTTGGCGTCTTCCTCGCTCATCCCGGCACCATCAGTTCGACAACCCAGCCGTTCTCGCCCGGGCCGGCGTGCAGGGTCCCGCCCAGCAGTTCGGCGCGCTCGGTGAGCCCGTTCAGTCCGTAGCCGCCGCCGGTGGCGGCCAGCGGGTCCGCGGGGTAGCCGACGGGGGCGCATGGCGATGTGCCGTTGGCGATCCGCAGGACGGCCGCCTGCTCCTCGAAGGCCAGCGTCATGGCCACGGCAGCGCCAGGGGCGTGTTTGCGTGCGTTGGCCAGCGCTTCTTGGGCCGTGCGGTAGACGGCGAGGCTGGCCTCGGGGGCAAGCCGACGAGGGGTACCACGCAACTGATAACTGACCTGCCCGCGTCGGCCATCGCCGACAGTGAGGGCGGCCAGTGCCTCGGGCAGGTTTGCCGGATCGGTTCGCAGGGCATTGATGGCCTGCCGGGTCTCTTCCAGCCCCTCCACGGCCAGCCGCCGTGCACCCCCGACCAGGCGGCGGCCACCTTCGTGGTCATCACCTTCGCCAAGCAGGGCATCGGCGGCGTCGAGCTGGACGACCAGGCCGCCCAGGGTATGGGCCAGGATGTCATGGATCTCCCTGGCGATGCGAGCCCGCTCATCCAGCACCTGCGCCCGGACATGTTCTTGTTCGGCCCGCCGGGTCTGGATTGCCGCCAGCTCGGCCTGCTCGGCTCGCAGCCGGTACTGGCCTCGCCACAGGCCGGCGAGCAGGCCACCGACCACCGCCAGACTGGCGCCAAGCAGGGAGGAACCCGGATAGGTGACGACCAGCGAACCCGCCCATAGGGTGATCAGCCCACAGGCCGCCACCCCGGCCGCTTCCAGAACGGAGAGCGAGGTTCCGGCCAGCAGGCCGATCGCCGCGGGCAGCGCGGTGGCGACGCTGTTCGGGCTGACCAGGCTGGCCAGGCAGCCCCCCACCATCCCGGCGATCAGGACCGGTACCCGGATTCGCTCGTCCACCTGCTCGGCGGGCAGCCAGGCAAGGCATACAAGGGCGGCCAGGACGCACCCCACCAGCAGGACCAGGTGCTGACCGCTAAGCCCGGGCACGGGGCGGCCGAGCCAGACGTTGGCGAGTACCAGCCCCAGCACGCAGGCACGCGCGACCCACATCCACCTGCGCCAGTCGGACCAGCGTGCGAGTGTCGCCACGTTCACCAATGTCTCTCTCTGGATGGGCCGATCTGGCTGCGCACCCAGTCGAGGCCGTCGCCAGCCCGGTGACCGCCACGCCTCGGCGCCGTCCTGCTCCGCCTGTGTGCACGGCCTGGCCGGCGTGTTCGCCCCATTGTCCCATCCGTGAGCCGGGCCGGGCAGGGCGCGAGCGGAGAAGCCTCCCTGCCCGCGGCCGGGCCCGGTTGACCGGGCCATGCTCTCAGCGGTAGTCACGGGTCAGACCGTTGACCGCGGTCACGGTCGCGGCGTGCCCCCATCTTCGCGCCGGCGCCCTTGAGGAACTTCTTGCTGGCGATGACGATGGTGATGGCCGTTCCCGAGGGGACACCCAGGTGCTCCAGCAGATGCACCAGCAGGATCATGCCGCCGCTCCTTTCTGGCTCGATTGATCAGGCGAAGCAGATGGCAGTGTCGACCCCGTCACGCTGAGTTGCTCCGATTCGAGGGCGCCCGCCGGGTGTCCGGGCGCGGCCAGCGCCGCCGTTCTGGCCGCGGCGCGGGGGGTGGCTGCCCGCCCCCGCATACCTAGCAGTGCGCTGCGGGCCAGCCCCATGGCGATAGCCATGAAGATCAGCCCGTTGGTCAGCCCGGCGGCGCTGAGCTGGTGGGTGGCAAGGAACTGGCCGAGGGGGCCGGAGAACCAGTGGTACGTACCGTAGATGAACATCAGCCGGGCGGCGAAGATCACGGCCCAGAACGCGGCGTAGCCGAACCCGGCCCGGCTGAACGGCCGACCGCTCGTACCCTGGCCGGCTAGCTTGCCCTTCTTGTCCCTCGCAGGGCCGGGACCGACCGAGACGAACAGGTGGGCGGTCATGCCCAGCAGCACCCCCACCCCGGCGCCGGCCGCCTGGAGAGCCACGTTGTGGCCGGTCGTCGGGACACTGGTCAGGAACAGCGGAACGATCGCGGCGCTGGTGATCATCGGACGCAGCACCCGGAACCAGCCGATCTTCCGGCGGCCGAGGTCAGCCTCCAGCAAGACCCCGAAGACCATCAGGTTGAGCAACCAGACATTCGCTGGCATGACGCCTCCATCAGGAAGGAACTGAGACCTCTTTCAGCCTCGGCATCCGAGCCTGCGGGCGCATCGGCTGCCGGGTGGGTCATCGGGTGGAGCCGGGTGGAGAGAACGCCGCGGCCTCCACCCCTCTCCACCCCTTCACTACCGTGCTGCTCACTACTCAGTATCTTGACGAGGCCGAACAGCTCGCCGACCGGATCGCGATCCTCCGCCAGGGCCGGATCATCGTCAACGGCACCCTGGCCGAGCTCAAACAGCTGCTACCGCCCGCCTAGGTCGAATACGTCGAGAAGCAGCCCTCCCTCGAGGACGTCTTCTTCGCGGTCGTCGGCTACGTCGGCGAAGACGACAAGCACAGCGACGCCGGTAAGGGCAGCCAAGACCGCAGGACCAGCTCGAGCAAGAAGTTAGGAACAACAAATGGCCACGCATTTCCTCGGCGACACCGCCGCCCTCACAGGACGGACCATGCGCCACGTCACACGCAGCCCGGACACCATCATCACGACCGCGATCACACCGGTCGCCATCATGCTGCTGTTCGTCTACGTGTTCGGCGGCGCGATCGACACCGGGCCGGTCTCGTACGTGAACTACATGCTTCCCGGCATCCTGCTCATCACTATCGCGTCGGGCATCTCCTATACCGCGTTGCGGCTCTTGATGGACATGCAGGGCGGGATCTTCGAGCGGTTCCAGTCCATGCCGATCGCCCGGTCGGGCGTGCTGTGGGCGCACGTGCTGACCTCGCTGGCCGCCAACCTGATCTCACTCGTGGTCGTCGTGCTCGTCGCCGTCGGTATCGGCTTCCGCTCAGGCGCTGGAGTGCTGGCCTGGCTCGCTGTCGCCGGCATCCTCTTCCTGTTCACCCTGGCACTGACGTGGATCGCTGTCATCCCCGGCCTCACCGCGAAGAGCGTGGACGGAGCGGGCGCGTTCGCCTACCCGCTCATCTTCCTGCCGTTCATCAGCTCGGCCTTCGTGTCCACCGGCACCATGCCCGCCCCGGTGCGCGCCTTCGCCGACAACCAGCCGGTGACCTCCATCGTCGATACGATCCGCGGCCTGCTCACAGGGCAACCGGTCGGCACCGACATCTGGACCGCCCTCGCCTGGTGTGTCGGCATCCTCATCGTTGCCTACATCTTCGCCGGCATCGCCTACCGTCGCAGGATCTCCTGAGCCCGCGGCGACCGGGGCTGGGCGAGTTGAGGGCATGATCAGAACATGCTGACAATCGGTCAACTGGCGGCGTACGCCGGCGTCACGGTGCGGGCGGTGCGGCACTATCACCAGGTCGGGCTCCTGCCCGAGCCGGAGCGGGATGCGTCGGGGTACCGGCGGTACGGCGCGAGGGCAGTCGTGTCCCTCATCAAGATCCGAACCCTCGCCAACGCTGGGGTGCCGCTGTCTCAGATCGGCCAGATGCTCGAAGCCGACGCGCCGGCCTTTGCCGAAGCGGTCCAAAGGATCGACACCCACCTGCGCGACGAGATCGAGCGGCTTGAGACCAGCCGCAAGCAGATCGCGCAGCTCGCTGCCGGGGACAGCCTGGCACTCCCGCCGGAGGTCACGTCTTATCTCGACCGGCTTCGGGAGATCGGGGTGTCAGAGCGGATGGTGGAGGCTGAGCGGGACGGGTGGATCCTGGTCACGGCTCGCTGGCCCGAATTCATCCGCGAGGTTATGCCCGCGAAATTCGCGCAGCTCGATAACCCGCAAGTCATCCGGCTCTATCGGATCCTGTCGGAGATCCTCGAAACCGATGCAGGCGACGACCCACATCTGATGGCGGCAGCGGCGACCGGACCAGATCGGTCCGGTCACCGCCGACGGCGCGACGGCGGTGCAGCCGAGGCGGGTACCGGCCGGCATCTGGCCGGTCTGGATCATGTGGTCCTCGGCCGTGAGCTGCGCCCTGTGATTGGCTACCTCCTGGGGGTGTCATCGACTGCGGGTCCCGCCTCGGCATCAGGCCTGGCGCTCGGCTGTGAGCCTGCTGCCGAGCCATCCCGCGGCCCCGCAGGCGATCGCGGCGGCGGCACCGAATGCCACGTACGTGTGGGTCAGGCCGAACCGGGTGGCCGCCAGACCCGCGAGCACCGAGGGAATCGCGAGCGAGAGATAGCCCGCGAGATAGTAGGCCGACATGACCTGACCGCGCTCCGCGGCAGGGATAACGGCGGCAAGGTGACGCAGCGAGCTGTTGAAGGCGGGGCCGAGGCCCGCGCCCATCACCACCGCGGTCAGGTAGATGGCCCAGGCGCTGTGCGCCGCCACTGCGGTCACGCTCAGCAGCAGGGCGATCCCGAGCACCAGGTCGCCGCCGATGGCCAGCCGCAGTGCGTCCGCTCGCTGGGTGATGAGCTGCGCCACCGCGCCCGTGCCGATCAGCGCGGCCGCGATCGTGCCGCCCACCAGCAAGTTGTGGCTGCTGACCGCCTGGTCGGCCAGCCCTGGCGCCAGCGACAGGTACAGCCCGAGTACGGACCATGTGGCGGCCGTGCTCACCGCAGCAAACCAGAAGGGCCCGCGGATCTGCGCGGGTACGCGCGGCCGGATGCGGAGGCTCAGCGCCGTCCGGGCCGGCAGCGACTCCGGCATGAGCGCGGTGAAGGACAGGGTGGCCAGGACCGCCGCGGCGGCCACGATATAAGGAGTGACGAGCGGGTGCGGGGCGAACTGGGCGAGCAGCGCGCTGCCCAGCACCCCGGTGGTCATGCCGAACGTCAAGACGAGGCCGGTAAGCCGCCCGATCACGGCCCCGTGTGCCGGCCTGAGGTCGAGCAAGGCCGCGCCGGCGGTCGCCGCGATAGAACCGATCGCCGCGCCGTGCAGCGCGCGGGCGGCTATTAGCCAGTCAGCCGACCGTGCCGCGACGAACAGCCCCAGCCCCGCCAGCAGCATGATCTGCGCTGTCAGCAGCACGGGCTTGCGGCCGATGCTGTCAGACAGCCTGCCCGTCACCAGCAGCGCGGCCAGCGCGGCCAGCGCATAGGCCGCGAAGATCACCGTCAGCGTCAAGGAGCTGAACCCCCACTCCCGCTGGTAGGCCCCATACAGCGGCGACGGCAACCCGGAGATGGCCAG
>Ga0335081_10020170_pt1 | contig 10779 bp, 7 predicted proteins | sample Lox_Sample_35_FD_206713 | JGI IMG/M metagenome (GOLD analysis project Ga0335081, IMG submission 206713) | Soil microbial communities from Loxahatchee National Wildlife Refuge, Florida, United States - Lox_Sample_3.5 | ecosystem: Environmental > Terrestrial > Soil > Wetlands | place: USA: Florida... | reverse complement strand
CTACGGCAGGACGCTAGACCGATTGGGCGCTTTGAAAGGGCAGGACTCAAACGCTGCGGTGCTGCCGCTTGGGATGACGGTGCTTGCCCGCCTTGTGGGCATGATGGCGCTGCGCCCGCGGGTGCGCATTTATTTGGGTCAGGGCGGCCTGCTGCGGCGTCGCCCAGGCTAACGTTCCAGCGAGCACGTATGTGAATAGAACTGAAAGGAACTTCTTCATAGCAAACCCTTCCCGACGAGTTTACCCCAATTCGCTTCGGTGGTATGGAATTCTTCGGGCCCAGATCACGGCCGACAACATCGATCCGAACCCAACGGCAAGGGCCCAGCCCACGGGCAACAAACCGGTAACCAGAAAGAACAAAGCCAGCACCCAAACGAGGGCGAAGACTGTCATGCGCTGTGCGTTTTCTGCTCTCCGGTTCCCGCCAGTACGCAGGGCCTCCCGACATTCCAGCGGCAGCAGCGTGTAATAGATAAGCATAAGCAAGCCCACCGTCAGCGGCAGCCAGATGGCCATGCCGACCAGGTAGTGGTAGAAGCCGTAACCGCGCAGAACGTCGCCGTTGGAGACCACCAACTCTGGCTTTATCTTGATGATCCGCAGGTGGTCGTGCCGGAAAGCGCGTGTTCTCTTTGGTGGCGTCATCCCGAGCGCAGCCGTTTTTCAGGCGGAGCGAGGGATCTCGCGCGGGGCGCCTCGACACTCCGCGCCAGATCCCGAGGCCTGCTGGTGAGGGCGCGGGCCATCGGGATGTCGCTCTCGCAGAGGCATAAGCTGACCCACTCCCCTCTTATAGCCATTTTCACTTCGGTGACCCAGTGATAAAGTAGCTGCCATGGGCGGCGTTTATTCCCTCATTCTCAGCCGTCCGCTTATACTCGGTCGAATCAAGCGAGGTGGAATCATGCCACATTTAACGCGCGATCAAGACACCGCAAAAGGCGCGACAGAAACCGAAGATCACAAGATTCCCGGCAACATCGGCATGGAAAAGCAGCTCGGACACCGCGATCAGGATCCCATGCTGAAGGATGCCGATACCGATTTTCCCGAGCCGGGAGAGAATCCCGAGCATAGCGGCGAGCCGGAGTTAAAGACGGTGTAGTTCGGGGGCGAGCGAAAGCAGGTTCCTCACCGGGCCTATGCCTGGTTCGGAATGACTCAGCCCTTGGGAGGAGTACTCCCAGAGGTCAGACGTCTGAGGTCGGATATCCGACGTCCCCAAGAGCCGGTCAGCGGAAGCCTGAAGCCGGTTACTTCAGCTCTTCCATGCACGCATCCAGCACTTCCTTCCCGGGACGCGTCATCGAATCCGGCAGTGTGGCCAGCGGCTGTTCCACGATATTCAGCACGTCAATGAAGCTGGGCGGCTTCGGATTCACATAAAACACGCCGGTCAGCACCTCGCCCTTGTCGTGCGCCTCGGTCAGGCGTGTGAGCGCGTGAATCTTGTCGGTGGGATCGTAATCTTCCTCGAGTTTGCGGAGGTGCAGGTGCGAGCCGTCGTGCATGGTCACTTGGACGGTCGAGCCGGCGTCGTACTCCACGTTGATGTCCTCGAAGAAGGGGACGAAGCTCACCTCCTGCAGAATCTCTTCGTGCTCCTTCACGTACTTGTAGGACTTGGTCGAACCCTCGTGATCGTTGAAGGTGACGCAGGGCGAGACCACGTCAAGCATGACCGTGCCCTTATGCGCGATGGCGGCCTTCAGCATGGCGCTGAGCTGTTTTTTGTCGCCGGAGAACGACCGGCCGACGAACGTAGCGCCAAGTTGAATGGCCAGGGCACAGGTGTCGATCGGCGGGAGATCATTCAGCACGCCGGTTTTCAGCTTCGAGCCGAGATCGGCGGTGGCTGAGAACTGGCCCTTGGTCAGGCCGTAGACCCCGTTGTCTTCAATGATGTAAATGATCGGCAGATTGCGCCGCATCAAGTGCACGAACTGGCCGACGCCGATCGAGGCTGTGTCGCCGTCGCCCGAAACGCCGATGCAGATCAGCTTGCGGTTGGCCAGCAGCGCGCCGGTAGCCACCGAAGGCATGCGTCCGTGAACGGCGTTGAAGCTGTGGGAGCGCGACAGGAAATAGGCCGGTGTTTTCGACGAGCAGCCGATGCCGCTGGGCTTGATTACGAACTCGGGCTCGACGCCCATCTCGAACATGGCCTCGATGATGCGCTCGGAGATGGCGTTGTGGCCGCAGCCGGCGCACAGCGTCGTCTTGCCGCCCTTGTAGTCAATGACGGTGAGGCCGATCCGGTTGGTCTTGGGTCCCGGCGCTGCTGGGCCGGGCTCAACGGTGGTGCTCGACATTTCGTTTTTCCCTCAGCGGCGAAAGCCGCAATCAAATTGGCGTCTTAACGGCACGAGTGAACTCGTGCCTTTCCCAAACGGGTTGTGCCCACGCCTCGCAAAGCCGGCGCGAACATGGCGCATCCCACGGCTTACTTGCCTTCCATACTCGTCAGTTCGTCGGTGATGGACCGCGCGTCGAGCGGCAGGCCGGTGATATGGGCGATGCTGCGTAGGCGCGGGGTCAATTCCGCCTTCACGTCAAGCTTGAGCAAGCTAAGCATCTGCGCGTCGCGGTTCTGCTCCACCACGTAGACGCGCTCGTGCTGCTCGATGAACTCATGAATTTCGCGCGTGAACGGATAAGCGCGGAGCCGCAGGTAATCTGTTTCGATTTTGTACTCGTCGCGCAGTTGGTCGCGGCTTTCGCTGATGCCCCAGTGCGAGGTGCCATAGCCGATAATGCCAATCTTCGCGTTATTGCCTCGCGTGATTTCAGGCCGCGGAACGAATGAACGGGCCGTTTCGAACTTGCGGTTCAGGCGCTCCAGGTTGTTTTCGAAATCGTCGGCGCGCTCGCTGTATCCGGAGCGTTCGTTGTGACCGCTGCCGCGGGCGAAATAGGCCGCCGCGGGGTGAGACGTGCCGGGCAGCGTGCGGTAGCCGATGCCATCCCCGTCCACATCTTTGTAACGGGCGAACCCTCCGAGCTTCTCGAGATCTTCCTTGCTTAGCACTTTCCCGCGCTTAATCGGCGCGGTAGGGTAAGGAAACGGGTCCGACATCCAGTTGTTCATGCCGAGATCGAGATCGGACATGACGAACACCAGCGTCTGAAACTGCTCCGCCAGGTTGAACGCGTCGGTCGCCATGGTGAAGCACTCTTCGACGGAGCAGGGAATCAGCATGATGTGCTTGGTGTCGCCGTGCGACAGTACGGCGGTCGAGAGTATGTCGCCCTGCGAGGTGCGCGTGGGCAGGCCGGTCGAGGGGCCGACGCGTTGGATGTCCCAAATGACGCCGGGGACCTCGACATAGTATGCGAGACCAGCGAATTCCGACATCAAGGAAATGCCGGGACCCGCGGTCGCGGTCATGCTGCGCGCGCCCGCCCATCCCGCGCCGATGACCATGCCGATCGCGGCCAGTTCGTCTTCCGCCTGCACGATTGCGAACGTGGCCTTGCCGTCGGGACCGATGCGGTACTCCTTCATGTACTCAATCATGGTCTCGACGAGTGATGACGACGGCGTGATGGGATACCAGGTTACGACCGTGCACCCGGCGAACATGCATCCGAGCGCGGCGGCCGAGTTGCCGTCAATAATGATCTTCCCGGCGGTCTTGTCCATGCGCTCGATGTAAAACGCGCCACGCTTCTCGAGGTTGGCCTTGGCGTATTCGAAGCCGGCCAGCGCGGCAGCCAGGTTCAGATTGGCGGCTTTTACTTTTTTCGCAAACTGCTTGCGGATGGCGATCTCGACCTCGGCCATCTCGATGGTCAGAAGGTTGGCCACGACGCCAACGTAGACCATATTCTTGACCAGCTTGCGCAGCTTGGCTTCAGGGCAGACGGCGGCCACGAGCTTGTCGTAGGGAACGGAGTAGAAGACCAGGTCGTCGCGCAGCTTGTGCAGCGTGAGAGGCTCGTCGTACAGCACCGAAGCCCCGGGAGCGAGCGACATGGTGTCTTCGACGGCGGTCTCCGGATTCATGGCGACCAGAAAATCAATTTCCTTCTTGCGACCGATATAACCGTTCTTGTTGGCGCGGATCGTGTACCAGGTGGGCAGTCCGGCGATGTTCGAGGGGAACATGTTCTTGCCCGAAACCGGCACGCCCATCTGAAAAATGCTGCGCAGCAGAACCGTGTTTGAACTTTGCGATCCGGAACCGTTGACCGTCGCGACCTGGATGCTCATGTCGTTGACGATGCGCTTGCGCCCCAGGCTTCCGGCTGATCCCTGGGGCACGACGTCCGTAGTGGCCATCCCTACACCTTCCTTCAGTTAGCGGGCGGAACCCTGTCGCCCATGAGTTGATGGAAAATAAAGCCGATTTTCCATTATACGGCTCCACCGCGGCTTGGCGCAGCTGATCGCACCTCCAGCACGGCAAAGGAACCTGGTTTGAAACTGGGGGAGGAGGTCCCGCACCTATGATTCCAGCTTGAAGAACTGCGCCATGTGCCGGAATTTATTATATCGTGATACGACTAATTCAGCAGGGGGGATCTTCTTCAGCTCGGCGAAGTATTTCTGCAGGCTCACGTCGAGCAGATTGGCGGCCGCTTCGTGGTCGCGGTGGGCGCCGCCTTCGGGTTCGGGCACGATGTCGTCGATGCAGCCAAGTTCCTTGAGGTCGGTCGCGGTAATACGCATGGCCTCGGCGGCGAGTTCCTTCTTGGCGGCGTCGCGCCACATAATCGCGGCGCAGCCTTCTGGGGAAATGACAGAATAGATGGAATTTTCCATCATCAGCACGCGGTCCGCGACCGCAATGGCCAGCGCCCCGCCCGAACCACCGACGCCAATGACGCTGGCGATGATGGGCACTTCAAGCCGCGCCATCTCCCGCAGGTTGTAGGCAATCGCCTCGGCCTGGCCGCGCTCTTCCGCCTGAACTCCGGGGTAAGCGCCGTCGGTATCGACGAGAGTGAAAATGGGCCGGCGGAATTTTTGCGCAACCTGCATCACGCGAATCGCTTTTCGGTATCCCTCGGGATGCGGCGTGCCGAAGTTGCGGAAGACGCGCTGCTTCATGTCGCGGCCTTTTTGCGTGCCCACGACCAGAACTTCCTCGCCGTGGAAGCGCGCCATACCGCACACGATGGCGGCGTCGTCGCCAAAGCCGCGGTCGCCATGAATCTCGCTGAAATCGGTAAAAATGCGCTCGATGTAATCGAGCGTCTGCGGGCGCTGCGGATGCCGCGCCAGTTCGGTCTTCTGCCAGGCGGTAGAGGGAGCGTTCATTTCCTCTCGCAGAATTTCGATGCGCTCCTGCAGTTTCGCGATCTGGCGGCGGGTTTCCTCGTCAGCGCCGGCCGACTCCATCTCCGCAACCTGGCGCTCGATCTGCTCCAGTTCCTGCTGCGCTTTTTCGGTGGCCGCCATGAATCTGCGAACGAGCGCCTGAAGGCGCCTTCCCTTTTATACGTCTGCGGCGCGGCTAAAGCCGCGCCCTTTCAAAACCGCTGCTAATCAGCTAGCTGATAACGCGGACACTCCCCCGCCCGCACAACTGTTCCACGCGGGCGATGAAGCTGCGGTCTGGAAGCACATTATAGCCTTCCGCCTCCATCACCACCATAAAATCGCCTTGGCGTTCCACGTCGAACAACACCTTGGCTTCGCCTTTGCGCTCACGAAACAATGCGTGCAACTCGTCCACTGTTTGCTCTCGTGATGTTTCGAGCGGGATACGAATGCGGATGGCGTTGGGCAGCAGAACCTTCGCCTCTTCGAGCGGCATGATCTCGGCGGCGGTGACCTTGGGATTCGCACCTTCTTCAATGCGCACGCCTGCCTTGATCAGCACGGGGACTTCGAGCTTCACTTTGTCGCCGATGCGTTTGTAAGCCTCGGGAAAGACGATCATGTCGAGCGAACCAGCCATGTCTTCGAGCGAGGCCTGCGCGTAAAAGTCGCCGCGCTTCGATTTCAGCACGCGCACATTGCTGATGATACCGGCGGTCGTGATGGTTTCGTCCTTGCCGGTGGAGCGGGTCATGCTTGAGATTTCTTCGGTGCTCAGCGCCTGCAGGTCTTTCAATTTATCGCGGTATTTCTCCAGAGGATGGCCGGTAATGAAGAACCCGAGGATTTCCTTCTCGGCGGTGAGGCGCGTGTGCTCGTCCCAGTCGGGGACGTTGGGCAGTTGGTCGTTCTGGGTTGCGACTTCTTCCTGTTGAAATACGCCAAACAAGCCATGCTGGCCGGATTCGGCGTCGCGCTGGGCTTTTTGCCCCTGCTCGATAGCCTTGTCGAGCACGGCCATTAACTGGGCGCGGCGCCCGAAGGAATCCATCGCGCCGCTCTTGATCAGCGACTCAAGCACGCGCTTGTTGAGCAGCCGCAGATCAACCTGCTCGCAAAATTCGAAAATCGATTTGAACTTGCCCAGCCTGCCGCGCGCCGCCGCGATTGATTCGATCGCATTGCCGCCGACATTTTTCACCGCAGCCAGCCCAAAGCGGATCGACTCGCCGTGCGGTGTGAAATTCGCATCGGAAACGTTAATGTCGGGTGCTTCCACGGCGATACCCATCTCGCGGCACTCGTTGATGTACTTGACGACGTCGTCGGTCGATCCGGTCACCGAAGTCAGCAACGCGGCCATGAATTCGACCGGATAGTGCGTCTTCAGATACGCCGTGTGATAAGCCAGCAAGGCATACGCCGCGGAGTGCGACTTGTTGAAGCCGTATCCGGCAAACTGCGCCATCAGATCGAAAAGTTTTTCTGCCTTGCGCGGAGGAATTCTCCGCTGTCCTGCGCCCTCAAGGAAGCGTTCGCGTTGCTGCGCCATTTCCTCGGGCTTTTTCTTGCCCATGGCGCGGCGGAGCAGGTCGGCCTCGCCGAGCGAGTAGCCTGCCAGGCGGTTGGCAATCTGCATCACCTGCTCCTGATAGACGATCACGCCGAGCGTTTCCTCGAGGATCTCTTTCAACTCCGGCAGTTCGTACTCGACTCTCTTGCGTCCGTGCTTGCGGTCGATGAAGTCCTCGATCATGCCGCCCTGGATGGGACCGGGACGATACAAAGCGTTCAGCGCGGTGAGATCTTCAATCGAGTTCGGCTGATACTTGCGCAGCACGTCGCGCATGCCATGCGATTCAAACTGAAATACTCCGGAAGTCAGTCCCTTGTGAAAAACCCTTTCATACGTCTGAGCGTCTTCGAGCGGAATCTCTTCGAGCTTCAAGGGTGTGCCGCGGGTCTGCAGGATCAGTTTCAGGGTGTCGGTGAGGATGGTGAGCGTGGTCAGGCCGAGGAAATCCATCTTCAACAGGCCCATCTTCTCGATGGCGACCATGTCGAAGGCAGTGACAATTTCGTCGTTCTTGGTCTTGTGCAGCGGAACGAGCTCAGTCAGCGGGCGAGGCGCAATCACGACGCCGGCGGCATGAACTCCAGAGTTGCGCACCAGGCCTTCGAGTTTGCGCGCAGTGTCGAGCAATTCCCGAATCTGCGTGTCTCTCTCGTACGCTTCGTTCAGCTGCGGCGATTCTTCGATGGCTTCGTCGAGCGTAATGTTGAGCGTCTGGGGCACCATTTTCGCGATGCGGTCAACGTCGGAATAAGGAATATCCATGGCGCGGCCAACGTCTTTGATTGCGGCCTTGGCGGCCATGGTACCGAACGTGATGATCTGGGCAACGTTATCGCGGCCGTATTTTTGCGTGACGTAGTTGATGACCTCGCCGCGGCGATTCATGCAAAAATCGATGTCAATGTCGGGCATGGATACGCGTTCGGGATTCAGGAAGCGCTCGAACAGTAACTCGTGCTGCAGTGGATCGAGGTCGGTGATGCCGAGGGAATAGGAAACGAGCGACCCGGCGGCCGATCCTCGGCCGGGGCCCACGGGGATGCCGCGTTCCTTCGCGTAACGGATGAAGTCCCACACGATCAGGAAATATCCCGAAAACTTCATCTGCTGAATGATGTCGATCTCGCGCTCCAGCCGCTGCTCGTAGTCAGCTAGCGGATGCTTCAGTCTTCCCTGGGCATGTAGCGGACGCAGACTCTCGAGGCGCCTAGCGAAGCCTTCGCGGGTGACGTGTTCGAAATAGCTGTCGATGGTGTAGTCCGGTGGCACGTCGAATTGTGGAAATGGCGTCGCCACTTTCTCGAGCCGGAGGCTGCAACGGTTGCCGATGTCGAGGGTGCGTGTGAGAACGTCGGGCGAGTCCTTGAACACGCGCTGCATTTCGGCGTAACTCTTGACGTAAAACTGCGTGCCCTCGAACTTCATGCGGCCCGCGTCGCGGATGGACTTGCCGGTCTGAATGCAGACCATGACGTCCTGCGCGTGCGCGTCGTCTTCGCACAGGTAGTGGCTGTCGTTGGTGGCGACGAGCGGCAGGCCGAGATCTTTTTCCAGCTGGAACAACGCCGGATGAATGCGTTTCTCCGTCTCGAGGCCCTGATCCTGAATTTCGAGATAGAAATTCGACTTGCCGAAAATGTCGGCAAACTCGCCGGCGGCGGCGCGCGCGGCTTGGTAATTGTTCTCCATCAACCGCTCGGCGACCTCGCCCTTCAGGCATCCGGAAAGGCCGATCAGGCCGCGGGAATGCTCGGCTAAAAACCGCTTGCTCACGCGCGGTTTGTAATAAAAGCCGTGCAGCGACGCTTCCGAGGTGATCTTCACCAGGTTGCGGTAGCCCTCTTCGTTTTCCGCGAGCACCAGCAGATGGTTGTACGTGTCGCCTTCGGGCGGTGTGCGCTCGATGTTGTGATCGTCCTTCTTGCAGATGTACAGCTCGCAGCCGACGATCGGCTTCACGCCGTGTTTGTTGGCGGCATTGACGAAGTGCACTGCGCCAAAGATGTTGCCATGATCGGTCATGGCCACCGCGGGCATGCCGAGTTCGTGGACACGCTGGCAGAGCTTTTCCACGTCACAGGAGCCGTCGAGCAGGGAATAATCGGTGTGCAGATGCAGGTGGACGAATTGGGACATGGCGTCGGTAGGGCTAGTTTAGCGCAACGGGGAGTGAGGAAAAACCTGCGATTCTGTGCGTTCCTTGGGCCGAGGGCCGTTGAGTGTATGGAGATCTTACGCCAGCCGACAACAACGGAGTAGAGATCGGGAAAATCCTCAGCATCGTCCGAGAGGTGTGGACTTCCCCAGCCTCTCCCGAAGGCCGTTTACACTATTTCAACCTTTTCTACCTTCTTTTACCGGAGATCGGAGTATGCTCCTTGCCGTGCACAGACCAGTGCGTGCCTTCGGTACCCGGAAACTTGGATCCGCCTGTTCCAGGCCCCGCGCGCCGGCCGGAGGAGGACCATGAAGTTTGCATTGGCTTTCGTCCTCATTGCTGCATCAGTATCCGCCCAAAACTCGGCTCCGGCACCTTTTCCTCAAAGTGCGTGTGGACCGATGAACGTGAAGTTTCAGATAAACATCGACGACGGCCATTCGCCGATTCCGAAAGTTGAACCGGGAAAGGCGCTAGTCTTTGTCATAGAGGACCAGCGCTATACGGGCGCGAACGACGTGACGGTAAGAGTTGGGCTCGATGGCGCTTGGGTAGGTGCGACCCAAGGCAACTCCTACCTGTCTTTCACGGTCGAACCAGGCGAGCACCATCTATGTGCCGATATAAGGCCGGGTATTCTATATCCTGGTCGCACGGTCTCACTCTCCGGCCTGACAGCAGAAGCAGGAAGGGTTTATTACTTTAGGGCACGAACCACCGGAGGACCTTCGGCGGCCCTAGCTCCGGACGCCACGATATTCATCGATTTGGATCTCCTTAACGGCGATGAGGGGAAACTCTTAGTGGCCTCTTCTCCACTCAGTGTGTCGAATCCAAAGCCGATCAAGACGGAAGGAAAGAGACAGGGCTTCTAGTGGTCGACCTTCGCTTCCTCGGACAATTTCGAAGACGCTTTTTGGGGTTTGATTGAAGTCTCCGAGTGCGCGTGACTTCCGGATTAGAGGTCAACCGACGCAATCAGCCGATTAAATCAGAATCCCTCGGGAGGAGATAAGCGTTCTAGTCCGTGCCCGCTGATGCTGCTTGCGTTTTCTGTAGCAGCCGCCGCGCCTGGGAGATGAGTTCCGCCACTTCGAAGGGTTTCACCAGCGAGGGGACGCTGTTTTCCTGCAGGAAGGCGCGGCCGTCGCCTAATTCGACGGCGTTCGAGAAAGTAAACAGGACGTGGCCGACCATGGCCGGGCAGTTCTGCTTGATCCAAGTGTGGGATTCTTTGACGTTCCAGTCACTGGGCATCTTACCGGACATGATAACGGCCTCGAATGACTCGGAGAGCAGGCGATTCTTCACGTCCTCGCTGGTCTTCGCGGTGACGATGGTTGCTCCAGCACCCGCCAGAACGTCGCGTTCGAATTCGAGCACGGCCTCTTCTTCTTCGACCAGCAGGATGCGGCCATGCACTGCGCCTTCGTGCGGCCGTGGTGCCGCTTTCTCAGCCTCGGGTTCCACCTTCGCCGCGGCCACCACCGCCGCCGGCAGCCGAACCTCGATCACCGCGCCGCCCTCGGGAGCGTTGTTGGCAGTGATGTCGCCGCCATGCTCCTTCACGATGCCGTAGCAGATGCTCAGGCCGAGGCCCGTGCCCTTGCCCACGCTCTTGGTGGTGTAGAAGGGGTCGAAAATGCGTTTGGGATCTTTAATGCCGGGGCCGTCGTCAGTAAACTGCGTGCAAACCTGTCCGCTCTGGTTGTAGACCCGAATGTGGAGCTTGCCGGTGCGCCCGGTTTCGAGAATGGCGTCGACGGCGTTGTTGA
>Ga0335081_10020169_pt1 | contig 10779 bp, 9 predicted proteins | sample Lox_Sample_35_FD_206713 | JGI IMG/M metagenome (GOLD analysis project Ga0335081, IMG submission 206713) | Soil microbial communities from Loxahatchee National Wildlife Refuge, Florida, United States - Lox_Sample_3.5 | ecosystem: Environmental > Terrestrial > Soil > Wetlands | place: USA: Florida... | reverse complement strand
CTGGTGACCTTGAACCCCAACAATGGCGCGGTGCTGACCAGTGTTGCATTCAATGTCAGCGGCATTGAGTCTCTGGCAATTGCCTCCAACGGGACGCTCTACGGCGCGACTCAAAGCGCACTCTATACGCTCAACGCCGCCAACGGGCATGCGACACTGGTGGGGAACTTCAACAACAGCGCCATCGGCAGTTCGGGACAAAACATACGCTTCGGCTCGGACGGCAATCTTTATGACACTGATGGCGGGGTCAACGCCACCAATACGGATTTGTTTCAGATCAGCACGATCAACGGGCACGCGACATTAATGGGTGTGGTTACCAATTTTCCGGGGTTGACACTCGAAAACGCCGGTTCACAACTGTACGGCGTGGGCATTCAACTGGGTTCGGCTTCCACTTTGTATCAGGACCTGGTGGGAATTGATCTGAGCAGCCTCAAGGCCGGTGGAACCAACAGTAATGGCTCGCCGTTCGATATCAATTACAATTTACTGACCCCCAACTTTCCCAATAATTACAACTTTTCGTCGGCAAACTTGTTTATCGTTCCAGCCCCCGAGCCAAGCTCGGTGACCCTCTCCATAATGGGCGGGGCGATATTTCTGATGATAAGCCGCAGCCGCATGCGGTGTTGATCGCGCAGAACAACACGTCTTGGCCCGTTTGGTGGGGCAGAGACGCTCATGCCATTCATGTGATCCGCTCCGCTGACGGGCACCTTCGCCACTGTGCGCCCAGTCAAGGTCGCGAGTTCAGTGCGCCGACAGCCCTGCCCAAGCTGGTGCCGGATTGAAACCGGCTGATCAGGACCGGCTCTGGTAGAGGGCGACCAAAGCAGCGCCGATGGCCGCGGACAAATCGCCTAATGCCGCCGGGACGACGGTTATCTGAGCCCGCTGTGCCGGCCAGAGATAGGGATGGGCCGATTCGCGGACGATTCGAAGGTAGCGGGCGCGGAATTCCTCGGTGGTGGCTCCTGGATCCATCAGGCCGCCGCCGATGACGACAAAGTGCGGGTCGAGGGCCATGGCGAGATTGGCCACGTGCAGGCCCAAAGCCCGAGCTTGAAAATCGAATATTTCGACGGCGAGGGGATCGCCCTTCTGGGCCAGGCCGCGCAGGGACAAAGCCTTTTCCTTCGGTGAGGCTGGAGATTTGGCCAGAGCATGGTCGGGATACTTGGGCAGCTTTTCGGCCAGAAGATGTGGCAGACCGGAGATGGTGGTATAGACTTCAGTGCAACCCCAGGTCCGGCCACAACCGCACGGGAAAGGTTTCATGTTCAAGAGATGCAACGGCGCAGGCATGTGCGCGCCTTCCATTCCTGCCAGGGTGTCACCGTCGAGGGACCGACCGTTGCGGTCCACATAGGCACAGCCCAGGCCGGAGCCGGGGGCGAGCATAAGCATGGAGCCGCTGCTGGTGCGCCGCAAATGGTGAGCCTCGGCCACGCCGCCGTAATTGCCGTCATTCCCGACGGTCAGTGGAATAGTCCGCCCGGCCTGGGCGGCCAGGGCGTTGCTGTAGGCCCGGTGAACGTCCCAACCCTCGAAACTGGCCGGCAGATTGGGTGAATGACCGAGCACGCCGTAACCAAGGAACGGTCCGGGGATGGCCAGGCCGACGCCGAGCACCCGGTCCCAACTCAGGCCGTTCTGCGCCAGGAAATCGTTGACGGCCTCGACCCAGCCAAGAACAACCGCGTCGGGGCCTTTCTGAGAGTTGGTGGGCCGTTGCAGGAGTTGGGTGGAAATGGTCGCACCGTCGGCCCAAACACCCGCGACCTTCGACGTGGTCGCCCCGCTGTCCGTGCCGATATAAATATTCTGCCTGGTGCTCACGTTGTTGTCTCAATCAGAGATTAAAATTGTTGGGTTGCCAAGTAAACCGGGTCGCGGCGGAAAAGTAAATTCCTATCTTGTCCCAACACACGATTTCAAACTTTTTCTCCGCCCGGGTGCAATGCGGGTGTTGTTTTCGCGGTTACAGACTGCTGCGGCGACCAAACCGCGTAACCGCCCGTGTGGGATTTGCCATGAAGTTCTGCTTGGCAAGCGCGGATTTAGAAGATTAGCTGGTCGCCGTGAGCATGGTAACCAGGATCAGTGGCGTCGGCAGGACGGCCGTCTCGACCGCGCAATTCAGCAACACGCGGCGGTTCCGCAAACCCGGCCTTTCCGGTCATTCCCCAAATCGGTATTTTCCCGTAAAATTCTGAAATAAACTTCATTCGTTACACCATGTGAACAACAAGATCAAACCTTCAACCTCAATAACAGCCTGATGAATAAAGCCAGATTCATACCCCCGCTCGACCCAGGTTTTCAACCGGCGGTGCTCTTCAACCACCGGTACGTCGCCGCCGCAAAGGCTTCCGGCAAATCCGAACCGCTCGTCATCGGCCTGGAGCGGGAAAACGGGTTGTTATCGCGTTACGAGACGGTTGTGAAATCAGCCGTTGACGCCGATACGCTGCGTTACGCCGACCGGCTGGTGAAATTTCTGCTCTGGGCACGCGGTGGCTGGCGAATTTACGTCAGCGGGCCCCGGGAAATCGGCGAACAGATTGCGCTTAATTATTCCAAAACGGGCGAGCGACGTTTTGACGTGCAATTGATGGGCCGCGTTTACGAATGCCCGTTTGAAGTTATCCCCACCAGGCGGGAGCTTGTCCCGGCCGAAAAGGAAACGACCGCCGTAAGCGGCGGTCACCTTGAAGGCTGCCGGCTCGGGTTTGATTTGGGTGCGAGCGATTACAAAGTCGCCGCGGTCAAAGACGGCGAAGTGGTCTTCAGTGACGAATTTCCGTGGAATCCCAGAGATCAGGCCGATCCGAATTACCACTACGAACATTTACATGACGGATTGAAAAAAGCGGCGGCCCATTTGCCGCGCGTGGACGCCATTGGCGGCAGTTCGGCGGGTGTGATTGTGGCCAACAAAATCATGGTGGCGTCGCTGTTTCGCGCCGTGCCGCCGGAAAAATTTGACGCCGCCAAGAACACTTTTCTGCGCCTTCGCGACGCCTGGGAGGTGCCGCTGGAAGTGGCCAACGACGGCGACGTGACGGCCCTGGCCGGGGCGATGTCGCTCAAAACCAATGGCATGTTGGGCGTTGCGATGGGTTCGAGCGAAGCCGCCGGTTTCATCAATGCCAAAGGCGGCATGACCGGCTGGTTGAGCGAACTGGCTTTTGCCCCGGTGGACTATAATACGAAAGCGGCTGCCGATGAATGGTCGGGTGACCGGGGCGTGGGTGCGCTTTATTTTTCGCAACAGGCGGTCAACAAGCTGTTGCCGGCGGCCAAAATCGAGGTGCCGCGGGACATGGGCCTGCCTGAGCGTCTCAAAGAGGTCCAGAACCTCATGGCCAACGGCGATGCACGGGCAGCCAAAATCTACGAGACCATCGGGGTTTATCTCGGCTATACGATTCCTTGCTACGCCGACTTCTTCGATTTTGCGCACCTGCTCATCCTGGGTCGCCTCACGACGGGCAGAGGGGGGGATATCATTCTTGCCAAGGCGCGCGCATTGTTGCAGGCGGAGTTTCCGGAAGTGGCGGGGAAAATCCAATTGCATGTCCCCGATGAAAAGAGCCGCCGTGTCGGCCAGGCCGTGGCCGCTGCAAGTCTGCCGGCCATCAAAAAATGAATGGCAGCCATGACATTCCCATTCCATCACTGCTCGCCATCGGCCCCCGACTGACGAGCGTTTAATGGGAACCACCTCGCGGGGTTATAGCTGACATTCAATCCGGCGGCGCCGATGCCATGCCGCAAGGCTGGCTGGCAAAGCCCAACCCGGATTTTGCCCCGATGACCGCGTCGGGGTTTCTCCGAGAGTTGCCGTAAAGTTCTGCTTGGCAAGCGTGGATTTAGCGGATTAGCTGGTCGCCATGAGCATTGTAACCAGGACCGGCGACGACGGCACAACGGCGCTCATGTACGGCCGCCGTGTCCCCAAATCGCATCCTCGGGTTGAAGCCTGCGGCGTGGTGGACGAACTCAATGCCGCGCTCGGTTTGGCGCGTTCGGCGGAGCAACCTGATTTCGTCAGGGAGAATCTGCTCGCGATTCAGCAGGACCTGGTCGTGTTGATGGGCGAATTGTGCGTTCAGCCGGAGGATTTGGAGCGCTACCTCAAAGACGGTTACTCGCTCGTCATTCCGGGAATGACGGCGAAACTCGACGCGCTCGCTCAGGAAATTGAAGCGCAACATATCAGCTTCAAAGGCTGGGCGACCCCGGGTGCGACCAGGAATTCTGCCACCCTGGATGTGGCGCGAACGGTTTGCCGCCGCGCGGAACGGGACCTGTGCGCGTTGAAGCAATCCGGCGAATTAAGAAACGGCGAGATCATCGTTTATCTCAATCGCCTGTCGGATTTGCTGTGGCTGTTTGCGCGTTGGGTGGAGACGAGGGCGGGCAAGGAACAAAAATAGGGCGTGCGCGGCAATTTCCATCGCCGGCAGCGGATTGCCCAATGCCCGTTCCGGCCCTGGTTTGGTGAAATCGCCTTGGATATCGGGTCGGCCTTGAAATCGGGGACAATGGACCGGTAAGCTCGCCTTGTGAATAACATCGGTTTTGTTCACTTCCGCCCGCCGGCGGTGAACACGGCAAATATCTCATTACCAACGCGTTTGCATGATCTGATTTGCAACGGCGTAGCCTTGGCCAATTGATGAAAACCGCTGCCATCGGCAATGGTTGGAGAGTCACGGCCACCAAAAATCTTCGGGCAAATGGTCAAATGTAGCTCATCCACCAGGCCAGCTTTGAATAAAGCGGCGTTTAATTCTCCGCCGCCTTCACAGAGCAGGCGCTTGACGCCCCATTTCGCCCGCAACCAGCAAAGCGCTGCGCGAAGATTGATTTTATTTTTTCCGCAGACCTTCACCTCATTCGCAACGGCCCGCAGACGGCGCAGCCTGGTCGGCGCTGCGCGCCTGGTGGTAAGCACAATAATGGGCGAAAAACGATGTCGGAAGATTTCCGCTCGTGGATTAAGCCAACCATCGCCGCTCACAACGACGCGCAAGTTATATTCGGCCAATCCGCGCCGGCGCCGCAACTGCCGGAATTTTGCCGGTCCTGGCCCCAGGTTGATGGGAGCCGACGCGACTGTTCGCGCGCCCGCCATGACTGCGTCCACCGTGGCGCGCAGTTCCAGCAGATGCTCATGGTCTTGGGCGCTGCCGAAGGACGAAACCGCACGGTTCGACGTCGCGATTTTACCGTCGGCCGTCACGGCCATGTTTACGAGCACAATTGGCAGCGTTGCGTTTCCCGTTTTTAGTCTGGAATTCACACAATCAGCATCGCATCGCCGTAACTGTAAAAGCGGTAACGTTCCCGGATGGCTTCGGCGTAGGCCGCCAGGAGCATGTCGCGCCCACGTATTTCGCCCGGTGCGGCAAACGCACTCACGAGCATCAACAACGTGGAGCGGGGGAGATGAAAATTCGTCAATAGCGCGTCCACGATTTGAAACTGGAATGGCGGATAGATGAAAATGCCCGTTTTCCCTGTGTTTTCAACGATTTTCCCGTGGTTTTGTGAGGCAATCGTTTCGAGCGCGCGGACGGTTGTCGTGCCAACGGCAATGACGCGCCGGCCGGAATTCCTGGCTTCATTTACGATGCACGCAGTGTCCCTGCCAACCTGAAATTGTTCCTGATGCATTTTGTGCGCGGTAACCCTCTCGGTCTTCACCGGCAGAAAGGTGCCGGGACCGACGTGAAGCGTGACGCAGCAAACCTGCACTCCACGCCCGCGGATTTGTTCCAGCAATTCCGGAGTAAAATGCAATCCCGCCGTCGGCGCGGCGACCGAGCCGTTATGCTCGGCATAAACTGTCTGGTATCGTTCCCGGTCCCCCGGCAGCTCGCGGGCACGATGAATGTAGGGAGGCAAGGGCGTTTCCCCCAGCCGCTCAAGCTGGCCGTGGATGTCCCGGATACCCGAAAATTTCAACCGCCGATTGCCTTCGCCGTTTGTTTCGACGACTACCGCTGAGATGCCGGGCAGATTTCCCTTCGGATCGCGAAGGGTAATTCCCGCGCCGACGCCCGCACGTTTCGCTGGCTTCACCATGGCCCACCAGTCGTTGGTGGCGTTTTCTTCGAGCAGCAGAATTTCAAATTGGCCGCCCGTACGAACATTCGCGCCGCGTAGCCGCGCCGGGATAACGCGCGAATTGTTCAGGACGAGCACGTCGCCGGCACGAAGGAATTCCGGGAGTTCGCTGAACCGGCGGTGTTCGATGCGCCCGTCATGGCGATTCAAAACCAGGAGTCGTGATGCGTCACGCCGGGGCGCAGGGCCTTGCGCAATCAATTCCGGCGGCAACCTGAACTCGAAGTCGGCGCTTCGCATCCCGCCGAGTCTCACGGTTCACGTTGTAAGTTGCAAGTTGTCAGGCAACGAGGTTTAAAATTTGGGGTTTTACGTGGATTTGCGGGTTGTGAATAACTTCTGAATAAATCGCAAAAAAAACCGAAATTTTTTGTTGACGTAGTGGGTCGAAATGGGTAAGAATGGGGCGTCGTGGGGAAAAAGGCCGTTCGCTGTTCCCACGGTGAACAAATGGGCAGTACGACAAACAATCAACCGACTTACTACAATTCGCGCTTTCGTCATGGTGTGGACGAGAAGCGGCGCGTGCAAATTCCGGCCAGGTGGCTGCCGCGAAAGGCGGATTTGGAGCTGACGCTAATCCTTTGGCCGCGCGAAGGCGTAGGGCCGTGTGTGCGGGTGCTGCCCCCTGCGCAAATGGCGAAACTGATGCAATCCATTGACGAGATGCCAAACAGCGACCCCAAAAAGGTCGTCCTGAAACGCATTATCGGAAGTGGTTCGGCGCAGGCCACCGTGGACAAGGCCGGGCGAATTTGTCTGCCGGAGGAAATGGCCCGCGAGGCGGGTCTCAAGAACGAGGCGGTGCTGGTCGGCTTGCTCGATCGCTTTGAAATTTGGAATCCCGAACGTTACGGAAAGGTTCAAGCCGCCGACGCCGCGTTGGCGCCCGACGCCTTCAGATTGATGGAATGATTATGAAACTTGGAACATTGCTGGCCGCCGGGAAAAGCTTGGCGCTAAGACGCCGGGGACAAAGTCCGTATCGCGCCAACAAACAGATTTATCTTCCCAAATTTGGTTCGCCGAAGAACCCATTCGCGTCGGCGAACCAACCCGGAGGGGCAATCCCGCCGGAAGGAACCGCCACTGCGCCGGTCAAAACACCAATCACCGTCGTTGCAGCCAAAACCCAAAGGCTGCCGACGTTTTCTCCGGCGCAGGCGGTCAATCATCGTCCGGCGACTGCCGGACAACCGGGCGGCCCGGCTCCAAAGCCGCGGCATCCGTTGCAGTGGATGAACAAGCTGAACCCGTTTGCATCCGATTCCGCGTTCCTGGTTGCCGGTTCGGGCAACGCGAAAGCCCCCATCCAGGCCGAATTGTCATTGGATGCAGTAAAAGTTTTGCGGAACGACCTGAGCGACGTGGACGTCGAGGTTGTTCCGCTCAAGTCCCATCCGCCGGGTGATGCCGGGGAACCGGATCTGCCCACGGCCAAAAAAACGTGGGGACTGTTGGGGGAACGGTTTTTGAAGATGAAAGCCGGGTGAGCCGGCGTAAAACCCATGCACAGTGCCAGAGTTCGTTCACAAACCGGTGATGGCGGCGGAGGTGCTGGACGCCTTGAAGCCCCGGCCGGGCGGGCGCTACGCCGACGGGACAATCGGTGGCGCCGGGCACGCGGCGATTATCTTGGCCGCGAGTTCGCCGACTGGATGGCTGTTTGGATGCGATCGCGATGGCGACGCGGTTGAAGCGGCGCGCGCGCGGCTGGCGGAGTTCGCCGGACGATTTGAAATCCGCCGCGGTAATTTTGCGGAAATGGCTGATTGGATTCCCGCGGCAAGTTGCGAGGGCGTGCTGTTGGACTTGGGCGTGAGTTCGCGGCAACTGGATCGCGCCGAACGCGGATTCAGTTTTCAGCACGACGGACCGCTGGACATGCGGATGGACACGCGCCAATCGCTGACGGCGGCGGATTTGGTGAACGGCGGCGGCGCCGGGGAGCTGGCGCGAATTTTTGGAGAACTGGGCGGTGAGCGGGACGCACGGCGCATTGCGAATGCAATCGTACGCGGCCGCGAGAGGCAGAAGTTTGAAACCACGCGCCAATTGGCGGACTTGATTGAAAAAATATCGCCGCGCCGCGGAAAAAAAACGCATCCGGCGACGAAAGTTTTTCAGTCATTGCGAATCGCGGTAAATGACGAGGTCGGCTCTTTGAAACGGGGATTGGCCGCGGCGATGAAAACGTTGAAGCCCGGCGGACGGCTGGCGGTCATCACGTTCCATTCGCTGGAGGACCGGGTGGTGAAGAGTTTCGGGTGCGCACGGGCGCGGGATTACACGTTCGCCGGAGGAGTGGACGTTCCGGAGTTGCGCGAACCGCGCGTGCCCGAGTTGAAATGGGTGACGCGCAAGGCCGTCAGGCCGGGAGCGGAGGAAATTGCGGAAAATCCGCGCAGCCGCAGCGCACAATTGCGGGTAATGGAGAAGATTTAGAGGATGAAAAATCGAAGAAGTCAGTCAGCGGTGATTCGGTTTGGGCCGGCGTTGAAGGCCTTATTTTTGTGCCTGTTGATCGCAGGTTCAGCGGTCGGTTACGTCTGGCAAAAGAGCCAGATTTACCAGCTTGCCCAGCAAAAAGGTCAGCGGGAAGCCCGCCTGAAACAATTGCTGGAAGCAAACCAGAAACTCAGTGGCCAACTCGCGATGCTGCGTTCGCCGCCGATGTTGGACCAGCGGGTGCGGGAGTTGAACTTCGGACTGGGTCCTGCGCAACCATCGCAAATCTGGCGGCTGCCCGAACCTCCGCCGGTCCCGTCCAGTAACCGGGACGCGTCCGGCCGGCTGGCCGTGCGCCCCATCGGCGCCACGACCCAATAAGATTTGAATTTGGCCGCCGCCCGTGACGCCGTCGGGTGAGGAACCGATCGCCGCGGGCGGCCGGCCGCTTTGAAAATGAGCAATCAACTGCAACTTCGACGGGTGTTGTTGCTGCTGCTGCTGCTGGGCGCGGCGTTCGCCGGACTGGGATACCGGCTCGTGGACTTGCAGGTGTTGCGGCATGATGAATTGGCCAAAGTCGCCGAGTCGAACACGGAACATGATTTTTTCAGGGCGCCGCGGCGGGGCAACATCCTGGACGTGAACGGCAATCTGCTGGCCACGAGCATTTCCGTGAAAACGGTTTGCGCCAACCCGTCATTGATGGGCAACCAGCAGGCAGTGGTCGCCCGGGCGCTCGCGCCGCTGCTGGGCATGAGTGAAAGCGCCCTTTATCAACGGATGATTCCCCGGGTCGGGAGAAATGAAAAAGGCCAGATCGTCACCAACGGACTTCATTATGTCCGGCTCCAGAAAAATGTCTCCGATGAGACCTGGCAAAGGATTCAAATGGCAATGACCAATCTTTCATTCGGGGTGGATGAAAGTAAATTGTCCAGAAGCGACCGGGCATTTCTCCGCAACCTGCGCCAGGGCGCAATTTTTGCCGAGACGGACCAGTTGCGCACTTATCCCAACGGCCCGCTGGCGGCCCAGGTGCTCGGATTCGTCGGATCGGAGGATGTGACGTTGAACGGCACCGGGATTTCGCAGCTTTCCGGGCGCGACGGCATCGAATTGGTCATGAACCTTGCGTTGAGCGGTGCGGCGGGCTGGCGGGTGACGGAAATGGATCGGCAACGGCATGAGTTGGTTGCGTTGCGCGACCAGGATGTGCAGGCGCGCGATGGCCTTAATGTCGTGCTCACCCTGGATGAGGCTATTCAGCACATTGTCGAGCGCGCCCTGGCCGACGCGATGCAGCAGCACACGCCCATCAGCATCACCGGCATCGTCATGCGTCCACGCACGGGCGAAATCCTGGCCATGGCGACCCTGCCCAATTTTGATCCCAATAATCCCGGTGCCGCACCAGCCGATGCCCGCCGGGACCGCGTCGTCACCGACGTGATGGAACCGGGTTCAACGTTCAAAATTGTCGTGGTTTCCGGCGCGTTGAATGACGGCATGGTCCATTTCAACGACACGTTTAATTGCGAGGAAGGGCATTTCGCCTATGCCGGGCGGGTTTTACACGACCATGAGCCGTTCGGGATTCTGACCACCAAAGGCATCATCACCAAATCGTCGAACATCGGCGCCGCCAAAATCGGCATCCGCCTCGGCGAAAACCGGCTGTACGATTATGCGACGAAATACGGCTTTGGCGAAATCACGGGCATCCTGTTGCCGGGCGAAGTCAGAGGGATTTTGCGTCCGGTGAACAAATGGAGCAAGGTTTCCATCGCGCAAATCCCGATGGGGCAGGGCGTGGCGGTGACGCGGCTGCAAATGCTCATGGCCATGTGCGCCATTGCCAACGATGGCTGGCTCGTGCAACCGATGCTCGTGAACCGCCTGGAAGACCGCGGCGGAAAGGTGGTGCAACAATACACGCCGCACTGCGTGCGACAGGTCATCAGTGACGCCACGGACAAATTGATGATTGAAGCGCTCAAAACGGTCGTCTCACCGGACGGCACCGCGCCGGGCGCGGCTATGAAGGATTACACCGTGGCCGGCAAGACCGGCACGGCTCAGAAAGTCGGGCCGGACGGTTATGAACGAGGCAAATATTTTGCGTCGTTTATCGGCTTTTTCCCGGCGGACAATCCGCAGCTCTGCATTTCCGTGGTCATGGACGAG
>Ga0335081_10020168_pt1 | contig 10780 bp, 10 predicted proteins | sample Lox_Sample_35_FD_206713 | JGI IMG/M metagenome (GOLD analysis project Ga0335081, IMG submission 206713) | Soil microbial communities from Loxahatchee National Wildlife Refuge, Florida, United States - Lox_Sample_3.5 | ecosystem: Environmental > Terrestrial > Soil > Wetlands | place: USA... | reverse complement strand
GCCTGGACGGGGATCACGAGCGATCGGAACACCACCAGCAGCAGCAGTGCGGCGAGCGCAATGACCACGCCGATGAACAGGGGCAACTTGCTCGAGAGGACGTGCGAGAAGTCGACCTGGGACGCCGTCGCACCGCCCACGTAGACACGGCTCGCGGTGCTGCGCTCGACCGGCGGGATCACCGAGTCGCGCAGGTGCGTAACCAGGCTCGACGTCTGCGCGCTCTGCGGCGACGTCGTCGGATACGCGACGACGGCCGCCGTGTTTCCGGCGGGGTTGAGCCGCGGGGGCGCTACCGAGGCGATGCCGGACGTGGTGCGGAGCGCGTGAGTGATCTCCGTGAGGGCCGCGGAATCGTGCGCCCGCGGGAGTGCCACAGCCAGCTGGAGCGGACCGTTGACGCCCGGACCGAATCCCCTGGCGAGTAGGTCGTAGGCCTGGCGGGTCGTCTGGTTGGCCGGATCGTTACCGGCGTCGCTCGAGGCGAGACGCAGACCCAGCGCGGGCGCCGCGAGCACCAGCATCAACGATGTCGCGGCGATCGCCGTGAGCGCGGGGCGGCGTTGTACGCGCTGGACCCAGCGCAACCAGAACCCGGGCCGCGCACCATCCTCCTCCGGCCCTGTCTGGCCTCTCGCGGTTTCGCCGATCCGCCGGCCGATCAAGCTCAGCAGGGCCGGTAGCAGCGTGAGCGACGCGGCAAGCACGAGCACCACGCCGATCGCTGCCGCGACCGCCGCGCCGTTCAGCAGGCTAACTCCGAGCGCGAACATCCCGAGGAGGGCGATCACGACGGTCGCGCCGGCGAACAGCACGGCACGGCCGGAGGTGTTGAGGGCCGCCTCGACCGCCTGCTCGACATCGCCCCCGTTCGCCCGGTAGTTCTCGCGGAAGCGCGTGACGATGAACAGGGCGTAGTCGACGCCGACGCCAAGGCCGATCATCAGCGCCAGCTCGGACGCGAAGCTCGGCATGTCGACGATGTGGCTCGCCAGGTTGATCACGCCGAGCCCGGTGACCAGACCGAGGAGCGCGGTGGCGATCGGAAGCCCCATCGCCGCGAACGATCCGAAGCTGATCAGCAGGATCACGATCGCCGCAGCGATCCCGACGACCGTGGCGAACCCTAGCGAGGCCTGCTGCGCTTGCTCGATCGCCTGACCGCCGAGTTGCACGTCGAGCGCCGTCGAGCGCGCCGACTCGGCCGTGCTGATCACATTGTCGACCGCTGCTTTCGGAACCGCGTTGGCGCGCTCGTCGAAGTTGACGGTGGCGAAGGCGATCGTCCCGTCGCGGGAGATCGCATGCTGACCCGGCGCGTACGGGCTGACGACGCTCGTGACGTGATCCAGCCGCGCGACGCGGGCCAGCGTCGAGTCGATCGCCGTCCGGTCGGCCGCGTCGGTCAACTTACCCGACTTCGCATGGAAGACGATCTGATCCGCATCACCGGCCTGGGCCGGGAAACGAGTCTGGAGCAGGTCCACGGCCTGCTGTGAGTTTGTGCCCGGGAGCGTGAAGCTGCTCGCGGTCTTCTTCCCGACCGCGCTCGAGACCGCGAACACGCCGATTGCGGCCACGATCCAGGCGGTCACGACAATTCGTCGGTGCCGCATTGTCCAGCGAGCGATGTTCGACATATTCTGCCCTGGCTTTCATGGGTAGCAACTTTGCAAGCGCTGCATTTATATAGCGGCTGCAGCGCGAAGTCAACAGTCGTTGCAAAATTTCTATCTGTGCACGTTCGCTGGTAAGCTTCCGCTTAGATGAGCTCGCTCGACTCGATACAGCCCAAGATCGGCCTCCGCGAACGCAAGAAGCAGCAGACGCGCGAGACGATCGCCCAGGCTGCGCTTCGGCTGTTCGCCGAGCGCGGCTACGACGAGACCACGCTCGCCGAGATCGCAGAGGCGGCGGACGTCGCTCCGCGTACGATCTTCGCCTACTTCGACAGCAAGGAGGACATCCTGTTCTCCGAGGAGAGCGGCTATCTCGACGAACTGAAGCGGATGCTCGACGAGCGGCCGGCCGGCACGACGACCGTCGACGCGCTCCGTGAGTTCGTGGGGTGCATGAAGTCGCCCGACGAGAAGGACAAACTCCGCAAGAAGGTGATCATGGCCAATCCCGCGCTGCAGATGAAGATGCGCGCGCGCCACGCGGAACTCGAGCCGATGCTCGGCGAATCGATCGCGCGGGACCTCGGTACCGGCCCAGACGACATCCGCTCGCTGCTGATCGCGGCCTCAATGACGGCGGCGTTCGAGTCCGTCAGCGACCGGTTCTTCCAGGCGGAGTCAGGCGGTGAGCCGGTCAGCCACGAACAGGCCATGGTGATCCTCGACCAGGTGCTCGAGTTTCTCCGCGGCGGCTTAGAGGCGCTGCAGAGCGAGTAGCGACGGCACCGCGACACCGGCCACCGAAGCGATGTGGTGGCGCGGAACCGAACTCGGTCAGGCGGCTTCGACGATTTCGAGGCCGTTGCCGTCCTCGTCGTGGAAGGCGAACATCGCCGGCACGCCCGGCCAGCGGAGCAGTTCGCCGACGTCGACGCCACGATCTTGAAGAGCCGCGTGGACGGCGGACGCGTCCCTGGCGGCCAGGCGGATCCCGGTCTCGATGCCGGCGGGGACGCCCTCACGCGCCGGAACGAGCGAGAGCGTGATCTTTGCGCCGGCCGGCGCTACCTCGATCCAGCGGCCGCCGAACTGCGGGAGCGGATCGTCGCGGCGTGTCTCGAACCCGAGCTTGTCGGTGTAGAACGCGAGCGCGCGGTCCTGGTCGGTGACGGGAACGCCGATGTTCATGACGTCGGTGATGGGTGTCTGGTCGTTCATTGTGTTCTCCTGTGCGTCGCCTGTCATCGCTCCAACATGCTCTTGAGTGCCGTGAGGCGCTCGCGCCAGTACGCCTTCATGCGCTCGGCTTCGTTCGCGTCGGCGAGCCGCCGGTGCTCGAGCGCCGCCGTGCTCCGCGCCTCGCCCTTCGCGAGGAAGGTCACGTTGACCCGCGTGCGTCCGTCACCCCAGTCGAATCGTGCTGACTTCGGCCTCGTCGCCGTCCGCTCTTGTAGCCCTGCATCGGGGAGCCATTCGCGGCGAACGGACTCCCCGACGAACGCGTCGTACAGCCGCTCGACGGACACGGCCACCGTACGCGACGCGGTGATCGCGAAGCCGTCGTCCTTCTCTCCGACCTCGCGCAGCCCCCGGGCCCGTTCGTAGCTGGCGGCGACCGCCTGCACGTTCCACGCCAACGGGTGGAGGTCCTGCTGCTCTGCGAGCCAGCGCGCGGTCTCGCGATGCGTCCGGTCGGGGGCGCCCCAGCCGTCGAGCATCTCGAACCACTCCTCCCAACCGCGCCCCGTCCGCCGGCGGATCGTTTCGTCCGACGTCGACAGCTTCACGCCCTCGAGGCCCTCTGAGGGTGACTCTTCGGCGCGGAGCAGCCTCGCGCGGGCGGTCGTGTAGCTCTCGCCCGTCTTCTCCATGCGCGCGCGGACGAGACGCTTGAACGACTTCTGCTCGGTCATCGCTTGTGCTCCTTTCGAACAGGCGCGGCCCCGCGACTCACGCTCACGGCGCCCCGCCGGAAAGGGCAACAACCGACCGGCGTCCCGAGGGCATCGACCCCCTTTGCCCCCGCTTGCGCCGGCGGCGTAAGCACCGGATTCGGGGGTTGGGCGCGGGACGGCGCCTGAACGACAGTATTGCTACCGGCTACGACTGTCGCAAGCCAGGAAACTCATCGGGCGAAACGAGGGACGAGCTAGTCGGCGGTCTCGAGCGCGGCCCGGGCCACGACCCGGCGCGTGCGGAACGCCACCGCCCCAACGAACGCCAGCGCCACCGTCACCACGCCGGCCCCCGCGAATACCGCGCGCACCCCGGCGACGCTGAGCAGCGCGCCGGCGCCGACGAACGCTGCCACGAACGCGATGTTCTCGAGCACGTCCTTCAGCCCGAACACGCGCCCCAGCATGCGCTCGACGACCATCTCCTGCATCAGCCGCATCTCGGGGCCGACGAGCAGGTTCTCGCCCAGCCCAATGAACATGAACGCGACGAGTGCGAGCGGAAGGTTCGGAGCTAGCGCAGCCACGGCCATCGCCACGCCCGACACTCCGATTCCGATCAGCCAGCGCCGGCGGAGGCCGCCGATATCCGAGCCTGCGCGGGCGTTCGACCACGAGCCGGCCACCATGCCGAGGCCGTACAGCGCCATCAGCACGCCGTAGCCCGAGCCACCCGTGTGTAGCGGCCCGATCGCGAACAGCGGCGCCAGCACGTTGAACATCGCCCCGGTGAGTACAACCAGCGCGCCGACCGTCATCAGCACGGGAACGCCCGGCATGGCGACCGCCGCCCGTGCGCCGTCGCGAGTGTGAGCCCACACCGACTCCGACCCCCGCTTCGAAGAGCCGGCGTCCTTCGCCTCGAACGCCGTCCTCCACGGCCCGAGGTCGACGCCGGCGAGCAACGCCGCCGAGACCACGAAGCTGACGGCGTTGAGCACGAGCACGGCGGGGGCGGTGGTGACGAGGAGGAGCCCGGCAGCGAGCGCCGGCCCCAGCATGAGCCCGGTGTTGACGCTCGCGTAGAAGATCGCGGTGAGTTCCGAGCGCCGCTCGGGCGGCACCAGGCCGGGCAGGGCGGCATTGATCGCGGGCCGGAACAGGGCGGTCCCCACGCCGGCGAGCAGTGCGAAGACCACCGTGGCGGCGAACGATGGGACTATCGCGATCGCGACGAAGCAAACGGCGCGCACCAGGTCGGCGCAGACCACGAGGCGCCGCCTCGAGATGCGGTCGGCGAACGAACCGAACAGCGGGGCCAACACGATCCCGGGCACGAACTCGCCGAGCAGGACGAGCGAGATCGCCCAGCCCGAGTGCAGCCGCTGATAGGCGACGAGCAGCAGTGCGACGTAGGCCGCGCCGGTGCCGACCTGCGACCCGAAGAACGCCACGAAGAAACGACGTAGCGGCGGGTTGTCTTTGAGCAGACGGAGCATCGAAGCGCTCGCCTAGAGACCTGGCACGGACCGGCCAGGAGGTGCTGTCGGTGCACGGACATGTGCAGACATCGTCCAACATTTATCGGCGGGGGCAGCCCCCAACGTGAGGAAGACGAGGGGTGGAAGGCGACTCGAGGTTGCTACGCAACCGCATCCCCTTGGTCCGCTGCGCCCCACCGGTTTGGGCGGCGCCCCGGACGCCGCCCAAACCTGATCCGTCAAACCGCTTTAGCTGACGTTGTTGGCCTTGAGAAATGCGGCCGCGACCGTAGCCGGCTGCTGGTGATCGATCGCCACCGCTTTGTTCATGGCGATGATCGCCGGCGTCGTCAAGAGCGCGTTGATCTTGTTGACCGTGCTCATCAGGCTCGGGCACGCGCTGACCTTGTTCTTGTTCACCACGAGCGCGATGTTCTGGAAGCCGAAGATGTTCTTCGGATCCTTGAGCACCACGTATTTGCCGCTCGCGCGCTGTGGGTCGGTGGTGAACACGTCGATCGCCTGAACGGCGCCGCTGTCGAGCGCCTGGTACTGAAGCCCGAGAGCGAGTGATTTGAACGAGAAGTTGTTCACCCCGTAGACCTTCTTCATACCGGCCGCGCCTTCCTCGCGGTTGAGGAACTCTGGCCGGGCGCCGAGGGTGAAGTGCGGGACCTTCTTAAGATCCGCGGTGGTGGTGAGGCCGTACTTCTGGGCGTATGCCTTGGTCACCGCAATCGCGTCTGTGTCGAAGAACGGCGTCATGTTGCTCATCACCTGTCCGCGCTTGGCGTACGCCTGTTTGGCCAGGTTGTACTCCTGCTGTGGGCTAGTCACTGCCTGGTTTAGCCCGAAGACAGTGGCCACCGACTCACCGGTGTACTCGGGATAGGCGTCGATCTGGTCGGAGGTGAGCGCCTTGTCGACCACCTCAGTGGCGCCGATGTTTTCCTTGTAGTTGATCTTACACCCAGCGGCCGTGAGCGCCTGCTTGTACAGCTGGCCCACGATGAACTCCTCGGTGAAGTTCTTCGTGCCGAGCGTCAGCGTGCCGCCCGACGACGAACCACCCGCCGGCGCGCTGGTGCTCGTGCTGCTGGTGCTGCTTGCGGCCGGCGCGCTTGCGGAACTCGTGCTGCTCTTACTGCTGCCGCACGCGGCAATGAGCAGAACGGTTACAAGTGTCACCGCCGCGGCAGCGACCCAGTGAAGGCCGCGACGCGATGCGGACCTCCGCCCGCTGCCTGGTGTTGTAGATGACATCGTTTGACTCCTCCTTGGTTTAGACACTTCCCGGGGCCTGCCACGCGGCCGCGTCTGTGATCGGCTCGACGGTCGCCTGGCGACCATGCCTCCGGAGTGGAACCGGAGTCACCTGGTTTTGCACGATCGCGAGCAGTCCATCGACCGCGAATGCGAGGACCGTGATCATCAGCGACCCGGCGATCACCCCCGCCGTCCCGTAAGTCGGTTCGTTGACGATGATGTCCCCGAGGCCGCCCCCGCCGGCAAAGGTGGCGAGCGTCGCGGTGGCGACCACGTAAACCGTGGCGGTGCGCACGCCCGCGAAGATCAGCGGCATCGCCAGGGGTAACTCCACCCGCCACAGTACCTGCAGCGGTGTCATGCCCATCGCCCGCGCCGCCTGGACGGCGTCCGGGTCCACCTCCGCGACGGCAACCTAGGTGTTGGTGAGGATTACCGGCCCGGCCAGGATCACAAGCGCGACCATCGTGTTCAGGAACCCGATTCCGAGGATGCCGATCCCGATCGAGATCACCGCGAGGCTCGGAAGCGCGCGGCCGATGTTGGACACGCTGATCGCAAGGAACGAGCCGCGGTGGACGTGGCCAAGCCACGCTCCGAGAGGGATCGCGATCAGGATCGCGACTGCGATGGCGGCGAACGACAGCTCCAGATGCGCGACGGTCTTGTTCGCGAACAGGCTTAGGTTGTCGAAGAAGAAGGTGAAGGGATCGCTCGAGCGCATGTTCAGAATGTCTGGAGGCGGCGGCGGCTCCAGGGCGTGATCGCCCGCTGGACGATCACGAGCAGGATGTCGGCGACGATCGCGAGCGCGATCGCCATCGCCCCGGCGGCGACGAACTCGGTCTTGAAGCCGCTCTGGATGTCGTCGAAGATCAGCGTGCCGAGGCCGCCGGCGCCGATGTATGCGGCGACAGTGGCAAGGCTGATCGTCGTCACGGTTGCGATCCGGACTCCGGCCATGATCGCTGGCGAGGCGAGCGGTATCTCGACCCGAGACAGGGTCTGGCGCGGGGTGTAACCCATCGCCTGGGCCGCCTCGATCACCGGTTTCGGAACCCCCTGAAGCCCGGTCAGCGTGTTGCGGAACAGGATCAACAGCGTGTAGGACACGAGCCCGATCTCAGCCGTGAACTTGTTGATACCCGTCACCTGGACCAGCAGTTCGAACAGCGCCAGGCTCGGGATCGTGTAGAGGAACGCCGAGAGCAACGAGAACGGCGTGTCGAACCAGTGGAACTTGTAGGCAAAGATCGCCGCCGAGAACGCGATGACCATGCCGCATCCCACCGCGATTGCGGTCAGCTCGATGTGCTGGATCAATGCCGGCTTGAACACTGAGTTGAGGTTGTGCGTGAACCAGCTCATGCAGAACTGGTGGTTGTTGACCAAACAGTTCGACGCACCGCCGAAGTTCGGGATCACCGGCCCGCTCGCGGCGGGTGCGAGTCCAAGCGCCAGGCTCATGTGCTCGGTTCGGCTGCGGGCGGGGCCAAACGCTGCACTCGACCTCTCGCGCGGCGCCACCAGCCGCGCGATCGAGTCGAACCGCACGCTGCTGAGCAGCTTGCCGCCGTCGTTGGCGACGTTGACCTCGGTAACGCCCTCGGCCAGCATGCTGGACAGGGCAGTGTGGAGGCTCGTGTCGGGCAGGACCGAGGGCACCGATGCGTCGCCTGAGATTGGTGGATCGAGTTCCAGGTCCGAGATCGAGCGGACGCGCAGGCGCTTGAGGCCGCGATCCTCACCCACGAATCGCGCCACGAACTCGTCGGCGGGCGAGGCGAGCAGGTGGTCGGCGCTGGCGAGCTGAACGAGCCGCCCGTCGCGCATGATCGCGATCTTGTCGCCCATCTTGAGCGCCTCGTCGATGTCGTGGGTGACGAAGATCACCGTCTTGCGGACCTGGCGGTGGAGGCGCAGGAAGTCGTTATGCAGGCGATCGCGCGCGATCGGATCGATCGCGCCGAAGGGCTCGTCCATCAACATGATCTCGGGATCGGCGGCCATTGCCCGCGCCACTCCGATCCGCTGCTGCTGCCCGCCCGAGAACTCGCCGGGGTAGCGCTTCAGGTCGCCCTCGGGATCGAGCCCGACGAGTTCGAGCAGCTCGCTCGCCCGCTCCCGGATCCGCGCTTTTTGCCAGCCGAGCAGGCGGGGCACCGAGCCGATGTTGTGCTCGACGGTCATGTGCGGGAACAGGCCGATCTGCTGGAAGACATATCCGATACTGCGCCGCAGCTGGGTGAGCTCGAGCGAGCGCACGCTCTCCCCGTTGATGGTGATATCGCCGTCGGAGATCGAGATCAGCCGGTTGACCATCTTCAGCGCGGTCGTCTTGCCGCACCCCGACGGCCCGATGAGAACGCAAATCTCTCCGGGCGCGACCTCGAACGTCAGCCGTTCGACGGCGGCCTTGTCGCGGCCCGGGTATCGCTTCACGACGTTCTGAAACGCGATCGCAGCGGGGTCCGGTCATCGCGTCTCCCCTACCCTCGAAGCGGCCTCAGCGCTCACCCTGGGGCCTTGTATATCAGATGTATTTCAGTTATGAAACGGCGCGTAATGCTCGCCGTGTAGCGAGAACACGACCGGCTGACGCTCTACGTCGGTTGCCATCATCCACCCCCGATCGGTCCATCGGGACGGGGCAATCGTCAACAGGCTCGGGTGTGCGAGTCACCCCCAGCGGGGTAGACAGAGTCAGGACCCCGGACATTGGAGGCGACCATGGCAAAGCTCGGCCGTACGATCGGAAAAAAGGCGACCAAGGCGACGGTGCGGCACTCAGTACGAGGCGTCGCGTCCAAGGCGCAGCGCAAGCCGATGCGGACCACCACGTTGCTTGCCGTCGGCGGGTTTGCCGGCGTCGTCACCGGGTTTTTCGCGGGTCGGAAGACCGCCTGACCCGGTACTACTGTAAGCGAAGGCCTGAGCCGACCGGGGGCTACGGCGACACGGGCGACCGCGAGAACCGCTCGACCGCACGGCGTGCGGTGGCAAGTTCGCCGTCGGTCAGCGGCAACCGGGGCGGTCGGCATGGTCCGCCACCGATTCCGAGCTCGTCGAGCGCCGCCTTGAAGTACTGCACGAGCTTCGGCGTCATGTCGAGGCGCGCGAGCGGCAGCAGCTCGGCGTAGAGCTCGCGGGCGCCGGCGAGGTCGCCCGCGGTGCAAAGCTCGAACAAGCGCACCGACTCCGCGGGCAACACGTCGGCCACGCCGGAGACCCAGGCGACGGCGCCGGCGGACAGACCTTCGAGCGCCCAGTCGTCGCCGCCGACGAGCACATCGACGTCGGGGCACAGGTTCACGAGCTCGGCGATCCGCCGGGCGTCTCCGGAGGTCTCCTTGAACGCCGTGATGCTCGGCACCTCGCGGGCAAGCAGCGCCAGCAGCTGGGGGCGCAGGTCACTTCCGCTCCCGAGCGGGTTGTTGTAGACCATCAGGGGCAGGTCGGTGGCGCGCGCGGCGGACCCGAAGAACTCGATGAGCTCGCGCTCGTCGGCGCGGTACAGGAGCGGCGGCAGGATCATGGCGCCATCGGCGCCCGCGCTCTCCGCGTCGCGTGCGTACACCGTCGCCTGCTCGGCGGTCGCCGCCGAGATCCCAGCGCACACCGGAGCTCGGCCCGCGGCGGCTCCGACGACGGTCTCGATCACCGCCCGGCGTTCCTCGCGAGACAGACTGCCGCCCTCACCGACGCTGCCGTTCGGCACGATGCCGTGGATGCCCGCGGCGAGCAGACGGTTGACCTCGGCGGCCACCGCGTCGTGATCGACCTTCAGTTCGCCGTCGAAGTGGGTGACGATCGCGGCGTGAACGCCCTTCATCGCGGTCCTCCTCTCATTGCTTCAGGTCGCTTGAAGTATCCCGGGCGGCCGGTCGCGCGCGCGGGATCGAATGAGGCCAGCGCCCCGCTCCCCCGCTTCTGCAGCACCAGGTCGGCCACGAGCTCGCCGGTCAACGGAGCTAGCGTGATCCCGAGCGTGCCGTGGCCGGCGGCGACGTGCAGGCCGTCCAGGCCGGGTATCGACCCGATGAAGGGCAGGCCGTCGGGGGAGAGCGAGCGCATACCGGCCCAGTCGTGCGGATCCGAGGACATACGCCACTCGGGCAGCGCCTGCTGCGCCGCCGCGGTGATCGCCCGCAAGCGGCGGTCGCTCAGATCGAGGGTACGGGCGCCGAGCTCGAGCGTGCCTGAAACCCGCACCGCCCCGTCGAACACGCTGATCGCAACCTTGGGCGTCTCCAGATACACGGCGTGTCGCGGTCCGGTGGGGTCAGACGCATACGTTCGGCTGTAACCCTTGGCGGCGACGATCGGGAGCCGCACGCCGAGCCGCAAGAGCAAGCCGGATGACGCGACGCCGGCGCCGAGCACGATCGCGTCGCCGCGGCGGCGAGTGGTTCCGCTGGCGACGATCCAGCCCGACCCGTCGCGGCCTACTGCGTCCACCGGCGAGTGCTCGATCACCTCGGCTCCCCCCGCCACGAGCGCGCGCCGGACGCCCTCGCAC
>Ga0335081_10020167_pt1 | contig 10780 bp, 6 predicted proteins | sample Lox_Sample_35_FD_206713 | JGI IMG/M metagenome (GOLD analysis project Ga0335081, IMG submission 206713) | Soil microbial communities from Loxahatchee National Wildlife Refuge, Florida, United States - Lox_Sample_3.5 | ecosystem: Environmental > Terrestrial > Soil > Wetlands | place: USA: Florida... | reverse complement strand
GCAGCACGGCGAGGCCATCAGCCGGCTCACCTGCCTGTGGCATGCCTGGGAAGTGCTCCGCCTCCAGCCCGGCACCGGGATCTCCGCCTGGTACCGCGACCACCTCGACCACCAGCTGCCGATCCTGATGGGCGCCCGCGGCCCGTTCTGCCAGTGCACCGAAACCGCCCACCGCGAACCCCGCGCAGCCGCCGCCATCCCCGCGCCCGAGGACTGGTGGGACCTCGGCGACGACCACGACACACCCGGAGCCGGATCCGGATCCGGATCCGGCGCGGGAGACGACGGCACCGGCGCCAGTTCAGGAGCAGGCCATGACGGCGCCTGACCCCCGCGGCCGCGGACTCGACCCCGGGCACATCCTGGGCGTTGTCGCGCAGGCAGCCGGCAGCGGGCAAATCCAGGCCGCGCACCCCGCCGCCGAGCCCGGCTGCTATCAGGTCCGGCTGCCGTCGCGGCGCGATGCCCGCGACGCGTCCTCGGCGCTGACCCGAGTCGGCTACCGGATCGCCCGGCCTGGCGGCACCGGTCACCGGGACCTGCTCGTCACCGGCTGGAGCCCAGCTGGACTGGAGTCCCGCCTGACCGCGATGCGCGCTGTCCTGTGCACGCTCGCCAGCGAGCCGGCCGCGACCGCCGCCGCGGTGATCGACGCGGCCCGCCGCCTGCCCGCCGGGTCACCAGCCGATCCGGACACGATGCTCGCCGGGGCCCGTGTGCAGCTGCGTGCCCGGGTCGGCGCCCGCTCGGGCATCCACGCGCCCCGCAACCCCGCCATCTTGCCCGCCGACCTCGGCAGCGCGCTCCGGCTCCGCGCCGCCCGGGCGCTGGAAACCGCCATCGACGACCTCGTCGAGCGGCACCTGCGAGTCGCGGGGCACGCACTCGCGGTGTTCAGCTCCCTGCGCCTGCAGATGAACGGCGACCGCGCCCGGGACACCGCGATCCGGCAGGCAGGCATCACCTTTCACCTCACCAGCTCCCCGGCCAGTGATTCAACTGCGCTGCTGCACGGCACGGTCCGGCCCAGCCTCGGCATGCCGTCGGCGCCACGTCCCGCCAGCCGCCCGCGGGCCGTGCCCGGCCAGGCTGCCGTCCGCGAGTTCCCGGCCGCGGCCACCCGCGGCGCAGCGTCACCGGACCCAGCCCTTCCGCCCATGGGCCGCTTAGGCGGACGGCATCTGCCGCCCAGCCGCCCGCGCCCGCACCGCTGACGCCCGCCGCGCCGCAGGCCGAAGGAGGACACGAGCAATGGCACCGGCCGGCCGCGACCGCTGTGGCAGGAAACGGTAACGGTGCCGCCGGGACCGATCGGACGGGCGCGGGCCAGCCTGCGCGCGCTGGAGGCACTGGACCGGGTGGCTACCCCGGGCGGCCACCCGTCAGCCCGCGACCTGGAAGAGCTGCGGGGCTGGGCCGGCTGGGGACCGATGGCTCCCGCCTTCGCTGCCCGCCGCAGCGGCGCATGGCAGGAGATCGGGGAGCGGCTTGAGTGGCTGCTGCCCCCCGGCCAGCTCCGGGAAGCCGAGCAGGCCACCCCGAACGCGTTCTACACCCCGCCCGGGCTGGCCGCCGTCTGCTGGCAGATCCTGCGCGGCCTGGGATTCGATCGCGGCCGGATCCTCGAACCAGGCTGCGGCGCAGGCGCGTTCATCGCCGCCGTGCCCGCCGATGTCGAGGCCACCTGGGTGGGCGTCGAGCGGGACCCGGTCACCGCGCGGATCGCGCAGCTGCTGCACCCGGCCGCCCGGATCATCAGCGAGCGGCTCCAGAACACCGCGCTGCCCGCGCACAGCATGGATGCCGTCATCGGCAACGTGCCGTTCGGCGAGACACCCGTCTACGATCCGACCGCTCCCAGGGAGGTCACCAGGAGCCTGCACAACTACTGCATCTGGCGGTCGGCCCGGACACTGCGGCCAGGCGGGGTTGCGGTCCTGATCACGTCCCGCTACACGATGGATGGCCGCGAGCCCGGGGCGCGCCAGGCGATCGCGGCCGAGGCGGAACTGATCGGCGCGATCCGGCTGCCGGGCGATGCCCTGTCCGCCGGCGGCACCGGGGTCGTGACCGACATCGTCGTCCTGCGACGGCGCGGGGACGACGGAGCGCTCGCCGGCCCGGACTGGACCGGCACCGTCCGGCTCGCCGACGCCTGCCCGGGGCACCCATGGGGGTACGAGGACCGGGTCAACGAGTGGTTCGTGACGCATCCGGCCACGGTCCTCGGTGAGTTCCGCCCCGATCACGCGGCCCGGTACGGCCGCACGGTGCGCGTCGACCGAGCCGATGACGCCGCGCCGCTCGAGGACGCGCTCGCCGAAGCTGCCATCCGCCTGATCTCCAGCGCCAGGGCCCGCGGGCTGGCCTGGGAACCTCCGGCTGTCCTGGTTCGGGACGCGGGCAGCGCCGGAATCCCGCAGCGCGCGGACGGCCGGAAGGAGCGGTCCTTCCACCTGACCGGCGGCACGATCCGCCAGGTGCAGGACGGCGCTCTGGTCCCGGCGGGCCGGCGCGGCAGGGAACTGAGTGAACTGGCCGCCCTGATCCGGCTGCGGGATGCCGCTGCCGGCCTGCTCGACGCCGAAGCCGATCACGGCCGCAGCGAAGAATCCCTCGCCCCGCTGCGCGGCAGGCTCAACGCCGCCTACGACAGCTACACCGCCGTCTACGGGCCGCTGAACCGGGCCACGATTACGCGCGGCGAACCCGACCCGGAAACCGGGCTGGCCCCCGTGTCCCGGCGGCGGCCCCGGATGGGCGGGTTCCGCCAGGACCCGGACTACGTAACGGTCCTGGCCCTGGAGAGCTACGACGATGAGACCGGGCGGGCAGCCAAGTCCCCGATCTTCTCCCAGCGGGTCAACAAGCGACCCCGGCAGCAGACACGGGCGGAATCCCCCGGCGAGGCGATCCGGGTCTGCCTGGACCAGCACGGCCGCCTCGACATGCCGGCCATTGCCGCCCTGCTGGAGATTCCGGCAGAGCGGGTTCCTGCCGAGATTCACGGACTCGCCTACCTCGACCCGGCGTCCAGCGCATGGGTCACCGCCGAGGAGCACCTGTCCGGCAACGTCCGCGCAAAGCTCGCCGCCGCCCGCGCGGCGGCCAGCACTGCCGACGGCGCTGAGGCACAGCGGTGGGCGGCCAGTATCGCCGCGCTGGAGCAAGTCCAGCCCGCCGACCTGGGCCCCGACGAGATCCGCGCCAGGCTCGGCGCTCCGTGGATCCCGGCCAGCGACGTGCGCGCCTTCGCCGCCGAAACCCTCGGCTACGCGCCAGCCGTCACCTACCTGCCCGTCACCGCTCACTGGGAAGTGAAGGCCGAACGCGGCTTCGCCGACACGGCCGCCGCGACGGAGGAGTGGGGAACCCGCCGGATCGACGGATACCGGCTGCTGGAGCTTGCGGTCAACGGCCGGGCACCGGTCATCTACGACACCGTGCCCGCTCCCGAGGGGGAGCTACGGGTCCGCAACCAGGCCGAGACCATGCTGGCCGAGGAGAAGCAGCGGGCGCTGTCGGCACGGTTCGCGCAGTGGGTCTGGGAGGACCCCGAACGCTGCGACCGGCTGTGCGCGCAGTACAACCAGCGTTTCAACTCGGTGGTGCTGCGCCGCTACGACGGCTCGCACCTCACCTTCGCTGGCATGACCGCCGGGTTCACGCCCTACTCACATCAGCGCGACATGGTGCACCGGATCGTCTCTTCGCAAGCCTGCCTGTGCCCGTACCCGGTGGGGACCGGCAAGACGCCCACCATGTTCATGGCCGCGCGCAAGCTCAAAGAACTCGGCCTGGCCTGCAAGCCGCTCATCATCGTCCCCAACCATCTGCTGGAGCAGACCGCCCGCGAGGGGAAACGGCTCTTCCCCTCCGCGCGGATCCTGATGGCCGCGCGGGAGGACCTGGCCAGGGCCAGCGCGCGGAAGCTGTTCGCCGCCCGGTGCGCCACCGGCGACTGGGACGCGGTGGTGATGACCCACAGCGCCTTCACCGCCATCCCCGTCCATCCCGCGACCGAGGCGGCCCACCTCACGGATCTGGCGGCCCGCTACCGGCAGGCGCTGACCGCCGACCCGGACGGCGGCAGCCGCACCGTCAAGCAGCTCGCCAAGATGATCGACGCCTTCGAGACCCGCGCCAGGAAGCTGCTGGATCACCGCACCGACGACGGCGTCTATTTCGAGCATCTCGGCACGGATTTCCTCCTGGTCGACGAATCTCACTACTTCAAGAATCTGGGCATCCCGGTCCGTACCGACGGATTCTCGGTTGCGGCGTCCAAACGCGCGACCGACCTCGACTTGAAGCTGGGCCTGCTTCGCGAACAGGGAAGCAAGACTGCGGCGCTGTTCACCGGGACCCCGGTGTCCAATTCGCTGCTGGAAATGTATGTCCTCCAGCATTATCTCCACCCGCAGCGGCTGGAAGAGCTCGGCCTGCACAGCGCGGACGCGTGGGCGGCGACGTTCGTCGAATTCCAGACCAGTGTGGAGGTGACCCCGGACGGGGCCAGCTTCCGCATGAAACGCCGGCCCGCCAAATTCGAGAACGTCCCCGAACTGCTCACGTTATTCGGCGAGGCCGCCGACCTGCGCCCGGCCGAATCCTTCGCCGTGCAGCGCCCGGCGGCGCATCACCACACTGTCGTGGCCGGTTCGTCGCCCGAGCTGCGTGCCTATGTAGCCAGCCTCGCCGAGCGGGCCGACCGCGTCCGGCAGGTGGACGCGCATGAAGACAACATGCTCAAGATCTGCAGCGACGGGCGCAAGGCCGCCCTCGACCTGGAACTCGTCGGCATCACCCCTGGTCACCCGGGCAAGGTCGGCGCCGTCATCAGCAGCCTGGCGCGCATCTACCATGCCAGCCGCGACCTGGCGCTGCCCGGCGATGACCCTGCCGCGCCTGGCGGTGGTTTCCAGATCGTCTTCTGCGACCTGGGCACCCCCAGCGCCGCCGCCGGTTCCCAGGTGTACGGCAAGATCCGCGCGGGCCTGATCGCGGCTGGCGTCCCGGCCGGGCAGATCCGGTTCATCCACGACGCCAGCACCGACATGCAGAAAGCCGCGCTGTTCACGGACTGCCGGGCCGGCAAGGTCGCCGTGCTGCTCGGCTCGACCGACAAGCTCGGGGTCGGGACCAACATCCAGACCCGGTGCGTCGCCCTGCACCACGTGGACGCCCCCTGGCGGCCCGCCGACGTGGAACAACGCGAGGGACGCGCGCTGCGGCCCGGCAACCTCAGCCCGTCGGTGGAGATCTACCGGTACGTCAGCGAGAAGTCGTTCGACTCCTTTATGTGGCAAACCCTGGAACGCAAGGCCCGCTTCATCGGCCAGGTCCTCAGCGGCCGGCCCGCGGGCCGTGACGTCGACGATATCGGCGATTCGACGCTGAGCTATGCAGAGGTAAAAGCGCTGGCCACCGGCAATCCGCTGCTCCTGGAACTGGCCGAAGCGAACGCGCAGGTGACCCGGCTGCGTCATCTCGCGACCGCGCACACCCGCGCCACCCGCCGCCTCGCCGGCTCCGTCACGACCTGGCAGCAGCAGATCAGCGGCAAGACACGGCTCGCGGACACCTGTGACCGCATCGCCGCCGCCTGCCGGGATCACCCCGACCCGGCCTGGGCCGACCAGCGGGGCAACCCGATACCCGGCGACGACGTGCCCGCATACGTCGCGCGGCTGGCACGCGAGGCGATGGCTGCCACCGCCTTCGGAGCGGCGGGCTGGCGCGGCCTGCACATCAGCTTCTCCGCCGAACGGAAATGGCGGCAGGTCATCCCTTCGCAACTATCACAGCCGGTTACGGCGGCCTGCCCGTCGAACTCAGCGCGGCATGGACCACGAAGGGGCAGCACTGGCGCATCGAGAAAGAAATCAGATCATGCGTCGACCGCGCCGCTGCCGCCGCTGAACAGCTGCGTCGTGAAATCGGGGACTTGCAGCAGCGCGCCGCCGACGCCACCCGGCGGATCGGCGAGCCGTTCCCCCGGGCCGCCGAGCTGGAAGCAGCCCGCGCCCGCCGGGACGTCATCGAGCAGGACATCCGCGACGCCGCCGCACCCCCGGACGACAACAGCACGGCTGCGCCGCCCGGATGCGACGACCTGTCCGCAGCCGCCGCCCATGATGCCCGCGCGATGGCCGGGATGCACGACGCCCAGGAGATCACGTGTACCCCGGCCATGATCTCACCCCCGATGGCCGCGCTGACCGAGGACGCGGAACACGCAGATGCCCCCGCCTTCCGGGTCGCCGCCGCGCAGGATGCTCCCGCATCACAACCCGCTGGCGACCAGCTTGCCGCGACCGCACCCGGCGAGCCGGCCCGCGCCGGACGGGACGGATCGCCAGAAGAGCCAGCCGTCCCGGCTGTGGTGACCCCGGCCGAGATCACCGCCGGGAAGCCGGCGCCGCCACGGCTGGCCGTTACGCATCCGGCCCTGCTCGCCCGCCTCGACGGCACAGCCGAGCCCCTGTTCCCCCTCCCGCCAGCAGCGCCCGAACATCCGGCGGGCGGACAGGCCGCCCAGGCCGGCCGCCCGGCACGACGCCGGCCTGCGCGCCGCCCGGCTGAACAGACCACGGCAGCTGACAGCGCAGCCCAGCCGGCTCTCTTCGATCTCCCCCCGCCGCCGGCACCAAGACGGCCGGCCACGGCCGACCAGAGCAGGACCCGGACATCCAGAAAGTGAGGACAGCGGAGATGGACACCGCAAACCACCCCGACCCATTCCAGGACGCCATGAGCCGCGGACTGCAACGTGCCCTGCAGGTTGCCTCCTCGGTCATGACCGGAGCACAGGTGTACGTGCACCTGAAAAGAACCCAGGCCCGGGTTCTCGGCGAACGCGACGAACGGGCCCGCCGCGCGCTGACCGCACAGATCCGCGCCGACCGCGACGCCGCCCGCGCAGGCTGGGCACCCGCCCTCGACCCCGGCTGGCTCCGCCACGCCGACCTGTCCGAGACGGCCCGGGCCTGGGGCGCCGCGATGCCCTGCGCCGACCGCGCCATGCCGTGGTACGAGCCCGCCGCCGCGACCGCCATGCGCAAATGCGAAGAACGGCTGCGCGACCTGCACCCATACGCCATGGCCCGCTACGACCGGCTGCGCGCCGACGGGATGAGCGCAGCAGAGGCGATGCGCGAGGCAGCACCTCTGTTCGCCCGCCCATCCAGGGCCTACGACGCCCCGTCGACGCCCCGGCCGGTGCTCGACGCAGGCGACGGCGCGGGCCCGGCCCGGGCAGCCGACGGGCCCGCCGATGCCCCCGGTCCCGGCGTCACCGGCACCGGGTCCGACACGCAAGCGCAGGAACGCCGCGGCCGGCAGATCCTCGGCGCGCTCCAGGCCCGGGCCCGCGAGCACGGCCGCGACCCGCTGGGCGAAGCCGAGCAGCGCACCGTCCTGGAAACCATCACCAACCTCCCCCCAGCGGTCATCGACCACGTCGTGGAACCCGGCGCCACCGCCGGGCTGGCCCGCACCCGGCTCAGCCGCGCCGCCTCCGCCGGCGCCACGACGGCAGCCGATGCCGCCGGATCTCGCCCAGCCCAGGCCGCCCGCCCGTGGGAGCACGACTTCCCGATGCCCATCCACGCCGTCGTCGCCAGCCCCGCCACCCCCACGGCCGCGTCCCGTCCGGCGGCGACCGCCGCTCAAACCCCGCGGTCCCCGCGCCGGCGGTGACGGGCTGTCCACCGCCGCCAATCCGGGCGACAATCGAACAGATACGAAACTATGAACGAAAAATCGTTCTTAGCAGCCACACCAGGCTGGCCAGGTTCAGCGGCGCTGCGCAGCGGGCACGACTGGGCGGACTGGCTCCAGCACGCCTGCGGGCAGCCGCCCGGCAGGCCGCCGCCAGCCCCCGTCCGCGCCGAGGTCGCCTGGACCGCCCTGGTGCACCTGGCCCGCCGTGCGGGATTCGCCGTCGAACGCGGGAACTGCCCCGCCGGCGGAATCACCACCTGGCGCGACCGCCGCATCCAGATCACCCCCGGCGCCGCACCCGCCCGCGCGATCACCGCGCTCGCCCACCAGCTCGGCCACGTCCTGCTGCACGCCGAGATCGCCCGGCTGGAGCGATCCGGCACCGTCCCGTGCAGCGGTCTCCGCAAAGTCGAAGCCGACTCGATCGCTTTCCTCGCCGCGGGCCGCCTGGGCACCGGCGCCGCGGCGATCACCTTCCCGCACGTCTGCAGCTGGGCCGGGACCGATCCGCGCGCCCGCCCCGCCGCCATCATCCAGGCGGTCAGCGACCGCATCCTGGCCGCCGCTGCCCAGGTTACCGCCTGCCTGGACGCCGAGCTCGCGCCCGGCAGGACAGGCATCAGGGCAAGCCTCACAACAGGCGCCGGGAACGGCCCGCCCAGCTGGCCGGCGGAGCCGCCAGGCAGTGACCTCGTCAGCATCCACGAGGCCGCCGCAAAGTTCTTCCGCGACCAGCTGCCCGGCAGCTGGGTTCCCGGGTACCTGACCGGCCGCGGGTTCGCGCCAGCCGTCCAGCAGCGCTGGCAGGCCGGATACGCGCCCGCCAGCTGGGACGGGCTGACCCGCCACCTGCGGACCGCCGGCTACCCGGACTCGCTGATCGAGGCCGCCGGGCTGGCCCGCCGGTCGCGGCGCGGCACGCTCATCGACACCTTCCGCGACCGCGCGATGCTGCCCATCCGGTCCACCGAGGGGATCATCGTCGCGTTCATCGGCCGCGCCCCCGAGCATGCCCGCCCTGACGTCCCCAAATACCTCAACAGCCCCCGTACCGGCCTGTACGACAAGAGCGAGGTCCTGTTCGGCCTGTGGGAGGCCCGCAGCGCGCTCGCCAGCGGGGCCCGGCCGGTCATCGCGGAAGGCCCGTTCGACGCCATCGCCGTCACCACCGCCTGCCCGGGCCGGTACGCCGGCCTGGCACCCTGCGGCGCCGTCCTCACCGCCGGCCAGGCCGAGGCCCTCGACCGCGCAGCCGACCTGCGCGCGGACGGCGTCCTGGTCGCGTTCGATCCCGACAACGCCGGCCGCCGCGCCGCCGCCAGCGCCTACCACCTGCTCACCCCGCTCACCGGCAAGACAGCGGAAGTGATCATCCCGGCCGGGCAGGACCCGGCCCAGATCCTGCGCGACCACGGCCCTGCCGCGCTCGCGGCGACGCTCGACAGCCGCACCCGGCCGCTGGCCGACCTGGTCATCGACGCTGAAGTGGCCCGGTGGAGCCGGTGGCTGCCCCATCCCGAGGGACAGATCAGCGCGCTGCGCGCCGTCGCCCCCCTGATCGCCGCCATGCCCCCGGCCCACGTCGCCCGCCAGGTCGCCCGCCTCGCTGACCGGCTCGGCCTGGACCACCCGGCCGTGACCGAAGTGGTCACCGGGGCGCTCACCGACGTCATCGCCGGGCTGGCCACCTCCAGCCGCCAGGCAGCCGCACTTCACGCAGGCCGGGCGGACCGGCCGCCCGCCGTCATCCGCGCCGGCCGCCGGGACTCCCCGCACACCGCGCAGCAGGCGGTCAGCCAGGCGGCAGCCACGGCGGCGCCTCTCAGCCAGCGGGGACCCGCGGGCGCCGCGCCAGCGAGCTTACGGGCCGGGCGCATACCGGGCTAGCCGTGCCTCGAAGCCAGGATCCGCGACGCGGTGATCACGGAACGGGTGGTCCTGGCGGCTCGGTGTCAGCTCAGGGTGGGCCAGCAAGACCTCGGCCCACGCCGCCACGTCCTCGGGATCCGGCACCACGTCCAGGCCCTTGTGCACGCGGCCAGTGAGCGGGCCGTGCCGCGCGGGCAGCGACCAGCCATTGTCCTCATCCCAGCTCGCTGCCGCCTCGCCGGGAAGCCGCTCGGCGAAGGCAGCCTCATCCGGGCGAAGCGTCAGCGCCGCCTCGCGGCGGCCGTCGCCGGAGGTGGCAGCCGTCACGTCTGGCACGGCGATGCCGCGCGCCTCGATGCCGCGGCGGACCGCCGCGATGTACGGGGCATGATCGGCCCGGCGGTGCTCGCGCGCGCTCATGGCAGCGACTGTAATAGCCGCGCTCGCGCCCTACCGGACATCGCGCGGGCCCGGCATCCAGATCTCAGCCGGCCCGCGCATGGCAGCCGGGCACGGTGGCCATGTAGGGAATCGGCATACATGAGCAGCGTGAGCTGGGCCTTTGGGTGTAGTTGAGCAGCGCTTAGACAGGGCCGCCTCGGATAGTTGAGGATTCCGGTGCCGCCGTCATGGTCATGCGCGTAGACGGCGTTATCGCCCCTCAGGTTGCGCGCCGGGGTATCTCGTTGCTGTTGCGGCCGCACTCCACCGGGGTGGAGTCGAGGATCTGGTGGTTGTCAAACCAGAAGTCGGTTCCGGTGGCAAGTGCCCAGGTGACGTGCTTGATCAAGGGCCCGGCGGCGCGCAGCCGCTTGTTGTAGCCCGGCTGCCTGGGTTGACAGGGGAACAAGTGGCGCAGGTGCTTGCCCATGTAGCGCAGCCAGCGGCGCTCCGGGCGGATGTTCAGCGGGCCTGCATGGCGGCCATGGTGACCAGTTCGGCGTCGGATAGCTTCGGCGCGACGCCGGCCGGCGGACGCGCTTTGAGCCGGGGCGGGCTTTCAGGTCGTCATCGGCCTTGACATGCAGGGAGATGGCGAGGGTCTCCAGGCCGGCGTGCACCTAGTGGTCCCGCCGATAATTACATCGGTGTAAGATCGCTGCCAGTCTCGGCGAGGGGAAGCGCCGAGCCTCCGTAACCTGTCCTGCGTTGCCGGAGGCTGCCCTCGTGAGCCGGTCGTCGCGGT
>Ga0335081_10020166_pt1 | contig 10781 bp, 10 predicted proteins | sample Lox_Sample_35_FD_206713 | JGI IMG/M metagenome (GOLD analysis project Ga0335081, IMG submission 206713) | Soil microbial communities from Loxahatchee National Wildlife Refuge, Florida, United States - Lox_Sample_3.5 | ecosystem: Environmental > Terrestrial > Soil > Wetlands | place: USA... | reverse complement strand
TCGCCCTCAGCCACATCGCCCAAGCACGCGTCCCCACCGCCGCCTGAGCCCGCGCACCCCAGCTCAACGGCGGTCGCCCGCCAAACTCAGGACAGACGTCAAAGTCGTGGCACCGAAGGTGCCCTAGACCCGGCCGTCTCCCGCGCTGGAACGGATTGGCGCACGAGCCTTTCGACGACGTGCCCGGAGCATGCCCGATTGTCTACGGTGAGGGTTCATCCTCACCCTTCAACACCTGCTGTTGACGGCCTGACTATCTGACCGGGACACGCCAGCGCGCCGGCAGGTGACTGCGGCCCGGATGCGGTGCCGCGCCCTCTGGGCGGCGATGAAGGCAGCCACCTACCTGCCCATCGCGTCCTTAACCAGAGGGCCACGCTGCGCTTGCCCGGAACCTCCCCCAGCGACCGATTGCCGTCAACACGCCGCCCGCTGCCGAACGCTCCGCCCATGCCGACCTGAAGCGCCGGTACGCGGAAAGGCCTGGTGGGCTTCCGCTGCTTCCTTTCGCGCCGGCCGGTGATCAGAGCCGCCTCGCGGTGCCGCCTCGCGGTGCCGCCTCGCGGTGCCGCTTCGCGGTGCCTGCCTCGTGGGATGACTGCTAATTCTGCGGGATATGCGCTTCGGTGAGGTTCTTGAGCCGGCCGAGGTCGGCCGCAATGAGCTGCTGGAGCTGGCGGCGCAGCGCTCGCTGGGCGAGGCGGAACGGCCCGCGCGGGGCGGCCCGGACCGACTGGGTGAGGATGGTCGCCTGGCCGTCTGCGGTGAGGCGGTACACCTCGTGAAAGCGGACGGGCCCGGCGGTGCCGTGGCCGGCGAAACATGCGGGCGGGTCGCAGCTGGTTACCTGGTACGGCGAGCGGACCTTGGCGGGGCCGACCCTCGCCGTGATCGTGTAGCGGCTGCCGGCCCCGCCATCGCCGGAAGTCCGCATCGCCGCTACAGGTCCTTTGGCCCAGCGAGCCAGGTTGGCCTCGAAGTCGGCCAGGATGGCGAAGACCGCCTCGGGGGGCCGGTCGATGCGGACGGTGGTGTCGAACTCGATCATCGCCTGCCTCCAGCCGATATTAGCAAGACATACTGTACCGTTAAATTGATGGACCGGGAAAGGCCCAAGCGCGTCTACACGATGCTGGCCAGAGCCGAAGGAGTGTCCCGGACCCGCCAGGAGATCGTCCGGTGCGCGGTCGTCCGCCTGCGCGGGTCGGCGGAACCGGTGACCCTGGCCGGGATCGCCGCCGCCGCCGGGGTATCCCGCAGCACCGTCTACCGGAACTTCCGGTCCATCACCGGCCTCCTTGACGCGGTGGCCGCGGACCTGCTGTCCCGGGCTGAGTTCGACCGACTGCTCGCGGCCGTCAGCCTGCCCGACCCAGCCGCCGCGCTGGCCGAGGTCACCCGCCTCGGATGCGGCATCTGGGCGATCGACCCGGACCTGGTCCGCAACCTGTTCGCCCTGGCCCGCGCCCAGGCCGACGTCCTGCCCGTCATCGACCAGCTCGAGGCGGGCCGGGCCCAGGTCATAGAACGCCTGGTCCGCAGCCTCGACGACGCCGGCGCGCTCGCACCCGGCCTGAGCCAGCGCGACGCCGCCGACCTGCTGGTCGCCGCCACCAGCTTCGCCGCCTGGGACCAGATCGTCACCGCACGCCGACGGCCGCCCGAAGTCGCCACCAGGCTCATCACCCGGCTGGCGATCCAGGCCGTCACCTGAACAGATCCCGCAGGCGCCACTGCGCCAAGGAGACGGCATCTTGACAGATCATGAGGGCATCGTCGTCCCGGCCGCATGTCGCCGCCTGCATGCGGGCGAACTCCCGTGCACCGGCCATGGACTGGCCGAGCACGGCCGGCCCCGGATCTCCGCATACCAGCCGAAACCGCACATGATCACCTGGGTGTCACTGGAATGGATGCCACATCCACTGCGTATTCTGGGACATCCGCCACATCCATCAAGATCATCTCCGGGCGGTACAGGGCGCGGCAGTACAGGGCGCGGCAGTACAGGCGCGGCAGTACAGGCGCGGCAGTACAGGGCGCGGCAGTACAGGCGCGGCAGTACAGGCGCGGCAGTACAGGCGCGGCAGTACAGCGCGGCAGTACAGGGCGCGGCAGTACAGGGCCGGCAGTACAGGGCGCGGCGGTACGGGGCGCGGCGGTCGGCGGCGGCCTCGGGGACGGCCCGCGCCGGGCCGCAAGGCGGGCCGTCAGCATCTGGCGCCGCGACCTGGTCCCACGATCTACGGGACGGACCCTAGTCGGCAGATTCACCATCGGGGGTTCGACCGGCACTACCCCAGCTGGTCGCGGCGGCGTGTCAGGTAGGCGGTCTCGGCGGTGTTGCCTGCCAGCTCGATAGCTCTGTCGTACGCCGTGCGCGACTCGTGACTGCGACCCAGGCGGCGCAGCAGGTCGGCGCGGGTCGCATGGTAGGCGTGATAGCCGACCAGCTTGAACTCAAGACGGTCAACGGCCGCCAGCGCCACCTCCGGGCCGTCGATCTCGGCCACCGCGACGGCCCGATTGAGGGCGATGATCGGCGAGGGGTCGAGCCGGACGAGCTGGTCGTAGAGAGCGACGACCTGCGACCAGTCGGTGTCGCGTACGTCGCGGGCCGAAGTGTGCACCGCGTTGATCGCCGCGAGGATCTGGTAGCGACCCGGAGCCGCCCCGGCGGCGGCAACGGCCAGGCGCTCGCGCACCAGCCGGTGACCCTCGGCGATCAGCGCGCCGTCCCAGGTTCCGCGGTCCTGCTCGGCGAGGGTGACCAGCTCGCCGATCGCCGAGACCCGGGCGGTGCGGCGGGCCTCGATGAGGAGCATCAGGGCCAGCAGCCCGGCCACCTCACCGTCCTGCGGCATCAGGGCACGGATCAGGCGGGTGAGCCGGATCGCCTCGGCGGTCAGGTCGTGACGTACCGGATCGGTGCCGGGGCCAGTCGCCAGGTAGCCCTCGTTGAAGACGAGGAAGAGGACGGCGAGCACGCCGGAGACGCGTGCCGGGAGATCCTCCGCGGACGGCACCCGGTAAGGGATGCGAGCCGCCTTGATCTTGGCCTTCGCGCGGGTGATCCGCTGCCCGATAGTGGTCTCCCGCACCAGGAAGGCGCGGGCGATCTCGGGCACGGTCAGGCCGGCGACCATGCGCAGCGTCAGCGCCACGCGGGCCTCCATCGCGAGCGCCGGATGGCAGCAGGTGAAGATCAGCCGGAGCCGCTCGTCGCCGATGGCGCCGAGAGGCTCGGGCGGGTCGTCGTGCAACAGCCGAGCCTCCTTTTGCTTGTCGTCGCGCTTGTTCTCGCGCCGGATCCGGTCGATGGCCTTGCGGCTGGCGGTGGTGGTCAGCCAGGCGCCAGGGCTGGGGGGCACGCCATCGGCCGGCCACCGCCGGACGGCGGTCGCGAACGCCTCGGCGGCTGCCTCCTCGGCGATGTCGAGGTCACCGAAACGCCTGGTCAGGGAGGCGACCACCGTGGCCCACTCCTCGCGGTGTGCCTGGGTGATGGCCTCCCGGACATCGGCCACGCTCAAAGGAACGGCCGCACCTCGATCTTCCGGTTGCAGTGCTTCGACGCCTCGGCGGCGAGCCTGAGCGCCTCGTCGAGGTCGGCGGCGTCCATGACCCAGAGGCCGGCGAGGTACTCCTTCGACTCCACGAAGGGCCCGTCGGTGAACCTCGCCTCCTCGCCTCGGTTGTCGATGACGGTGGCCGAGCTGGGCGCCGCGAGGCCGCCGGCGAAGACCCAGTGACCCTCCGCCTTCAGGCGTACGTTGAAGGCGCTGATGGCCGCCATCTCCTCCGGGTTGGCAGAGCCGGCGGTGTCGTCGATCACGGAAACCAGGTACTGCATCTCAGGTCATCTCCCGCGGTCCGGGCGCCCCTGTCGGGCGGCCGCTCACACCTGCAACGAACACCTCCGCCCCGATCCGACACCACCGCCCGGACTTCTTTCAAGAGCCGCCCGGACTTCTTTCAAGAGCCGCCGGGCCGGCGCGGCCGAGGCTGGGCTCAGAATGCGCCCGTCATGGCGCCGATGACGAAGAGCAGGCCGAGGCCGCCGACGATGACGATGACGCCCCAGCCAGCGATGGCAAGCCGGCCGGAGATGCGCCGCTGGCCCATGACCTCAGGGTCGCGGGCCAGGCGGACCAGGATCACCAGGCCGATCGGCGTTCCCAGCCCTCCGATCACGCTGGCCGCCACCAGCATGTCGATCACCGGGATCCCGGCCAGGGTCACGGCGAGCGCGAGTCCCACGGACGCGACCAGGATCGCGTAGAAGCCCGGAGCCTGGCCGATTCCCTGCGAGAGCCCGCGGCGCCAGCGGAAGTGCGCTCCCACAACGTGCGCGGTGGTGGCGATCATGACCGGCAGTGCGACCAGCGCCGAGATGACCAGCCCGGCGGCGAAGAGCTCCGCGGCCAGCGGTCCGGCGAGCGGGCGCAGCATCTGGGCGGCATCCTGCGCCGAGGCGACGGGCTGGCGGTGCCGACCGAGCGTCGCAGCTGCGGCAATGAGCATGAACCACAAGATCACGGCGGTGAACACCGGGCCGATGACAGCGCCGGCCCTGGCCGGTGCCAGGCCGCCGTGCGCGGCGCGGCCGCGCGGTTCCTCGACCCCGCGCCCGATGGTCTCCCAGACGTAGACGTAGCTGGTGAGAGTGGTGCCGAGGATGGCGAGCCCTGCGGCCACCTCGCCGCGCCGCGGCGTCAGCGACGGAACCACGCTGGCCCTGAGCAGGTCCGGCCAGTCCGGGTGCGCCAGGATGGCCGCTGCGGCGAACGCCACGAAGCCGAGCAGCAGGTACCGCAGCACCGCCACCACCTGACCGTACTTGCCGGCTAGGAGCAGGCCGGCGAGCACCGCGGCCAGCGGGGCCACCAGCCAGCGGTAGTCGATGCCGACAAGCAGCCCGATCCCGGCTGCCCCCGCCTGGAGGTCCGCGCCGATCGTGATCAGGTTCACCGCCACCACAGACAGCAGCAAGCTAGCGGACGCGGCCCGGCCGTAGCGCTGCAGGGCGAGCGACTGCAAATCGTCCCTGGCAACCGCGCTCACCTGCGCCGCGATCGTCATGATGACGGCAAGCAGCGGGGCGACGAGCAGCGCCAGCCAGGACAGGCGGTAGCCGGTCTGGGCCCCGACGGCCGCGGCGGTGCCGACGTTGGTGGGGTCATTGTCCGACGCCGCCGAGACGACCTCCGGACCGACGCCCCGGGTCATCCCGCGCAAGGTGCCCAGTTGCTCCCGCCCGGACTCCACCGGCTCAGCACCGCCTCCTTCGTGTCAGTCCGCGGGCGCTGGCACACCGCCGACCCGCAGACTCACCCCTGATGGTCGGCGGTGACGGGCCGGACGGGCTTCACCCGCACGTGGTGAAGCGCGACTGCGCGGGCAGCAGATTGCTGGCCGGCTCGCCTGGACGGTAGCATCCGGGCCGATGACGATCGTCAACCTGGACCAGGCCGCGCACTGGAACAGCAACGAGCAGGTCGCCCGCTGGGTCGCCCGCCAGGAGCAGCACGACCGCATGCTCGCCCCCTTCACCGGCCTGCTGCTCGACGCGGCGGCGCTGTCCGGCGGCGATCAGGTGCTGGACGTCGGGTGCGGCTGCGGTACCACGACCCTGACCGCCGCCCGGATGGTCGCCCGCGGCGCGGCGACCGGCGTCGACCTGTCCGTTCCCATGCTCGCCAGGGCGCGCGAGAGGGCGGCCGCGGCCGGCGTCGCCAACGTCTCGTTCGAGCACGGCGACGCCCAGGTCTACCGGTTCGAGCCGGCCTTCAACGCCGTGATATCCCGTTTTGGCGTTATGTTCTTTTCCGATCCGGCGGCGGCCTTCGCGAACATGCGGGCCGCCACCCGCCCGGGCGGACGGCTGGCGTTCGTCTGCTGGCAGCCGCTGGCAGCCAACGAATGGCTTTCGGTCCCGTTCGCGGCACTCGCCGAGCACGTTCCCATGCCAGAACAGGCCGAACACACCGCACCGGGCATATTCGCCCTCGCCGAGGCTGACCGGGTCCGCGACCTCCTCGCGCAGGCCGGGTGGGAGCAGGTCGCGGTGACGCCCCGGGCGGTCCAGGTGCCGGTCGGCGGCGGCGTGCTCGACGACGCGGTGAGCTTCGTGCGGACCGGACCGCTCGGCCGCTCGATGCTCGACGGCGCCGACCACGCCACCCGGGAGCGCGCCGTGCAGTCGATGCGCGACGCGCTCGCCCGCCGGGCCGGCCCCGACGGCGTGTGGCTCGGCGCCAGCGTCTGGCTTGTCCAGGCCACCGCCTGAGCACGCGGCAGACGTCCAGGGCGTTCTTGCCGTCGTTGACGGCCAGCAGCTCGCCGGCCGGGGTCCTGGTGCCGGGACCTAGCCGGAGATGGGCACGTCGAGCCACAGGCCGCCGTTGAGGTTGAGATTGTTTCCGTTGGCCTGGCCGGGAGACCTATCGCCGATGTAGGTGTACAGCGGATGCCCGTCATAGGTCGCCTGCAGCGAGCGGTTGGTGCGCCGGATCGTGCCGACCTTGCCGGTCACGCCCGCCCCTGCGGTCACCGGTCCCCGGACCGGCGGCCAGTAGGCAGCGCAGGACCCGTAGCACTTCGAGGCCGTCGGGGTGTCGGGCACGAACAGGTACAGCGTGAACCCGCGTGAATTGGTGAGCACCCGCTTGCCGCCGATGGTGGCGGCCTTCAGGGTGGTGCCGCCCGGCGATGCGGCCGCGGGGGCGCCCGCCGTACTGAGCGCGACAGCCAGCAGCACCCCGGCCAGGAGGGTCAGCGCGCCCGCACCCCTAGCCGCCGCCGGAGCCGCCGCATCGACGCGCCCGGCGATCCGGGCCGCCGGGCCGCGGGACGCGATCGGCCGACCGGGCGCGAGGCTGTACCAGGCCAGCACGCCGAACACCGCCACCTCAAGCACTCCGGCGACGATCCCGGCCGTGGTACGGACTTCCCGGAACCCGAACAGGCCGACCCACACCGACAGCAGATAGCCGCCCAGGGTCGACAGCGCGAACAATGCGCCGAGCGCCGCCCCGAGCCTGCTGCCGGTGACGGCGACGACCGCGCCGAGCCCGAAGGCGGCGATCACCTGGAGCAGGAACAGCCAGCCGATGATGTGCACGTTCCGGAAGCCGGTCAGGTACAGGTCAAGGTGGATCGCCCCGGTCGCGACGAGCAGCCCGGCCCCGGCCAGCCGCAGCCCGAGGCTGAGCGACCGGCCCTGAGCCGGCTGTTCGGCTGTCACTGCCCTGCGCACCCCCACGGTCTCCATGCCCTTCTCCACGGACAACCCGGCCCGTCGGTTCAGAGCGTACGCCGACCGGTCACCGCCGCGGCCCGGGCCGGAACCGGCTCAGCGCGGCCGGCGGGCTTACGACTCGCTGACGGCGATCGCGTACAGGGCGGCGAGCGCGGCGCTGAACCTCGCGGCGTAGGAGACGGCGGCGGTGTCACCGCCCTGCTCGTAGCCGCCGATGACGCCCATCACCGCGCCGAGCCCGGTCGAGCGGCTGAAGTGAGCGACCAAGGGGCTGCCGCTGGTCCCGTCGGTGAAGCCGCCGCAGTCGAATACCAGCTGGGTCGGGCTGAACGTGCGCACCACGTTCTCGCAGCGGATCGGGGCGGCGGCGCCGTCCGGGTATCCGGTCACCCTGACCATCTGCCTGGCCGGCTGGTCGATCCCGAGGTGCTCGGCACCGGTGACCTTCTCGACCGGACTGCCCCCGTGCTGGGTGACGACGAGGAACGCGAAGTCGTCGTCCGGGTCGGCGCTGGTCTTCCACTTCTTGTCCACCACGACGCGGGTGACGAGCCAGATCCCGTAGGGCGTATTGCCGTCGCGGTAGCCGGGCACGAAGGCGATCCGGCCGGCGGGGACGTTGCTCACGCAGTGCGCCGCGGTGAGCACCAGGTCCCGGTTCGGGCTGTGCACCACGCTTGCGGTGCAGAAGTGCGCGCCGAGGCCGGTGCCGCGGCTGTAGCTGAACAGCGCGCCCACCGCCGGCATCCCCTTGAACGTCCGAGCCTTGACCGAGACCGTAGGCGCCAGCGCGGCCGACGGGATCGCGATCCCGCTCACGGCCGCGACGACGGTCACGGCGAAATGACGTCCCCGTGGCCGCTGCCGCATCGCGCCTTGCCCTTCCTGCCGCCTTGCCCGCACCAGCGGACCAGGTCGAGCATACGAAAAGGCGACCGGGATCCGCCACCGGTGAGCCCCCGGCTCCTGGCAGGAGCGCCGGCAGGTAGACAGGAGTCCGGGCCGAAGGCGGGCCCGCGGCGACAGGAGGCGGGATGGACGGTCCGGCGATCGCGGTCCGAGGGCTGCGCAAGAGCTTCGGCCAGAAGGAGGCGGTGGCCGGGATCGACCTGCAGATCGCGGCCGGATCGTTCGCCGGGCTGGTCGGCCCGAACGGCGCGGGCAAGACCACCTCCCTGTCGATGATGACCGCCCTGCTGCGCCCCGATGCCGGCCAGGTCCTGATCAACGGTCTCGACGTGTGGTCCGACCCGGCCGCGGCCAAGGCGATCATCGGCGTGGTGCCGGCCGAGGCCAGGCTGTTCGACCGGCTGAGCGGCGAGGAGATGCTCGAGTACGCCGGCCGCCTGCACGGCCTGTCCGCCGCGCAGGCGCGGGCCAGGGGCGGCCAGCTGCTCGACGTGCTCGACCTCACCGGCGACGCCAGGCGGCTGATCGCGGACTACTCCACCGGCATGCGCAAGAAGGCCGCGCTCGGCTGCGCCCTGATCCACAACCCGTCGGTGCTGTTCCTTGACGAACCGCTGGAGGGCGTCGACCCGATCTCCGCCGACGTGATCCGCAGGCTGCTGACCCGCTTCGTCGGCTCGGGCTCGACCGTGTTGTTCTCAAGCCACGTGATGGAGCTGGTCGAGCAGGTCTGCGACCACGTCTCGATCATCGACAAGGGCAAGATCGTGGTCTCGGGCTCCACGCAGCAGGTGCGCGGCGGCAAGACGCTGCAGCAGGCGTTCATCGACCTGGTCGGCCCGCGGGCGAGCGGTGAGGATGGTCTGACGTGGCTCGGCTCCTCGTCCGCCTGAAGCTGCGTCTGCTGGTCAACGCGCTGCGCGCGTCCACCAGCGCGAAGGTCTCGTTCATCCTCAGCACGACCTGGGCGGTGATCGTCGCCGCCGCCGTCTTCGCGCTCCTGGCCAGCCTGCGCGGCGCGGCCGCCGCGGTAGACCTGACCACCGTGATCTTCACGGTGCTCGCGTTCGGCTGGCTGATCCTGCCGGTGATCTCGTTCGGCCTGGACACCACCCTGGACCCGGCCATGCTCACGCCGTACCCGCTGCGCACCCGCCCGCTCGCGGTGAGCCTGCTCGCCGCCTCGGCCGCCGGTCCCTGGCCGGTCGCCAACCTGATCGGCCTGCTCGGGGCGGTCGTCGGCCTGGCCAGCGGATGGCTCGGCGTGCTGGTCGGGCTCGCCGCCGCGGCGCTCCAGCTGCTGTTCTGCATCACCCTGGCCAGGTTCGTGACCACCAGCATGGCTCGGGTGCTGCGCTCGCGCCGCGGCAGAGACCTCGCGGCCTTCGTGTTCGTGCCGATCGTGGCCGGCTATGAGTTCGTGACCCAGGTGGTGCCGCGGGCGGCAGCGGAGGGCAAGCTCACCGCGGCGAGCTTCGCCGGGGTGGACGCGTGGATGCGCTGGCTGCCGCCCGGGCTGGCCGCCCACGCCATCGCGGACGCCTCCGACGGCCGGGCCGGGGCCGCCCTGGCGCGGCTGGCGCTGCTCGCCGCCGTCATCGCCGTCCTCGGCTGGCTGTGGATCCGCTCGCTCGCCCGGGCCTTGGTCACGCCCGACGCGTCTACCCAGTCCTCCCGGGTGCGCGGCGGCGCGCTGCCGTTCGCCAGGTTCGGCCTGCGCGGCACGTTCGCCGCGCGGTTCTGGATCTACCAGCGCCGCGACCCGGCCGAGCTGGCCTACTGGGGCATCGTCACGGTGATCATGGTCGCCGTGTCGATCAGCACGATCCTGACCCCGGACGGCCATCCTGCCGTCATGCTGGCAAGCTCGGTCTTCGGCGCCGCGTTCATCGGGAACTTCCACGCCAACGCGGTCGGCGCCACGGGTCCCGCGTTCGTCGCGGAGACCGCGGGGCTGACCGGTGAACGCTCGCTGCGTGCTTACCTTTCCGGCCTGAACATATCCCTCGGGGTGATTGCCGCCCCCCTGCTGATCGTCGTCTCGCTCGGTCTTGCGGCCCTTGACCGGCGGCCGGGCTATGCCGTGCTTGCGATCGCGGTCGACCTGGCGGGGCTCGGTGCCGCGCTGGGCCTGGCCAGCGTCTTCTCGGTGCTGGCGCCCTACCCGATGACCAAGCGGGTCGGCACCCCGATGCGGGTGGCCTCGGACGGGTTCGCGGTCTACGGGCTGGCCGGCACCTTCGGCATCTTGTTCGGCGTCGCGGTCGCCGTCGTTCCCGTGATCGTGGCCGAGGTGCTGACCAGCGGCGCGCCGGTGCTCGCCAGGGACCTTGCGCTGGTGGCCTGCGCGGCCGGCTACGGGCTCGCGCTGGCCTCCGCCGGGGTGCGGATCGGCGCGAGGGCGGCCAGGTACCGGCTGCCCGAGATCTGCCAGGTCGCCATCCGCAGCAGGCTCTAGCCCTCGATCCCCTGGGCACCTGCCGGCGCCGCGGGCTGCGCGCGCGCCGGTCCGGGAGCCGCCGGGGCCGCGGGCTGCGCGCGCGCCGGCCCGGGATCCGCCGGCTGCACGCTGGCCGGCCCGGGATCCGCCGGGCCGCCCCTCGGCCGATGC
>Ga0335081_10020165_pt1 | contig 10781 bp, 10 predicted proteins | sample Lox_Sample_35_FD_206713 | JGI IMG/M metagenome (GOLD analysis project Ga0335081, IMG submission 206713) | Soil microbial communities from Loxahatchee National Wildlife Refuge, Florida, United States - Lox_Sample_3.5 | ecosystem: Environmental > Terrestrial > Soil > Wetlands | place: USA... | reverse complement strand
AGGAGGCCGGTCTCGGCGACCAGCCCGGTGCGGGCCGCCAAGGCGCGCGCCAGCCGTTCTGCCTGATTGTAGCCGCGGGCCCGGAGGCGTCGCCGCGCCAGGGGGATCGGCACCAGCACGGCCCCCGCCCTGAGAGGCGCGAGTGGAGCCATCAGCCGAGCCATCGGCTCCGCGACCCGCCACCACCCTCCGTACTTCAGGTGATGCACCGCGTGACGGGCCTGGTCATCCAGCCACACCGCGCTCCGCGCCCGCCCGATCCCGTCCGGCCAGGCGGCGCAGAGGCGGCAGCTGTCCACCGGGGCCAGCGTGGGCTGGCCACAGCGAGCGCACTGCGGTTCGGGAAGCCGGCGCCAGCGCGACTGACAGGCCGGGCAGACGAGGGGATCTTCCGTTCCGACCGCGGCGTGGCATATGAGACACTCGCCCGGAAGGAGCCAGCGTTCAGCCTCCCGGGCGATTCCCTTGAGATCAGCCCAGCGCATCGTGCACGGCGGCGCGCATGATCTCGGTCGGAGGGTCCTCTTCGGGAAACCACCGCCGGAAGGCGGCCGCGCCCTGGGCGACCAGCATCGCCCGACCGTCCGCCGCGCGAAGCCCCGCCTGACGCATCTGCCGCACCCACATGGTCTCACCTGGACAGTAGACCATGTCGAATGCCACCCGGGCGCCAGGGGCCTCTTCCACAGCGATGGGAAGGTGGTCGGTCGGCTGTAGACCGAGTGGCGTGGCGTTGATGAGGACCTCGGACTCCGCGACGCGCCCCAGAGTCACGCCCAATCCGGCGACCCAAGCCTCGAACTGGGCGCGCCGGCCGGCATCGCGAGACCGCACCGCCACGCGAGCCCCCCGGGCCGCCGCCGCGGCTGCCGCGGCGCGTGCGCCGCCCCCGGTCCCGGCAATCAGCCAGGTCGACGCCGGGGCCTCGAGCATCTCCAGCCCCGCCTGGATGCCCTCGACGTCGGTGTTGTCGCCCGCTGAGCCGGTGTCACTGCCCCAGAAGGTGTTGCAGGCCCCGAGTGCCCGCACCCAGTCCGATGGCTGGTCGACCGCGCCGGCCGCGATCTCCTTGTGGGGAACGGTCACATTGCCGCCGCCGCCGGCCCGGGTAAGGCAGCGGATCAGGTCCGGGACGTCGGCCGCACGGACCGGCAGCGCAACGTAGACGGCGTCCAGGCCGAGAGCCCGGATGGCCGCGTTGTGCATCGCGGGAGAGAGGGAGTGGCCGACTGGATCGCCCAGGATGGCGAGGACCCGGGTCCTACCGCCGATCACCAAGGTGCTCACGCTCCAGGCGGAGCACGACGGCTTCCAGCAGCGCGTCGAGTTCCTGAAAGGTCTCCCGGTATCCTTCGAGCTCTCCGCCGAAAGGATCGGGAACTTCGGCGGCGGTTCCTTCCCGCCCCGCATACTCTCCCAGCAGGTGCGCGGCCTCGCCGCCCCCCAGCTGCTGCACCCGTGCCAGGTGATGCCGGGCCATGGTGAGGACCAGAGTCGAGGACGCGAGCAGTTCACGGGTCAGGAGCCGGGCGCGATGCGATGAGAGATCCAGCCCATGTTCCAGCGCGATCAGGTAGGCACCCTCGCTCGCGGGGGCGCCATCCCACGCGCCCGTTCCCGCAGAGCCTACGACGACCCCCTCCACTCCGCGCTCCTTGAGCTTGTGGCGGAGCATCGCCTCGGCCATCGGACTACGGCAGGTGTTGCCCGTGCAGATCAGCAGAATCTCGGTCACAGCAACCGCTCCGCCAGATGCAGATCCTCCTCGGTCGTCACCTTGAAGTTGCGGGCCGATCCGGCGACGAGGCGGACCGGCACGCCCAACAGTTCGACGGCCATAGCGTCGTCAGTCACCTGCAGTCCCTCCCGTCGAGCTCTGGCCAGGGCCTCCTCCAGGACGGCGCGGGGGAACCCCTGCGGCGTCTGCGCCCCCCACAGCCGGTCCCGCGGAAGGGTGCGTGCGACCCGAAGGTCGTGCTCCTCCGCCGAGGCGGCGGGGCGCGCCTCCTTGAGAGTATCCCGGAGTGGCAGGGCCGGCACAGCCCCTTCCCCGACGCGAGCCGCCGCCAGCACCCGATCGATGAGCGAGCGATCTACCAAGGGGCGCGCCGCGTCGTGGACCAGGACGATGCCAAGAGCCGCAGGGAGCGCGACCAGGCCCTGGGCCACCGAGTCGCTCCGTTCCTCGCCGCCCGGGACAACCGTGAGCGTTCCGCCCAGATGTGCGGCGAGCCAGCCCGGCGGCTTCGCCGCTAGATCCCGAGGCAGGACGATGACCGTGTGCGCCACGTCAGGATGGGCCAGGAACGGCCGAAGGGCATGCAGCAGCATGGGGGTTCCGCCAAGCTCCCGGAACTGCTTGGGCACCGACCCTCCCACCCTGGCTCCCCGACCGGCCGCCACCAGGACGACCCCGACGTCACGCGGCAAACGCCTGTACCAGCTGCTCGACGTGATCCAGTCCCACCAGCCGAACTCCCGCCACCTGACCGGTGCTGCGCGCCGAAAGATACGCGCGCCGGAACCCCAGGCGGCCCGCCTCCACGAGGCGGCGCTCGACCCCGCCGATCGGCCGGACTTCGCCCCCGAGGCCGAGCTCGCCGAGGAACAGCGCGTCGGGCGGCGAGGGGCGATTGTGAACGCTCGAAACCAAGGCGGCCGCCACGGCCAGATCGGCCGCGGGCTCGGTCAGCCGGACGCCGGCCGTGACCTGCACGAAGACATCGAGGTCCGCAAACGACAGACCCCCACGCCGCTCCAGCACGGCGAGCAGCACCGCGAGCCGTCGTTGATCGAGACCGGTCGCCACGCGTTGCGGGGTTCCAAATCCGCTCCGGGCGGCCAGCGCCTGCACCTCCACCAGCACCGGCCGCGTTCCCTCCATCAGGGCCGTAACGGCGCTGCCGCTCGTGCCGGTGGCGCGGGCCGCCAGGAAAACCGCGGACGGATTGGGAACGGGGACCAGCCCGTGGTCAGTCATGGTGAACACGCCGATCTCGTCTACCGAACCGAACCGGTTCTTGGTGGCACGGAGGAGCCGGTGGTCCAGCGTGGCCTCCCCTTCGAAGTACAGGACCGTGTCGACGATGTGCTCCAGGGTCTTGGGCCCGGCGATTCCGCCTCCCTTGGTCACATGGCCCACCACGATAACCGCGGCCCCGGTCTCCTTGGCGAAGCGCATCAGGCGCGCCGCGCACTCGCGCACCTGGCCGACGTTGCCGGGCGCGCCCTCGAGCAGCTCGGTGTACACGGTCTGAATCGAATCCAGCACCAGCAGGTCGGCGCCAATGTCCTGCGCCGCGTCCAGGATGGCCTCGAGGCGGGTCTCGCCGACGACGTGCACCGCGCCGGCATCCTCCTCGAGGCGCGCCGCGCGCAGTCGCACCTGCTCCGGCGACTCCTCCCCGCTGGCGTAGAGCACGGTGCGGCCGGCGGCCTCCAGCCGCGCGGCCGCCTGGAGCAGCAGCGTGGACTTCCCGATGCCGGGCTCCCCGCCCACCAGCGTCATCGACCCGGGCACGATGCCGGAGCCCAGCACGAAGTCGAGCTCGGGAAGACCCGTGCACCAGCGCTGCAGTCGAGTCGCCTCGATGTCGCGGAGCCGCGCCGGAGCCTCCCCCGCCACGGACCGACGGGAGGCCCCGCGGCTCCGGTGCGGCGCCGCCAGGACCACCGGCTCCTCCGCGACCGTGTTCCACGCTCCGCAGCCTTCGCACTTGCCGACCCACTTGGGATGGTCGTGGCCGCACTCCGTGCAGCGGTACGCCGATCGAGCTCGGGCCACTAGTACTCGCCGCCCTCCTCCGGCCGGTTGGAGAAATTCTCGAAGCGCATGACTTCCTTGCGGAAGAAGAGATTGATCGGGCCGGTGGGCCCGTTTCGGTTCTTTGCCAGCTCGACGATCGCCCGACCGCGGATGTCCTTCCCCTCTTTTTCGGCCTTCTCCCGCAGGTCGTAGTACATCTCGGGGCGATGGATGAAGATGACCTGATCGGCATCCTGCTCGATGGCCCCCGAGTCCCGGAGATCCGACAGGATCGGCACCCGGTCGCCGCCACGCTGCTCCGACGCCCGCGAGAGCTGCGACAGGGCGATGACCGGCACCTCGAGCTCGCGGGCCAGCGCCTTGAGCGACCGCGAGATGTCCGAGATCTCCTGGACCCGGTCCTTCGCGTACTGCGGGCTGCGCATCAGCTGCAGGTAGTCGAGCACGACCACGCCAACGTTCCCCTCGAGCCGGAGGCGACGCGCCTTGGAGCGCATCTCGAGCAACGTCAGCGCCGGCGTATCGTCTATCCAGATCGGACAGCTCGACAGGAACCCGGCCGCCCGGGCCAGCGCCGCGAAGTCCGAGTCCTTGAGGTCGCCCCGCCGCAGCCGATGGCTGTCGACCGATGCCTCGGCGGACAGCAGGCGCTGCACCAGCGACTCCTTGGACATTTCCAGCGAGAAGAAGGCCACCCCGCCCCGCTGCCCATCGGATTGCAGGGCGTCCGCGGCGGCGTGCGCCGCGATGTTGAGCACGAACGCCGTCTTCCCCATCGAGGGCCGGGCCGCGATTACCACTAGCTCCGACGGCTGGAACCCCAGCGTCAGCTCATCCAAGTCTTTGAAGCCGCTCGGTACGCCGGTAACCGTTTGCTTGCGGTCGTGGAGCTTTTCCATGCGCTCCATGGCCGGCCACAGCATTTCTTTGATCCGGCTGAACCCCTCGGCCTTCTGGAACTGGGAGATCTGGAAGATGCGGGATTCGGCTTCGTCCAGGAGCTCGCCAGCGGACTGCGCGCCGGCATAGGCCTGCGAGACGATCGCCGTGGAGGTCTCGATGAGCTGGCGGAGGACTGCCTTTTCCCGCACCAGAGCAGCGTGCGCTTCGAGGTTGGCGGTCGTGACGGCGGCATCCACCAGCTCGGCGAGGTAGATCTCCCCGCCCGCCGCCTCGAGCTCGCCTTTGCGCTCCAGCTCATCCCGCAGGGTGACGTGGTCGATCACCACCCGCCGCTCGATCAGGCGCCGCATGGCGCGGAACAGCCGGCGATGTCCCTCCTTATAGAACAGGCCGTCGTCCAGCAACTCCACCCCGCGGAGCGCCGCGTCCTGGTCGAGCAGCATCGCGCCGAGCACTGCCTGCTCGGCCTCGTTGCTCCAGGGCGCCCCGCGAACCTCCGCGGCGCCCTCCAAGGCCAGGTGCGAATCAGGAGAAACGGATGTCATGGTCGAGACGTGCCGGGGACGAGGAACATCGGGTCGCGTTTTCCAATGCTAATTGCCTTCGCGTTCGCGACGCAATGCGCGGGTCTGTCGCAGTGTTCTCCACACCCCGTCCACGCGCGCCCACAAATCCACATCAGCCGCGCGTCCTCTGCTCACTCTCCCATGAGCTGACGAGCGATCCGCACGTCGTCCCAGGTAGGCTTCTTCCAGTTGGGATTCCGAAGCAGGGCGGCAGGGTGGTACGTGACCACCAGCGGAATGCCCCCGTAGCGGTGGACCTGGCCGCGAAGCTCGCCCAGGCTCTTGCGCACGCCCAGCAGCCATTCCGCTGCCGTCCCACCGAGCGCGATCAGGACCTTCGGCCGAACCAGCGCGATCTGTCGGTGCAGGAATGGAAGGCAAGCCGCCGCCTCATCAGGCAGGGGCTTGCGGTTCTGCGGCGGGCGACACTTCACGATGTTCGCGATGTAGACGGTGGACCGGGGACACTCTATCGCTTCGAGGATCTGGTCGAGCAGCTGGCCCGCCGCCCCGACGAAGGGACGGCCGGTCTCGTCTTCCTTCTGCCCCGGTCCTTCCCCCACGCACATCAGCGAGGCCGAGGCGGGACCTTCGCCCGGTACGGTATGGGCCCGGCCGTCACACAGTCGGCACGCCCGGCAACTCGCGATCCGGTCCGCCACCTCCTCCAGCGAATCGAGCCGGTAGCGATCGTCGCCAAGCAACTCCGGCGCCGGGGGCATGACCGAAAGGCCCGGACCGGGAATGGGCGGCAGGTCCCGCATCCACTTCCGCGACCGACGCTGCCCAACCTGGGACTCCCCGGAGGCAGGGTCCGATCCCACCTCGGTCTCGGGTTGCGGGGAGCCGGAATTGGAGGCGCTCGGGGCGGCGGCCCTCGCCCAGAGGGGCGGATCGATCGCTGGTGCCGGGCTCGGCCGTCGCCGTTCCGAATCGAGGGCCGGCGTCCGCCGACGAGGCGGTCCGTCGGCGGCCCGACGCACCGTCCGCTCGGGAGCGGGCTGAGGCGGCGCCGGAGCGACGTCGGGCTTCTCAGCCGGCTGGGCGCGGGGTGCCGCCACCACCTCAACCGGCAGTGCCGGCGTCGCCCCGACTTTTCTGGTCGGCGATTCCGCGGGGTGCCCCGTTGCCGGTTCCGGCGCCACGGGTCTCCGCGATTCCGTGACGACCTCCGCCACCGGCGGAGCCGACGCCGTCGCCACCGGAACAACCGCCGCCATGGGACGCGCGACCGCCGTCGGGGCCTGAGCCGAAGGCGCGGCTTCGACGACGGCGGCTGTCCCGGCAAGACCGAGATACAGCTCTGCGCCACCGAGCTCCGCCTGCTGCCGGAGGTAACGCGCGAGCCTAGCGTCCAAGCTTCCGCTCCACTGCATCGAGGATCCGCTCTGCCACGACCCGCTTGGGTCCCATCGGAACTGGTTCCTCGCTCCCGTCCGCGCCGAGGATGACCACCCGGTTGGTCTCGACCTCGAATCCGGCCCCTTCCTCGAGAGCGTCGTTTGCAACCACGAGATCGAGCCGCTTGCGAGTCAGCTTGGCGCGCCCCTTCGCCACGGCGTCCCCGGTTTCCAGCGCGAAGCCAACCATCACAGCCCCTGGCTTCCGCACCGCGGAGGTCTGGGCCAGGATGTCCTCGGTCGGCACCATGGCGACGGAGATGCCGCCGCCGTCCCGCGGTCGCTTGGCCTCGCTCGGCGCCGACGGGCGGTAGTCGGCCGGCGCCGCCGCCATGATCAGGACGTCCGCCTCGGGAAGCGCGGAACGTACCGCCGCCTCCATGTCCCGGGTTGTCTCGACCCGATGCACTGTCACTCCGGGCGGGCCCAGAAGTGTGGTCGGTCCGCTGATGAGCCGGACCTCCGCGCCACGCTCCCACGCCGCCGCGGCGAGCCCGTAGCCCATCCGCCCGCTCGACCGGTTGGTCACGACGCGTACCGGGTCGAGTGGCTCCCGGGTGGGCCCCGCGGTCACGACCACCTTCCGCCCCGCCAGTCGGCTGCCGCGATTGAGCAGGCGGGCCGCGTGTCCGATGATGGTCTCCGGCTCGCTCATGCGTCCCGGTCGCTCGGAGGGACCCTCAGCCAGGGGGCCGATCTCGGGGCCCACCAACGCCGCCCCGCGGGATACGAGGAGGGCGAGATTGGTCTGTGTCGCCGGGTGAGCATACATCGCATCGTTCATGGCGGGAGCGAAGAGCACCGGGCCGCTCCGCGCGAGGAGCAGCGTGGTGAGGAGGTCGTCTCCCAGGCCGGCCGCCGCACGGGCCAGGAGATGCGCCGTGGCCGGAGCCACGATGACGAGGTCGGCGCTGGCAGCGATTCGCACATGATCGAGGGCGGCCCCCGGCACCCACAGCGATGTCAGCACGGGCCGCCCCGACAGCGCCTCAAACGTCAGAGGCCGCACGAACTCCGCGGCCCCTTCGGTCAGCACGACATCGACTTGGGCACCGGCCTCGGCGAGGCGCCGGACGAGATGACAGCTCTTGTAGCTGGCGATCCCGCCCGAGACTCCGACGACGACGTGGCGCCCTGCCCACATCGTCACGCCTCGGATCGACGCCGGCGGGAGATCTTGTACTGGAGGTCGCCGGTGACCAGCGCCTCGAGCGCCTGGGTGGTGAGCTTCTGCTCCTTTTCCAACAGCCGTTCCCTGGGCAGCTCGTTGATGTGTCGGGCGAACTTCGCCGCGACCAGCACGCCCAGGTACTTGTTGCCCGCCTGCCGAGCCGCATCGGTTGGTGTGTAGATCTTCATGACTCTCCTCGATCAGTTGCCCGTCCGCCCGGTGGCGGCCGGTGCTGTGTCAGCCCTGCTTCAATCTCGCTGCCTCGGCCCGGAGCTGCTCCTGCAGGGCCTCCACCTGGCGGCGGATGTCGCCGCGGCGCCCGATCCTGAGCGGTTCGGCATCCAGCACGGCCCCCAGGGACCGGACTGCGCGATCCAGGTCGTCGTTTTCGAGCACGTAATCGTACTCCGCCGCTGCCTCCAGTTCCTGATCCGCGATCTCCAGGCGATGCCGCAGCGCTTCCCGAGATTCGGTCATCCGGCCGCTCAGCCGCCGCACCAGCACCGGCACCGACGGGGGCAGCACGAAGACCGTGACCGCTTCAGGATACTGGCGCCGCACCTGGCGTGCGCCCGCCACCTCGATCACCATCAGGACGTGCTTCCCGGCCCGGAAAAGCCGCTCCACCTCGGCCCGCAGCGTACCGTAGCGGTGACCGCCGTAAGTAGCCGTCTCCAGGAACTCTCCGGCCGTCTCCCGGTTGGCGAACTCCCCCGGAGCGAGAAAGTGATAGTCCCGCCCATCGACCTCACCGTTCCGCGGCGCCCGCGTCGTCGCGGACACCGAGCGACCCACGTCGGCGCGGTGGGTGAGAAGACGTTCGACCAGCGTCGTCTTCCCGGCGCCCGAGGGCGAAGAAACCACCACCAGAAGCGGCGTCACTCGAGGTTCTCGAGCTGCTCCCGGAACTTCTCGAGTTCACCCTTCATCATCACCACCTGCTGCAGGATCTCGGCGTCGTTCCCCTTGGATCCCATGGTGTTCACCTCGCGCCCCAGTTCCTGGGCGAGGAAGCCCAGCTGCTTCCCGACCGGCTCGCGGCCCGCGAGCGCCGCCCGGCAGGCGGCGACGTGGGTCCGGAAGCGCACCAGTTCCTCGGTGATGTCGAGCTTGTCCGCGAGCAGGGCGATCTCCTGCGCGACCCGCTGTTCGTCGAGCGGGCGCCCGTCCAGCAAGTCCGCCACCGAACGGCGGAGCCGGTCCCGTTCCCGCACCAGCCGCTCCGGCGCGCGCGCCTCCACCGCCCGCGCGGCTGCTTCCATCCGGTCGAGCCGGTGGCGCAACTCGACCGTGAGCGCCTCGCCTTCCTTGCGACGCATGCCGCGGCACTCCGCCGCCGCCGCGGCAATGATGGGCTCGACCTCGGTCCAGGCCACCGCGCCCGCGTCCTCAGCCTCAGCCGTCACCACCTCGGGCTGACGCACGATCATGCTCAGATCGACCGTCCCAGGCACTCCCAGGGCCCGCTGCAGGTCGGAGAGGGCATTGGCCAGCGCACGGGCGCGCTCGACGTTCACCGTAAACCCGCCCGCCCCGTGACTGGGCGCCTCGGTCCAGCCTAACGAGACGGCGATGTGCCCCCGGTCGAAATGGGCACGGAGGTACTCGCGCAGCTCGCTCTCCAGGGAGACCAGCTCCCGCGGCAGCTTGAGCGACAGGTTGAAGTGACGATGATTGACGGTCCGGATCTCCGCCCGCAGACGCCCACCACCCGCCGGTCCGTCTGCCGAGCCGAAACCCGTCATGCTGTAGGCCACCCGCGCCTCCGTCCCGGTCCGGAAAGGGCCGAAGTATAACGGGGAGCGAGGGTTAGAGCTAGGGAGGAGACCAGGACCCCAGCAGGTTCACGGCCACTAGTTGCTGAACTCCCAGCGGACCCCGAAGGTGCTGCCGTAGGGGAGGATCAAGAATCCCGGCACGTACGTCTTGCGGCTCGCCTGCAGGTTGTAGCGCTCCCAGTAAATGGTGAACGTATCGAGACGGATCTCGATTTCGGTCCGCCAGAACGAGGCGCCGTCGAGCGCAATGGGAGCACCGAGGCTATCCTGGCCGATCACGCCCTTGCCCCAGGTCTCATAGCTGAGCTGAGCCTTGAAGTCGTAGATGCCGCTGGGGAAGGTCCGCCAGAACTTGGAGCGGATCGTGGCGGTGGTGATCGAATGGGTCGCCGGGATGCCGCTGGGAGTCTTGCCGCCGGTGGGATTGCTGTACCACCCGTCCAGCGTGAGCCACTGCTTGGGGGCGAGACGCCAGCTCAGCGTGACCCAGTTGGTTGGCGCAACGGGGGCCAGCGACGGCACCGTTGGCGTGAACGACGGGTAGGGGAGCGGCGCGAACCCCGCCGTGTGACCGTAGCCGGCCTGGAAGCCACCCCACGCCCGTTGCCACCCGAGACTGCCCTGCCAGTCCGTCAGCCGCTGCGCCTGGTTGGTCAGCATGGCCGGCGCCGCAACGATCGATCCGGACCGCAGCGTGCCTTGCGCGGTCATGCCGAGCGGGAGCGAAAGCCCGGCCCGCACCCCGATCCAGTCGCTGGTCCGTCCCAGATCGTGCTTCTGGTACCCGGCCTCGACCTCGGCGCTGATCAGGCCAGGGGTCCATCCCGCCCTGCCCAGGAAGTCCCAGGGCGTGATGCGCGACCGGTTGAAGCCGCTCACCGAGACGCCGACCGTCCGCGTCCTCCATTCCACGTCCACCCCACCCTGTCGGGTCTGCTCATCGAGGCCACTCCCCGACCAGGTGGTCCGGCCGACGAGTCCATTCACGTGCAGTCCCAGCTCGCCGGGTTCAGATCCCCAGAAGAGCCGGAGCTGCGCGTCGCTGCGCTTGCCAACGGTGGGCAGCTCGAGCGTGTCGGTCACGCCGATGTAGGCGCTTCGGTTCGGGCTCGATGTGAGCAGCTCCGCCTGCACTCCGAACCGCTGGTTCGGCACGTAGCCAACCTGCAGCCAGATGTTGGTGATGTCGAAAGGGCT
>Ga0335081_10020164_pt1 | contig 10782 bp, 12 predicted proteins | sample Lox_Sample_35_FD_206713 | JGI IMG/M metagenome (GOLD analysis project Ga0335081, IMG submission 206713) | Soil microbial communities from Loxahatchee National Wildlife Refuge, Florida, United States - Lox_Sample_3.5 | ecosystem: Environmental > Terrestrial > Soil > Wetlands | place: USA... | reverse complement strand
CCGATATAGGAGAGCGGCATCTCCGAGACCCAGAACGGCGAGATCTGGTCGCGCGGGCTGCCGGCGTCGTGGGTGATGATCGTGTTCTTGACGTCGACCGTATGCAACAGGTCCCACACCACGCGGTAGGGCGAGATCGGCGCCGAATCCGAGGTCAGCCGGTGCTTCCATTTTGAGAGCCACTCGTCGCGGTGGCTCTTGATCTCGCGCGTCACCGAGGCGAGCCGGTCGCGCGGCTTGCCCTTCAGCCGGTCCTTGACCTCTAGGAGCACGGCATCGAGCGTCAGCCCGGCATCGCCGACCGCCGCGAGGTCGACTGGCACGTCCTTGTTGATCGCGTAGGGGTCGAGCGTCGCGTGGGCAATTTTCTTGCCCTTCGGCATCGGCGTCCCGAAGCTGGTGCGGGTAAAGCTGCAGCCGATCCCGAAGATGAAATCGCAGCTCTGCAGCATGTGCCAGAGATGCTCGCCGATGCCGATGCCGCCCGAGCCCAATGACAGCGGATGGTTTTCGGGGAAAGCGCTCTTGCCGGGCAGCGTCGTCATCACCGGGCATTCGAGGAGTTCGGCCAAGGCCTTGAGCTGCGGCCAGGCCTTGCCGTAATGCACCCCCTGCCCGGCGACGATGACCGGCCGCTGGGCGGCGACCAGCGCCTCGGCGATCTTCGACACCGATTGCGGGTCGGGGCCGCTCTTCAGCGTTGGCGCCTTTTTGTATTCGTGCACCAGCCCATCGGGCACCTCGTCACGCAGGATGTCGGTCGGGAACTCGACCAGCACCGGGCCTGGGCGGCCATTCCGCACAGTTGTGAAGGCGCGGCGCAGCGCCTCAATCGTTGCGTCGGCGACGGTGACCTGCTCGGAGAGCTTGGTGACATTGCGGAAATTGAGGGCGGCGTTGAAATTGGGGTGGACCTGGTTGATGTTGCGGGCATAGCCGGCCGGCATCACCACGACCGGGCAGGAATCGCCGAAGCTCTGGGCAACGCCGCCAAAGGCGTTCTCGGTGCCCGGCCCGTGCTGCATCACAAAGACGCCGACCTTCTCGCCCGACGAGAGCTTGCCGATCGCGTCGCACATGTGCAGCCCGATGCGCTCCTGCCGCACCATGATCGTGCGGATATCGGCTTCGGCGGCGCCCTCGATGATCGGATTGACCGGGTAGCCGATCAGCGCCTCGACCCCCTCGGTCTTCAGCACATGGGCGATCGCATTGATGACTTTCATCGGGATCTCCTCCGGTCGGAATGGCGTTGCCGCACCTTACGGCATCGACCTTGGTGGCGTATAGCGGCTGGGTTCCTCCCCCGCAAGGCGGGGAAGGTGGCGCGCGCAGCGCGACGGAGGGGGGCAGCGATCCCCGAAAAGCCCCTCCACCATGCTGCGCATGGTCCCCCTCCCCCGCTTTGCGGGGGAGGAACCCGGTTACAGCACCTTCCGGAAGATCAGCTCGCCCTTGGCGCTCAAGCCGCCGGCAGTCCAGCCGGCGGCGCGGTAGTGGCGCTCGGCGCGGCTGCCGGGCTCGGTTGTCAGCCACGCTTCGCAGTGACCGGCGTCGCGCAGCGCATCGCACGCCCTGGTCAAGAGCGCACGCCCGATGCCCTTGCCCTCGTGCCCCGGCGCGACAAACAGGGCCCAGATCGAGCCGTCGCGTCTGTCGCTGCCGGAAAAGCCGGCGACAAGGCCGTCTGCCTCCTGCCACACCCACAGCGCGCCATCGCCGATAAAGCGCTCCGCATCGGCTCCGGTGACCAGGCTCGGGTCGGTCAGCCGGTTCTCACGCACGCTGTAGCGGATTTCGAAAATGCGCGGGATATCGGTCCGAGTCGCGAGGCGGATCACACCTTCAGCTCGCGCAGTTGCTTCACGTCGGCGCGGCCGGCCGAGAGATCGGCGTCAACCCCATGCCGAGCGCCGCGACGCACACCCCGGCCGCGGTTTCCAGCGAGGTCGGGTTGTGCTCGAGATCGATATAGACCGCGTCGAAGCCGCAGGCCGCCGCGATCATCGCGATGTTCGGCGTGCGCAGCTGGTTGACGCCAAAGCACAGCACCAGCTCGTTGTTCTTCAGCATTCTCTTCGCGTGATTTTCGCGGATCTGCGTCGCCATCGTCTCCTCCTGGGGTTAGCGCCCGGACCATTCCGCGCTTCGCTGCGGGGTGCAACCGGCTATGGCGCGGCCGCTTTCGGCGCGAGATAGAGACCGAGAAAAAGCAGCGCCGTGCCGGCGCCCATCAACGTTACCGCCACCGGAAACCGCACTTGCCCCCGACGCTGCAGCGCCAGCACCATCCCCATCAGCGCAAAGCCGGCGAGCGAAACAATGTTCATCCCGAACAGGAATTCTCTGGTCAGCATCGGCGCCCGGTTCGGTTTTGCTGTGAGGGCAGAATACGCGAATTAGCGCTCCTGCCGACCGGTGAATCGGCGGCGCGAAACGCCTATATCGTCGACATGGCCGACAGCTCCGCCGACAAATTCCCCGAGCCGCTTTCCGGCTTGGTGATGCCGCGCTTTGGCGAGGTCGCGACGTTCATGCGGCTGCCGCTCGAGCGCGACCCGAAAAAGCTCGATATTGCGCTCTGCGGCGTGCCGTGGGACGGCGGCACGACCAACCGGCCGGGGGCGCGGCACGGGCCGCGCGAAATCCGCAACATGTCGACGCTGATGCGCCGGGTGCATCACGTCAGCCGTGTCGCGCCTTATGAGTTGTGCCGGGTCGGCGACCACGGCGACGCGCCCGTTAACCCGATCGACCTTGCCGATTCGCTGAAGCGGATCGCCGCCTTTTACGGCAGGCTGCACAAGGCCGGCTCGGCGCCGCTGACGGCCGGCGGCGACCATCTCGTGACGCTACCGATCCTCAGGGCGATCGCCCGCGAGCGGCCGGTCGGGGTTGTCCACTTCGACGCCCATTCCGACACCGGCGACAGCTATTTCGGCGGCGAGAAATACACCCACGGCACGCCGTTCCGCCGCGCCATCGAGGAGGGCCTCATTGATCCGAAGCGGATGATCCAGATCGGCATCCGCGGCTCGCTGTACGACGCCGGCGAGAAGGACTGGGCCGAGAGCCAGGGGATCCGCATGGTACATATCGAGGAGTTTTTCCGCCTTGGGCCGGAGGCGGTCGTGGCGGAGGCGCGCCGCATCGTCGGCAACGGCCCCACCTATGTCAGCTTTGATGTCGACGGGCTCGACCCGGTTTATGCGCCCGGCACCGGCACGCCGGAAGTGGGCGGCTTCTCGACCGCCGAGGCGCAGCGCATGATTCGCGGCCTTGGCGGTCTCGATCTGGTCGGCGGCGATGTCGTCGAGGTGGCGCCGCCGTTCGATCCTTCGGGCAACACTGCCCTCGTCGGCGCGACGATGATGTTCGAGATCCTGTGCGTCCTCGCCCCGGCGGTGCACCGCCGCAAGAACCGCCTGCGGCGCATGTAACCAGGCTCAGAGAAGCAGGAAATCCTGCGGCGGCTTGAAGTCGAGTTCCAGGTAGTTGACGAGCTGCGCGCACTCCAGGATGTGCCGCGCGGCCTCTTCAAGCGGCAGCCGCATGCGCCCGGAGAGCCTCGCGGCCTGCGCCAGCTCCCTCGTCTCTTGCGGGTTTTGCAAAACCCGCTCGACGGCCTCGGCGATCGACTCCACGTTGAAGTCGAACCCGTATGGCACGAGGTCGGGGAAGTGCTCGCGGCTGAAGGAGTTCCGGTCGGAGAGCGGCATCTTCCCGGCGCCGAGCGCGAGAAAGAAACGGTCGTGCGCCGACAGATCGACGTTCGGGTTCATCGTCACGGTGGCGGCGGCGCCGGCGATTGCCCGCTCGACCTCAGGGAACGGCACCGCGCCGTGGAAGCGGGCGCGCCCCTCGCCGCTCCCGGTGACGTGCTCCCAGTCGCTGCCGTAGATATCGACCGGAAAGCCTTTGAGGGCGGTTGCGATCATCGTGCTCTTGCAGCGCCGGACGTAATCGTCAAGCTGCGCCAGGAGAAAGCGGCCGAGCTTGTCGAACGGCCGCAGCTCGAAGCCGTGCCCCCCCGCAACCTTGGCAATAGCAGGAACAAAGGCGGCGCAGTTGGCGAGCCCGACCTCGTCGACGAGATCGAAGAGCAGCGCCGCGAGCCGCGCCGGCAGGCCGCGCCAGATACCTTCGAGCTGCTTCGGGTCGCCGCCGGTCTTCGGAAAGATGATCCGCGGCGGGCCGGCCTCGACGCCCGGCTCCGGCAGAGGCGGGATGCCGAAATGGATCGACGTGACGATATTGGGCGAGCCGATATGATCGCGCTGAAACAGCGCGTGGTCGCGAAACAGATAGCCCTGCACGACATTCGCCGGGGCGCCTTGGTGCATCACCCGACGGTAGGCCGGGTGATCGAGCTGCAGGCTAAACACCGGCACCTTGCGGCGGACCCAGAAGCTCTCGCCGTCCTCCGGCAGATACGTGCCGATCCCGGAGGTCAGGAGGGCGAAGCGAAAGTCGTCGGGCGCCACTGCCTCTAGCAGCTTCGCCTGCCAGTTTGCCTCGAAGAGATCAACCTGGCGAACGGCGATCCCCTGCTGCTCCCAGGCCGCCGCGAAAAGCTGCACAAGGCCGCGAACCGATTGGTAGCCCGATTGCCAATGGACGAGAACCGCCCGAGCCATCAGGCGTCGGCCGCGATGAGCCGGTCGGCCAGCCGCATCGCCCGGCCGATCGCCTGATCCATGTCGAGATAGCGGTATTCGCCGAGCCGCCCGCAGAAGATGACGTCGCCGAGCTCGCCGGCGCGCTCGGCATAGCACCGGTAAAGCGCTTGGTTGGCGGCGTCCGGGAATGGGTATTCGTAGCCATTCGGGTCGGATGGCGAATACGGGGTTTCGGTCGTCAGCACCGTGCCGGCAAGTTTCGCCGCCGCCCCCGGCGGCAGCATCCGCTTCCATTCGATGGTGCGGATGTGCGGGCCGTGCTCGGGCACCGGATAATTGACCACCGCGCCGGGCAGCCCCCATTCGATTTCGGGAAAATAACGATGCTCCCGCCGCTGCCCGCGATAGACGAGCCGGCCGAGGTCGAAACCGAAAAATTCGTCAATAGACCCAGTGTAGACCGTACGGCGAGTTTTGACAGCGGTGCGATCCTTAAGGAAATCGAAGCCCAACAACAGCGGGATGCCGTCGAGCATGCGCGTCATGAAGGCGGCGTACCCATCTCGGGGCAGACCTTGGTAAGTGCTTTGCTTCAGCCGGCGGTCGCCATCCCGGCGCACCTCGAAGCGCCCGGCAAGCGAGGGCGCCAGCTCGACGCACGCCTTACCCCATTGTTTCTCGGTATAGCCTTTGACAAACCTCTCATAGACAGCCCGCGGCATCATGCCGAGGCAGGCCTCTTCGAAGTTGCTCGGCTCGCCGGTGAAATCGGGCCGCCAATTCTCCCCGACCGCGCGCCGGATATACTCCGCCTGAACCGGCCAATCTTCGTAGCGGCCATCCACGTACGTCACGACCGCATGGTGGTAGTCGTAGAACCCGGCGAAACGGTTGACGTACCTCCAGATCTGCTCCGACGAGGTGCGGAACAGGTGCGGCCCGTAGGTATGGATGCGGACGCCGCTTTCGTGCAGGTGGTCAAAGACGTTGCCGCCACAGTGGTCGCGGCGTTCGACGACCAGGACCTCCTTGCCGGCGTCGCGCAGCCGGCGGGCGAGCGTGGCGCCGGTCATTCCGGAACCGACGATCAGGTAGTCGGTCTCCATCTCACGCCTTGAGCGCGCGGGCGAGGTCCCAAGCCTGTTCGGCGAGCGGGCGCGCGAGGCGGCCCTGTTCGGCCGCGTCGGCGCCGGCAGCGGTGCCGTCGATCGCCCGCTTGGCGATGCCCTGCAGGATCGCCGCGATGCGGAACAGGCTGTAGACCATGTAGAATTCCCAGGCCGGGATCGCCTCCCGGCCGGTGCGCCGGCAATAGAGCGCGACATACTCGGCTTCGTCGGGGATGCCCGTCGCGGCGAAGTCGATCCCCGCCAGGCCGCGAAACAGTTCCGGGGTAACCCGCCAGCTCATCGCGTGATAGGCGAAATCGGCGAGCGGATCGCCGATCGTCGACAGTTCCCAATCGAGGACGCCGATCACCCTGGGCTCGGTCTTGTGGAAGATCAGGTTGTCCATGCGGTAGTCGCCATGCACGATGGCCGGCGCGCTCTCCGCCGGCAGGTGCGCCGGCAGCCAGTCGATCAGCCGGTCCATCGCCTCGATCGCTGCGGTTTCCGAGGCGCGGTACTGCCGGCTCCAGCGGGCGATCTGGCGCCCCAGGTAATTGCCGGGGCGGCCGAAATCGCCGAGCCCCAGGACTTGGTAATCGACACTGTGCAGCGCGGCGATAACCGCGTTCATCGAGTCGAAGATGGCAGTCCGGTGCGCCAGGTCTACAACCTCCGCTAGGCGCTGGTCCCAGAAGATGCGGCCGTCAAGGAATTCCATGATGTAGAAGGCGCTGCCGATGACGCTGTCATCCTCGCACAGCGCCAGGACGCGCGGCACCGGCACCGCAGTCTCCGCCAGTGCGCGCATCACCCGGAACTCGCGATCGACCGCGTGGGCGCTCGGCAGCAGCGGGCCGGGCGGCTTCCGGCGCAGCACGTATTGGCCGGAGGCAGCCGCGAGACGGTAAGTCGGGTTCGACTGGCCGCCGGCGAAGCGCTCCGCCGCGAGCGGCCCGCGAAACCCCTCGACATGGCCGCCGAGCCAGGCTTCGAGCCGGTCGAGAGACAGCCCGCCTGTCGGGGTCATGGCGCAGCGGCCCGCAGGGTGAGGAAGCAATCTCGGTGAAATTGAGGCATTATCGGTGAAGAGATTGCTTCGCATCGCTCGCAATGACAATCGCGATTGCCCGGAAAATCCTCTTCCGACCCTTGGCGCTGCTGATCGCGGCGCTGCTGCTGGCGGCGCTCGGCCATCCGAGCGACCCCCAACCGGCCGCCGAACCGCCGGCCGGCCAGCTGCTGATCGCCTCGGCACAACTGCAGGACCCGCGCTTTCGCCACAGCGTCGTCCTGCTGTTGCGCCACGATGCCAGCGGCGCCTTCGGCATCATCATCAACCGTCCGCTCGGCGAGCAGCCGATCGCCGAGCTGCTGACCGGCGACGGGAGCGACCAGGACAAGGACGATGCGACGATCGAGGGTACGATCGCGGTGTTTTTTGGCGGGCCGGTCGAGCCGCAGCGGGGCTTTGTCGTGCACAGCGCCGATTACCGCCGGCCGGCGACTCTGGCCGCCGGCGAGCATCTGGCGATGACCGCCGACAAGCAGGTGTTGCGCGACATCGGGCGTCATCGGGGGCCCGCGAAATACCTGTTTGCCGCCGGCTATGCCGGCTGGGGTCCCGGCCAGCTCGAAGGCGAGATTGCGCGCCGCGACTGGTTCACCGCGCCGGCCGATCCCGCTCTCGTCTTTGACGCCGACCGCGAGACGCTGTGGGACACCGCGCTCGCGCGCCGCACCCGCGAACTGTGACTGGCGGCGCTACGGCGCGTGAGAACCCCGTAAGCGCGATGCTACAGCGCCTTCAGCATCGCGTCGGCGCTGGAGACGTCGACATTCGGCGGCGCCTGCTCGACATTGAGCGCCTTGACCGTGCCGTCTTCGACCAGCATCGAATAGCGCTTGGAGCGGGTGCCGAGGCCGGCCCGGCTGAGGTCGATGTCCATGCCGATGGCCTTTGCGAAATCGGCGCTGCCGTCGGCCAGCATCAGGACCTTGTCGCCGACATTCTGCGCCTTGCCCCAGGCCCCCATTACCGCCGGATCGTTGACCGCGATGCAGGCGATCGTGTCGACGCCCTTGGCCTTGAGCTCGGCCGCCTTCTCGACATAGCCCGGCAGATGGCGCTGCGAACAGGCCGGGGTGAAGGCGCCCGGCACCGCAAACAGCACCACCTTTTTGCCGCCGAACAACTCGGCCGAACTCATCTCCTTGGGGCCCTCCGGGCTCACATAACGGAATGTCGTTGCGGGAAGCTTGTCACCGACCTGGATGGCCATCGGATCGTCCCTCCGGAAGCTGTTTGCCGCGCGCGCCGCTGCTTGCTGCGAAAAGGCCGGCCGGCGGCGGAGGCCGGCACCGATAGCACAGCCGGGCGCAGGGCGTAAACGCTCCGGGCCCTTTGGCGCCGGCCGCGGGATTGCGCTTCTTTTTTGCCGCAACGGCGGGGACGGGCTTATTGTTAGAGTGAAGGCTGCCGGTCGGACCGGCGGCAACCGGGCGGGGCGGGATCGGCGCAGCGGAGGTCGAGATGAAATCGGAGCCCGGACAATCGCTGAAGGGCCAACTGCTGGTGGCAATGCCGCAGATGACGGACCCGCGCTTTGCCCGCTCGGTCGTCTACATCTGCGCCCACAGCGACAATGAAGGCGCGATGGGGCTGGTGATCAACAAGCCGGCCGGCTCCTTGACCGTCAACGAGCTGCTGGCCCACCTGAACCTCGAACCGAGCCGCGGCAACCGGCAGCGGAAGGTGCATTTCGGCGGCCCGGTCGAGCCGGGGCGCGGCTTTGTGCTGCACACCTCGGACTATCGCGAGGATGCGACGATGCTGGTCGGCGACGAGTTCGCGGTCACCGCGACGCTCGACATCCTGCGCGCGATCGGCAAGGGCGAGGGGCCGCGCCGCAACCTGTTGGCGCTCGGCTACGCCGGCTGGGCGCCGCGCCAGCTCGACGCCGAGATCCAGGCCAATGGCTGGCTCTCGGTCGCCGCCGACACCGATCTCGTGTTCGACGACGATTTCGACGCGAAATGGCAGCGCGCCCTCGCCAAACTCGGCGTCGACCTGTCGATGCTGTCGACCGACGCCGGCCACGCCTAGCCGCGCTTTCGCGACACATCCGTGCCGCCCGGCACGACGGCACGGCGATAGTTGGTCACGATGCTGCTTGGCGCTGGGTTTCGCGTTGCTCAACCCATCCTACGCCTCGCGAACGCACCTTCGACTGCTGCCGGCGTCAGCGCGGGTTGGCGGCGGAGGGTTCGAAAAGCTGCTGGCCGGCGACGCGGAAGGCGCCGATCGCGTTCTGGCCGTCCGGCGAGACGAGCCATTCGGCAAAGCGGTGGGCGGCGTCGAGCCTGGCGCCGGCGTGCTTTGCCGGGTTCAGTTCGATCACGTCGTAGCGGTTGATCAGTTTGGCGTCGCCCTCGATCGCGATGACCAGCTTCCCCTTGTTCTTGAAGCTGAGCCAGGTGCCGCGATCGGACAGCGTATAGGCCGGCATCGCCGCGGCGGCGTTGAGCGCCTGGCCCATGCCGCCGCCGATGTCGCGATACCAGCCGCCGGCGCCGCTCTTCGGGTCGACCCCGGCCACCTTCCACAGCCGCAGCTCCAGGGCGTTGGTGCCGCTGCGGTCGCCGCGCGAGACGAAGGCGGCCTCTGCCTTGGCGATCGCCGTCAGCGCCGCGACCGCATCGTGGCCGCCTTTGACGTGCGCCGGGTCGGCTTCCGGCCCGACCACGATGAAGTCGTTCCAGGCGATCTGCCGGCGATGGACGCCATGCCCCTCGTCGATGAATTTCTGCTCGGCCTCCGGGTCGTGCACCAGCACGATATCGGCATCGCCGCGCCGCGCGGTGTCGAGCGCCTGCCCGGTACCCAGCGCCAGCACGTGCACCGTGATGCCGCTCGTCTTTGTAAAGACCGGAAGGATCGCCGCCAGCAGCCCCGAATTGTCGACCGAGGTGGTCGAGGCGAGGGTGATCGCCGTCGGCTGCGCGGCGGCCGGGGCGCCGGCCGGCGGCGACAGGATTGCCAGCAGCGCGGCGGCGGCAAGAACCATGATGCGACGCATGAATCTTCTCCGAACGGCAGTCACCAGGTCGGGCGGGCGGCAACCGCAAACGCGGCGGCGCTGATCATCACGGTGAGCCCGATCAGCACCAGGCCGAGGCCGAGCGCCAGCGGCAGATCGCCCTTGCTGGTTTCCAGCACAATCGCGGTCGTCATCGTGCGGGTGTAGCCGGCGATGTTGCCGCCGACAACGATGATCGCGCCGACCTCCGACATCGTGCGGCCAAACCCGGCCAGCACCGCCGTCAGCATGCCGAGCCGGCCCATCGCCAGCAGCGCCGGTACTGCCCGCCACCGGCTGGCGCCGAGATCCATCAGCGCTTCGCCATAGGCGCGCCACAGATCCTCGGCGGCGCGGTGCGTCAACGCGGTGACGATCGGCAGCGCCAGCACCGCCTGCGCCATCACCATCGCGGCCGGCGTGAACAGGAGCCCGAGCGGGCCGAGCGGGCCCGAACGCGACAGCGTCAGATAGAGCGCCAACCCGACCACCGCCGGCGGCAGCCCGAGCAGCGCATTGGCGGCAATCACCAGGATGCGTCTGCCAGGGAAGTGCCAGACCGCCAGCGCCGTCCCGAGCGGCAGCCCGAGCGCCGCCGCCGCCAATGTCGCCGACAGGCTGACCGTCAGCGACAGGCCGGTGATCGGCCACAAATCCGGGTGAGCAAAGGCCGCCGACAGCATCGCGATGCTTCTTCGGGCTCAGCGTCCTGCGGCAGCATAAGCCGGCAGCGGGCAGCGGCTCACGGCAGCCGCGCCAGGCGCTCGGCCAGGAGCCGGTAGATCGCGTCGCTGTCGGCCGTCTGGAGAACCCGGGCGTTGGCGGCGCGGCCGCTGCGGCCGCCCCAATCGATCAGCGTCATGCCGAGGGCGAGCGGGCTCTGCGTCTCGATCGCGACATTGACGCGGTCGCCGCTGAACAACGCGGGAGCCAAGAGGTAGGCGATAACGCACGGGTCGTGCATCGGCATCGGCGGCT
>Ga0335081_10020163_pt1 | contig 10782 bp, 9 predicted proteins | sample Lox_Sample_35_FD_206713 | JGI IMG/M metagenome (GOLD analysis project Ga0335081, IMG submission 206713) | Soil microbial communities from Loxahatchee National Wildlife Refuge, Florida, United States - Lox_Sample_3.5 | ecosystem: Environmental > Terrestrial > Soil > Wetlands | place: USA: Florida... | reverse complement strand
CGTTGTCGGCCCGCCAAGCTATCGTCAGAAGCGCCGAGGCTCCCGATAGCGCCCCCCCACATAACAAGTTCCCCAATCGCCATCGCGAACTGCAAGACCGAAAGCAACAGCACCGAAGGAGTGCGGTTCCAATGCCTGACGGAAATTTAACGGAGAGCGGGAGCGAGCCTTTCCGTCAAACGGCTGCCTCCGAGGGTAAGCCAGAGGCCGACGGACGAATCGCTTCATCTGTGACGGAAAAGTTGGGTGAAAAGCGGCCACTTTGGATGTGGATCGCGGGCGGCGTAATCGTCGTTCTGGCCCTGATCAAGATCGTCCCCTGGGTCGTCAACGCCTTTAGGACCGTTTCTACTGACGACGCGTATGTCAACGGACACGTGACCTTCGTCGCGCCGCGGGTGCCCGGTCAAGTCGTGCGCGTATTGGTGGATGACAACAATCGGGTGCGCAAGGGCAACTTGCTCGTAGAACTCGACAAGGAGCCATACCGAGTTCAGGTCGATATAGCACAGGCCGCGCTGGCGGTTACGAAAGCCGATCTTACAGAAGCACAAGCGAAGGTTCGAGGTCTGGCCGCGCTGGCGCGCAGCCAACGGTTCGATCTGTCCCACTCAATGGAGGAGCTTCACAACCAAGTCGCTGACCTGCAGGCCAAAGTCGCTGCCCTGCAAGCCGCGAATGCCACGTTCGTGAAGGCCCAGGCCGACTACCAGCGCGAACAGCAACTGCTCAAGCGTCAGGTCATATCGCAGCAGGTATTCGATGCGTACCTGGAAACATATTCCGTGGCCAGGGCGGAGGTGGTGAAGGCGCAGCAGGAGGTCTACGAGATTCGCGCCGAGCTAGGGCTCCCGCCCAACCCCCCGAATGGCGCTGATCTGGCGGAGGTTCCGCCGGATCTGGACCAACACTTTTCGGCGGTTAAAGAGGCGCAAGCCCGTCTGATGCAAACGGCCGCGCAACTCGGGGTCGTTCAACCCTTCAAGGCTACCCCTGCACAGATGCTCGCGGAATTCTACCAGCGCGACCCCTTGGGCAATATCGATACGATCCTCGATCAGGTTCTGAAGGACGCTCCGGACGTCAAGCAGGCGGAGGCCAAACTGGGTGAGGCCCAGGCGGATCTTCACCAGGCCGAGCTGAACCTTTCCTATTGCGACGTGGTGGCTGATATCGATGGCGTCGTGACACGCCGCAACGTCAACCCGGGGAATCATGTGGTCGCCGGCGAAGAGTTGATGGCGTTGCGCTCTCTGACCGAGATCTGGGTCGACGCCAACTTCAAGGAGACCCAACTTCGCGAGTTGCGTATCGGGCAGCCCGTGGATTTGGACGTAGATATGTACGGCGGGCGGCGGCGCTTTCACGGCCGTATTTCCGGCTTCACGATGGGAACCGGGTCGACGCTCGCCCTGCTACCGGCCGAGAATGCGACCGGCAACTTCGTCAAGGTGGTGCAGCGCCTGCCGGTGCGAATCGATCTGACCGATTATAATCCTGACACCACTCCTCTATTCATTGGCCTGTCGGTCACTCCCTACGTGCACGTGTACGAGAAGCCCACAGGACCGAACGCGGGACGGTTCCTTCAAGCCTCACTGGCCCGCAGGCTCCCCGTCCTTCCGCCGAACCCGCGATGACCGTTGCAGCGTTACAGGCGCCGGCCGCCAGGCGATGGGCTGCTCCCAGTCCCTGGTTGATCGCTGCGGCGGTGGTGATTCCGACCTTCATGGAGGTCCTAGATACGACGATCGCCAATGTCGCGCTGCGTTATATCGCGGGCGGCCTGTCGGCGGCCAGCGTTGACAGCGAGTGGGTTATCACCAGCTACCTCGCGGCCAATGCGATCATCCTGCCGATTTCGGGCTGGCTCGCGACGCGGTTCGGCAGGCGAAACTATTTCCTGCTCTCGATCGCGATCTTTACCCTGGCCTCGGCCTTATGCGGCATAGCCGGAAGCCTGAGCGCGATAATCGCAGCGCGCGTGCTGCAAGGTGTGGCGGGGGGTGGACTGCAACCATCGAGTCAGGCCGTACTGCTGGACGCGTTCCCGCAAGAGAAACAGGGCCAGGCGATGACGATTTTTGGACTGGCGGCGCTGCTCGCGCCGGTCATCGGGCCGACTCTGGGTGGCTACATAACGGACACCTATGGTTGGCGCTGGATCTTTTATCTGAACGTGCCGATTGGCCTGTTGGCATTTTTCATGTGCCGCGCGCTCGTCCAGGACCCGGAATATCTGGAGGCCGAGCGGGTCAGGAATCGCGCCGGGGGCCAGCCTTTCGATACCTGGGGGCTCTGTCTGCTGAGTGTGACCATGGTCTGCTGGGAGATCATCCTGAGCAAGGGGCAGCAGTGGGATTGGGTAGGCGACCCGTTTATGCGGGTGCAGACGCTGATGGTGTTGTTCGCGATCGGCTTAAGCGGCCTGGTTTATCGCGAGTTGCGGCTGCGGAATCCCCTTATCGCGCTCCGGACGCTCGCCGATCGGAACTTCAGCATGTGCTGTATCATTATTTTCTGCGCCTATGGCGTGCTCTATGCCAACACCATCTCGCTCCCCGCTCTGTTGCAATCGCTTTTTGGCTACGACGCGACAACCTCGGGGCTGGTTCTATCGCCGGCGGGAGTGTTTGCCATCGGGGCGCTCGTGATCGTCGGTGCCGCTCTGGCGCGCGGTGTCGACGCTCGGTACCTGATGGCGGGCGGGCTCCTCATTATGGGCCTGGGGAACTATTGGATGGCGCACCTCAACCTGGAGGTTGGTCCCTTTCAGGTGGTTTGGCCCAGGGTGGTGCTGATTTCGGGATTGTCGATGCTGTTCGCGCCGCTTAACGTGGCCGCGTTCATCTATCTGCCGAAGGAGGTGCGCGGCGCCGCGGTGGGCTTGCTCGCGTTGCTGCGCAATGAGGGCGGCAGCGTGGGGACCTCGGTCGCCCAGATCATTCAGGAACGGCGGGATCAGTTTCACACCCTTCGGCTTAATGAAAGCCTCGATAATCTCAACCAGCCGGTCAATAATCTGTTGGCCCAGGGCCAGGCGTTTTTCCTGCGTCACAACGGCGATCTACCGTTGTCACATCAAATGGCGCTCGGGGTGCTTGACCAATCGAGAACTCAGCAGGCGTCGTCACTCGCCTACTTCGACGTTTTCTCAGTCTCGGCAGCGGTCGGCTTACTGTTGATGTTTTTCGTTCTTCTTATGCGTCGCTCGGTAGCGGAGAAGGGAGCCCACATCGGAGGGGAGTAAGCGCTCTGGTCCCACTTCCCTGGTAAGGCACTCGATCGGGGTCTAATCCGGGCTTTCGCGCAACGTTCGGGAGATTGCGATATTTTTCCGATCTTCCGGGAGAGCGAGATTTGCGGAAATCGCGCGCGATCTGAGATGGTTGCCGAACGTACGCCAATTTTCATACCTTAGGTAGATTCGGGCACTTTGCATCCTGGCAGCTTCCGGGCCGGTCGTTTAAGTGAAAAGACCGCCTTATGGACCCGGCTCGCAGCGGGAATTCGAAGGGCCGTAGGTGGAGGACAGTGAGAATAGTATGAGCGCTGATCCGTCTGTAGTTGTCGTTGGCGCGGGGCTGGGCGGCCTGTGTGTCGGCGCGCAACTGAAAAAGGCCGGCTTCGACGACTTCGTTATTCTCGAGAAGGCCGGCAAGGTCGGGGGCACCTGGCGCGAGAATACCTATCCCGGATGCGCCTGCGACACGCCGGTTGCGGTGTACCAGTTTTCGTTCGCGAAAAGCTTGAACTGGAGCCATCTGTTTCCGCGCGCCGCTGAAGTTCAGCGCTATACCGAGGACCTGGCCGAAATGTGCGGTCTACGGTCCCATCTGCGGCTGGGAGAGGGCGGCGCGTCGGCCACATGGGATGACGGGCGGGGGCTGTGGCGCGTCAAGACGACGACCGGCGAAATCCGCGAAGCGCAGGCCCTGGTGTTGGCGCTCGGGCAGCTCAACCGTCCTCAATTGCCGGAGATCACGGGCCGCGACAGTTTTGCCGGGCCGGCGTTCCATTCGGCGCAATGGAATCACGCGGTCGATCTCACGGGAAAACGCGTGGGGGTGATCGGATCGGCAGCGAGCGCGATCCAGCTGATTCCGGAGGTCGCGAAGATCGCGAGTCATCTCGAGGTCTTCCAGCGCACGCCCAACTGGATATTGCCGCGGCTGGATCGGGAAGTCACCGAGGCGGAGAAGAAGGTATTGGCGACGGCGCCGGAGGTGCCGCTCTCCGAACGGGAACATCTCTACCTGGTTTCGGACGTCCTGTTCTGGAAGGCCTTCGAGTACACGGAAGAAGGGCGCGCCTTCTACACCGAGATGGCGCTGAACCATCTCAAGATACAGGTGCCGGACGCGGAACTGCGGCGCGAGCTGACGCCGGACTATCCGATCGGATGCAAGCGCGTGCTGTTCGCGGACGATTACTATCCGGCCCTGATGCAACCGAATGTCTCGCTGGTGACGGAAAGGATCGAGCGGATTGTGCCCGAGGGCATCGTGACGAGGGACGGCGCGACCCATAAGTTGGACGTGCTGGTCTACGCCACCGGCTTCGAAACCACGGGCTGGCACTGGTCGGTGGACGTGAGCGGGCGCGGCGGCGCAAGGCTGCGCGAGGTTTGGAAGAACGGGCCGGAGGCCTACCTCGGAATCACGGTGGCGAACTTCCCGAACCTGTTCATGATCTACGGTCCGAACACGAACCTCGGCCACAACACAATCACGTTCATGATCGAGCGGCAGACCGAGTACATCGTAAAATGCCTCGCGGCGATGCGCGCTCGCGATCTGGCGTCGATCGAAGTTACGAAAGTGGCGCAGGACCGGTTCAACCGCGAGCTTCAGGCGCGGCTGGCCAAGACCACCTGGGCCGATCCTCGATGTTCGAGCTGGTACAAGACCGGGGAAGGACATATCACGCAAAACTGGGCGGGACATACGCGGGAGTATCAGGAACGGACGCGGGAGGTCGCGTGGACCGACTATGTCGTGCGCTCGCGCGAGGAGGAAGCGGCGAGAATCGCCGTGAAGTGATCAACGCGGGGGATCGATCCCGTTTGGTGAGGTGAGAATTTGCTCCGGCAGCATAGCGACCGGAGCAAATTCTCACCGCTGGCGCTGCCAGCTCGGATCAGCTCTGCTGCTGTTTTTGAATCCTTGCTCCGAGCGCCTTGGCGGTTTCGGGCGGCAGGCCCGAAGGGTCCATCAAGAGGTTGAACACCTTCAGATTGTGCGTGTGGGTGAGTTGATGGAGGGCGAACGAGGTCTGCATCGCTGCGACCCGTGCCCTGTACGTCTTCCATCGCGTTGACGGATTCCTTGGCCATTTTGAGCGCGAACAAGGGCTTGCGGGCGATTTTCGCCGCCATCGCGAGCGCTGCGTCCTGTAGCTGATCGCGCGGGACGACATGGTTGACCGTCCCGAGCCGATGGGCCTCCTGTGCGGTCATCCAATCGCTGGTGAAGAGAAACTCCTTGACCTTGCGAGCGCCCATTTCCCACGCGTGGGCGAAGTATTCCACGCCGCCGATGCCAAAACTGACGGCGTGATCGACAAACTCGGCATCCTCGCTGGCGATGATTATGTCGCAGGGCCAGATGAGCATCAGGCCGCCCATGATGCATCTGCCCTGGACCGCGGCAATCGTAGGCTTGGGGATATTGCGCCACCTTTCGCTGAATCCGATGTAGATTTCCTTTTCGCGCGCCATCTGCGATTCCGCGCCGGCGCAGGTGAAGCCGCACCAGGTGCCGACGTTCTTGTGCGGAGCATCGCCTGCGCGCCGTTCGCTTCGCGCAGGTCGTGGCCGGAAGAAAAATGGGGGCCGTTAGCGGCGAGGATTATTACCTTGACGGTGTCGTCCTGCGCGGCCGCGTCGAAGGCGTCGTTCAATTCATAAAGGAAGTCGGTGTTCTGGGAGTTGCGGGTCTCGACCCGGTTGAGCACGATGCGTGCGACGCGATCGGCGGGGGTTTGAAAAGGATATATTGGAGATTCTTCATCACTGTCCTCCTGGCCTGATGGGGCGGCGGCCGCGCGCTTCGGAGCATGCGGCGGCGCCGAACCTTCTCAATAGCAAGGCTTTGCCTTTCCGCCCAATAGCAGGGGTTTGTCTTCGCCACAAAAACCCGAGCGATCGCGCTGCCGTGCAATCGCGAACGGATTGCGGTATCTGTGGCGAACCGGCGGCAGCATCATTGAATCAGCGCGGGAGGTGATGTCATGGGACGGCTTGACGGCAAGGTCGCATTGATTGTCGGCGGCGGCGCGGACGGCCCGCCAAACCCCGGCGAGACGCTTTCTATCGGCAACGGGCGTGCGACCGCGATCCTGTGCGCGCGCGAAGGCGCAACGGTGATGGTGGCGGACAAGAATCCGGCGCTGGCTCATGAGACGGCTGCGGCGATTCGCGCCGAGGAAGGCCGCGCCGATTCGGTCGCGGCCGACGTGAGCAAGGAAGACGACTGCCGGCGCGCGGTCGAGGAGGCGGAACGCCGCTTCGGCAAGCTCAATCTGCTGGTCAACAACGTCGGCATCGCGGTAGGCCGCTCGCTGCTCAATACGACCATCGACGAATTCAACCTGATGTACGAGGTCAACCTGCGCAGCCACTTCCTGATGATGCGTTACGCGCTGCCCGAGATCGTGAAGGCCGGCGGCGGAGCGATCGTCAACGTTTCCTCGGTGGCGGCGCTGCTGGCAGGGAGCGGTATCGCCTACGAAGCGACGAAGGCGGCGCTGCTGGGGCTATCGCGATCGGTGGCGGTGCGTTACGCGCGGGACAACGTCCGCGTCAACACGATCCTGCCGGGGCTGATCAACTCGTCGATGGTGCGGCGCGAGATCGGAGATCGGGAGGCGCGGGTCGCGCCGCGGGTCCCGATGGGCCGGCAGGGGACACCGTGGGAAATCGCGAAGGCGATCGTGTTCCTGCTTTCGGACGACGCTTCGTATATCACCGGGACGCAGCTTATCGTCGACGGCGGAATCACGGCCGGCGAGGGTATGAGGCGGCGCAACACGCAGAGTTCGTCCGAGTGAAGTGAGCGGTGCGCGCTCCGGGCTAGTCGCGATGCCCGACGGCCTGGGCGATGCCGTCGCCCAACAGGTTGAAACCGAGCACCGAAAGCCCGATGGCAGCGCCGGGCACGGTCGTAAGATGCGGCGCCACCAGCAAAAACTGCCGCCCGGCGTCGAGCATGTTGCCCCATGAGGGCGCAGGCGGGCGCGCGCCGAGTCCGAGGAATGAAAGCGCGGCCTCGGCCACGATGATGCCGCCGACGCCGAAAGTCGCCTGCACCGCGAGCGGCCCCGCGATCCCGGGCAGGAGATGGCGCCAGAGGAGCCGTCCGTCGCCAGCGCCGAGCGCACGCGCCGCTTCGACATATTCACGCTCGCGCAGCGAAAGCACTTGGCCGCGCACCAGCCGTGCGTAGCCGGTCCATCCCATAGCAGTGAGCGCAAGAACGAGGTCGAGCAGGCCGGGACCGAGGATAGCGGCCAAGGCGATCGCGAGCAGGAATCCAGGGAAGGCGAGTACGATATCGACCGCACGCATGACCAGGCCGTCGATACGGCCGCCGGCGAGGGCCGCAGTCCCGCCGATAAGGCTGCCTGCAATGAGCGAGAATACGACCACCGAGGTCGAGACGGCGAGCGACAGGCGCGAGCCCCATACCATCCGGGCCAGCATATCGCGCCCGAGAGAATCGCAACCCAGCCAATGGCCGGGGCCGGGTGGCGCGAGTGATCGGCTGAGGTCGATCGCAAGCGGATCGGCGCGCACGGCGAAAGGTCCAAGCAGGGCGACGATTGCGACCAGCGCAACCGTCGCGGCGCCGACAAAAAGCGACGGATTGCGGCGAATCATTGCGGACCGATGCGGATCCGCGGGTCGGCCGCGCTGTATACGAGGTCGGTAACCATGTTGATCACGACGTAGCTCAGGGCGAAGACGAGAACGCAGCCCTCGACCAGCGGATAGTCGCGGTTACCGATCGCGCTGATCAGCAGGCGCCCGAGGCCGGGCCACGAAAAAATAATTTCGGTGACGATCGAGCCGGTCAGAAGAGCGCCAGCCTCGAGTCCGATGAGCGTAATCACCGGTGTCAGCGCGTTGCGCAAGCCGTGGCGGATGATCGCGGCGGTCCTGCTCAGTCCCTTGCCGCGCGCGGTGCGCATATAGTCGGCGCCGATTACCCGGGCCAGGCTCTGGCGCAACATCCGAGCTAAGATCGCCGCGATCGCGGTGCCGAGCGTGACTGCGGGCAGGATCAGATGGGACAGCCCGCCGCGCCCGGTCAGTGGAAGCCATCCGAGGAGCAGCGAAAATACGATCATCAGCAGCGGTCCGAGACAGACATGAGGAACCGAGATGCCGAGGATCGCGAAGCCCATCGCGCCGACGTCGGCGGCGCCGCCCGGATTGGCGCCGGCGATGATTCCCAGCGGGAAGGCGAGCAGGATTGCCACCACCAGACCGGCGCCGGCCAGTTCCAGCGTTGCGGGATAGCGATCGGCGATTGCGCCCGCAACCGGTTCGTGCATCGAGATCGATTCGCCGAGGTCGCCGCGCGCAAGGCCTCCGAGGAAGGTCAGATACTGTCGCCAGAGGGGGCGGTCGAGTCCGAGCTGGTGGCGCATTCCGGCGATGTCGGCGGGCTGTGCGTTCTCGCCGAGCATCGCGACCACCGGATCGCCGGGGACGAGATGGATCATCGCGAAGGTGAGCGTCGCTACGCCCAGAGTGACGGGCACGAGCGCGGCCAGGCGGCGTAAAAGAAGGCTAGTCATCGAAACGATGGCGCGCAGGGCTGGGCACGTAAGTCGCGGCCGCAAGCGATCGCAAACTGCCGTTGGGATAAGGTTCAAAGCCGCGCAGCCGCCGATTCAGGACGGTGACGTTGTCGACCCACCAAAGCGGCAAGTAGGGCAAATCGAGCGCGGCGAGTTGTTGCACGCGGGCATAAATCTTACGGCGCGCGATCGGATCGAGCTCGGTATCTCCGGCTTCGACCAGCCGGTCCATTTCGGGGCTGGAGTAAGCACCCCGGTTCATCCCCTGCGGCGGCAGTTCCTTCGAATCGTAGATCAGGTAGTACTCGCGCGGGTCGGCGATGCCGACCAGTTGGCTCGAGGCGAGGTCGAAGTTGCCTCGCGTCAGGTCGGCGTAGAACGTCGCCCATTCGCTGGTGCGGATCTCGAGGCGGATACCCGCCCTTCGCAGCATTGCCTGAAGCGCTTCGGCGAGGCGGCGGCCCTCGGGTGTGGTCTTGTAGACGAAGCTGAGGCGGGGATCGCCGGGAGTGAAACCCGCCTCCTCGAGGAGATGTTTTGCGGCTGCCGGGTCGTACTGATAGCGGGTGACCTTGCCAGCATACGCCCAATTTTCGGGCGTGAGCATCCCGGTCGCAACGCGCGCCGTCCCGCGCAGCATCGATTCCACGAACTGGTTGCGGTCGAGCGCGTAGGCGATCGCGCGCCGCATGCGAAGGTCGCGCAAACGCGGGTCGCGGAAGTTGAAGATCAGATACTGAAATGTCGTGCCGGGCGATTCCTCGATCGCGAGGTCACGATGAGAGGCGAGGTAAGGAATGAGATCGGGCTGGACACCGTCGTTCTCGGTGAAGTCGCAAATTCCTTCGACCATTTCGAGCGCCCGCACGGTCGCCTCTGGGACCACCTTGAACACGATACCCGGCACAGAATCGCGCGGATGTGGATGGTACGGATTGCGCGCGAGAACGATCGCTTCGTCGGGCGTGAAGCGGGCGAGGCGGAACGCACCGGTTCCCGGCGGGGCAAATCCGATGCGCGCCCGCGCGAACCCGCTGCCCGCAGGTACCACTCCCAACGTCGCCATTGCGAGTGCCGGAGCAAAGGGCCGCCATGTCGTCATCTCGACGGTGTAATCGTCCAGCACCCGCAGCGACGACATCTCCGCCAACCCGGCCCGCTTGAGCGACGACGAGGCGGGATCGAGCACCGAGTCGTACGTGTACTTGACATCGCGCGCGGTCAGTCCGCGTCCGTCGCTGAAGCGAATGCCGCGGCGCAAATGGAAGATGAGCCGGGTCGGGGCGGGACGTTCGATTGATTCGGCGAGGTCGCCGGCGAATTCGCCGCCGCGGTCGGCCCTAACCATCCCGTCATGAATGAGTTCATCAATTCGCTCGGAAATCGCGTCGGTGGCGAACCGCGGATCCAGCGTGGCGGGTGAAACGTTGATGTCGACCTGGAGATAGGTTGGCGGCGCGAGCGGAGCGTGTTTCGCGCAAGCGTTCAGCGCAAGCGCAATCGAGCAGCAATAAACGAAACCCCTGATCAACCTGATCCGTCACCTCCTCCTTGGGCCCCTTCGCGATCAGGTGAATAATAACAGAAGCGGAAGGGCCAGGCTCGGCAACCCTTGGACCGTGTGACTTCCAGTTGATGGTCCATGCAAACGGGAGGAATCCGTCGTGGCAGCCAAATGGCGTTCGAAGGTTACGCTCAGGCAAGGGGATTTGACCGAAGCGAAGGTGGACGCGATCGTCAACGCCGCCAACAATGATTTGCTGTTGGGCGGGGGCGTCGCCGGTGCGATTCGCAAAAAGGGCGGACCGGCGATCCAGAAGGAATGCGACCGTATCGGGCGGATTGCGATCAGTGAGGCCGCAATCACCGGCGCCGGAACGCTCTCCGTGCGCCATGTGATCCATGCGGCGAGCATGCGGCTCGGTGGACGTACAACCGAAGATAGTCTTCGCGATTCGACCCGCAACTCGCTGTTGC
>Ga0335081_10020162_pt1 | contig 10782 bp, 8 predicted proteins | sample Lox_Sample_35_FD_206713 | JGI IMG/M metagenome (GOLD analysis project Ga0335081, IMG submission 206713) | Soil microbial communities from Loxahatchee National Wildlife Refuge, Florida, United States - Lox_Sample_3.5 | ecosystem: Environmental > Terrestrial > Soil > Wetlands | place: USA: Florida... | reverse complement strand
CTCTGTAGTCCAGACTGTGTGGCGGAGAGGGAGGGATTCGAACCCCCGATACCCGTTAAGGTATGTCCGCTTTCGAGGCGGATCGTTTCAACCGCTCACGCACCTCTCCGCGCCGGACAACATTCGATTTTAGAGCCAAACTTGCTGGTTGAAGTCTTTCGGTCCTTCCCCCTCCGCTTCGTTCCGAAGCGTTCAGGCTCAGGATTTCGCCAGCGGGCTCGCGGCCTCGCATGGGCTCGGCCTCACGCCCGCTAGACGGCTCAATTTCAACCGCTCACGCACCTCTCCGCGCCGCCGTTTTCATCACAATTGTAGCAAAGGGCAAAATTGACTCGCGGGAAGCTGAAGGCTCGACAGCAGATTCCTCGGTGCTGAAGCACGCTCGGAATGACAAGCGGCGAGGCGCCCTCTTTAGTCGAAGATGAAGATTGCCGAGGCAATCACGGTAGTCCACAATCCCCGTTTATCGCCGACCGCGGATTGCGTCACATTGGCCGTGCGGACGATCTTGTTGGAGATGCGGTAGATTTCTTTCTTCTCGTCCCACGAGCGGTCGGGATCGAATTCAACGTTCAGCGTGGTGGCGAGCATTTCGGCGGCCAGTTCTTCGGCGTAGTCGCCGGCCGAGTCTTCAGTCTCGCCAAAGGAGTGATGCTCGCTCAAGTAGCCATAGGTGTTGCGGTCAGCGGGGATCGCGACGCCGATACTCGCGGCCAAGAGGCGGTGAGGCTCATGGGTTGAATTCTCAGCAACCACCGCGAACACCACTTCGCCGGGATTGAGATACTTCAATCCCTGGGAACGCGGAATCAGCTTGCACTGCGGCGGGAAAATCGAAGAAACGCGAACCAGATTTTGTGCGGCAATACCGGCGTCGCGCAACGCCAGCTCAAACGAAGTGAGACGCTCTTTGTGCTTGCCGACCCCCTTGGTGAAGAAAATCCGTTTGGGGACCATGTCTTTGGACAATTCGCTCATCCTCCAAGAAATGGGCTAAATTTTGTCCAACATAGCATAGGGAATTGGCGCAGCCATATGAATATTGAGTTACATGGCAAAAAATAAGCGGCGGAGCTCCAAATTTGGGCTCCGCCGCCGCCGCGCCCGGAAAACGATTGGGGGAGGGCCGGGTGCGGAAACTTACGACTCCCTACCTGGCAGGAGATACGGACTTGACCGTGATCGTATCGCCGTCGGCCGTGCCAGTCACCTTCACCATTTTGTCGGCGAACTTGTCGAGCGTATCCAGGCTGGCCTTGTCGCTGGCATCGAGGGTGTAGACCTTATCCCCGACCACAAGCGCATACTTCGAACCTTTGCTGACGCAGGCGCGGGTGCAGTCTGCTCCGCTGCCTTCCATCATGTGTTTCGCCCCGCACATGGAATCACTGACTTTGCCGGTGAAAATCTGAGCTTTGGGGGAAGCGAGCGAGGATGAAGTCAGTCCCAAAGCCAACACTGTGACCAACATTGGGAAAGCGAGCCAGCGACGAGAATACGTCATGACCGCATGATCTCCTTTTCTGCTCTTACCTTTTCTTAGATGCGCTTGGGCGCTTTTGGCTCCCATTAAGATACAGAAAGTGCCCGCCATCTCCAACGGTCCGAGGGCACATCTAAGCGAAGCCCCCTTTTAAGGCGACTGGCGGTCGAAGCGCAGCATCACATCGACCGTTTTGTCTTTTTCATCCGGGGTCTCGTGTACCGTGATTCTCCACGGTCCGCCGGGCAAAACCTGATCGATATGCTTCAAAAATCCTTCATAGTAGCTGCTATCGTAAGTATCGCCGTTTTGGAGTTTCCAGGCCTCCACCACTTGCGCCGCAGAGCGATTATCAATACCACGTATATCCAGCTCTCCCATCTTAAAGACTTCGCCTTCGTGGACCTCGAGCACGTATTTCACGGTGGATTGGGCGTCGTCCATTTCTGGCGTGGGACGGACGCTGGCGTCCATGTATCCGCGGGTGCCATAGAGTTTCTTGATCGAAGCGATATCATCCTCGAGCTGCACGGCATTCGCGGGCTGGCCGAGTTGCTGGTGAACAAGTTCGCGGAGCCTGTCTGATGGAAAGGCCTTGGCGCCGGAGAATTGGACTTCACTGGCTTTGTATTGCAGACCTGGGCTTACAGCGAACGTGACGTCCACGGAGACGTCCTGTCCTCGCTCGAGCACAATGGTTGGCTGGGCATCGGCGAAAGCAGCTTTGAGGTAGCCACGCTGGAGATAAATCGGCAGGAGGTCTTTTTCCGCCTGCACGGTCAGGGCTGAACGCAGGTATTGCTGACCTTCCATTCGCCCGGCGGCATTTTGCAAGAGCGGCAGTTCTGACGGCGCGGCGCCGGTGAATTTCACATCCCGGATGGAGATGTTTGGGCCGCTGATCGTGTAGACGAGCGCAGCGATGGGGCCATCCTGCTCGGCATAGCGAAGGTAGTCGACCTGACCCTGCACGTTGTGCTCGATTGCGATGGCCTGCAGGGCTACAGAAAGCTGGTCGGGCAGATTGCCGGACGCTGGAAGCTCACCGTCAAAAAGCGGTACACGCTGGCGGAGTTGCTTGAGCAGTTCTTCGTCCGGCAGCCAGACAAAATTGTCGAAATGGACGGGAACGAACTGGGTGCTTTCTGTCACCTGAAAATCGAGTTTTGTGCCTTCAGCCGAGAATTTGAAAGAGTAAGCGACATCGCTGAAGGCGCCGGTTTCTCCAAGCTGGCGGCTGGCCTTTTGGAAGTCGTCATCGCTGACGGTTTGCCCGATCTGCAGGCCAGAGGCGGCGATGATCTGCCCCGGCGAATAGCGCTTGGTTCCGGTTACGCTGACCGAGATCAGCTTAAAGGCGGAAGGAGGGAGGGATTTAGGCGCAGGTTTATGGGCAGTTTGCGCGGGCAGGAGGTATGCGCAAAAGAGAAAGAGAAGGAGAAGAAATCGGGGTTTCACTCCAAGCGATTTTAGCTCAGTTAAATCCTTAACCACAGAGGGCACAGCGGGACACGGAGGGCTGTGTAGCGCCGGGTCTTTGACCCGCGCGCGCAGGTCGGAGACCCGCGCCTACGTGGCGAAAGGTAGCCTTCTGTGGTCGGACCAGCGACCAGTTCGCCGGATCAACGCGTGACCACTGCATCCGTTGTCTTCAGTTTGACGGTTGTATCGATGAAGGCCAGCGCGGCGCGGCTCAGGGCTTTGTCTTTGCGGAAAACCAGCGCCAGGTCGCGGCGAATCTGGGCGTCAGAGATGGGGATCGCGGCCAGTACATCGGCGCGAACGTCCTCCGCCACGTGCGACCGGGCGATGAAGCCTACGCCAACATCGGCGGCGACAAAGCGCTTAAGCAGCTCGCTGGAATCGAGTTCCATGGCATAGCGGGGCTTAAGGCGGCGATCGTGAAAGAGATTTTCCAGAACATCTCTCGTGTGGCCAGCCTTGGGCATAACCAGAGGAAATTTGGCGGCCTCGGCGAGGGTGGCAGATTTCATCTTGGCCAGCGGATGGTGCGGCGGCGAGATAAGCACAAGCTCGTCGCGATGGATGAGTACCACGGTCAGGCGCTGGTCGTTCACGGGCAAAGAAACAACGCCGAAATCCACGGAGTTGTCGATGACCGATTCGAGGATCTTGCCATAGTCGGAACGCTTGATGTTGACGGCAACGTCGGGATATTGCCGTTTGAATTCGGCGAAAACCTCGGGAAGAATGTGCAGGCAGGTGCCTTCGTTGGCGCCGACGATGATTTCGCCGCGCGGCACACGTTCCGTTTCGGCGATATTTGTCAGCGTGATTTTGCGGGCTTCAAGTGTCTCTTCAGCATATTTCTGAAAGATCTTGCCGGCGGCGGTGATGGAAACCTTCCCGCCAGAGCGGTCGAGCAGACGGGCGCCGACTTCTTCTTCCAGGGAACGAATCTGCGATGAGATGGCGGGCTGGGTGCGGAAACGTTTCTCCGCGGCCCGCGAAAAGGATGAGAGCCGAGCAACTTCGAGAAACGTTTCTAGCTGATCGAAATCCATAGAACCAAGCCGTCAGCCCTCAGAAAAACCGAGACCACGCGGACCCTGCGTTAAGAAATAAAGACTTAAAACGCTCTTTTCAATATCCTCCTGACGGCTGAAAGCTGACGGCTGATGGCTAATTAAGATAACTGTCTCTTATCCACTTCATAAAAACAATCAATTTCCGGCTTCCGACGCGGCGCTTATACTAAAGGGTCCTGCACAACGCCGAAATTGTAGCAGGTGTTCCACTCCCCAAAATTGCAATGAACCGTCTGAAATGGCGACCGGGGCCGCAGCGCGAGCGTGCGGCCGGCGGCGTCCTGCGAAATTTTAACGGCACATACAAAGGAGCTATTCATGGCTGATGCGAAAAGCGTTATGGAATTTGTGAAGAAAAACGGAGTCAAGATGCTCGATCTCCGCTTCACCGACTTACCGGGATTGTGGCACCACGTTTCTTATCCCATTGACCAATGCTCGGAGTCTTCGTTTGAGGAAGGCTTTGGCATGGATGGTTCGTCGATTCGCGGCTGGGCGGCGATTCACGAGAGCGACATGCTGCTGATTCCCGACCCCAACACTTACATGCTTGACCCGTTCACCGAAGTGCCGACGCTGGTGATGATTTGCGACGTCGTCGATCCTGTCACCAAGCAGCGTTACGACCGCGATCCGCGCTACATCGCGAAGAAGGCGGAGCTGTACCTTAGCTCGACTGGAACTGCGGACACAGCTTACTTTGGCGCGGAAGCCGAGTTCTTCATCTTCGACAATGTGCGGTTCGATCAGCGCGAGCAGCACGGGTTTTACTTCATTGATGCGGAAGAAGGCCGCTGGAACTCGGGCCGCACCGAGAACAATCTGGGCTACCGGCCACGCTTCAAGGAAGGCTATTTCCCGGTGCCGCCGACCGATCACTATCAGGACCTGCGCAGCGAGATGGTGCTGACCATGCAGAACTGCGGCCTGGAAGTGGAATGCCATCATCATGAAGTTGCGACGGGCGGGCAGACGGAAATCGACTTGAAATTCGATTCGCTGGTGCGCTCTGCCGATCACATGATGCTCTACAAATACGTCGTGAAAAACGTGGCCAATCAATATGGCAAGACGGTCACCTTCATGCCGAAACCGATTTTCCAGGACAACGGCAACGGCATGCACACCCACCAGTCACTTTGGAAGGGCGGCAAACCACTCTTCGCGGGCGATGGCTATGCGGGCTTGTCACAGCTTGCGCTCAACTACATTGGTGGTCTGCTCAAGCATGGGCCGGCGCTGGCGGCGATCATCGCGCCGACGACGAACTCATATAAGCGCCTGGTTCCGGGTTTTGAAGCGCCGGTGAATCTGGCTTATTCGCGGCGCAATCGCTCGGCGGCCTGCCGCATTCCGATGTATTCGGCTTCGCCGAAGGCCAAGCGCGTTGAGTTCCGTCCGCCAGACCCGAGCTGCAATCCCTACATGGCGTTTGCGGCGATGATGATGGCGGGACTGGACGGCGTCGAAAACAAGATCGATCCCGGCCAGCCGCTGGACAAGGACATCTACGATCTGGGGCCGGAGGAGCTGGCGAAAGTGCCTTCCATGCCGGGCTCACTCGAAGATGCGCTTGACGCTTTGGAAAAAGACCACTCCTTTCTACTCAAAGGCGACGTCTTTACCGAAGAATTGCTCGGGACCTATATCGACTACAAGCGAACGAAGGAAGTGGACGCAGTGAGGTTGCGGCCGCATCCCTATGAGTTCGCGCTGTACTACGATATTTAACTCACTGGTGCACCGGCCTCACCCTTCGCGAAAACCGCGAAGGGTGGGCATCCCTTCGCTATTCGCAGTAAGCAAACCGAATCGCTGGCCCAGCCAATCAATGGCGCGATTTAGATCGTCTGGATCCACGAACAATACGTATGCGGTCAGAATGTCCCACTGAAACATCGGAATATTCAGAGAGTATTCAAGCCAGAAGTGAAAGATCAGTCCTGTAGCTAATACGCAATAGCGGAACTTCCTCACCCAGATCAGAGTTCCGAGGCAGAATTCCAGCGCGAGGGCAAGCCAGGTGCCCAATTTGATCAAAAGAGGGTGGAAAAACCAGGAAGGCAGCGGAAACCGCCGGAAGTCGTCGATGGTGTACACGTAAAAGAGGGCCGTTCCTTGCAGCCATGGGGCGCCTTTGATCTTTACAAAAAACGAACTCAGATAGAGCGCGGAGAGTTGCAGCTGAATCATGCGCTGGGCCCACGGGCTGCGGGGCTGAATGGCCGCAGGTTCTTTGCCCAGTCGGACGCGAATGAGCCGATCAAGAGAAAGGGCCGCGCCCGCCGGGGAAAAAATCAAGAAAAATCCGGCCAGGCGCAGGAAAGTGTCGCCGCCGTGCAAGATGTACAAGTTCCTTTGCTGTATCGAGGCAAGGCAAACGAAAACAAGAAGGCTATTGAGGCGGGTGAGAAAACCAACAGTCAGTAGTGTTGCCGAGGCTAAAAACACCCAGAACAATCCTTCGATCCAGGCGTTGCTTTGCGGAAGAAGCAGGAAGAGATTCAGGCGTGGGCCTGGCTCGAGCTTCAAGGCCGTGGCGAGCCTGACCCATCCGTCAACTCCGTACCAGGCCAGCCAGTCGGGACGGAGAAGAACGAGAGTGGCTACAACGGCGGTGCCGTACAAAATCCGGAACAACGCGATTGGCAGGGGGGATTGTGGCGTGAAAAAGAACCGGTTCCACGCCTGAAGTGCAGATCGCACAAAATTCATCGCAAATCCTCTGGCTGGACGCCGTATCCGAGCAAAACGTGCTGCTGCCAGGGTTGCGGGGCATTCGAGCCATCCGGGCGGGGAACGTTGAACGAATAGTTTTGAATGAGAATGACTGTGCGCACCGGATTTGCAGGGCTGCTGTTGAGGCGAGCGACGCGGCGGGCGACATCCAGGAGCAGGGCGTCATTCTCGCTTTGCTGGAGCGTGTCTTCAAACTTCCGATAGCGTTCCTTGAAATATTTCTCAGTCAACCCGAGCTGATCCATTCTCGGGAGAGTCCAATTCTTCCGCGAGCCATCGCGATAGACGATAACGGCCTCGATATACGTATTGGCTGCTTTCGGGACTGGAGCAAACATGTCCCACGATTGAAACAGCCCCGACCAGACGAAATAAGGCCGGACGAATCTCCTTACCTGTAGGAGCGGTGGCACGTTGAAAGGAACACACCAACAGGCAATCGCTACGATGTGAAAGACCAGAAAAGCATCAATGGCGGTGCGTTTCGTTGTTTGCAGCCGAAGAAATTTTTTCATGCACGAATCGAGCGAAGATTTCTTGGCCCAGCGCGGTTTCCTTGCTACAATCTATAAAATCCACTCCCTGGAGCAGGAATGCAAGCTATCCTTGCGCTGGAAGACGGAAAAGTCTTCCGCGGCAAAGGCTACGGCGCCAAAGGCGAATGTTCAGGCGAAGTCGTTTTTAATACTTCCATCACTGGCTATCAGGAAATTTTCACCGATCCTTCCTACTGCGGCCAGATTGTAGTTCTCACCAACCCGGAAATCGGAAATTACGGCACCAATCCTGAAGATAACGAGGCCACGCGGCCCTATATCGAAGGGCTGATCGTGCGCGAGTTCTCGAAAGTCAGCTCGAACTGGCGTTCGCAGCAAGTGGCTGAGGAGTATCTGGAGCAATTCAGGATTCCGGTGCTGGCCGAAATCGATACGCGGGCGCTGGTGCGGCATCTGCGCGATCACGGCGTGATGCGCGGAGTGATTTCGACTCTGGAGAGCGATGCCGAGAAGCTGGTGGCTAAAGCGAATTCGATTCCGAAAATGGATGGGCAGGATTTGGCCAAAGTTGTCAGCACGAAGAACACCTACGTCTGGGAAACGGGCGAGCGCTCGCATCTGCCGGATGAAGTGGTTGGAGTAAAAGATGCGCCGGAGCGATTTCATGTGGTTGCCTACGACTACGGAATCAAGCAGAACATTTTGCGCAAGCTGCGCGGCGAAGGATGCAAGGTCACCGTGGTTCCGGCGCAGACTCCGGCGGAAGATGTGCTGGCGCTGAAGCCGGACGGGGTTTTCTTGTCAAATGGCCCGGGCGATCCCGAGCCATGCGCGTATGCGGTCGATAACATTCGCCGGCTGATGGGACGGCAGCCGATTTTTGGAATTTGCCTGGGACACCAGTTGGTGGGGCTGGCGCTCGGCGGAAAGACCTACAAGCTGAAGTTTGGCCATCACGGGGGAAACCATCCTGTGAAGCAGTTGCTCAGCGGCAAAGTCGAGATCACGGCACACAACCACAATTTTGCCGTCGATCCAGAGTCGCTGCCGCAAAGCGAAGTGGAACTCACGCACATGGATTTGAACGACTCGACGCTCGAGGGCTTGCGGCATCGGAATCTGCCTCTGTTTAGCGTGCAGTACCATCCCGAGGCCTCGCCGGGCCCGCACGATTCACACTATCTGTTCAAGGATTTCGTAAAGATGATGGAGGAGTGGAAGGGTGGGTGCCAGTAGTTCTGTCATCCCGAGCGGAGTGTGATCGTTCGCTCGCGAATGATCACACGCAGTCGAGGAATCTGCATTTAGAAGTGTGGGCCGGATGAAGAACTGCAGATTCCTCACGCGCTCTCAGCGCTGGCGCGCCTGCGAGCGGCTCGGAATGACATGGCGTTAATGGGAATTGGATGATGAGCAAAAACCTGAAAGTCTTGTCATCCCGAGCGTGGCTCGAGCCGCCGACGGGCGGTGAGAGCAAGAGAGGGATCTGCAGTTGAGGAAGCATAAATATTACGTCTACATCATGGCGAGCAGGTCGTTGAATTTTTACACGGGCGTGACGAATGACATTTACAGTCGCGTCCTGCAGCACAAGAGCGGAGAAATTGAGGGCTTCACGAAGCGATACAAAATTAACCGGCTCGTGTATTACGAAGTGTTCGAGCATGTCGGAAACGCGATCGCGCGCGAGAAACAGATTAAGTCATGGACTAGGGCGAAGAGGCTCGCCTTGATCAAAACGATGAATCCTGCGTGCCTCGATTTGGCGGAAGGTTGGGGAGAGAAAACGGAAATGCAGATCCCTCGCTCTGCTCGGAATGACAAGGGGTTAGGGGCAGGGAATGACGGAAGAAGGTCGATATCTTCCAGCGAATCTCACAGTGCGGCTGAGGCCTCACCCTTTCAAAACAAGAAGACTGCATAATGCCCAAACGCACTGACATTTCGAAAATTCTGATTCTCGGCTCTGGCCCCATCGTCATCGGCCAGTCGGCGGAGTTTGACTACTCCGGCACGCAGGCCTGCAAGGCGCTCAAGGCGGAGGGCTTTGAGGTGGTGCTGGCGAATTCCAACCCGGCGACCATCATGACCGATCCAGAGTCGGCCGACCGTACCTACATTGAGCCGCTGACGCGCGAATATCTGGAAGAAATCATTCGCGCGGAGCGCGAGATGTCGCCGGGCGCGGGTTTTGCCATTCTGCCGACTGTGGGAGGGCAGACTGCGCTCAATCTGGCGGTAGAACTCTCTGATAGCGGCGTGCTCGATAAATACAACGTGCAATTGATCGGGGCCAATGTCGCGGCCATCAAGAAAGCCGAGGACCGTCTTTACTTTAAAGACGCGATGCAGAAGATTGGGCTCGATGTGCCCAAGTCGGCGCTGGTCAACAATCTGAAAGATGGCCTCGAGTTTGCCGGAAAAATTGGATTTCCCGTGATTGTTCGTCCGTCGTTCACGCTCGGCGGATCAGGCGGCGGCATGGCTTACAACCGCGAAGAGTTGCTCGAAGTCCTGGCGCGCGGTTTGGATTTCTCGCCTGTACATGAAGCGCTGATTGAAGAGTCGGTGCTGGGATGGAAGGAATTTGAGCTCGAAGTGATGCGCGATCTCAAGGACAACGTGATCGTCATCTGCTCGATTGAGAATTTCGATCCCATGGGCGTGCATACGGGCGATTCGATTACAGTCGCGCCGGCGCAGACTCTCACCGACCGCGAGTATCAAGCCATGCGCGATGCAGCCATTGCGGTGATCCGCGAAATCGGCGTTGAGACGGGCGGATCGAACATTCAATTCGGAGTACATCCCTCGACCGGGAGGATGGTCGTGATCGAGATGAACCCGCGAGTTTCGCGGTCTTCGGCTCTGGCGTCAAAAGCGACCGGTTTTCCGATCGCGAAGATCGCGGCGAAATTAGCTGTGGGCTATACGCTCGACGAGATTCCCAACGACATTACCCGCAAAACTCCGGCGTGCTTCGAGCCGACGCTCGATTACGTTGTGGTCAAGATTCCGAAGTGGCAGTTTGAGAAATTTCCTGGCGCAGATGAGAACCTGGGTCCGCAGATGAAGTCAGTGGGCGAAGTGATGGCGATCGGGCGCACGTTCAAAGAGGCGCTGCTCAAGGGAGTGCGCGCGCTCGACACGGGCAAGCGAGTTGGATCGGAAAAGATCGAGCCGAAAATTCTCACGCAGCGGCTGGTCACGCCGCATCCCGAGCGGCTGTCGTATGTCCGATACGCACTGCGCCAGGGCCATCCTGTCAAGCAACTGGCGAAGATGACGTCCATCGATCCGTGGTTCCTATACCAGCTCAAAGAAATCAACGACATGCAGCTCGAGCTTGAAAAGCACCCGATGGAATCGATCCCCGCGGAAGTCCTGCGTGATTCAAAGCGAATGGGCTTTTCCGACGGGCGGCTCGCGGGAGTCTGGCGTCTGAACGGCAAGGGAGCGCAGGAAAAAGTCCGGCACCTGCGCAAGAAACATCGCGTCACGCCGGTTTACAAGC